>Ga0070761_10001710_pt1 | contig 13733 bp, 11 predicted proteins | sample HubBroMetageREF1_FD_66724 | JGI IMG/M metagenome (GOLD analysis project Ga0070761, IMG submission 66724) | Reference soil microbial communities from the Hubbard Brook experimental Forest, New Hampshire, USA - Hubbard Brook CCASE Soil... | ecosystem: Environmental > Terrestrial > Soil >...
GCGACTTGGCGAATTTGCTCCGCGTGCGAATGCGGAATCACTTCCTGCAACTGATAAGCGATCGATTCCACGTAAGGCGAACAATACCAGCGGTCGTAAACCTCGGGAGTCATCGTCTTCGGATCGCGAACGGAAAGCGCATCCGCGGGTTTGGTCAGAGCGCTGACGTAAACGCGACGCACAGCGCCCGGTTTGCCGAGGATCTGCTGCGCGAGTGCAAGCGGCGCAACGATCTGGTCGTCTTCTGCGCCGCCGGTGGAAAGAATGCCCAAGACGGTCAGGTGCCGGCCGGCGACGTCGAGCGTGTTCCCAACTTGTTTGTCCAGCTTAGACGCCAGGCGTTCGCCCACGAGAATATTCTGAGAGCTGTCATCAGGCCAACCACAGCTCGAAAATTCTCCCGGACTCCCGCACAAGACTTTCCACCACGGATGCGTGATCCGCACCCCGGTGGTGAAGTCGTCTTTGCCGAAGCTAAGCGCTTTATTGAAGTAAGTGCCAAGTAAAGTCACATCCTTGGCATCGCTGCCGGTGCCCATTTTCACCGTGACCGGCAGCATCGGCGAAAAGCCAACGATATTGTGGTGCCAGAACGTCCCGCGAATCTTCGGCAGGTCAGCCTCGTTAAGAAACGCGCCATCACTCGGAGGTTTCAGGTTAACGCCGCCGACTTCAACATCAAGCGTGTCCTCCTGCGGAGTAACCACCAAATTAGCGCCATAGCTGCGCAGTTCGCGGTTGATCTTGTCCCCAATATCGGTGGCGACGGCGATCATGGCGGTGGCGACCGCAACGCCCAACGTAATCGCGATGCCCGCGAGCAGCTTACGGCGCGCCTGGTGGCGAAACGATTCGTAGACGATGCGAGGAAACATTATTTCTGCTCGAAATAGCGCCTGCCGGCCGCAACGTCGGCCTCGGAGACCATCACCGCGTCATCGGTGACCTGCGCCTTCAGCGGGATCGGGTTGCAGCCGCCCCCCGTCCCCACCGACTGCGGGTTAATGGGGGCAGCGCAGTTTTTGCAGATTACTCCCTGTGCTCCTTTATAAAAACCAACCCCGCCGCAGATTTCGCACGCGTCGAATAGGGCAGCGATCTTCCCGTCGGGCTTCTGATAAAGCCAGAAACGCACCTCGACTCCGCCTTCCTGAGCTTCAAAGCGGTGCAGTTCGCCATCGTAAATCTGCGTCAGTGGAATGGAAACTTTGCCGTCGACAAACGTAACCTCCGCGGCCGGCGACAGCGCGCTGGCGCTCTTCTCGTAGATGAAGCTGGCGGTAATCATCACGATGAAGAGGAACGAAAAAATGTAAACCGAAGCCATCCAGAAACGCTCGCGCCGCACCGTCCAGAGCGCCTTGCGCCTTGCGGCGCCGGCGGGAGGAAGTTCGACCGGTTGCCGGCTCTTCAGGTCAAACAGCACCATCAGCGCGGCCAGCACCAGGATGGTGACAAAAAAGAAAAAATCGTTGCGCACGATCGGCCCGATGATCGCCATCTCTTGCCGGGAAGATGGAAGCACGCCGTTCTCCGAAAGCTCGTGCAGGCCGGAGATCACCAGTTGCCCCGCCACCAGGAAGAGAATTGCAGTGGTGACCTTAAAGAACTTCTGCAAATTGATCTTGACGCTGCCCTTCACAAACATCACGCCGAACAGGATAGCGACGGCGATTCCCATCACCGTGCCGATAAAGCTCATCAGCTCGCTTGAGTTCAGGGTGACGGCCGAGAGGATCAGAACGGTTTCGACGCCCTCGCGCATGACCATGAGAAACACGAAGAGGAAGAGCCCGATCCATGCGTCGCCACGCGCGAACAAGCCGACCTTGGTCTCGATCTCTCCCTTGAGCTTGCGCCCCGTCTTCATCATGAAGACGATCATGGTGACGACGAAGACGGCAGCCACCAGCATGACCCAGCCTTCGAAGATGTCCTCATTCAACTTGAAACGCGAGACCACCACGGCGACGCCGATCGATCCCGCAAAAGCCGAGGCCAGGGCGGCGTAGACCGACTTACGGAGATCGTTGCGGCCGATCTTGGCCAGATAGGCAAGCGTAATGCCGACGATGAGCGCCGCCTCGACGCCTTCGCGGAGCGTGATGATGAACGCCTGAAGCATTGAAAAATGCCGCTTTCCAATTGAAAATGAAATTCAATTTCAATATCAATAGGATACGGTTTCGGGCAGGGGCAGGTCAACGCGGTGAATCACGGACCGCTGTGATTTGCATCACACGGGGAACCCGTGCATTGAACGGTGTTTCGCGAAACCGGCCAGACAAGATTTCAGTTCTCCGCAGCGCCCGGCTGCACATGTTTTTCATGGATTGGCTGAGTGTTCTCTCCTCCGGCTTCCTCAAGGGTTAGCACCTCACCAGTCGAGCTGTATTCGGCGTCAACATCCTCAATTGCGGCGGGCGTCGGCTTTCGCTGTACCCAGCGATTCAGATAGAAGGCCAGAATCACGACTAACCCAAACTCCAACACGGAGCCGAACAGGCTTTCCCAAGGCAAAGGATGAGTGGCGGCCTTTTCGAAGAGCACGGATTCCGTGTTGCCCCGGAGCGCTCTGCCCATGAGAGGGATGATCAGGTACCAAGTCAGCGCACTCACTAAGCGCCACGCGGCCTCAGCCAGCACCACGGCGAGTGCGATTTGTCCGACTCGCCTCTTCAGGAGGGAAGATCGCAACTCTTCCAAGAACGCTCGGGGTGTGTCGTCCACAGCGCCCCTACTCTATTGGCCTCGGCATAGCCATTTCAAGAGCTATTTCGCCTAGACCATGCGCAGAAATTTGCGCGCCCGCGCCAGTTCCGGAAACATCTTCTCTTCGGCGCGGAACTCGTGCGAGTGCACGCAGCGGCGGCTACCGTTGAGTCTGACCGGGTGCTTCAGATGCAGCATCTCGTGGAACAGAATGTAATCGACCGCATAGCGCGGCACGCGCGGGTCGTCGAAGACGCGGCTGATAACGATGGCATTGTGCGCAGGATCATAGTGACCAAGACTACTGCGGGCGTGGTTCTGGCTCCAGGTGAGTTGCGGACGTCCCATGAGTCCGTGAAAGAATCGCCGATTGAGGTCCTCGAAAATCTCTTCCAGATGGTAGTGGTGTCCGCGCGCGGAGCGGATATGCTTGCGTCCGCGCATCTGCCGCACCAGCCGCGCTTTCGCGGCAACGTCGGGACCAGCGACATAACGCCGGTAACGGGCGCTCTCGGTGCGATCAACCGGCTTGCGATAAAGCTTGGCCAGCAGAATGTGGGCAATCGAGCGCAACACGGTTTCCGGAGCGCCCTCCAGCAAATCAGAGACGCGAACATAAAGCTCACCCTGCCGCATCCGGATGGTGTTGTTGATGGAGACAAAAGAATAAAAACGAACCTGCATCGGCGGCACGGTCGTGTGCGGACGAAGTTCGCGATAGGCTTCGTGAAAGATTTCGCTGAGCTTTGCGGACACGTTGAGGGAAGAGTAGCACGGCGTAGCCCTCAGCACTCAGCACTCCGAAAATCATCTGAGGTCGCTGAATGCTGAGTGCCGAATGCGTTCTGCCTCCCCTCTATTTCTTCTTTTTCTTCTTCATGTACTCCGCGACCTCGGTCACCGTCTTGCGGTGGTCGTCGACGCTGGAGTCGACCGTGTCGAGCGCGTCGGTCAGCAGAAATTCATACTCCTTCGCCTCAGCGGCATTGGCGTTCGCGGCATCTTTGAGGGCGCGCAGCTTGGCCTGAAATTCGACGTCGGCTTCAATGATCACTTTCAGCGGCTTGCGAATATCGTCCTTACGCCCGACGTACATCTCGATGTTGTCGTTCAGTTCATCGTAGACGGCGACGAAATCCTCCAGCATGTCATGTGTCTGCCGCGCACGGTCGGTTGTCTTGGGATTACTGCGCATTTGCTCAAGTTTTGTCATGCGATCCCGGGAAAACTGCACGTAAAGCTTTAAGCGCGTATCCGGGTCGAGCATGGCGTCGCGGAGCTGGTCGATTTCCAGCGGATTGAGCGGGTCACGCTGGCGCTGCGCCCAAAGCGACGAGAGGAGTGGGAGAACCAGAAGCAGCGCCAATCCGAGCGCGGCGCGCCAGCTCCATTTCCAGCGCCAATTCGTGCCCAGCCTCATTTCGTCTCCTTCTTGTCCTTAGCGAACATCTCTTTAAGCAGCGTGGTGCGGACGTCTTCGAGCCGGCGGATGGCCTGCTCCACCGGAGCTTGGTCATCGAAGGCAAGAGTGCGTTTGATGTCGCGCAGCTTGTCCGCCATTTTTCGAACATCGATCTCGATATTCTTGAGGTGCTTCTTGGTTAGTATGGCGGCGTCGCGGGCTTTCTCGGAGTAGGTGACGATGTCGTCGACCGCGGCACGGGCCTGGTCCGCATCGCCACTGCCGTACAGTTTGTCCGCATTGCGAAGCTGTTGCTGTGCGATGCGGATGCCAAGGTCAGGCCGATCTTCGGGGCGGGCGCTCTCGAAGTGTGTCTTGAGTGCAGTTACAACTTCGTCCGGACCGGCGCCGTAAGCGAAGGCGAGCCCGACGACGGGCGCGAGCAAAAGAACGGTGAAGGTAAGTCGCCGCATGGCAGTCAACGCTTCTTAGGTTCAATGGCGATCAGGCGATGAGTAGCCTGCCACTCCTGATCGGGATACTTCCCATTCGCTACATCCAGAAAGCGATGATAGTCGAGTGCGGCCTGTTTGTTGTCACGCAAGTGATCATAAGCGGTGGCCCGAATAAAGAAACAGAGAACGGGCATCTCCCCATTCAACAGCGCGCGCCCATTGAGCGCTCTGATCGTGAGTTCGTAGTTCTTGTTCTCGCTCGCCGCAAAGGCCAGATCGACGTACACATCTGGCCAGTCCCGCTTCAGTCGAACCGCGACCAAAAATTCCTGTTCGGCTTCGGGGAATTTTTTCTGCCGCAGCAAAGCTTGACCCAGCCCACGATGCAATTCGGCGTCCTTCGGATGAGCAGTCACCAGGGTGCGATATGCGGTCTCGGCCAGATCATTTTTCCCCACACTTGCAAAAAGATCAGCGAGATCGCGTTGCGCATCGGAATCGCCGGGGGAAAGCTTGAGCGCCACTTGGATCTCCGCGATGGCGTCGTCCTTCTTGCCCTTAGCGGCGAGTACACGCCCCAGTTGGAGATGAATGGCGGGATCATCGGGGCGCTTGGCGGTCAGTTGACGCAACCAGGGCTCGGCATCGCTGAGTTGGCCCGTCTTCATCGACAGGTTGGTCAGACCGATCGAGGCGTCTGAGTTGTTCGGATCAAGTGCCAGCGCTTGTTTGTATTCATCTTGGGCCGCGGAAAATTCTTTTCGGCGCTCGTGCAGCAACCCAGCCGAAAGATGAGGCTCAGGATCCTTCGGGGTAAGTTCGGCGGCTTTGCGATAAGCCTGAAACGCGTCTTCCGGCTTGGTATTTTCCAGCAGATGCCCAAGTGCGAGCCAGGCTCGGGCCTGACCTTCTTCAGGATGAGCAGTAGGATTAAGCGTGGTTGCCGCCCGCAGAAAACGCTCGGCCTCAGGGCTGTTCAGGCGGGCCAGCATCAGCCCCAGGTTCAAATTCGTCTCAAACACCTCGGGCTTGGCCGCAACCGACTGCCGGTAGGCATGGATCGAGTCGTCAATGCGACCCAGTTGATTGAGAACAAATCCCAGATCAAACCAGGCCTGATAATTCTTGGCATCCTTCTCGAGAGCCTTCTTCAGCAGCGTCTCCGCGCCGGTGAAATCATTTTTCTGGATAGCATCTTCCGCCTGCGCGATCTCCGGCGGCGTGTCGTCGACGCGTTCCTTGTAATGGCGGACGGTGGTGTGGTCCTGCGCAACCGCGCCAGTGGTCAGCCAGGTCGCGAGAACGAGGAGTAGGATCGCGTTGCTCAGCAGTAGCGCGTTGCCGACCGGCCGTTTCATTCGAAGAAAATCCAGCCCCGAAGGGGCGACCAACCTTAGCCCAACGCTTCAGCGCTGGGAAAAGAGGACAAACTGATCAAGTCCCGGAGGGACGACCGACCGTCCCATTCTACCGGTCACCATTGCGCACGCCATTCCCGTACAACACCTGCTTCAGATATTGTCCCGTGTAAGACCCCTTCAACTCCGCGATCGCCTCCGGCGGCCCGAAGCCGACAAGGTTCCCGCCCCGATCGCCGCCCTCCGGACCAAGGTCGATAACCCAGTCCGCCGTCTTGATGACTTCAAGATTGTGCTCGATGACAACGATCGAGCCGCCCGCATCGATTAGACGACGGAAAGCCGAAAGTAGTTTGCTGACATCGTCGAAATGCAGGCCGGTGGTAGGCTCATCGAAGATGTACAGCATGCGGCGCTTGCGCTTAGGTCCGTCGCCGCCTTCGGCTTGGCGGCTCACCGGCCGAACTCCAGGTTGAAGATGCGCCGCCAGCTTCATGCGCTGCGCTTCGCCGCCGGAGAGCGTAGTCGCCGACTGCCCCAGCCGCAGATAGCCAAGCCCGACTTCGTCCAGCACGCGCAATTTTTCCGTGAGCCTCGGAGCGTCGGCAAAAAACTTAAGCGCTTCCCGAATCGTGAGGTTCAGCACCTCATGAATGTTCTTGCCCTTGTAGTGGATTTCAAGCACCCGCGGCTTGTAGCGAGTGCCCCTGCATTCGTCGCAAATCAGCTCCACGTCGGCCAGAAACTGCATTTCGACGGTGACCGTGCCGTCGCCCTGGCAGTTGTCGCAGCGCCCGCCCGGCACATTAAAAGAGAAATGCCCCGCAGGGAAGCCGCGCTTCTTCGCTTCCGGCAACGAGGCGAATAGCTCGCGGATAATGTCAAAAGCCTTGATATACGTGACCGGATTCGAGCGCGGAGTGCGGCCGATGGGCGATTGATCGACCAGCACGACCTCGTCGAGAAACTCGTCGCCCTCGATGTCATCCCACAACTTGACCGCGCTGCCATTCGTCTGCCGCTTAGCCGTGGCCAGCGCCTGATAGAGAACGTCATGCAGCAACGAAGATTTTCCCGAGCCGGAGACGCCGGAGATAGCCACCAGCATGCCCAGCGGAATTTCCAGATCGATGTGCTTCAGGTTATGCGCGCGCGCGCCCGTGATGCGGAGTTTGTGCAACCCCGGCTGCCGCCGTCGCGAAGGAATCTGAATGTGAAGTTCGTCCGCGAGGTAACGCCCGGTGAGCGAGTGCGGCATCTTTATGATTTCGCCGTAGGTGCCTGCGCCGACGACTTTTCCGCCATTTTCTCCGGCGCCCGGCCCGAGGTCAAGAATACGGTCGGCCGCACGCATGATGTCGGGATCGTGCTCGACGACAAGAATGGTATTTCCCAAGTCGCGTAGGTCATGCAAAATCTTGATAAGCCGGTGTGTATCGCGGCTGTGCAGCCCGATGGAAGGCTCGTCCAGCACATACAGCGTGCCCACCAGACGCGACCCAAGCGAAGTAGCAAGCTGAATGCGCTGCGCTTCGCCGCCCGACAAGGTCGAAGCAAGCCGGTCAAGCGTCAAATATTCAAGTCCGACTTCGTTAAGAAAGCGCAGGCGCTCCCGAAGTTCGATAAGCAGCTTTTCGGCAATCGCAGCCTGCTCAGCAGAAAGCTCAAGTTGACCGAAGAAGCGCGCGGCCTCTTCGACCGTCATACTGCACACCTGGCAGATATTCTTGCCATCGATTTTGACCTGGCGCGCTTCCGCCCGCAGCCGAGTCCCAGAACAAGCCGAGCACAGCGAGTACCCGCGATAGCGGCTGAGAAACACGCGGACGTGCAGCTTGTACTTCTTGCGCTCAAGATGCTGAAAGAATCCGCGCACGCCGCCAAACCCGCGTCCCCCATCAACGATGAGCCGCTGCTGCTCGGAGTCCAGTTCATACCAGGGCACGTCCAGCGGAATTTCAGTCGCGCGAGCGAAGCGCTTGAGCTCGGTGAACAGCGGCCGATACTTAGGTTTGGTCCAGGGCTCGACCGCGCCTTCATTCAAAGTCTTGCCTTTGTCTGGGATGACCAGGTCGAGATCGAAATCGATCGTGTTGCCGAAGCCCTGGCAACGTGGACAGGCGCCATAAGGATTATTAAATGAAAATAGCCGCGGCTCCGGCTCCTCATAGCGGCTGCCGTCGTTCTTACACTCGAAACGCTGGGAAAAACGCAATCGCGCCGGATGAGAACCCTCGCCATCGCGCGCCGCCGTTTCAAAAATCACCTCGCCGGCTTCTCGATAGCCAATCTCAACCGCATCGACAATGCGCGAGCGCTGATCAGCGGAGACGACAAGCCGATCCACTAATCCGAAGACCGGCTCAGAAAAATCAACGTCCAGCAAAGATTCCGGAGTCGAAAACTCGAAGACCGTGCCGTTCTGAAACAGCCGGTTGAACCCGCGTTTCCGCAGATCGAACAGCCGCGCCTTAATCGCGTCCAAGGGCAGATGAGACTCCGCCGGTTTTTTCTTAGCGCGAGACTTCTTAGCGCTCTTCTCTTCAGTCGCCGGCACGTGCGCCACGATCGGAAAGAACACATTCAGCCGAGTGCCCTCGCCCAGCGCCAGCAGACGGTCAACAACTTCGTCTACCGTATCTTTTTTCACCTCCTGTCCGCAGAGCAGGCAGTAAGTGCGTCCAACGCGGGCGAACAGCAGCCGCAGATAATCAAAGATTTCAGTAGCAGTAGCGACCGTAGACCGCGGGTTCCGCGTAGAGTTTTTCTGCTTGATGGCGACGGCAGGTGCGATTCCGTCGATCAGGTCAACGTCCGGCTTCTCAATCCGCTCCAGAAACTGCCGTGCATATGCCGACAGCGACTCGACGTAACGCCGCTGCCCCTCGGCGTAAATCGTATCGAAGGCGAGCGACGATTTGCCCGAACCGGAAACGCCGGTGACGACGGTCAATGCGTTGTGCTCAATCTCAAAATCAATGTTCTTGAGGTTGTGAACCCGGGCCCCGCGAACAACAATGCTGTCTGTCGACATCTTCCCCTGACACTACAGATAGATCAAAACCCACTACCGAATCTTTCTATTATAAAGCGTAAGCCGGGAGATGGCTTCGCCCACGGAGAGCCGGGCGTTCCCGCCCGCCAAGGGCTCACAAAAACGCGGACCGCCCGTCATACAATGTGTTGGCAGCATTCACGGGAGGCCTTCGCCCATGCAAACAAGCGGAATCGCGTCTGTCGCGCTGTCAGTGATCTTTGTGTGTTTCCCCGCACATTCAGATTCTCAGACTCAGCCTCCGAGTGCAGCATCCGCCAAGTGGCCGGCATCGGCCTTATTAGGGCTGTGGGGAAGTGAGCAGTCATTCGGTCCAATCGTTCGCGGCGAACTCACCATTGATGCGCGTAGTTCCCAATGGCGAGCGCGCATCGCCGGATACGAAGTACCCGTCGAACACACGAAAGACCGCACGAAAGACGACCAGGTGAAAGACGAAATTCATTTCGTCCTCCCCGGCGAGGCCGGCAAGTTTCGCGGACACCTCAGCGCGAACGGCAAGCAGATCCTAGGCCACTGGATACAACTCGCGGGAGTCGCCTTCTACAGCTATTCCTACGCAAGTCCGGTGGAACTGTCGGAACTGACGCCGCGCGTGTGGCGTGGCAATGTGGTCCCACTCGACCAGCGGGCCTCCTTCTATATTTCCGTTCAGCAGACTCCCAACGGCGCGTTGCAAGCGTTCCTTAGGAATCCCGAGGCCAATCGTTTCCGCGGCCAGACATTTGACGTCGAACCAAAAGACGGTGCCGTCACTCTGCGTCAGAAGGGTACCGCGCAGTTCGAAGGAACCTACGATCCGCAATCGGACGTTCTGTCCCTGCCCGTTGTTGGTCCGTATCCCCTGGTGCAGTTCACGCGTCGCGACCAAAGCAACGCGCTCGGCTTTTATCCCCGCATTCCCTCGCCCTCCGAACCGTATGTTTACCAGCAGCCGACAGCCGAGAACGATGGCTGGACCACTGCTTCGCTGTCGGACGTGGATTTAAAATTAGGCCCGATCGCAGAATTGATCCAAAGAATTCTCACGACCGCGCCATCGCTCAGTAATCCGGTCAACATTCAGAGCCTGCTGATTGCGCGCCACGGCAAACTGGTTTTCGAGGAATATTTTTATGGGTTCAACAAAGAGCGCCCGCATGACATGCGATCCGCCGCCAAGACCTTCGCACCTGTGCTAGTCGGCCTGGCCCGCGAGCACGGAGCGAAAATATCCATCGACTCGCCCGCCTTGTTTTTCTTCCCCGAATACAAGCCCTTCGCGAACTGGAACGAAATGAAGAGCAAGATCAAGGTCGGCGATTTGATGGACATGACGTCGGGCCTGGCCTGTGACGACCACGATCCCACCTCTCCCGGCGGCGAAGACCTCATGCAGATGCAGACCACGCAGAACGACTGGTACAAGTTCGCGCTCGACTTGCCGATGGCACGCAACCCGGGCGGCGAACAAGCGGTCTACTGCGCATCGGATGTCAATCTGCTGGGCGGCATCGTCAAAAACGCCACTGGATATTGGCTGCCGGAGTTCTTCGACCAGTATTTTGCCCGGCCACTTCAAATCACTTCCTACCACCTGAACCTCATGCCCACCGGCGACGCTTACCTGGGCGGAGGTCTTTACATGCGTCCGCGCGACCAGCTGAAGCTAGGCCAGCTCTATCTTTCCGGAGGAGTGTGGAATGGAACCCGCATCCTGAGCGAGGCGTGGGTAAAGGATTCGGTCGAGCGGCACTCCGGTTTTCCGCCCGTCATCCCGACCGACACCGATCACGGATACACCTACGCTTGGCACACGCGTCGCCTGCAAGCGGGAGGACGGGAATTTCGTGATTACTACGCCGCCGGCAATGGAGGCCAATATGTGCTGGTTCTCCCCGACCTCGACATGGTCGTAGGAATCACCGGAGGAGACTACTCCGAGCGTGACAAGTTCTTCCCCTGGGAATCGCAGCTAGTCCCCCGGTACATAATCCCAGCAGCCGAGTAGAGACGGGGCTTGCCCGGTCTAGGCCCGCTGAACAACTCCGTGTCGCATACGTCTTTAGGAAAGGAACGACTTTACATCTCGCCGAAAAACTCAAGCCTCCTAACAGGGCGTCCAGGCTTCGTATCAGGGCATCGCTTCCAGCGATGCCGCAAGTTATTGGAATTCAACTGCCCCTTCCGGGGCTGGGCGCTGGAAGTTTAGCCCCAATAACCCTTGCTATGCATAGAGGAACGGCCGCTCTTCGCTGCTTGACCAGAAGTAGGCAAGGATGATCACGCTAGCAATTGCCGCGTAAGCACACCACAGCGAGGTAAACGCGTACCGCTTGACCTCCATGACCACCAGCAAAATCACCAGGTTCGCCGCGCCGAAGACCACCATCATCTTGATCTTCGAGAAAAACAGGGACCCACAAGTTGCAATCACATAGAACAGCGCAACCGCAGTATTGTTGGTCGCTTGATTAATGTAAACGATACTGTTTCCACGAATGTAAAGCTGTAAGGGGAACGCCGTCAGCGCCCATAAAATATAGAGCGTAGTAGCCCCGCCCAGCACCAGGAACGGCAGCATGCGCCGGCGGCTCCTCGCGTCAGTCTCGAAAAGCATCACGCTGAGCGGGAGCAAGAAAGGCAGGAGCCCCTGCGCATAAAGCATGAACGCCGCGCCCATGTCATGCGCCACCGCCGGCGAGAGAATCCCGTCCAATCCCAGCCACACGAATCCCTCGATGAACTGATGAATGGCAAACAGAATAGGCAGTGTCGCAAAAAGCAGTTCGCGCCGGTGCTTCACCTTCGTCAGTGTAACCACCCCGACGGCGCCGAGAACTCCGCTGCCCACAAAGTTCGCTGTTGCCGAAAAACACATGTCTCGTTTTCTCCGCTTGCGAGGATTACATTTATCATCGCGGAACGCAAAACATTTTTTGGGTGGCGCAGCGCAGAGCTTCGCATCTAGACTTATGATGGCTGGCTTGATCTAAGGAACCGTGGCTCAACTCGTGCGAGAGTGGCGGAATTGGAAGACGCACCAGACTTAGGATCTGGCGGGGCAACCCGTGGGGGTTCGAGTCCCCCCTTTCGCACCAATCATTCCCTATGGGGCCTTAAGGACCGACTGGCCCTACGGACTGGGCAGCGACCTCAAATAAGCCACGACGGCCTCCGCATCTGCGCGGGTCATATGAAAACGCGGCATCGGTGCTCGTGCAGGCGTGCCGTCGCGCGAAATTGAAGTCGTCAGCAGTGTAATGATCTGTTCGTCGCTCCCCGGTGGCAAACCCGCCAGCCGTGGCGCCGTCACCGGCCAACCCGCCACGGGTTGCGCAGGCTCATAAAATACAGGAGCGCCCGCCAGCCACTTGGTACGATCGGGGTCGCCATTCTTGTCGCGAGGCGTGTGGCAGTACCCGCAACCCGCGACCCCTTCAACGATGTACTTGCCCTGCGCAATCAGTTTTGCGTTGGCGCTGGCCTGCGCCGCCTCCGGCGATCGTTTCGCCTCCTGCCCCGAAGCGAGATGCGTTTCACCTGAGATTGAGATAAAGACGAGGAGCAGCAGCGCCGCGCTCAGCCATTCAGCAAGCAGAAATCCGAGAGTGCTAGCAGTATTCGCAAATCGAACAGGCATGGCATTACACCCCCAACTTATTTGATCCGAACCCGGGTCTGATCTCCCAAACAGACAAAATTGTATACCGCCTGCCCAGCCGCCAGCCACCCTCTCCGCAGAGGCGCAGAGGCACAGAGGAAGACCTCCGAATCTCCAAGAACCAAGGTTTTCCCCAATCTTTTGAACTTCTCTGGGACTCTGTGTTTCCGTGGTGGGTGTCGCGTGTGCAAAGGGATCGCTACCGATTCAGGACAGTAGCAACCGTCGGGTACCGTCTGGTACTGTCAGCGCCCCGATTCGAACCGGTACCCAATCCCACGCAGTGTTTTCAAATACCGCGGATGCCGTGGATCCTCTTCGATTTTCTCCCGCAGACGCCGTACAAACACGTCAATTGACCGTGGAGTCACAAACGACCCTTCTTTCCACACTGCGTCGAGCAACTGGTCGCGCGTGAACACGCGTCCCCGATGCCGCGCCAGATATTCGAGCAGCCGGAACTCTCGCACCGTAGTGAGCACTCTTCTGCCCTGCACACTCACGGTCATCGAAGCGATATCAATCTCCAAATCTCCCACCTGGATAATCTCGCGACTGGGAGCCTCCGGCTGAACCCGAAGAACATTGCGGATGCGCGCAATCAATTCACGCGGGCTGAACGGTTTCGTGATGTATCCGTCTCCACCAGCGTCAAACGCCTGCAGGCGGTCCGGTTCCTGAGTTCTGGCGGAAAGAAAAATGACCGGAGTCTTGCCCAGCCGTTCGTGCTGCCGTATCTGCCGGCACAGGTCGAAGCCGCTGATACCGGGCAACATAATATCGAGCAAAAACAGCGCCGGTTGCACCACGGCGGCCGTTGGAACCACCGGCGCCCCGGAGAAAAATGTGGAGACTTCAAATCCCGCGGTTCGCAGGTTGTGCTCGATCAGGCGCGACACATCCGGATCATCTTCCACGACATAGATGAGATCGGGGCAACGCGGTTTGTCAGTCGCCTGCAAAGGATCCATGGCCAGCAACGAGAGCCCCACGCCCGCTCAAAGAAACTCGGTGAAGAGGAGTCTTTCTTTGACAGTTCTCACTGACACTAGAGAGACTGTGTTGCTGCAATGTTGCGGCAGTGTTAAAGGAGGGTTAATTCGCTGAT
>Ga0070761_10001714_pt1 | contig 13694 bp, 13 predicted proteins | sample HubBroMetageREF1_FD_66724 | JGI IMG/M metagenome (GOLD analysis project Ga0070761, IMG submission 66724) | Reference soil microbial communities from the Hubbard Brook experimental Forest, New Hampshire, USA - Hubbard Brook CCASE Soil... | ecosystem: Environmental > Terrestrial > Soil >...
AAGTCATGTTTCGCTGTCCCATCCACCATCCATGAATGGCCACAGACAATCTGGCGGCCACTGGAACGTAGCCTTGGTTCTAGTTCGGCGCTGATCAAACGGCTTTGGTTCTTCGGGGTGCTGGTCTGGATCAAGCGAGAGATCTGCGGACGGTACTTTGCTCGTCATGGGCGACGCTCCTCCACAAGGATTGGCGGCGCAGCGATTCCCTCGTGCTGCGCCACCAGAGGAACCGGCGGACAATAGGGGAAGAACCGCATCAGTTCCATGCCATCTCCTCATGCGCGTAAGCTTAGAATCGTCGATCGTCTGTGTCTGTTCAAGATTGCTCAGTGAGGAAATAAGTCGGTCAGACGATTTGAGGACGTTGCGTGTAGGGAACATTTTCGGCTACGACCTGCGTCGTTTGAAGCTGGGGAGGGCTGGCCTCCTGGCGCGCTCGTTGTCAGCCGGTTCGCCGGGCTCTGCTAGTGGTTCGAGACCCTTGCGGACATGGAAAGTCGGTTTCTTGGCCTTCGCTGCCGCGGTGATTCCGTTGTCATCATGAAGAACAACGTTAAGGAGTGTACTGTGAACGTGTAAATTATCTCCAATGTCGTAGTTGATAAAGCCGAGCTTCCGGAACCGGTTCATAAAGAAGCTGACCCGCGAACGGGTCGTCCCCACCATCTCGGCCAGAGTCTCCTGACTGAGTCTGGGGACCGACATTTCAGATACTCCTTCTTTGCCGAAGTGCGCCATCAGCAGAAGAACTCGCGCCAGGCGCTTTTCGCTGGAGTTGAAAAGTTGATCGACCAGATCGTCCTGATAGCGAATATTTCGCTTGAGCAAATATTTGAGGAAGACAGCCGACAATTTTGGTTCCAGACTCATCGCCTGCGTCATCGCCTTCTTCTCGACATGCAGAAGGACGCAGTCTGTCATCGCGGTTGCAGACGACATGCGTAGAAGCTGGCCGGCAAGACCACCTTCCCCAAAGAAATCGCCTTCATGCAAAATGCCAAGAGTCGCTTCCTTGCCCGCTTCCGATACCACGCTGAGCTGCACCTTCCCCTTTTGAATAAAAAACAGTCCGTCTGTGGGATCGCCTTGAGCGAAGACGGTATTCTTCTTTTGAAAAGACAGCATATCCCTACCCTTCCCAATGGTTGAAAGAAAGGCGTGGGGATTGAAATCGAGTCTTTTCTTCGCAGGTCTGACTTGCTTTGCCACTAAGGACCGTCCTAACTGGAGATGCTGCCAGTATCGATTATGGGGGACGCGAGCACCCGAAGACTGGTCAGTAATGCTCACAATGGCGGAGGCTTTTTTATCGGTCGGGGTTCTCGTTCAGTGGTCAATATTGAGCAGACTTCTCGGGCCGGGTGTTTTGTACTGTTGGCAGCTTCTTCGCAGCGCAAGCGAGCGTGTCCCATGTCTAGCAGCCAACGCAAAAAATGCGAAGACGTCCACATCATTATTGCTTTAGTGGAACTGGACCTACAGAAGATGTGGGTGCGGATTGTCTTGGCGCGTAAAGCGATCAGAGAACGAATGCGAGAACTGGAGCACCCCACCGACCAACGCCGAAATTCTGGATGAGCGTTGTCGCGGCACCAGTGACGGCGCTGAAATCTGTGTGGTGCGGCGCAGGTGCCCGGCAGGGCGCTTTGGCGGCCGGCAGCAAGACTCGGACGACTGACGGAGTCGCCGATACGTTGGAGTGAAGGCATGAGCGACAAAGTCAACGGCGCGGCAGGGAAGGATAAGTCGAAGTTCGACTGGGTAACGGAGCGTTCCTCATGCTCTCTACCGAATGTATTCAAGAAGCTCAGATTACAAGCTGAAGAGGACGTTAAGACGCGCAACGCTCTGCGCCCCAATAATTCCCCGTATAAGCTTTCGATAGCGGACACGGGCGGCGATTTTGCGGTTCTTCTGGAAGCCAAGGATGTGCGCAAGTCGGTAACCTTCAGCCTTGCCGAGCACGCGATTTTGGTGCGGGATGATAAAGGCAGTCCGATGTTCGATGTGACCCTGACCTTTAACGACGAGGGCGAGTGCAAGCTGAATGTGAATGAGCAGGAACTCGACTTTTGGCAGGTGCGAAGGATGGCTCTTGAAGAGCTGTTGTTTCGAGGCTATTAATCTGGGCTCTCGTGCTCCCCAAGAACGCACGTCTCCAATGATCTTCGTAACCATGATCTTCGGAGCCATGAATTTCGGAACCATGATCTTCGCAACCATGAATTTTGCAACTATGATCTTCGAATCGATAGACTTCGAATCTATGACTTCGAATCTATGATCCACGCAACCACCCGTCGTCGATTGGATATCTTGATTCGCACTTCGATCTTTTCCCTTGTCGCTGTCCTTGCGCTTGCCCAGACAGGCCGCGCCCAACTTGTTCTCGCGAGTGCCACCCGCCCGAAGTCGCCCGTCATCGTTATCGGTTTCGTCGGCGGGTTCATCAAGCACAATAATCTCGTCCACAGCGAAGTCCAGCTTGCGGCGCGTCTGCGCAAGGCTTACCCCAAAGGGGTGGACGTGGAGACATTTGAGAGTTACCACAGGAAAAAAGCGAGGGAGAAAGTCCTGAGCCTGCTAGACACGAACCATGACGGGACACTAACCGCCGACGAGAAACAGAATGGCCGCATCATCATTTACGGCCATAGCTGGGGCGGCTCGGAAGCCATCACCCTGGCGCGTGAACTGGAGAAGGATGACATTCCGGTGCTGCTCACCGTTCAAGTGGATAGTATCTCCCGGGGCGGCCAAAATGATGCACTCATTCCCGCGAACGTAGCCCAGGCCGCCAATTTCTACCAGCCGGATGGAATTCTCCACGGCCAGTCCGAGATTCGGGCCGCCGATCCAGCGCGCACGAGAATCATCGGGAATTTTCGATTCGACTATAAAGGGAGCCCGTACAACTGCGACGAGTATCCGTGGTACGACCGCATCTTCGGTAAGTCCCACACCCAAATTGAATGTGACCCGGGTGTATGGAAGCAAGCGGAGGCTCTGATACGGTCCAACCTGCCCGCAATAAACCGGAAGGAGGTGGAGGCCGTTCGGCCTCCGAACCGAATTCCGTCGAGCGGCATTTTGTCTGCCATTGTGCTGAATCTCTACATGTGAGCAATGTTGACCAGATTCGAAAGGTTGCCGGGTGTCATCCTACCTCGCAAGAAGCTAGCAGCTGGAATAAACAGCTCGAATCACTCGGGGAGCCGTCTGTTCCCAAGTGACCCGGGATTTGGCGTACCCACAATTAGTGGCTGCTCACCAACGTGAGTCTAAGCTGGTAAATTGTTAAACTTGGCATAGCCGTGTGGTACCGGATTTGTACCGAGGTCATTTGTGCGTCTCCTCACCCTTCGCCTTACTATTTCGTTGATCGTCGGGATCACACTGATCTCGCTATTCTCGGCTTATTACGAGGTACGATCTCAAAGGCGGGGTCTGCGGCGGGATCTGGAGCGGCGCGCGGAAGTCTTGGCGGAGAATCTCGCGGACCAAATCCAACCTTATCTCAATCTCAATCAAGGCTCACTTAAGAATCTCCAGCTCATGATCGAGCACTTTGGCAGCCGGGAACACCTGGCTGGAGTTGCCATCTACAATCCTCAAGGCGAATCCATCGCCATCACCACAGGACTGGCGCCACGACTCGCAGGCGAACCCGCGGTGGTCCAGCAGGCAGCGACCAAGGGCCAAAGCGCCGGGGAGTACAGCCGGCTGGGCGAAGCTTCGGTCTATATTTATGCGCTGCCTCTTCATGAGGATCAAGCGGTTGTGGGCGGACTGGCGATCGTTCACGACGCCAGCTATATCAATGCCCAAAGCAGGAGACTGTGGCGCGAAACGTTCCTGCGCGTGCTCGTCCTGGTCTTCCTGATCACGCTCACGACCCTGCTGATTGTGCGCTGGAGCATTACCGGCCCGATTGCCCGTGCCGCGCAGTGGATGCAGGCATTGCGAACCAACAAGATCTCTTCGCGACCGGCCATGCCCGATCTGGATTTGTTCCGCCCGCTCGCCCACGAAATGACCACCTTCGCCGCCAGTCTCACGGAGGCTCGTTCGGCAGCGGTGAAAGAGGCCCAGTTGCGCCATGCCGGGGATACTTTCTGGACTGCGGAGCGACTCTCGGTCCACGTGCGTGGCATGCTGGGGGCCAGCCGCCTGTTCGTGGTCGCCAATCGGGAACCCTATATCCATAGACGTCAGGGCAAGTCCGTAGAGGCGATCGTTCCAGCCAGCGGACTGGTGACCGCGCTCGAACCGGTCCTGTGCGCTTGCGACGGAACCTGGGTTGCGCATGGAAGTGGGGACGCGGATCGCGAGACCGTGGACCCGCAGGATCGCTTGCGCGTTCCGCCCGACGATCCCCACTATACGTTGCGCCGCGTCTGGATGAGCAAAGAAGAAGAGGAAGGATACTACTATGGTTTTGCCAACGAAGGGCTCTGGCCGCTGTGCCATATTGCCCACACGCGCCCTGTGTTTCGTGTCTCCGACTGGGAACACTATGAAAGGGCCAACCGCCGGTTCGCAGACGCGGTATTGAAGGAAATGGAGGGAATGGAACGTCCGGTGCTCCTGGCACAGGATTACCATTTTGCGCTTCTGCCTCGGATGATTAAGAAGGCGCGCCCCGATGCGCGCGTGGCGATCTTCTGGCATATCCCGTGGCCGAACCCGGAGGCATTCGGTATTTGTCCCTGGCAAAGAGAACTCGTGGATGGATTGTTGGGGGCGGACCTGATTGGCTTCCACATTCAATCCCACTGCACCAACTTCCTACAAACGGTGGATCGCACGTTGGAATCGCGGATTGATTGGGAACATTTCACGGTCAATCGCGAAGAACACCGCACGGTGGTAAAACCATTTCCCATTAGTGTGGAGTTTCCGGAGAATCCTCCTCCCGCCGAAGCCGGGGAATCCACCTCCAGCTCCAGTTCCGAGGAGCGGGTCGCATTGCTGCGAGAGTTGGGGATCGAAGCGGATTTCCTGGGCGTGGGCGTGGATCGGGTGGACTATACCAAAGGCATTCTGGAGCGCTTCCTGGCCATCGAACGGCTGATGGAAAAGCATCCGACTTATCGGGAGAAATTCACATTTTTGCAAATCGGAGCGCCCAGCCGCACCCGCATCAAGCGTTACAACGATTTGCTCATCGAGGTGGAGTCGGAGGCGAACCGCATCAATGACCGCTTCCAGACCGGCAAGTGGAAGCCCATCCTGCTTATGAAACGGCAGCACAGCCACCATGAAATCCAGCGGTTTTACCGCACCGCGGATGTCTGCCTGGTCACTTCTCTGCACGATGGAATGAACCTGGTGGCCAAGGAATTTGTGGCCGCACGCCAGGATGAGCTGGGAGTGCTGGTCCTGAGCCGTTTTACCGGTGCTGCCCGCGAATTGTCAGACGCGTTACTGGTAAATCCCTACGACATCGAGCAGATGGCGGAAGCCGTTCGTTTCGGCCTGGAGATGGACACCGCGGAACAGAAGGCCAGGATGCAGCGCATGCGCAAGGTGGTTCGAGAACGGAATATCTATCGCTGGGCAGGTAATTTGATTGCGGAACTGTGCAACGTGCGCCTCGACGAGCCAGCAAACAAGTCGGATTCGCAGTTGGGGCGTCCACCGGTGGAGCAATCAGCAGAGGCTGTCCGTAGAGATCAATCGATCGATGACTTCGACCACGCCCGCCCCGTAACTGCCGAGGGTGACCACGTCGGCGCTCTGCTTGAGCGCAGGCAGCGCATTGGCCACGGCCACTGAGCCACCGCAAAAGCTTAGAAATTCATGATCGTTCTCGGCATCGCCGATGGCCACCACGCTCTGACTCGAAAGCCCCAAGTCGGACAACACGGCGGAAAGGCCTGTAGTCTTGTTGGTTCCGCGGGGCAAGATCATGACCGATTCTTTGTTGAAGATCACGTGCAGGCTCAGGTTGAGTCGCTGGATCGCTAAAAGAACGGCGACATCATGAGGAGGCCGTACCGTTGCCACAATGCACCTTCCCACGGAAAGCGGCACCCCCTGCTTGCGCAGACTGGCGACCAGTTCCGCGGAGGGCGGCGGACACAAGAGTCGCTCCTCGCCAGTTGCCGGGTGATGAAGCAGAGCGCCGTTCTCGGCGACAATCCAGTTAAACAGATGGAGATGCGAAAACACATCGCGCAAGCTGGGAAGTTCGCGGCCGGTGACCAAGATCAGCTTTCTGCCCGAATCCCGCGCTCGTTCCAGCCCGGCCAGGGTGTCGCGATCGACCCGCCCATCGCGAGCGAGAGTCCCATCGTAATCCGTTGCTATTGCCAGAAACCGCATCGTCTCTCCCAATTTGTACAATGATAAAGGGTGCGAATGATAAAGGTGAGGACAGACTCGGAAAACAGTTGCATGCGCGGGGCTCCCTGTCACCGAGCGAAACGAATGCTACACCAGCGCCCGCTCGGTTGAGTACGGCATTCAACGAGGAGGAAGTGGTTTGCCATTAAAGCAGGATGCACTTTGGTACAAACACGCGATCATCTACCAGGTCCACGTTCGTACGTTCTACGACAGCAACGGGGATGGCATTGGTGACTTCGAAGGCCTGGATCAAAAGCTGGACTACCTTGAGGAATTAGGGATAAACGCCATCTGGCTGATGCCCTTCTTTCCGTCACCTTTGCGCGACGACGGCTACGATATTGCGGATTACAACTCGGTTCATTCCAGCTACGGAACCCTGGAGGATTTCAGGAAATTCCTGGGATCGGCTCACCAGCGCGGCATACGGGTGATCATCGAAATGGTGCTGAATCACACATCGGATCAGCACCCATGGTTTCAGCAGTCCCGAAGCTCGCGGGAAAACCCGCGCCGGGATTGGTATGTCTGGAGTGAAACCGATACCCGCTATCACCAAGCTCGGATCAATTTTTTCGACACCGAGATGTCCAATTGGGCGTGGGATCCGGTTTCAAAATCTTATTATTGGCATCGTTTCTTCAGCCACCAGCCCGATCTCAATTACGACCATCCTGCCGTCCGGGAAGAGATGTGGAACGTCATGAAGTTCTGGCTGGAAATGGGTGTTGACGGCTTCCGGTTGGACGCGGTCCCTTACCTGGTGGAGCGTGAAGGCACGAATTGTGAAAATTTGCCCGAGACCCACGCGATCTTGAAGGAGTTGCGGCGAAGACTCGATGAACAATTTCCCGGCAAGATGCTCCTGGCGGAAGCGAATCAATGGCCTGCCCATCTTCGACCATACTTTGCCGACGGGGATGAATTCCATATGGCGTTTCATTTTCCCCTGATGCCCAGGATGTTCATGGGAGTGAAATTGGCAGACCGCAAACCGATCACCGAGATTCTGCAGCAAACGCCGGAAATTCCACCTTCATGCCAGTGGTGCCTGTTCCTGCGCAACCATGACGAGCTGACCCTGGAGATGCTTTCCGATATTGAACGGGACTACATGAACGACGCCTACGCCGAAGACAAGGCGATGCGGCTGAACCTCGGAATTCGGCGCCGGCTGGCCCCTTTGCTCGACAACGATCGCCGGCGGATCGAGTTGATGAACGGAATGCTGATGTCGTTACCGGGCACCCCAAGCATTTATTACGGCGACGAGATCGGAATGGGTGACAACGTCAATCTGGGCGACCGCAACGGAGTGAGAACTCCAATGCAGTGGAGCGGAGGCTGGAACGGAGGGTTTTCCGCCGCAGACCCGGAAAAACTGTATGCGCCGTTGATCCAAGATCCGGTCTACGGTTATCCGGCCGTCAACGTGTTTTCCCAAAGGCGGACACAGCACTCTCTCCTCAACTGGATGGGGCGCATCATCGCAGTTCGTAAAACGACTGGCGTGTTCGGTAGCGGATCGATAGAGTTTCTCTATCCAGCCAATCACAGAATACTGGCCTACGTGCGCCAATTGGGCAATGAGACGATCCTGGTGGTCAATAATCTTTCGGACGCTGCACAGGCTGTCGAGCTGGATTTGCGTCGTTACAAAGGAAATATTCTGATCGAGATGTTCGGCAAGAACATCTTTCCGCGGGTGGGCGAATTGCCGTATCTTCTAACCTTAGGCCCCTACCATTTTTACTGGTTTCGGTTGCGACGGATCTGATGTGATGACGGACGAAACGGCGTCACAGGATGGAGGCAAGGTTGGCGGAGGTTCGATTGGCGGATGAAAGCTTTCTTACGGATGATTTTCTTCGCCAACTCATCAACGTGGGTGAAGTGGACATCCTGGTGGGCGTGCCCACCCACAACAACGCTAAAACCATTGGCTCGATCGTCGAAGCGATTCAGGCCGGCATCCTGAGATTCTTTCCCCGCGAGAGAGCTGCGATCATCAACGCCGACGGAGGGTCGCGGGATGGCACTCCCGAGCTGATTGTGAAGGCAGCGATTGACGATGCGCGGGGACGAAGCTCCAAGCCATACACCCTGCGTACGTTGCACTCAATCAGCACGCAGTATTCGAGCAGCCCCGCCCGGGGGACGGCGCTGCAGACCATTTTGGCCGCTGCCGAATTGTTGCGCGCCAAGGCGTGCGCGGTGATTTCACCCGATTCCACTCAAATCACAACCGATTGGCTCACCACCCTCCTGCAGCCGATTTACACGGAAGAATTCGATCTGGTGTTGCCAACCTACAGCAGGCACAGGTCTGATGGCATCCTCCTAACCAACCTGCTCTATCCCATGACCCGTGCGCTTTATGGACTAAAAATCCGCGAGCCCTACGCGCTGGACTGCGCATTTTCGGGCCGCCTCGGAAGCCAATTTCTTGCCCAAAACGCATGGCATGACGAAACTGTTCGGGCTGGTTGTGAAACTCAATTTACCCTGGGTGCGATCGCCGGAGAGTACCGTATTTGCCAATCCTTCTTTGGAACCAAGGAGCATGTTCCGCGGGGCTCCGCCGATTTGGTTCCGGCGATGCGACAAACGGTCGGAGCTTTGTTTTCTTCGATGGAACCGAATTTTTCGTTCTGGAGTACCAAGACCGGGTCCCAGTCCATTCCTACGACTGGCGCGGAGCGGGAATGCATTCTGGAGCCACTGCGAGTGAACCGGAAGCGGCTGCGAGAAATGTTTACGACGGGAATCGCCGAGTTGGAATCCGTATTTCAGTCAATTCTTTCTCCCCCGACATTGGCAGAACTCCAGCGAATCGCCCGCCCGGAAGAAGTTCGCTTTCGTTATTCCGCCGAACTGTGGGTTAAGACGGTTTACGAGTTCGCCGCGGCGTATCACAAATCGGTCATCAGCCGGGATCACATCATCCAGGCGCTGGCTCCACTTTTTCGCGGCAGAGCGTTCACCTTCCTGGTGGAGAACAGCAACGGCTCGGCCGACGACGTAGAACACAATGTCGAAGCCTTGTGCCTTGAATTCGAACGAATGAAACCGTATCTGCTGGAGATATGGAACGGTGGAAAGTGAGGTCGTCATGCGAGAAATGATAGTCAGCGAATTGACTCAGGCCATGGAGCAGCTAACCAGAGGTTTCGCCCACATCCTTCCGCGGATCATCGTATTGGTGATAATCGCATTTGCCGGGTGGGTGGTCGCATACTTCCTGAAAGTGTTCTTGCGCAGCATCCTGCGGCTGATCAAATTCGACAAGCTCTCGGAAAGCGCAGGCGCGTCCGCGCTGCTCACCAAGGCGGCGTTACCTTCAGCCACGGAACTGTTAAGCCGGCTTGTGTTCTGGGTGGCTTGGCTGGGCTTCATTCTGCTGGGGGTGAGCGTGCTCGGGATTTTCGGCCTGCAGGAGCAAATCGCCAAGTTTTTCCTTTTCTTGCCCCATCTATTTGTAGCGCTCTGCATCATGTTTTTCGGATTGCTCGCCGCCAGTTTTTTTTCCCGCGCCGCGCTGCTCGCTGCCGTGAATGCCAACCTGCCTTCACCCCGCCTGCTGAGTGTTTCCATTCGCTTCATCATCATTATCTTCGTGTTGTCCATGGTCTTTGAGGAAGTGGGCGTAGCGGAACAGACCATGCTGGTTGCCTTCGGAATCGCTTTCGGAGCCCTGATGCTTGGGCTGGCAATCGCCTTCGGCGCCGGCGGCAAGGACTTGGCGCAGCAATTCCTGGAGAAGAAGTTTGGTCACGGAAAGAAGGACGAGGGAAAAGAAGATGAACTGTCGCCGCTTTAGAACGGCGGAATGCTGCTGATCGAAAACGATCCTAAACAACAGAGTCACGCCGCCTGGGTAAGGAGCGCCCCAAGAGAGAAATTCGGCCGCCTGGTTTGACTGGCAAAACTGCTCTCTTGAAGTGCCACTAGCTTCGCTCATTTACGAACGCAATACTGTGCAGAACGGCTCATTTCGAAAAAGATCGAAAGCATTTCCATCTCGTAACGCCATGGTTCAAAGTTTCACTCACATTCCCTTCAACGACGTCTTTCGCGGTGAGCACTCTTGCTCAGACCTTTGTCCAGATGGAGTGCTAGCCTTAGGCTGTGCTTCGAGCCGAATGAGCGAGGAGCCGAGGAGTCGCCTGCCGCTTGCAGGACCAAGTTACCATGAGGCGAACCACACTAATTCCGGCGATCTTATTGGCTGCCTGCGCAGCTTGGTGCCAGAATCGTCCTTCCGCTGACTTGCTTCGGGGCTTACAGTTTGATGGTTCAAACTCAGCCGAAGTGCAGCTCCAAGTGATGGAAACGTCGAGATCATTTCCTGATGCTCCGTCGTCGGTACAGCGTCCGACAGAAACACGGAGATTGGTCAGCGATGAAGCAAGGCCGCCTTTGCTCCTTGGCGCGGTTGGCATCAGCGCCGGCGTTACGCAGGAAACAGAGTTGGAACACTCGGCTCACGGACCGCAGCCCAGCCTGACCACACGCTATCAAGGTGTGTTCCTGCAAAAGGAGTCCAGCCCTTTTCTTGCTAAGCACCAGTATCCGTCGTTGCTGGAGCAGGAGCGAAGTTATCACCCTTCGACGAGCGACGGTTTTATGGGCCGGGCCTCGTACGCAGCATCGCGCATTTTTGTCACTCATGACAGCTCCGGAAAAGGAAGGCTGAACACCAGATATTTCCTCGGGGTACTGGCGTCGGTTGCCCTTCATTCTGCGAACCGTTCAAACAGGACGCAATCCACTTCCGCGACATTCAACGATTTTGGTTCGACGGTTGGCGGCGACGCGGGGATGAATGTCTTCCACGAATTTGGGCCCGGCATCCAGCAAATCATGAAAGCCCACACCCCTAAGTTCGTCTCCAGGCTCGAAGAGCGCTTTAACAGGAATTGAAACTTCCCTACCCCATTCGACGATTGCCATCCGTGGCCGAAGAGCAAGTGGGAGATCATCGCCTGCCCGCAACTTCGATCTCGCTGCAATGCCACCTTCGCCAGCGGTTCGAACGGTGACACATCTCCACGGTGCACGTACTCACTCCGTAGATGATGGTTTGCCGGAGCGCTGGGTTACACCGGGGAGGTCTGCAACCTATTTCTATCCGAACCACCAACGAGCGGCCACATTGTAGTATCACGATCACGCCTTGGGGATCACTCGCCTGAACAACTATGCCGGTTTGTCGGGGTTCTATCTGCTCTGGGACCAGGAGGAGCAGGCATTAAGTCCGCCGTCGGGAGTTCGTCAAGCTTGCCGCGTCGCCAGGACCGGTTCCGCATCGTCCGTAAGGTGCGGAGCAGAGTTTTGGCCACCATTTCAGGACGGCGGTTTCCCTCGGTGCGTAAAAGGTTTGCGCGCGCCGCTAAGATGCAGAGCACGAACTGACGGTTGGCTGGTCCACGTCAATCGAAACCATTAACTAATAATAACTCGATATCAATCGCGCCGTATAAGTTGCTAAGGCACACTTACGAGTGCATCTTTAATGTCCGGGTTCGCCAGCAAATCAACCCAAGTCTTTTGTCCGTCCTGCGGTAAGTGGGTTAGCTTCCCTGTCGCGCGGCTGCAAAAGGAGCAACTTCACCGGTGCAAGTCCCGACCCAAGAAGGCCGCTCCTCACGGCATTTGCCGGTCGCGTTGAGTCTGGTGAGCAATTTTGCTCAGACCCGCCCGCATCCGCCCTGATAGTTTCTTCTGATCCGCGACTCGACAAAACGATCGGTCTTGAAAACACCAGCAAAGGTAAGGAGAGTCCCGTGGGCGCTCACGCAACAGCCATCTCGGATCCAGAGCAGAATCTCATTACCCAGGCCAGGAACGGCGATGTGAATGCTTTTGCCGTGTTGTATGAGACGCACAAACCTCGTATCGTGGCGGTCTGCCTACGGATGACAAAGGACATGGCTGAAGCGGAGGACCTGACACAGGACGCCTTCATTTACGTCTTTCGCAAATTCTCTACGTTTCGCGGCGACTCGGCGTTTTCCACTTGGCTCCACCGCGTGGCGGTGAACACGGTGTTGATGCATTTTCGTAAGAAGGGCAGACGCCATGTTTCTCTGGAACATCCCTACCCTCAGGACTCGCGCGGACTCAGGCGCGAGTATGGACGGGTGGATGAAAGGCTCGCTCGATGCGCTGATCGCCTGGTGTTGACCCGGGCCATCGCGGCGCTTCCTCCCGGCTACCGTACGATTTTTCTTCTGCACGAGATGCAGGGCTTCGAGCACCAGGAAATCGCACGGCGCCTGCTCTGTTCGGTCGGGAATTCGAAATCGCAGCTGCACAAGGCAAAACTGCGGATGAGAGAGTTGCTGGCACGTCATGGCTACAGCTATCGGCCAAGGGGTGCGGCAGCGAAACCAACTGCGTTTCACTCCAGTGTTTCGATTGAAGCGGCGATGATCGGGAGCTTCGTCCCGTCTTCGAACGATACTTCGCCAATGCGCAGAGGCGTACGCGAGGGCTCTGTGCTAAGGCAAATGCGAGATGTTGCTTCATCAGCCGACGAAAACCAACTCAATCGCGACAGCGAGTTAGCCGACCACCTAATCGACAGTCCGGTAATCATGCTTCCTGCCATTGGTCAGGACAATCCTAGGCTGATGGCGGACAGTGGTGCGTGATTCTGAAACCTTTGTCGTCAATTTCGGTCAGGATTCCTATCTCGACCGGACTTCACCTCTGATATCGCCCTGCTCCAACAAGCTTTGCAGAAAATCTCCACGAAGCGAAGTACAGCGCTCTACGATGCCATCGTCGCTTCCGCGGTCCATTTGAAGAACAAGGCGCGGGTGGAGCGCAAGGTTCTGCTGGTGATTGCTGATGGCCGGGACAGTGCCAGTCAGGAAACATTGCAGGAGGCTATGCGCCGATTGCAGCAGAAGCGTGGCCCGACGATTTATGCCATCGGGCTGTTCAAGCCGTCGGACAGCGGAGCCCTGCGCAGTCTCGCCGATAGCACGGGCGGAGTTGCCTTTCTCCCAAAAAGCCCGGACGAGGTTGACGACATCACTCGGACCGTGGCCAGCGACATTCACAGTCAATACACTATCGGTTACAAGTCAACCAACCACAATCAAGGCGGCGCATACCGCGTCGTTGCGGTAAGAGCGCAGGCCCGCGGCTACCATGAACTGACGGTTCGCACTCGAACCGGGTACTATCCGTGCGACACCGTTCCACTAAAGTGTCGGTTTCACAACCTCGGTTCACAACCAACGACCGGACGCATAGACCCTTACGCGGCCGCCCTGCCCTGACGTCGTTCGTTCGAACCTGGTGTGCGGCTGTGCGCTCGTTCGATGATC
>Ga0070761_10001716_pt1 | contig 13677 bp, 15 predicted proteins | sample HubBroMetageREF1_FD_66724 | JGI IMG/M metagenome (GOLD analysis project Ga0070761, IMG submission 66724) | Reference soil microbial communities from the Hubbard Brook experimental Forest, New Hampshire, USA - Hubbard Brook CCASE Soil... | ecosystem: Environmental > Terrestrial > Soil >...
GAGGCCCGCCCCACGATTAGTGCAGGTGTTCGCGCTATGGGGCAGGAGTGCCGGCGCCACGAGGCTCAGGGCAGGTCGTGGCCGGATGTAGTAATCGTGAAGCGTCCGTGCTTCACTCCCTTGATGGCGATCAGGGCGTTCGACAGTTTCTGCACGAGTCCCGCCTTGCCCTTAACCAGCACCACTTCGAGACAATTGTCGTGATCCAGGTGCACGTGGAGCGCGGAAAGCACGGCGGCATGATAGTGATGCTGCAACTCGGTAAGCTTTTCGGGAAGGAGGCGCGCATGGTGGTCGTAGACCAGGGTCACCGTGCCAAATACATCGGAATCCGACGACTTCCACGTTTCCTGGACCAATTCATTGCGGATCAGGTCCCGGAACGCTTCCGAGCGGTTGGTGTACCCTCGCTCGAAGATGAGCTTGTCGAACTTCGCGAGAAGATCGCCGCTGATGGCGACGCCAATTCGACACAAGTCGGTCATATGTGTCTAGTGTATTAGAATCTGGCACACGGCGTTGGCGACTGCCGCGGAGCCCTCATTTGCCGCCTGTGGGCACCTTCGAAAACGCACCGTGGGGCAGACCACAAGAAACGATGGTCTGCCCCATGCGATGTTTTCGACGGCGCCCCACACGCAAGATGACCCGCGCGGGCCAGGGGGAACTGAGCGGCACTGGTAGCGGCGCCTGCGTAATGTTACCACACCCGAGCTAGACGCTAGAAAAAGCTAGAAGGAAGGCGAATTTAATATCTCGAAAACCGCGCCGCCCAGCCCCCCGCCGCCACCTATGGCCGTGCCGTAGAGGTTGCCAACTGTTTGAGAAAGGGCACCCGCAGACGGCAACCGACTTGATGAACCTGGCATCGGTCAAGACAAGCTTGGGCGAGTATCCGGAGGCGGAAAGCTTCTACCGTGGAGCCCTGGGCATCATGGAGGCGTGGTATGGGCCGGGTCAGCCGGATACGGCTGCTTGCCTTACCATTTTCGCCCACACCCTCATATTAGAGGAGAAGGTTGGCGAGGCAGAGGCCCTCGCCGAACGGGCGCTTAAAATCCAGGAGCGCACTTACGGCGCCGTTCATCCATATGTGGCGTATAGTCTCGATACGCTGGGCAAAGTAGCAACAAAACGCGGCGATCTGACGGCGGCCAAGCGGGACTTGACCCGCGCCATTGAGATCGATCGGACTTTATTTGGCGAAGAAAGCCATTTTACCGCTGCCGTGATAGCCGATTTGGCGGAAGTCTACCTAAGAGAAGGGCAAGACGCTCGCGCTGAGGCGATGCTTAGTGAGGCGGTGAATGTGTTAGTCGCAAAGTTCCCTCCGGGAGACGGGCACATTGGATTCGCGCAGATAATCTGTGGACACGCGCTACTACGGGAAAAGCGCTACGTGGAGGCGGAGAAGCAGCTTGCGGCGGGCTATGAGATATTGGCAAAGCAAGCGCATCCGCCGGCGGATCGGATGCTGGAGGCGCGCGAGGATCTGGCTGCGGTTTACGATGCTTTGAAAGAGCCGGATAAGGCGGCTCGGTTTCGGGATTTGAAGTGACTCGCGGCATGGACAGGCCGCGAAGCTTGTCCCCCCATGCCACTTTGAGCCTCGTGGCGGTGGGTCCGAGTCAGTACCCAGCGCAGCCTGTTGGGGAACAGGCAGGTCTGGAGACCCGCCGCAGGCGTGGACGCCCGCCCCACATGGTTTTCCTCACTATTCGTGGACCGCAGGCCCATATTGACAGACCTGCAAATCCTTCGGCCGAGGAGTCGCCGTACGATCACAGGAGCCGTGGGGCGACGGCATGGCTGTGAACGCGGACGACCCGGATATGCGCGCTGTGCGGGTGACGAGGGTTGACGAGCACGTTCCACGGGCGCTTCGATCTCGAGATATTGAAGCCGGTCCGGAAGGTCGCTAACCTCAACCTCGAGATGCACCAGCACCTCGACCAAGGCCGTGGCTGGATTCGGGGAGCAGTACACGATGCGCGATCCTTGTGTGTGCCAGCGGCCCGCTGCGAGCAATCCCCCAGCTCCATCCAGCCGCCGGTGGCCGCTGATCCGCCAGAGCGTCACGCCGTGATGCCGTATTCGAACTGGAGGATCATCTCCTCCACGAGGCGGGCGCCGGTTTCGGTCGCCAGCATGTCCATCGGGGCTCTTACTTCGAAGCGCCGTTTTGGCTTTCGCAGCCATCGCCAGGCTTTCCCAGCGTCCTGGAAGGTCCGCTCAGCCATCGTGGCGATTCGCGCCACGCGGACCGCCTTATCCGATTCCTCCCGGGAGAGCGGCTGGCGCTTGGCGATGCGGTGCGCCAAGGTTCGACGCGGCACGATCAACCGATAGATCTCTGCGTCGGACACGCCGCCACGCACCAGAGACTTGAGGGCTACAGCGGGCAACCGCTGCTCAACCAGCGACGCCAAATCCTCGTCGGATCGAATTCGAGGTACACCCAGCTTCCCGCCCATCACGGAGAAGAAGGCTTCTGGCGGCATTGGTTCTGCAGCTTTGTTCAACTCGGCCATTTGCTAAGACTCCAGGCAATCTGCCACCATTATACAGGCATTTGGCATGGCGAACGGAGCACGATTAGGGCGTACGCCACAGGGCGTTAGCCCCGGAAATAGAGATAGCCGCCTAGGATGCACAAGAGCACGAGGCCGGAGGCGGCGACCTCTCTCCAGCTCCAGCCCGCCCGGGTCTTGCGGCGATCGGCTTCGGTGGCGGTGTCGAAGGTCAGGCTTTGTATTTTCCGCATGTCCGGCGCGGCCGTCATATAACTTACAGCTACCATGACTATGGCTGACACAATCGTGATCAGCACGCTGAAGTATTGGAAGTAGATGTTATTGATTATCCAAAGGAACGATCCCTCTGTGTATCCGGCCCCGCCGAGGGTCACCGGGGTGTCGACCATCATGCGGAATATTCCCAGCGCGAAGCCCACGATCATGGCCCACAGTGCGCCCGCCCCATTCATACGCTTGAAGAAGACGCCGAGGAAGAAGACTACAAAAATGGGCGGCGCCAGATAGCCTTGCACGGACTGCAAGTAAGTGTAGAGGCCCTTGGCGTTCTTAATGACCGGAATCCAGGCCAGGGCGATCAACACCATGACGATGGTCGCGGTACGGCCCGTGCGCACGAGCTGGTGCTGCGACGCTTGCGGTTTCCATTTCTGGTAAAGGTCGACGGTAAACAGGGTGGAGCAGGCGTTGAACACGCCGGCCAGCGAGCCCATCAGGGCGGAAAGCAATCCGGCCACCACGATACCGCGAAGCCCCGCGGGCAAGAGGTATTGGACCATCATCGGGAAAGCCGCGTTGGACAGCGCCGGAATAGACTTGCCGTCCGGACCGATCATGGAGGTCAGTTCGGGAACCTTGCCGCTTTTGGCCAGCGCATAACAGATGAGGCCTGGAATGATGAACAGATATACCGGGAACAGCTTGAGAAAGGCGGCGAAGATACTGCCGCGGCGGGCGACGGTCTCGTTAGGAGCGCCCAACGCGCGCTGCACGATGTATTGGTCGGTACACCAATACCACAGCCCGATGATGGGCGCGCAGAAGAGCATGCCGAGCCACGGAAAATTGTCGTTGAAATACCAAGCCTGTTTGACGATCTGGCCGGCGGCGTTGGTCTGCGTGATCGGCGACCAGGTGCCTTGTACTCCGTGGGGGATTAGCGGCTTCCAGAGGTTGAACATATCGGAGCCGCACAGGTGACGCAGCTCGGCCCAGCCGCCCAGGCGGACCAAGCCGTAGGCGGTCAACAGGAACGAGCCGAGAATGAGAACGGTAACCTGCACGGCGTCGTTGTAAGCCACGGCGCGCATGCCGCCCAGAGTGGTGTACAGGCCGGTGAGCACGATTACCAGCACGGAGCCGATCCAGAAGCTATCGATGGTTACGCCGCCGACCGAGAGGGTCATCTCCGGGAACAAGGTGCCGAAGACCACGCCGCCGGCAAAGATACCGACCGCGATCTTGGAGATGATGAAAGTAATAATGGAGACGATGGAGAGCACGTAGCGGGATTTTTCGTTGAAGCGGCGTTCCAGGAATTCCGGCATGGTGAAGACCATGGAGCGCATGTAGAACGGCACGAAGACCCAGCCCAGCACCAGCAGGCACCAGGCGTGCAGCTCATAATGCGCCATGGCGACGCCGCTGGTGGCGCCGGATCCGGCCAGTCCCACGATGTGCTCCGAGCCGATGTTGGAGGCGAAGATGGATGCGCCGATGACCCACCAGCCCAGATTGCGGCCGGCCAGGAAGTAATCGGTGGCGGAGTCCTTTCCTTTGCGGACCACCCAGGTAGCCACGCCCAGCAGAATGCCGAAGTAGAGCGCGATCGTGAGCCAGTCGAGCGCGGTGATGCGCGACTCGCGGGCGGCGAAAAGCAGCAACAGGGCTGGTGTAGCCATCGTCTGGAATATCCTCTCTGTTAATTGAACGCCGGGTTATGAAGCCCGATTATACTGCGTTTGCGGGACGGCTAAAGGACAGGCCAGGAGGCCTGTCCTACTTGGCGCGCTCCAGGCGGCCTCCTTCGCGGCGGTCGGCGCGCAGGAGCAGAAGCGAGAAAATCAAGCCGCAGAAGCCGAGGGCGGCGAACATGATCTGGCTGGCGGTATAGCCGTGCGTGGCATCGCGCAGCGCGCCGTTGGCGACAGGGTAGGCGGCCAGGCCCAGGTTTTGGATGGCGGTCATTAAACCAAAGGCCGTGCCGACGCAGCGGGCGTCCACGATGAGCGGCACGGACGGCCAGATGCAGGCGGGGACCAGTACGAAAGCCGCGCCCAGCACGATCATGGATAAGACCGGCGAGATGTGCGTCAGGCCCAGAAGCAGATGCGCGGGAACGATGAGCAGCGAGCCCACGACCATCAGAGTGGCGCGGCGGCCCAGGCGATCGACGAAGTTGCCGGCGAAGGGCGCCAGCACCATGGAGGCCGCGATGATGATGGATGTGACGCCCTGGGCGGTGGTGAACATGTGCGTGAAGTTGAAGAATACGCCGCCGAAGAAGCCCAGCCCTTCGGCCGAGGCCATCGGCATGCCCCACTTGTCGTGGAAAAAGTCGGTGGCCAGCGCGGTAAAGGGAAAGATGGCGGAGTAGAACGTGACGCAGATGCCTACGGCGTACCAATAAGACGGGCGGAACTTGCCCACGTCGGTCCACGTGATCTTGTCGCCGGCGCCGGCTTCGGGCAGCTTCAGAATCGGCTCGGCGTGGCGGTCCATCAGGGTATAGAGCCAGTTGCAGAGCAGGCTGAACACGCACAGCGCGGCGGCGGTCCAGAGCGCTCCACGCCAACCGAGCCGGCTGGGGCTGGCGATCAGTTCTTCGGTATTGAAGGAGAACAGCGTGCCGAGGCGCGCGATGGTCAGGGTGATGCCAAACGCCATAGCCAGTTCCTTGCCGGTGAACCAGCGCGCGGTGATAGCGCTTTGCGCGACGATCATGGTTTCGGAGCCGATGCCGAACAGGACGCGGCCGGCATACAGGACAGGCAGGCTGGGCGCGGCCGCGACCATGGCTGCTCCGGCCACTACGAAGCCGGAGAAGATCAGGCTGGCGCGGCGCACGCCCACGCGGTCGATGAGGAAGCCTCCTCCCAGGACCGCTAAGACGGCGGCAACGCTGTACATGGTGTACATGGTCCCGATGGCGGCGCGATCGGTATGGAAGACTTGAATGAGAGTGGTCTCGATAGCGCCAACGCTATCGTAGGCGAAGTAACTGCCGAAGGCCATCAGGGCGGCGAAGGCCAGCACGATGAACCGGTAGGGCTTGGCGGCGGGGTGGAAGAAGCCGTGTTCCGATGGAGACATGGATCTGGGAGTATAGCATGCGTTGGAGGGCGGCCAATCTTGGCCTGGGGTCCCCTCCGGGGACGCCTTTCAGGCGGCCCCCTGCAGTTTCTACATTTGCACGGTGCTGTGGGGCCAGGTTGGTAACTGTTGGTAACCTGCGGCCGATTTGTAATCGGCCTGTTGTAGCGCACACTTCTCTGAGAATTCCCCGCCCAGAACCTCTCTTAATGGTGGTGGCAACCTTCCATGCGCGCCGCCTGCCGCATGATCACGCCGTGGACCGCCCTATCTTCCTCACCTGGCGCCTATCGGGCAGTCTCCCGGCGAACCGTAACTTTCCACCAGCCACCTCCTCCGGACAGGCCTTTCTGGCTATGGATCGCCTGCTGGACACGGCCGTCACCGGTCCCCTATACCTGCGCCAGCCGAAGCTTGCGGCCATGGTCGTGGAGGCGATTCGGGACCAGGCGGAGTTCGTGCGCATTGCGAACTACATCGAGGACAACCCGGTAACTGCGGGCTTAGCAATGGCACCCGAAGAATTTCCGTGGTCCAGCGCCTGGCCGATTACCAATCGGCCGTAGGTTGCCAACCTGCCCCACAACACCCTGCAAATGTAGAAACTTCAGCGGGACGCCTTTAAGGCGGCCACAGGCTATTCGTCGCGGTACACAGTGACGCGAAGGGTGGTGTTGGGGCACGTGATATGCTGCCCGTTATGATTGCGAAATTGATTTTCAGCGCCAAGCCGGTACTCTGGCTCTGCCTGATTCTCGCCGCGGGAGCTGCGCGCGGCGTTGCGGGCGAGAGCACCGGCGCGCCAGCGGACGTCGACGATATCCGCCACCTGATCGGGGAGTATGCGCAGGCCGTCGACACAGCCGATGTGGAGCTAGTGAAACGGATATGGTCGAGCTCGCCTGAGGTATCGTTCATTCACCCGCTGGGACACGAGCACGGTCTCGATCAAATCGCGCAGAATGTCTTTCACCACCTGATGGGAGACACCTTTTCCGAAAGAGAGATCCGCGTTAAGGACGTGTCGATCCACGCGTACGGAGACGCCGCTTGGGCCGAATTCTATTGGGACTTTACGGCGAAGCTCCGAAAGGACGGCTCACCGCTCGCGACCCACGGCCGCGAGACACAGATCTATCATAAGGAGCAAGGGCGGTGGCGGTTGGTGCACGTACACTACTCCGGCATGCCCGTCACCGGCGCGGGCCAGGGGTTCTAAGCGGTGTGATACAGGCCCTCGATCGAATGCTCTCGAAACTGTCGCACACCCCATGCGGACGGCCAATTGCCGGCGGCAGCGCGATTGTGATGGCACAACCAAGGCCGCCGAGAGCGAGGCGTTTTCAGCGGTGATATACACTGCCCTCCATCTATGCTCTCGAAACTGGTTGTCAGCCTGGTTCTGGTCTGCGGATATGCGGCCGCCATCGAGCGCGGCGAGGAGGTCCGGCTTTGGGCGAATGGCGCGCCGGGGTCGGAAGGGGAAACAGCGGCCGAGGTATTCGAATCGGCGCCGAATTCCAAGCTTCCCAAGAAATTCACGGTAGTGCACTACCCTTCGATTTACGTCTTCCCGGCGCCGAAGGAGAAAGCCAATGGAATGGCCGTGGTAGTCGCGCCTGGGGGCGGCCATTCGCAGCTTGTGATCGACAAAGAAGGCTGGGAAATCGCCGATTGGTTGAATCAGAACGGCATCGCGGCTTTCGTGCTGAAGTACCGGCTGGCGCGCGCGGCGGGATCGCATTACACGGTGGATGGGAATGCACTGGCGGATGCGGCGCGGGCCGTGCGGACGGTGCGAAGCCGGGCCGCGGAGTGGGGCGTGGATCCGGCGCGCATCGGCTTTATGGGCTTTTCGGCGGGCGGCGAACTGGCGGCCTTGATCGAGACGCGCTTCGAGGCGGGAAATGCGGCGGCCGGGGATCCGGTGGAGCGCGCCAGTTCACGCCCGGACTTTGCGGCGGCCATCTATCCCGGATTCAAGCCCGGAACGATCACGGTGCCGAAAGACGCGCCGCCGACATTTCTAATGTGCACCGATGAGGACCGGTCGCACGTAGTGACCACCGTCAACCTCTATTTGGATCTGGAGAAGCAGGGGGTGCCCACGGAGATGCATATCTACGCCAGCGGACCTCACGGCGTGGGGATGCGGCCGTCGCACCTGCCGGTGGCCACGTGGCCCGACCGGTTGCGGGATTGGATGGCGGATCGGAAACTGCTGAACGAGCAGGTGGCGGGAAAAGGCAACTGAACCGCCCCACTTCAGACCCGCCTTAGCCGGTGGCCCCGCTAAAGCCCTCCACTTTCATTCGGCGGGCTGGGCGGTATCCTGCTGCGGGCGGTAAAAGCGCTGGCCGCAACTGCGGCAGCGAAAGGGCACCAGACCCACGATCCTGACCAGGCGATCCAAGAAGCCCTTTGGCATAGACCGGCGCACATCCATCCAGCCGCATTCTGGGCAGCGCGGCCCCTTTCCGCTACCGCCTTCGCTGGCGTCGCCTTCCATGCCGTACTCAGTGTAACAAGCCGCGCTAGCGATCGACGGCCTGTGCCACTTCGAAGTGACTGAGGCTCTGCGCGTAGCGGGAGACGCCGCGATACAACGCTTCGGCCAGCTTTTGCCGATGCTCGGGTTTCTTGAGCAGGGCCTCTTCGCGGGAATTACTCAGGAACCCGATCTCGGCTAACACGGAGGGCATGGACGCTCCGATGAGCACTACGAAAGGGGCCTTCTTGATGCCCCGGTTCTTGATACCCGGATCGTAGCGCGCCGCAAAAGGAAACAGGGCGGCCTGTATGTTGCCGGCGAATTCCTTGGATTCCTCGGCCTTGTCCTGCTGGGTAATCCTTTGGATCAGGTCGCGCAGCTCAAAGACGGATTTGTCCGACGAGGCATTTTCGCGGCTGGCCACAGCCAGTGCGTCCTTCGCATTGGTGAAGTTCAGGTAATAGCTTTCCACTCCTCCGATGCGCGGATAAGGGGACGAATTGGCGTGGATGGAAAGAAACAGATCGGCTTTCCTCTCGTTGGCGATGGCAGTACGGCGTTCCAGCGGGACGAATGTGTCGTCGGAACGGGTGAAGACGACCTCGCTGCCCATGCGGGACTCGATGAGCTTGCCCAGGCGGAGGGCGACATCCAAGACCAGATCTTTTTCCAGCAGGCCGTTAGGGCCAGCGGTGCCCTCGTCATGTCCGCCGTGACCGGGGTCCAGGACCACGCGCCGGATCTTCAACCCTAACGCCCGGGTCAGCGAACCCGAGCCATCGCTGGCCAGTTTGGCCGCACGGCCGGGATCGACGCGGTCCGCGGAACGGCTCTTCGGCGGCGGTTCGCTCTCCGCATCCGGACGCATAGCGGGGTTGGCAGTGGCCGCCGCTGGCGCGGCGCTGGGGAGCGGACCGGTGCCCGGCGCCGAAGTGGGCGCCAAGACTGGGGGAGCGGGAAGATTCTGTGGCACGGCTGGGGGACGGGATACCGGCGGCGTCAGGGCCGGGACCTGGAGGTCCCGCGCAGATCTGGAGTTCTGCCCCACAGGCCGCAGTTCCACCACCAGCCGATCCGGGTTCGAGAGTTGCAGCACAGAGTAATCCGCGGTGCTTTGCAAGTCCAGCACAACACGCGTCATGCCGGCCTCTTTTTCGGCCACTCTCACCTTTTTCACCAGTTTGTCGGCGACATTCGAGGAATAGAAGCGGTGGCCGTTAATGGACGGACGCGAACCCTTCACATCGAAGAAAATCCGTTCGGGATTGTGGGCGCGCTCGGCGTGGAATTCAAATTCCCCGTCGACCTCGATCACCACGCGCGTAGCCTCGCTCAGCGACCAGCAGCGCACCGCCGTGACCAGCCGCAAGTCCTCCCCGCGAATCTGCTCTGGCAGGCCGGCCGCCAGCAGCGCGAGAAGCGGGATGAGCGTGGGTTTCATGGACGGTTCAGTGTGAAATATAGTAAATCTTGCCCTGCGCATCCATTACTTCGCGAATTGGGTTATAAATCGCGGCCGGCATGGTTTCCGTGGCCTGGGCATCGTTTGCTTGGACGGCGGAGGGGTTTGGTCCGGTTTCAAAACCGTTTGCTAACGTGCGCGGCTCGGTAGCGCGCTGGCGCACCCTGGCCACGTAATCCCGGGTTTCCCGAAACGGGGGGATACCGCCGTAGCGGGAAACCGCGCCTTCGCCGGCGTTGTAGGCCGCCAGGGCCAGGGACTCGTCGCCCTTGTAAAGCCCCATCAGATATTTCAGGTAGCGCGCGCCACCCTGGATGTTGTCCGCGGGATCGAAAGCGTCGGATACGCCGAACCGCCGGGCAGTGGCGGGAATCAATTGCATCAGGCCCTGTGCGCCCTTTGGCGAAACGGCGTTCGGGTCGTAGTTGCTTTCGGCTTGAATGACGGAATGCACCAGGCGCGGGGAGATCTGGTTCTGCCGGGCGATGCGGCCGACGGTCTCAGCCAGGGCTTCGGAGAGCGGAGCCGAGGGGGCGGCCACAGCCGGACGTTCACCCTCAGGGCGCGCCGGGGCGGCGTTGCGGATAGTGGCGCGTACCAGACGGCCGGTGCGCGGATCGGCCCGCACCACAGAAACCGCCGCTCCGCCCGCGCCTTGCAAGATCGCCGCCGCAAAACAGCACATGCAGCCAATTATAAAACATTTTCGCACGGTATTGTTTCAATCCTTTTCTATGAATCGACCGTTGCGCTCCAGAGCGGCTATTACTGTCAATGTTATCATTTCTCTGTGAGCAGGGCCGGGTTCGTGCTGGCGGGGGGAAAAAGCTCCCGCATGGGTAGGGACAAAGCGTTGCTGCCCTTCCGGGGCGGCGCGCTGGCAAGCCATGTGGCGGCCAGGGTGGCGGCAGCCGCCGGATCGGCTACATTGATCGGAGATCCTCGAAAATACAGGCATCTGGGCTACGCTGTGCTCCCGGACCGCAGCCCCGGAGCGGGGCCGGCGGGCGGAATCGAATCCGCGTTGAGCTACACCGCCGCCGACTGGAACCTGGTGCTGGCCTGCGACATGCCCGCCATTTCGACCGAATTCCTGCGCGGCCTGCTGGACGCCGCCGAACGCCTGAATGCCGATGCGCTGGTGCCCGCAGGCCCTTCCGGAAGGCTGGAGCCGCTCAGCGCCGTCTACCACCGCCGCTGCCTGGCGACACTCCGCCGCGCGTTGGAAGCGGGTGTACGAAAGGTCACAGAGGCGCTGGAGGGTCTGGACGTGGCGCCCTTCGCCGTGGCCGATGCCGGCTGTTTCGAGAATCTCAATACCCCCGAGGAATGGGCCTGCTATCATAGCCCCTAGCATGACCCCTAGCGTGACGCCCACTGAACAATATCCGCATTACATCGAATTCCGCCACGTGTATAAGACGTTCGACAAGCCTGTTTTAGTCGATTCCAATTTTCACGTGGACGCCGGGCAGACCGTGGCCATCATTGGCCGCAGCGGCGTGGGCAAGTCCGTAACGCTCTCGCACATCATGGGGTTTCTGAAGCCCGACAGCGGGCGGGTAATCGTGGCGCATGAAGATATCACGGATTTCGCCGAGCCGGAATTGCGCCGCATCCGCAAGAAAGTGACCATGGTGTTCCAATCGGGCGCGCTGTTCGACTCGCTGACGGTCGGGCAAAACGTGCTGTTCTCGTTGGAACTGCGCGAGGATTACAATTCGCGCAACAAAGAAGATGTGGTAAACGGTTTGCTGGGAATGGTGGACATCGCGGAAGCCAAGAACGCCTATCCCGCCGATCTTTCCATGGGCTACAAGCGGGCGGTGGCCATCGCGCGGGCGCTCGCCGCGCAGCCCCAGTGCGTGTTGTACGACGAGCCCACCACCATGGTCGACCCCATCATGTCGGACCATTTGAGCGACCTGATGCTGCGGCTGAAGAAGCAGCTTGGGCTGACTTCGATCGTGGTGACGCACGATTTGGACCTGATGTATAAGGTGGCCGACCAGGTGGTGTTTCTGTTTGAGGGGCGGGTGATCTTCTTTGGTCCGCCGGCGGATTTGGCGAAGTCGGAGCATCCGCACGTGCAGGAGTTTCTGGAGATGGACCGGGTGGCGTAGGGGGCGAGCACATCCTGGGGCGTTAGGCCCTATAATGGTTTCGTGGAGATCGGATCGGACATCCTCCGCGCAACCATCGTTGCCTACTATGGTCGGAAGCCGCCGCAGTTTCTGGATTTCTTGGTGCGGGTGCAGGCCAGGATCGGAAGCGCGCTGGGCGCGGCTTTTGAGCCGTACGAACCTCAACAGATTCACGCAACTATCGTGGGGCTTGAGGGTTTTCTGCGCCGGGACCAACTGGAAACCTAAAACTTTCTCGCCTTGCGGGGTCAGGCCAAGGCAGTTTCCTTGGGCAGCGTTCTCGATCTGCTCCATGATACGGAATTGCTGCCCATGGAAATCCAAATCGGCGGCTTCCGCCTGGGCGTGGACTATGGATTCTTAAGCCGCGGGTTGAGTCCGAGCGACCGGTCTTTCTCGCTTCGAAACGGCATTGCAGTAGGCATCGGCTGGCCGGTCGCGGACGGGCGGTATCCCGATACACTTGACCGGCTCAGGCGGGAATTTCAAGACATCCATGTCCTGCACAAGTATCACAAGAGTGCCGGTGACGTGGACAACGACCTGTATTTCGTTTTAGGGCACTACTCCTCAGACGCAAGCGGCGTGGGCCTTGAAGGCGCCGAGCGGGAGATTGCACAGTACTTCACTGCCAATCCTCGCATCGTCCCTCTCCGGCTGGAAGACCTCTCTATCGCTTGCTACACCGATGAAGCCCTGCCAGTTGCCGCCACAGCGGTCCTTCCAGCCACTTGCGACAGCGGCGCGGCGGCGCGGGCTATTCAGGAGGGCAGTCTGGCGCCACTCAGCGCGTCTTGAGCCGCTTACCGGCAAACAGACGCGGATACTCTTTACCCTCGGCCCATTGCTTGCGCAGGTCCGCGGCATAGTAGTCTAAGGCGCTTCGTTTAGGTCCTTTGGCAAGTTGGATTACGAGACTGCCCTTCGACCCGAAGCCATAGCTCAGCCGCGGGTGAATGCGCAACTGAGCCTCGCTATCCGCCGGCTCGTCGGTACCCCCGATGTCACCATCGATCATGATCGCCGTAAACGGCGCCAGCGTATCCACAAACCTGAAATGAAACAGATTGTGGTAACCTTTGTCACGCACGAGCCTCAAGACGCTCTGACTTTCGGAAACCATGTTCTTAAAGTGATTATCGTCGCGCCGAGACCACCGCCTCAGCTCCAGCTTGCCTTTCACGGGGTGACGCAAAAGAAAGCAGACACTTATCCCGGCGCCGGCTTTAGATTCCAGCAATTCCACATATTCGCGTTCGTGCAACGTGGCGTGCGCGGTGACGGCGGAAATCAGGATTTCCCTCTTTGCCGCTTTGAAGAAACGCTTCGGCGGTAGAGAGGCGGCCCGCAGGTTCCAAAGCTCCACATCCTTAATGCCTGCGTCGGCTACGGCCTTCAGAACGGTCCTGCCGCGGGCCGTCCGGGCGAACACTTCCTCGGGGAGCGAAGCCTTCTTGATCCATCCGCCACCGGGGCTCGTCTGCTTAGCGTGGATGATCGCTCGGGTGACTTGTAAGGCGAGTTCTTTGCGTGTCGACCAAAACGCGCACAGTTTGTTCTGCCTTGCCAGCGCCCCAAAACTCTTGAGCCGGGCTTTAGCCTCCCGCGACAGGCCCCTGCCGACCAATGTAGAAGTCACAATCGTCGATGATCCGGCGAATTAATTTCCACTGGGCCTGATCCGCGGCTGGGAAGAATTCCATGCCTGCCGGAATACAGTCCAACGCCAAGAGA
>Ga0070761_10001719_pt1 | contig 13661 bp, 14 predicted proteins | sample HubBroMetageREF1_FD_66724 | JGI IMG/M metagenome (GOLD analysis project Ga0070761, IMG submission 66724) | Reference soil microbial communities from the Hubbard Brook experimental Forest, New Hampshire, USA - Hubbard Brook CCASE Soil... | ecosystem: Environmental > Terrestrial > Soil >...
CACGCGCTGCAAACCATGCAGCAGCAGGATATTTCGCAGCTCCCCATCTTCGAAGAAGGAAAGTCCATCGGCACAGTCTTCGAAGATCAAATCCTGAATCTCGCCCTGCAAGGAAAAGATCTGCGCAAGCTGGTCATCCGCGAAGTGATGGGCGCCCCCCTGCCGCAAGTCCCCTCGACCGCCCCCATCGAACGCGTCACCCACATCCTCAGCCACGATAGCCCCGCCGTCTTCGTAGAAATGCCCGGCGCCAAACTAGAAGTCCTAACCAAGTTCGACCTAATGGACACCATCGCCGGCCTAGTCGGCCAAAAACGCTGACGGCTGTCCCGCGCTTTTGACTTGAATCTGTAGCGGCCGCAACCGCGTAACGCATGCCTCACAAGGCCGCGCACGGCTTTGTAGTCCACTCCTCCGTGGATGGTATAATGACGAACTTTTTGCCCGCTGCCGGAATACGCAGAAGCGTCGCTTGCGCCACCGGCGGCTAAGTCACAGGCAAAAACCAAGAACCATGCGCATCGAAGATTTCAATGAACGACTGGCCCGGGCTATCCTCGTCGGCGACGGCGCCATGGGCTCGCTGCTCTATGAATCCGTCGGCCCACAGCGCTGCGTCGACGAGCTCAACGTCACGCACGGCGAAGCTGTCTTTCACGTCCATCAAACCTATATCGAAGCCGGCGCGCAAATCATCGAGACCAATACTTTCAGCGCCAATCGCCACAAGCTCGGGCAATTCGGCATGGCCGATCGCGTGGCCGAGCTGAATCATCGCGCCGTGAAAATTGCCCGCGAGGCGCGCGAAGCCGCCAAACACGAAGTGCTGATCGCCGGCTCCATCGGCCCGCTGGGAATCCTGCAGCATGTGCGCGAGCTGCCGCACCAGGACATCGTCGCCATCTTCAAAGAACAGGCTGGAGCGCTGGAAGAGCGTGGCGTGGATTTATTTCTCATGGAAACTTTCAGCGACATCGAAGAACTGCTCGCCGCCGTGGACGGCATCCGCACGTTTTCGCGTCTGCCCATCGTCGCGCAGTTGACCTACTCGGATGAAGGCACCACTTTCGGCGGCACGCGCCCGCAAGACGCTTGGAACAAACTGAAAGACAAAAATATTCAGGCCATCGGCGCGAACTGCACCATCGGTCCGCAGCTCTTGCTGCCGGTGTTGCGCGAACTCGCCGCCAGCGCCAAGCTGCCGCTTTCCGCCATGCCCAACGCGGGATTTCCCAAGCGCATCGGCGATCGCATCGTGTACCCGAAATCTTCACCAGAATATTTCGCGCTGTTCGCACAGGAAGCCGCCGAAATCGGCACGCGCATCATCGGCGGCTGCTGCGGCACCACGCCCGAACACATTCACGCCATTGCCGAAGCAGTGAAGAAGTTGCGCTCGGCAAAACCGCGCGGTTCGCAAGCCGCCGATGGCAGTGGCGCGGGCGGAACCGTGGAAGTCTTTGAGCCGGCCGAGCGTTTCCGGCGCATCGCTTCCCGCGAGCCGGAAAGCAAACTCTGGAAAAAAATTCAGGCCGCGCAATTCGTCACTTCCGTGGAAATTGATCCGCCCAAGGGCGTCACCATTGACCGCATCGTGGAACAGGTCGGCCGGGTGATGGCTTCCCCGCACGTGGATTCGATTGACATTAATAGCGGCACGCTGGCGCGCGTCGGCATGGACGCGCTCGTGCTCGCCGGCGCGCTCGAAGCGCATGGATTTGAAACCGTGCCGCACGTCACCACGCGCGACGCCAATATTATTGGACTGCAAGCCATGCTGCTGGGCGCATGGGCCGTCGGCGGAGTGCGCAACGTCCTCGCGATTACCGGCGATCCCCCTTCCCTCGGCGATCATCCGGAAACCAGCGGAGTGTACGAAGTGGATTCCATCGGCCTGGTGAAAGTTCTGTCGCGCTTGAATCAAGGAACGGACTGGGCCGGCAAAAGCCTGGGCGGCGCGACCAATTTTACGATCGGCGTCGCCGTGAATCCCGTCGCGGAAGATATTGATGAAGAGCTGCGCCGCTTTGAAGCCAAGATCGAAGCCGGCGCGCATTTCGCGATGACCCAGCCGATTTTCGATCCCGAGCACTGGCGCGCATTTCTGAAACGCCTCGGCGGAAAATCTCCCGTGCCCATCATCGTCGGCTTGTGGCCGCTCACCAGTTACAAGCAAGCCCTGCGCCTGAACAACGAAGTTCCCGGAATCGTCATACCCGAGGCCACGCTCCGCGAAATGGAAAAAGCCGGCGACGCCGCCCGCGAACGCGGCTTCGTGCTAGCCCGCCACATGCTTGATTGGGCCCGCACCGCCCGCAGCGAAAGCATCGCCGGCGCATACCTGATCGCGCCATTCAAGCGCTACGAAGAAATTCTGGAGCTGTTTCGATGAATCACCTGAATCGCGCCGCAGCTCAAAAAAACCAAAACCGTTTCCGCTTGCGCGGCGTAGCGCCGGGACTCAAACCAATATCCTCATCCATTTCCGGAACCCACGGCAGCGGTCGCCCTTCGAAAACCGCCAGCGGATTATCCACCAGCAGCGCGCGTGCCACATCTTCCCCGCGTTTTTTCGCGACGTGCTCGAACACTTCCTTCAAACGCAGCGGACGCGAGGTAACGTTGTGCGCGTCGCTCGCCAAAAAATGCACCGCGTTCATTCCGATCCATTCTTCCGCCACTTCCTGCGCAGCCTTCCCGAATTTCCCCAGTAAAGATTGTCCGGTCACCTGCGCGTAACATCCTTGCCGCAACCAGCGGAACAACCGCTCCGGTTTCGCGCGAATTAAAGGATTGCGCTCGGGATGAGTGATGATCGGCCGTAACCCGGCAAGTTGCAGATGATGTAGCGCCTGGTCCATCGAAGGCGGAATCGAATAGTCGGCGAACTCTACCAACAAGTAGTTCTTCTGGTTCAGCGTGAAGCGGCTGGGAATGCGCTGAATCTCCTGCAGGTTCTCAAAACTCAAGTGGAAGTCGCATCCGGTGGCGAGAGTCAGTCGCCCTTCCACTTTCGCCTGCACTTCTTCGCGCCGCAGGTTTATCAATTCGGGAACAAAAGCATGCTGCGGATCCGCATGCGGCGTAGCAATCACGTGCGTAATGCCATCGCTGATGGCCATTTCCGCCATTTCCAGTGACATTTCGACGGCATCAGGACCGTCGTCGAGACCAGCAAGCAGGTGGCAATGAATATCAATCATCTGAGCCGAGGATAACGCAGCAGATGGGAGATGACAACGGAGGAGCGACCGAGCGCGACAGAATTGCGGCGCAGAAACAGCGACAAGCTGCGACACGATTGGCAGGAGTCTTGCTCTCTAGCCTCATGGAACCGACCTGAACAGTTTCATTTGCGGAAACGTGAAGGGGCTTTGCTAATTCGCCAAATGCCGGTAGTGACGTTCTCGAAAATGACTGAAGCAACAGGCCCATCCGGTCGAATTGGTATGTGTGGCCCGCAACACAGGTCAGAACGGCCCGTTTCAGAGAGCAAACCATACGACAGTCGCTTTTCCGGCACACCGCAAACGAGCGTTCATCACCGGCATCACCGGGCAGGATGGCTCCTACCTGGCCGAAATGCTGATATCGAAGAACTACGAAGTACACGGAATCAAGTGGCGCTCGAGCAGTTTCAATACGGAACGAGTGGACCATTTAATCTCGGATTGGCGCGACCGCGAGGCCGGTTTCTTCCTCCATTTCTCCGACTTGTCTGATGCCACAAGCTTGTCCAAATTGCTTTACCGCATCCGACCGGACGAAATTTATCACCTGGGCGCGCAAAGCCACGTGCGTGTGAGCTTCGATATTCCGGAATATACCGGCGACATCACGGCGCTGGGAACGACCCGCCTGCTGCACGCCATTCGCGAGACTGGTATTCCGGCACGCTTTTACAACGCGGCCAGCAGCGAGATGTTCGGGCAAGCACATGAGTATCCGCAAACCGAAACCACGCCTTTCCGTCCACGCAGCCCGTATGGATGCGCGAAGTTGTACAGCTACTGGATGACGGTGAACGCGCGCGAAGGTTACGGCCCGTACGCGGTGAACGGAATCCTTTTCAATCATGAACCGCCGCGACGCGGAGAATTTTTCGTGAGCCGAAAAATTACCTGGGCCGTCGCACGCATTCTTCACGCGCTGCAGGAAAAACTGTACCTCGGCAACCTGGATGGCGAGCGCGACTGGGGCTACGCGCCGGAATTCGTCGAAGGGATCTGGAAGATGTTGCAGCAAGACGAGCCGGAAGATTTCCTGCTGGCCACGGGCGAAACACACTCGGTGCGGGAATTCGTGGAGCGCGCCTTCAGCGAAGTCGGGCGCGACTGGCGCCGGCATGTGGAAGTGGACCCGCAATATTACCGGCGCACGGAAATTGACCGCCTGGAAGGCGATTCCTCGAAAGCGCGCAAGAAAATCGGCTGGGCGCCCTTAACGAAATTTCGCGACCTGGTGAAAATCATGGTCGAAGCGGACGTGCAGCTGCTGGAAGACAAACTGAGCGGCCAGATCGAGCGGCGCATGGCGATGCGAGGCGGCGATTGAGGGCTCTCGACAACGGCAGCGCGGCCCTGGGCGTGTTTCACGGCCGACGCATCGCGGTGACGGGCGGGGCCGGATTCCTGGGCCGCGTGGTGGTGCGCAAACTGCACGAGCGCGGGTGCACTGACGTCACCATTCCTCGCCGCGCCAGCTGCGACCTGAGCCGTTCGGATCATATCGAGCAGCTTCTTGACAAATACCGGCCGCATTTGGTGCTGCATCTAGCCGCCACCGCGGACAACCCCGCCGGGCAGCGCGACGTCGTGGAAAGTTTCTACAACAACGTGATGATGACCACGCAGTTGATGGAGACTTCGAGCCGGCACGGCGTCAAAAAATGATTTGCATCGGCAGCGCCAGTTCTTACCCTGCGAATGGGCCGGTGCCGCTGCGCGAGCAGGATTTGTTCAAGGGACTTCCGGATCCGGCGCGTGCGATTCATGGAATCGCCAAGCGCCTGCCTTTTATTCAAGCGCAAGCGTACCGGCGGCAATACGGTTTTCACTGCGTGTTCTTGATCCCCACGAATTTTTGCGGCCCGGGTGACAACTTCGAACCGAAAACCAGTTACGTGATCGCTTCGCTGATACGGAAATTCGTGCACGCCGTCGATACCGGCGCGGCGGAAATCGTAATCGGCGGCACGGGTGCGCTACACGTGATTGCATTCACGTGGAAGATTGCGCGGAAGGAATTGTGCCGGCGCTAAAGCCTTACACCGGCGGCGACGCCGTGAATCTGGGCAGCGGCATCGAAGTGCCCATCCACGAGCTGGCGCGCAGGATCGCGCATGTGACCGGATACACCGGCCGCATTCAACGGCATCCCAGCTATCCGGAAGGCACCACGCGGCGCGTGCTGGACGTGGCGCGCGCGCAAGAATTTGGTTTCCGTGCCCGCCGCGGCCTGGCGAACGGACTGGTGGAAACAGTAGAGTGGTACCGTGCGACGCTCGATCGGAGAATCGTGCAACCGCAAGCAACGGCCCTGGCGCAAAGCGTCTAGCCAATTCTGGGGAATATCCGTGAGCGAACAAATCGCCGAACTCGCGTTGAAAATGCATTCAACTAAGCAGCACGCAGAAGTGAAAGTGCGCACGACTTGCCGGTCGTGCGAAAGCGACCGCCTAGAAAGCGTCCTGGATCTGGGGAATTTGTACGTCTCGAATTTCGCGGATGTGCCGGACAGCGGGCGCTGGCCGCGCGTGCCGCTGGACCTGCTGCTTTGCGGCAACTGCGGCCTGGCCCAATTGCGGCATACCACCCCGCCGGAATAGCTCTATACCCATTATTGGTACAAGTCTGGAATCAGCGCAATGATGCGCGCGGCCCTAACAGACATCGCTCGCCGGGCCGCGCATTTTGTGGGCCTGCAGGCGGGAGACAGCGTGCTGGACATCGGGTGCAGCGACGGGACGCTGCTGCGCTCCTACGATTACGACGATGTCCGCCGGGTGGGTTTCGAACCTGCGGAAAATTTGGCGTGCGCAGCGGCCGCCGGAACCGATCGTATCGTTGCGGACTTCTTCAGCGCGCGGCCCGTCGCGGGCGAACAATTTCGCGTGGTGACGTCCATCGCGATGTTCTACGACTTGGAGGATCCCAGCGCGTTTGTCGCGGACGTCGCGAACATCCTGCTGGAAGAAGGCGTGTGGGTGATCGAGATGCATTACTTGCCGATGGTGCTGGAGTGCAACGCATTCGACGCCATCTGCCACGAGCACATCGAATACTATTCGCTCAGTTCGCTCGAGCCTTTGCTGGCGCGGCACGGTTTGCTGGTGGCGGACGTGGAGACGAACGACGTGAATGGCGGAAGCTTCCGCGTGTACGTGGTGCGTCGCGATTCGCCGGCCGCTTCGCTTCCGGTGCGCCGCGAACGCGTGAACGCCATGCGCGCGCGGGAACAGGGTGCGGGATTGCTCAGCCCGGCCGCGTACCAGGAATTCGGCGCGCGGGTGCGGCAGATTGGCGCGAAGCTGCAGGAATGGCTGCGCAACGAGCGGCGGCAAGGGCGCGAAATTTCCGCATACGGCGCTTCGACGAAAGGCAACACGTTGCTGCAAGTGTTTGGCCTGGATCACACCATGATTCGTTCCGCGGCGGAGCGCAACCCGGAAAAATGGGGAAAATATACGGTTGGGACGTGGGTACCGATCGTCTCGGAAGCCGAGGCGCGAGCGCACGCCGATGATTTTCTGGTGCTGCCATGGCACTTCATGGACGAAATTCAGATGCGCGAGCGCGATTTTCTGGCGCGGGGCGGAAAGCTGGTTGCGCCTTTGCCGAATCTGCGCGTGATCACTGCGAACGAGTGGAGCGCGATCGCCTGATTAGTTGGGTCGCGCTGGTTCGCAGCCGCAGCTACATCCATCGCAACAAAATAATTCGTCTAGCTTGGGCGACATGCCGTGCCGCGCGCGCCGCACGCTAAGAAACTCGATCTTCGCGGCGTCTCGCAGAGTCTTCGCGCGTCCACAAATGCATTTCCCACATTTCTCGGGCAACATTGTGGCGGCCTGCCGTGCGGGTGCCGCGAGGTACGGCGCGCAGCTGAGCCAGCGACGTCGCTGCCTACCTGCCGATTCGGATTCTTGCTATAGTAATTTTTCGTCTTACATTGCGGCTTTAGCCCGGTCCGGGCGCGGCTGCCTTAATTCGCAGCACCGAGGGAGAGAGATGGCCGCGGATCGTACGCCGGAATTTTTTGCGGGAAAAGATATCAGGATCGGAATTATCGGGTGCGGGTACGTGGGGTTGCCGCTGGCGCTGCGATTTGCAGACGTGGGCCAGCGCGTCACAGGCTTTGACACCGATCAGGAAAAAATCACGAAGCTGAACGCCGGGCAGTCCTACATCCAGCATATTGCCGCGGCCAAGATCAAACAGCACGTGCAAGCGAAACGATTCGACGCCACCACCGATTTCACGCGCCTGCGCGAAATGGATGCGGTGCTGATTTGCGTGCCCACTCCGCTGGATGAGCGGCGCGAACCGGATTTGAGTTACGTCGAGAAGACCGCGCAGTCCATCGCGCCCAATTTGCAGCGGAACCAGCTGATCGTGCTGGAGAGCACCACGTATCCGGGAACTACCGAAGAATTGTTGCTGCCAATTCTGGAGAAGGGCGGGCTGAAGTGTCCGTTGGCGCGGGGCGCCGGCAGCGAGAACGTGGCCACGGATTTCTACCTGGCGTTTTCGCCGGAGCGCGAGGATCCGGGCAACAAGCAATTCGGGCTGGCGCAGATTCCGAAAGTAGTGGGTGGAATTAATCCGGCCAGCGGGCGCGCGGCGGTGGCGCTGTACGCGCAGATTGTGTCGAAAGTGGTGCCGGTAAGTTCGACGCGGGCAGCGGAGATGGTGAAGCTGCTGGAAAATATTTTCCGCTGCGTGAATATCGCGCTGGTGAATGAACTCAAACAACTTTCGCTGCGCATGGACCTGGATATATGGGAAGTGATTGACAGCGCCGCGACCAAACCATTTGGGTTCATGCCATTTTATCCGGGGCCCGGATTGGGCGGTCACTGCATTCCGGTGGATCCGTATTATTTATCCTGGAAAGCGCGCGAATACGATTTTGCGACGCGCTTCATCGAGCTGGCCGGCGAAATTAATACGGCCATGCCTTACAACATCGTGGACGCGCTGGTAAGCGCGCTGAACAGCCACGAAAAAAGTGTGAAGGGCTCGAAGATTTTGCTGTTGGGCGTGGCGTACAAGAAGGATGTGGACGACCTGCGCGAATCCCCTTCACTGAAACTTCTGGAGCTGCTTACCGTGCGCGGAGCAACGATCGATTACAACGATCCGTATTTCCCAGTGCTCCACAAAATGCGCCACTATGATTTTTCCAATATGAAGTCCGTGGAGCTTTCCCCGGAGCGCCTGGCGAGTTATGACTGCGTGCTGATTGCCACCGACCATTCGAGCTACGACTTCGAAGCCATCGTGCGCGACTCCAAGTTGGTGGTGGATACACGGAACGCCACGCGCCACGTGAAGCAGCAGCGCGAAAAAGTGGTGCATTGCTAGGCCGCAGCATCTTTCCCGCAGGCTGTTGCAGCGTTCGCGTCATTCTCGCTCCCCTAAACCCTCGCTAATCTCCTTCGCCGGATTTTCGCCTGTACGAACGAACAGGGGAAGTTTGTGTTTTCGTACATGGGAAGATAGTTCCATTGCCCGAAGCGGAATCAAAACTTATGGTACTGGTATGCGAGCAACGACCACGAAACCGCAGAAGAATAGTGAGCCGCTATTATTGGATCCGGGACGCCGCCGCAGCATGCGCGTGTTGTTGAGCGTGCCGATTACCGTGACGGGCAAGAACACCTCCAACCAGGATTTCGAGGAAGAAACGCGCACGCTGGTGGTGAACGCGCATGGCGCGTTGATCTCGCTGGCCGCGCGCGTGGCCGCCGCGCAGGAAGTTACGCTGGCGAATAAGGCCACGCAGCACACCCAGAAGTGCCGCATCGTGTATGTGGGCGCGGCGCAGGCTGGAAAAGCGCAGATGGGCATCGAGTTCGTGAAGCCTTCGCGCACTTTCTGGCAAATTGATTTTCCGCCGGACGATTGGGTCGTTCCCGAAGATTAATCCGCGTTTCTTTTTGGCCGCTCAACCCTCATTAACGGGGCGCGGCCGCCAGTTCCACGCGAACATTTCCCACCGGCATTTCCGCAACGACCAGCACGGGTGTGCGCGCAGCATTGTGCGCAAACCACACCAGGAAACTGGTGTGCGGAACTTCTTTGCCGTGCTCGAACAGGCGCAGGGAAATTTTCGTGGCTTGAAAATTTCCCGCATCCACCGCGACTGCTTCGGACGCGGCTTCCTGGCGCGCGCGGACTTCATATAAATCGCTGCCGTCGTAAACCGGGACGTGAAATTCCGGCGTGCGCTGCCACTCCACGGCGCGCAGCGCGTAGAACGCACCGAGGGGATCGCGCGTGCCGGGCTGCACCAGCACGGGCGCGACGGTGCCGCGGCTCGATTGCCCGACGGGGATGAGGTGCAGCACTGCGTTCTGCTTCGAGCCCATTTCGTCCAGATACATTTCATATTGATGGCTTTCGAGCGTGGTGGTGTCGGTGTAGGAATCGAATTGATCGTCCACTTCAAAGAGTGTGCGCGCGGGAGGTTCGGAGTGGGCTGATGCGCGGAAGTGCCAGGTTTGCCAGCCGAGAAGATTGCGGCGCTCGACTACGTTCATTTGCAGCGCTGCGGCATTCGGAAAGATCGCCCATGCGACGCGATAATTTAAACCTTCACCGGTGCGGAACGGCATCGGAGGTTCCGGGGTGGTGATTTTGGTGACGGACATTGCTTTGCCGGAAGAGCCGGAGTTGGCCTGCTTTGTGTCGGCGCGAGGGCGCGGGGAACGAGCCGTCGCTAGAACGCCGCTATAAATGAAAATGAAAGCGACGGTGATCAGCCGGCTTGCGACGGTTGCGCGATGGTGCGATTTCATAAAGACGTCCGGCGGACGATCAGTCTTTCTTGATGCGGCTTCGTTTTGGATTTGCGCGCATTCCTTACCAGCCATCTATTCTGGTGCCGGAGGTTGCCGGTTCGCAAGCGGCGAGGATATAGTCAGGCGTACCTGAGAAATTGATGAGTGGCCTTTTTTGTACTGGTGCTCCGGGGGAGGATTTTCAGAATGCGTTATCTGGTGACGGGCGGCGCGGGATTTATCGGCTCGAACATTGTGGATGAGCTGCTCAAGCGCGGCCAGGAAGTGGTGGTGCTGGACGATCTTTCGACAGGCAAGGAAGCGAACCTGGCGGCTGTGCGCGACAAGATTGCTTTGCACATTGGGACGATTACCGATTTGGCCGCGGTGCAGTCGGCGTGCAAGGGCGTTCACTATGTGATTCATTTGGCGGCGCGAACTTCGGTGCCGCGCTCGGTGCTGAATCCGCTGGAATCGAATCATGTGAATATTTACGGGACGTTGAACGTGCTGGTGGCGGCGCGGGACGCGCAGGTGCGGCGGTTTGTTTTCGCGGCGTCGTCTTCGGCGTATGGCGAGACGCCGACGCTACCGAAAGTGGAAACGATGCCGGCGCGGCCGATTTCGCCTTACGGCGTGACGAAATACGTAGGCGAGATGTACGCGCAGGTTTTTGGGCGCGTTTATGGGCTGGAAAATGCGTGCATCCGTTACTTCAACGTGTTTGGGCCGCGGCAGGATCCTACTTCGCAATATTCCGGCGTGCTTTCGCGGTTCATGCTGGCGGTGATCGAGGGACAGGCGCCGGTGATTTATGGCGACGGGGAACAATCGCGCGATTTCACTTACGTAGAAAATGTGGTGGACGAGACGTTGCGTGCGTGCGAGGCGGCTGGGGCTTCGGGATTGGTCTTCAACGGAGGGACTGGGGCGCGGATCACTTTGAATCAGGTGTTGCAAATGCTTTCACGCATCACGGGAAAAACCATTCAGGCGAAATACGATGCGGCGCGCAACGGCGACATACGTGATTCGCAGGCCGACGTATCGCTGGCGCGGAAGATTCTGGGTTACGAGCCGCACGTGCAATTCGGAGAAGGATTGCAGCGCACTTGGGAGTGGTACAAGAAAACTTACGCAAAAGCCTAGCGGAATTCTGTTCAGTGGCCGGATTCAGAAATCATTTTAAATGCGCCGGCAGGTCGCTCAGTGTATCGAGGATTAGATCTGGCGGATGCGCGCGCAGGCTTTCCGTGCCGAAGCCGTAGGTTACGCCGCAGGCGTGCATTCCGGCGTTGCGCGCGGTTTTGATGTCCACATCGGAGTCTCCCACCATCATCGCCTCGTGTGGCGCGGCTTTCAGTTCGCGCAGCAGAATTTGCGCGCCCTGCGGGTCGGGCTTCTTGGTTTCGAAGCTGTTGCCGCCGTAGACGTAGCGGAAATAACGCGAAAGATTCAGGCCTTCAATAATCGCGCGACTGAAACGGACGGGCTTGTTGGTGAGCACGGCCATGGAGTATTTCTGCAGCTGCGCGAGCGCTTCACGCACGCCAGGATAGACGTCGGTGTTGTCCAGCATGTGCGCACGATAGTAATCGAGAAAATAGGCGAGTCCCGTTTCGACGTCCGCTTCGGAGGCGTCATCACCCAGCGCGCGACGCACCAGCGTGGGCGCGCCATTTCCGATGAAACTGCAGATTTTCTCGTGGACATGAGGTTCGCGGCCCATGTGTTCGAGCATGGCGTTCACGGAGAGCACCAGGTCGAGCTGGGAGTCAATGAGCGTGCCGTCCAGATCGAAGATTAGGGCGCGCACGCCGGAGAACCGGCCGTTATTTTCCGCCATGCGTTACGGAAACCTCGCGTGGAATTTTTCGTTCGACACATTCATTTTATGCGGCGCGCTGAGAAATGTCACTGCGGAGGCCGCGCGAATCTTTCCTGTTGCACCTGCAACATATGTATGTTGTAGTAGCAACATGGAGGCCGCACGTGGGCCCCGTTTTGGAAGCTATTCTGCAAAGAAGGGCGATAAAGGTGTTTGACCCGGTGGAAATTCCATCCGACACGCGCGAACAGATTCTGCATGCGGCGCGCGTGGCGCCTTCGAGCTTTAACATCCAGCCCTATCGCTTCTATTGGGTGGAATCGCCGGACATGAGGAGCATGGCTGCACAGTTGTGCTTCGGCCAGAGTCCTGCAGCGACCGCGTCAGCATTAGTTGTCGCCGTGGCGGACATCGGGTCGTGGAAATCCACGACGGAGAGTGAACTGGCGTGGATGCGCGCTGCCGGCTTTTCGGCGAAGAAATCGCGGAGTACGAGCGCCGGGCCAAATTCGGGAAATGGTTTTTCATTCAGGGGTGGTTTGGCGTGTTCGGGCTGCTGAAATGGATGATTCTGCGCGTGGTGCATTTCTGGAAGACGATGGGCACGCTTCCGGTGGCGCGGCAGGGCATGTTCCAGTGGGCGACGAAGAGCGCGCCATTGGCTTGCCAGAATCTAATGATTGCGGCGGAGGCGCCGGGATTGAACACGTGTCCGATGGAAGGGTTTGACGGGCGGCGGCTAGGGAAATTGCTGGGGCTTTCCGGTAAGGATCATGAGATTGCGATGGTCATCGCCATCGGGAAAAAATCGGCGCAGCACGTGGACCAGCCGCAGTGGCGCAGGCCGCTGGAAGAGACGGTGCGCATCGTATGATCATTGTTGATAAAAAACTGATATCCCAGGAAATTGTGAAGGATTCAGTGCTGCTGAATCTGGCTTCGGCCTATTTTGCGATCGGCAAGAAGATGCAGCAAAAAACGAAGTGCTCGCAGACGCGCGGATTCATCATGTCCACGCTAGGCGGCGGCGCGGCGCTCAATCAAAATCAGATCGCCACGATGCTGGGGCTCGACCGGACCGTGGTACACCGCTCGATCAAGACGATGATTCACGAAGGGCTGCTTTCGGAACGGAAGGCTGACACAGGCAGAGCTCTGCTGGTGCAACTAACAGCAAAAGGAAACAAATACAGTGAAGGCCTGATCAAAGAGCGCCGCGCAGCCGAAGCAAAACTTCGCAAAGAGCTGACACCGGGTGAGGTTTCCACGCTGATTCGGCTTCTGCAGGTAATCACTCAATTGAAAATTTAGGAGTTCGCAGGAAGCACCGCTTCTTCAGTAACGGAAACCTTCCACTTCGAGCGCACACGGCGGCATCCGATTCAACGTCAGTGATCTGAGGCTCCGTTATCGTGCAGGACTACGACGTCGGATTCGGTGTGAGAACGCAGGATTCCCAGGCTCTTGCCATCGGGCGAGAATTCAAAATTCTGAATTGTGTCCGACTGGAAATTCGTGATGGCGTGGCCGGGTGAACCATCGAGCGGCTGCATCCACAGATTTTCCGCACCGTTTTCTCGAATGATGTAGACCACCGATTTACTGTCGGGTGCAAATTGGTTCATAGCCATAATCCGGGGATCCGGATCCAACAGGCGAGTTTGCGAGCTGGCGCCGGCAGTTAGATCCACCAGGGCGATCTTCAACTCGCCAGAGCGTCCGCCCCTTAGGGCCATATACGCGAGAAACCTGCCGTCGCGAGACAGCGCAATTCCCGGAGCGCTGAACGGCAATTCGGCCCCGGGAGCGGGCGCAGCGTCTCCACCGTCG
>Ga0070761_10001720_pt1 | contig 13655 bp, 7 predicted proteins | sample HubBroMetageREF1_FD_66724 | JGI IMG/M metagenome (GOLD analysis project Ga0070761, IMG submission 66724) | Reference soil microbial communities from the Hubbard Brook experimental Forest, New Hampshire, USA - Hubbard Brook CCASE Soil... | ecosystem: Environmental > Terrestrial > Soil > Temperate...
GAAGGCATCGACCTGGTCCTTCGGCAGTACAGTCATATGCTCCCAGGGCAGCTACCGCTCGATAGGACCGGCGATCGCGACGGCTTATTCGACCCGTCCTCTCCGTTGCCCGAAACGAAAGGCGCGTTACCACGCCCGGAGCGGGGCCCGGCGGCCGATGCGACGGACCGCGGCGCGGGCCGTGCGGGCAGCAAAGTCTGAGCACGCGGAAACTCTGGACTCGATGTCGACCCCGCAAACCCACATCCGCAATTTCTCGATCATTGCTCACATCGACCACGGAAAATCGACTCTGGCCGACCGCATTCTCGAGGTGACGGGGGCGCTGACGCAGCGCGAGATGCGCGCTCAATTCCTCGACAAGATGGACATCGAGCGCGAGCGCGGCATCACTATCAAAGCCCAGGCCGTGCGTCTCAACTTCACGGCGGAGGACGCGGAGGTCTACGAGCTAAACCTCATCGATACGCCCGGCCATGTCGACTTCAACTACGAGGTTTCGCGAAGCTTGGCGGCGTGCGAGGGCGCCATTCTGGTCGTCGACTCGACGCAGGGCGTCGAGGCTCAGACACTCGCCAACGTATACCTCGCGCTCGAGCAGGGGCTCGAGATCTTGCCCGTCATCAACAAGGTGGACCTGCCGAGCGCGGACGTCGAAGGAACCAAGGCGCAAATCGAGCAAATCGTGGGACTCGACTGCGCGGACGCCATCGCCACGAGCGGGAAGACCGGGATCGGGGTGCGCGACATTCTCGAACAGATCGTTCGCAAAGTACCCCCACCCAAAGGCCGCGATGCCGCTCCCCTGCGCGCGCTCATTTTTGACTCCTGGTACGATACGTATCGGGGCGCGGTCGTCATGGTGCGGGTGGTCGACGGCACGCTGAAGAGCGGAGACAAGGTTCGCTTCCTCGCGGCAGGCACGGACCACGAAGTGACGGAACTCGGAGCCTTTCAGCCGTTTGCCGCCGCCCTCGACGAGCTCGGTCCCGGCGAGGTCGGGTTTCTGGCCGCCAACATCAAGAGCGTGCACGACGTCAAGCTCGGCGACACCGTCACGCACGCGGTCAACGCACCCGGCCGCGGCCCGCATCACTTGGGGCCAACCACGGAGGGTCTGCCGGGCTTCAAGGACGTCAAGCCGATGGTCTTCGCGGGCGTCTACCCCACCGACGGCGCCGACTATCCCCAGCTCCGCGACGCGATGGAGAAGCTGCACCTGAACGACGCCGCATTCACGTTCGAGCCCGACACGAGCGAAGCCCTTGGCTTCGGCTTTCGCTGCGGGCTCCTTGGGCTCCTGCATATGGAGATCATCCAGGAACGACTCGAGCGCGAATTCAATCTCGATCTGATCACCACCGCGCCGAGTGTCGTTTACGAGGTCTACTTGACGACCGGAGAGAAAATCCGGGTCGAAAACCCCGCAAAGCTCCCGGCCCCGGTGCACATCGACCGCATCGAGGAGCCAATCGTCACGATGTCGATCCACGTTCCGACCGAATTCGTCGGCCCGGTCCTGGCGCTGTGTCAGGACCGGCGCGGCGTTCAAAAGGGGATGCAATACGCGTCCGCCGACCGGGTCATCGTGACCTACGAGCTTCCGTTCGCGGAAGTGCTCTTCGATTTCCACGATCGACTCAAGAGCATCTCTCGCGGCTACGCGTCGATGGACTACGAGCTCCTCGGATACCAGGCCGACCAGCTCGTCAAGGTCGACATCCTGGTCAACGGCGACCCCCTCGATGCGCTGTCCATCATCGTGCACAAGGAAAAGAGCTATGCGCGGGGACGCTCCTTGGCCGAAAAGCTCAAGGAATTCGTGCCACGCCAGCAATATGAGGTGGCCATTCAAGCGGCGATCGGCGGAAAGATCATTGCGCGGGAAACGGTCAAGGCCCTCCGAAAGGACGTCACCGCCAAGTGCTACGGCGGAGACATCTCCCGCAAACGCAAGCTGCTCGAGAAGCAGAAAGAGGGTAAGAAGCGGATGAAGCAGGTGGGCACGGTCGAAATCCCACAGCAGGCATTTCTCGCGATCCTGAAGGTTGACTAGTTTTTGGGGTTGCGGGATCACACTCGAGCGATTTCCCCGGAAGCTTGCGGATCTACTTGATGCGGAGGGTGCTCGAATTTACCCTCGGAGAACGTGGAGCATGGTCATGCGTATGGCGAAAGTAGCGATAGCGTCGGTGGTTCTCATCGCCTGCGGGGCGTCCTTGCCGCCGCCGAGCGACGATTGGGCGGCCGCTCAGGCCGATGTGGGGCGCGCTCAGTCGGGCGGAGCACCGAGCGTTCCGGATGCGAAGCTTCACCTTCAGCTCGCTCAGGAAGACCTGCAAAAGTCCAAGGACCTGATGGACAAGGACAACAAGCGTGCCGCGAGCCTCGTGGCGCTCGCGCGCGTCGAGGCCCAGTTGGCGTTGAGCCTTGCGAAGGCGGCGTCGGCGCAAGAAAGCGCGCAGCAGGCCCAGCAAGACTTGCAGAAGGCGAAAGGAAACTGACGTGCACCGGAAGAATCCAATGAAGTCGATGCGTGCTGTCCTCGTCGCCACTTTGGCCATCGTGGGAGGCCTGAGCGCTTGTGGGGGTGAGCGCTTGCCCCCCAAGGCACTCTCCGATGCGCGAGACGAATTCCATCGAGCAAAGACGGGGATCGCGATTCAGTTCGATCCCACCGACGTTCACGAGGCCGACCTGGCCCTCCAGCGAGCCAACCAAGCCTGGGGCGACGACCCTGACGATCCGAACACGATCGACTTAGCGATCGTCGCGCAACGCAAGGCGCAGATCGCGGAGGCGGAAGCGCAGACGATGAAGTCACAACGCGACGCCGAGGAAGCAAAGCGTCAGCTTCAAGAGCTCATGTCGACGCAGCTGCTATCCGCGCGCGGGCAACTCAATCAAACCAAGCAGCAGCTCGAGGCCGAGCAGAGGGCCGCCGCCGAGCAGCGCCAGCGCCTCGAGGACCTCGAGAGAAAGCTGAAGGATGCCCGCGATACCATCGCGAAAATCGCGGCCGTCAAGGACGACGAGCGCGGAATGGTCATCACGCTCCAGGGTGAAGTGCTCTTCTCCACCGGAAAGTGGGACCTCAAGGCAGGCGCCATGGCGAAGCTCGACCAGATTGCCGAGGTCCTCGTCGGCAAGGAGCAGCCCATGGTGGTCTACGGCCACACCGACAACGTCGGTACGCACGATATGAACATGGATCTGTCGCAGAAACGCGCCAACGCGGTGCGCGACTACCTCGTCAGCCGGGGCATTCCACAAGACTTGATTTCAGCGCAAGGCAAAGGCCCCGACGTACCCGTCTCGGACAACGGTTCGATCGAGGGTCGCGCTTCCAACCGGCGTGTGGAGATCGTCGTTCAGCCCAAGAAGTCCTAACGTGTGATAAGTCCCCCGCGTGCCTCGTGAGAAGCAACGCCGTGCGTGGGCGGAGGAGCTGAATGCCTCCGCAACGTCCGACGGATCTCGTCTGACCTACGACGGAACAGTCGCCTTCGGGAACGAAGCGCTGCACCGCTGGAGGCTCGGCAACGGTCTGACGGTCTTGGTCCTCGTCGACAGGGCCGCCCCCGTCGTCGCGTATCACACCTGGTACAGCGTCGGGTCACGTCACGAACAACCGGGCAAGACGGGGCTCGCGCACCTCTTCGAGCACTTGATGTTCGGCGAAACCGAACACCTCGGCGCGGGCGTCTTCGACCGCAAGCTCGAGGAGAGCGGCGCGGAGACCAACGCGGCGACATGGGTCGACTGGACCTACTATCACGAGCTCTTGCCGGCGGACCGGGTAAAGCTCGCAGTCAAGCTCGAGGCCGAGCGAATGCACCGGCTCATTCTGCGCGAGCCCCAGGTAGCCAGCGAAAAGGAAGTCGTGGCGAACGAGCGACGCTTCCGTGTGGAGGACGACGTCGAGGGGCTCGCGAACGAGCTTCTCTACAAGACCGCGTTCCTCGATCATCCCTACCGCTGGCCAACCATCGGGTGGATGCAGGACATCCAAGGATTCACGCCCGAAGACTGCGTGGCGTTCTACAAGACGTACTACGCGCCCAACAATGCGACGGTCGTCGTCGTCGGGGACGTGCGGGAGCGCGACTTGCTCATGGCGGTTCGCGACGCCTATGGCGCGATCCCAGGCCAGCCGATCCCTCCGGAGGACATCGTCCCCGAGCCCATTCAGATCGAGGAGCGGAGGACCGAGCTTCGCAAACCGAGCGCAAGCGAGAAACTCCTCGTCGCATTCAAGGGACCCGCACTGGCAGACGGTGACCACGCGCTTCTGACCATGCTCAGTGAAGTCCTTTTCGGAGGACGCGCCTCGCGCCTGTATCGGTCGCTCGTCGTGGATCGCGAGCTCGCCATCGACGTGCGAGGTTGGGTCTCGACCTTTCGCGACCCCGGTCTGTTCGAGTGCTGGGTTACGGCCCGCGAATCGCGCACGGCGCTGGAGATCTTGCCTGTTCTCGACGAAGCGCTTTCACGCGTGAAAGCTGACGTGGTGGGGAACGACGAGCTGGCTCGGGCCAAGGCTCGTCTCGAGCTCGGCTCTCTGCAACAATTGGAAACGGCGTCGGGCAAGGCCGAACAGATTGGGTTCTTCGAGGTCGTCCTCGGCGAGCCCGCGCACCCGTTCCGGCGCGTCGAGGCGTTTCGTCGGGCCACGGCGGCGGACCTACGCCGCGTGGCGAGGCGCTACCTCGTAGATGGCGCGCGCACGGTGCTCCGCGTAGTGCCCGAGCGGCCGAGTGCCGAGGCGGCGCAGTGAGGGCGGCGCGGGCGCAGCCCACGTCATTGCGATTCGAGCTCCCGGGTGGAGCTCTTGCGCTCCTCGAGCCCTCTCACGATGTTCCGCTGGTGACGCTGGTGCTTGCGATGCGAAGCGGCTCCGCGGCCGATCCCGGCGAGAAAGCGGGCCTTGCCCGCATCGCGGCGCGCATGCTGCGCAGAGGCTGCGACGGGCTGCTCGCCGAGCAAATCGATTTTCGCATTGATGCGCTTGGCGCCGAGATGGCCGTCGAAACCTCACCGTCGACCGTCGCGATTCACGCGCAGGTGATCGCGCGCAACCTGGACGCGCTGATCGACCTTCTGGCTCGAATGATCTCGGCTCCTACGTTCGCCGAGCACGAGTTGGGGCGGCTCAAGCGCGAAACGGTCTCGGAGATTATCGAGGCTCGCGACAACGACCGCGTCATCGCGCAAAAAGCCATGCAGCGAACGCTGTTCGCGGGCCACCCCTACGGCCGGAATGCCGGCGGGACGACCCAAACCGTCCCTCGCATCGATCGCAACGACGTGGTGGCATTCTTCCAGCGACATGTCGTTTCTGGCAATCTCGTCGTGGCTTTCGCGGGAGACGTAGCGGCCGACCGCGTTCCCGGACTCGCTGCTCGCTTACTGGCCGGAGTACCGCGTGGCCCGGCCCCCGCCCAAGACGTGGCGGAGCCGACGATGGCCCCGGGGCGCAAGCTACTGCTCGTCGACAAGCCCGAAAGGACACAAACTCAGATCCTGCTCGGAACCATGGGCACATCGCCCAGCGACGAGGACCATGTTCCTCTGCTGGTGGCCAATGCCATCTTCGGGGGCACTTTCACGTCCCGCCTTATGAAGGAAATACGGTCCAAGCGAGGATGGTCCTACGGAGCGAGCGCCCGGGCCGCCATCGATCGGCATCGTCAGGCGTGGATCTTGTGGACCTTCCCCGCGGCCCAGGACGTCGGGCCCTGTCTCAAGTTGTCGATCGAATTGCTGGAGCAATGGGTGACCGGGGGCGTGACGACGCGCGAGGTGAGCTTCATCCAGCGGTACCTCGCTCGCTCGCACGCCTTCGACGTCGACACCGCGACCAAGCGGATGCACCAGACGCTCGACGTCGACCTTCTCGGGCTCGCTCCCAACTACTTCAGCGGTTGGGTGGCCCACGTCCGGGCTGTGACCGCGGAAACCGCGAACTCCGCGGTAAAGAACCGAATCGACGTCGACCGGTTACTGGCCGTCGTCGTCGGAACGGCCGCCGAGGTGCTTGACCCGCTGCGGTCGGCCGTGCCGTCCGTGTCCGACGTCGTGGTCGTACCGTTCGACGCGGAGTGATCTGCGATCGGTTCGTTCGCGTTGCTACCGCGGGCCGCTTGCACCGCACTGTCCCGGCGTTCCGCCGCCGCCACACGTTTGTGGGGCTACGCACGTCCCACAGTCGAGCAGGTTGCCGCAGCCGTCGCCCGCTGGACCGCAATTGTAGCCGAGCGCGGAGCACGTGTACGGCTGGCACGAGCCGCCCGCGCATTGGCCCGGCACGCCGCCGCTACCGCACGTCTGACCCATCGGACAATCGCCGCATTGAATCGCGCTGCCGCAACCATCGCCGGCGGGTCCGCAGGCGATATTCTGGTCCGCGCACGTCTGCGGTACGCAGTGCCCATTCGTCGGTTGGCCGCATTGCCCCGGCGTCCCACCCCCGCCGCAGGTGCCTTCCGTGCAGGTGCCGCAATCGATGGCGTTGCCGCAACCGTCGCCCGCAGGACCGCATTCGAGATTCTGAGCGGCGCACGAAATCGGGGCACAAGCCCCCCCTTCGGGCGCGCCACACGTACCCGCCACGCCCCCGCCTCCGCACATTTGCCCGGTTGGACAACTTCCGCACTGGATGACGTTTCCGCATCCATCACCCGAAGGGCCGCACGCCAGGCCCTGAACGCTGCAGGTGATCGGCGTGCAGGTTCCGCCGTCCGGCTGCCCGCATTCGCCCGCGACTCCGCCGCCTCCGCAAGTCTGGGCGCCGGGGCACCCGCCACACTGGATCACATTGCCGCATCCATCCCCGGCTGGACCGCACGCGATTCCTTGTTGGCTGCAGGAGCGCGCCGTGCAAGCTCCGCCGTCCGGCTCGCCGCATTGACCATTGACCCCTCCCCCTCCACACGTGAGCGAACCCGCGCAAGCGCCGCAATCGATCTGGTGTCCACACCCATCACCCGCGGGGCCGCAGGAAAGGTTCTGAGCCGCGCATGACAACGGGCTGCACGACGACTGAGGCGGCGACACGCACGATGCGAGATCGAAAATCATGTATTCGAGGATCTTCTCCTGCGCGGAGAACGTCGTCGTGCATTCACCGGGAAAGGGTGTGCTGTTCGTGTCCGTCATGCTGGCCACGTGAAAGTCACTGAAGATCGCGTGCCCGCACTGATTGGTCTGCGCCACAGGCGTGTTGAACGTGAAGTGCTCCACCATGGCGTTTTTCTTTTGCGGGTCGACACCGTCAATCCAGTCGAGCGAGCCGTTGGCGACGCCGTCCACGTCGTGGCGCGGAGCTGTGATCGAGACCTGTGGGATCTGCGGAGGCATCGTCGAGCTCGCGTTCGACAGCGCCGGGAGCAAATTGAGCCACTGCCAGAAGATGCCCGAGTGCATCGGAGCGGGCACGACCGGAGGAACTTTGCTCACGTTGAGGGTCCAGCTGACGTTGCCCGGATTGTTCTCGTCCGGGTTCCACTTGGCGACCGTGTTGAACTCGCCGTTGTTGACGAGCCACGAGTAACTGTAGTGCGTGGCGAAGAAGTGCCCGCCTGAATCGGCATAGGTAATGAGGTCACCCGGCTCGTCCGGGGAGCGCATGTTGTTCGTGTCTTTGAGCTTGAAATCGAGCGCCGCCCCCCAGCACGGGAGCATGATCTGGTCGTACGCCATGTACGTTCCGCCGGTCGCCATCAGGGCGCTCTCGGGTCGCGAGATCGCAGCGGGCGGGGTCTTCGTGCTCGCGGGATCGGCGATGTAGGCCCCCGGGCCGACACCCGTACTCAGCTCACTGCCGGGACCTTGCGCGTAAATGTGAACGCGACCCGAGGGGGTTGCCGTGCTCGACGTGAACTCGGCCTGATCGACACCCATCTTGAGCAGCACGCACTCGAGCGCGTCGACCGCACCGGTGGAGATCGCCGTGAGGGGAATGTCACCCTCGCCGTGGTTGCGGGGCAAATTCAGGTCACCGATGGTGGTCGCGGAGCACGCCGCCGGTGACGCGAGCTGAAACTGCCGGCGCCACCGGCCGAGCTGGATGACCAGCGGAAGTGTCTGTCCACTGGGCGGGCTGGGAACGTTGGTCAATGTGAACGTGCCGTCGTAGTTCGTGTAGGTCGAGACGAGCGGATTACCCGAAACGTCAGATCCGCACTGGGGGCAGGAGCCCGTCGCGTACCCTTGGGACATGGCCGTCACGGTGCCATTGGGCACGTATACGAGGACGTTCGGAACGGGGTCGGGAGCGAGTCCCGTCCAAGCCGATTGGCCTGCGAGGACGCGCCCCGTGATCGTCGTCGGCGTCCCGCTCGTGCACGCCGCTTGATATTGGCAGAGCCCTGCGCAGGTGTGACCGCACACCCCCGGGACTCCGTCGCCACCGCAGGTATCCGCTCCGTAGCAAGTGCCGCATTGAAGAAGGTTGCCGCAACCGTCGGCCGCCGGACCGCACGTGAACCCCAGAGCGCTGCACGTTGTCGGAGTGCAGAGATTGACGGCACCGCCATCCGCGGCCACGTAAACGCTGCCCCCACACTTGTTCGGGCCGCCCCCTCCACAATACTGAGCCCCCGGGCACGACGCTCCGCAATCCAGAAGATGGCCGCAGCCATCTCCGGCGGGTCCGCAGTCATAGCCAAGCGCCGCACACGTCGTCGGTGTGCACAAATTGACCGAGCCTCCGTCGGGGGCGACGAAGACGCTGCCGCCACACTTGTTCGGACCGGCGCCACCGCAGTATTGGGCGCCCGGGCACGACGAGCCACACATGAGCAAATTGCCGCAGCCGTCGCCGGCTGGGCCACAGTCATAGCCAAGGGCCGTGCACGTTGTCGGTGTGCAGAGATTGATGGCGCCGCCATCGGCGGCGACGAACACATTGCCGCCACACTTGTTCGCGCCACCGCCACCGCAATATTGGCCCGCCGGACATGCCGCCGCGCCCCCGCAGTCGAGCGAGTTGCCGCAACCGTCGCCCCCAAAGCCGCAGTCGTAGCCGAGGTCCGCACAGGTCTTGGGAGTGCACAGGGTGCCAGCCGCACCGTCAGAGCCCGAGTTGACGTCCCCTCCGCATTTCTGCGGCCCACCGCCGCCACAATACACGGGGAGAGAGCACGCAGCCGTCCCTCCGCAGTTGAGGGAGTTGCCACAACCGTCGCCCGCATAGCCGCAGTCGTAACCGAGGTCGGAGCACGTCTTCGGGACGCACGAGGTGGCGGCATCGCCGTCGCCTGCGCCGCCCTCTTGCTGCCAGCTGGGCGTCGTTCCGCACTTGCTGTAGCCGCCTCCTCCGCAAAAGCTGGGCGATATACACGTACCGCAATCGATCACACCGCCACACTCGTCGCTATTCTTGCCGCAAGAATATCCGAGATCGGAGCAGCTCTTCGCGTTGCAGGTCAGCGTGACGAGACTCGCGTCCGTCGCGAACGTGAGGCCCGATGCCCCAGCCTCGATGGACGCTAAAGGCTTGCTCCCGAACTGATTCCCGCTTCCACCGCAAGCCATGGCTGTCCCGGCCAGGCTTCCCACGAGGAGGAGCTTGCCCACATGCCGGCCGACGCAACGGATATCCATGGAACAAACCTCCGCGAGAAGCTGAACGGCTCTTCGGTCACAACTCGCGTGACGCAGAAGATCACCTGTAACTTTTCATTATTACGGCACGATCTGTACGCATAATTAAGTTGCGACAGATTTGTGCGAGCACAACGGATTCACGGCGCGATTGTGCGAGCGAGTGCGTCTGGCACCTCACTCCCTCTCGGCTGGCGGCCGGCCGAGGTTGCGTCGAGCAACCTCGCGCATCGGGTGACGTCGTCCTCGATTGGACGATTGGCGGAGAGCTCCTCGCGCCCATCGACGGAATCCCTGCTCAGCGCGACAAGACCGTCGTCACTCCCATGGTGGCTATCGTCGAGGTCGTGGCACGCACTATGACAATCCGACCGAAATCGCGGGGACGCCTCCTTCGTGGCGCACGATCATGGCCCGCTGACCACCCGAATCTCGACACGTGCAACCCCGACTCTGCGCATATCGAGAGCTTCGGCGGCCGCTCGCGATAGGTCGATCACCCGCTCCTTGTGTCCGAACGGCCCGCGGTCGTTGATGCGTACGCGGACGCGTTGTCCAGTGTCGATACGCGTTACCTCGACCCACGTCCCGAGCGGCAACGTGCGGTGCGCGGCCGTCCTTTGTCGCGGGTCGAATCGCTCGCCGTTGGCGGTGCGATGACCGGCTAGTTTGCCGCCGTACCAAGTCGCGTCGCCCACTTGTACCTCCGAGCGCGGTTCCACGGTTGACGTAGATGCGAGCGCTTCGCGGGGCGGATCGCGGGGCGGAGCGATCTGATCTCGGTTTGCGCCGCAAGCGAGCAGGCACGCTACGAGGAGCGCCACGGTCGGCAGGCGCGCGTGCATCGTGCGATCCTAGTCCGGAGACCGCGGCGCCGACACGTGGCAGCGACACCTGCGCATTGAGGCGTTTCACCTCAATTTAGTGCGCTTGCGCCCAGTTTTTGCCACGCCCAACGTCGACCACGAGGGGTACGGCGAGCTTCATCGCGCCTTGCATGCGCTCGCGGATACGCTTCGCGGCATCGTCGGCTTCGCCGTCAGGGACCTCGAACACGAGCTCGTCGTGAACGGTAAGCATCATGCGAGAGCCCGGAGTGGGCGGGTTTTGGCCGATATCGATCATCGCAAGCTTCAATATGTCGGCCGCTGTCCCCTGGATCGGGGTGTTGCGAGCAACGCGCTCGGCCTCGAGGCGCAGCCCGCGATTGGCGGAGTTTAGATTGGGTAGGAAGCGCCGGCGCCCTAGAATCGTACGCACGGCCTCTCCCTGCCGAGCGCCCTCGACCGTCTCTTCCATGAACCGCGCAACGCCTGCATATCGCCTGAAGTAAGCCTCGATGAACTTGGCTGCCTGTTCGCGAGGAATGCCGAGTTGCTTGCCAAGGGCGCTGTCGCCCATGCCATAGATGACTCCAAAGTTGATCGTTTTGGCCGCTCGCCGTTCGTCGGGGGTTACCTCCACGCGCGCCTTGTCGAAGATCAGCGCCGCGGTGCGGGCGTGCACGTCTTCTCCGCTCGAAAAGGCGTCGATGAGTTCGGGGTCGCGCGCGAGATGTGCCAAAACTCGAAGCTCGATCTGTGAATAGTCGGCGCTGACGATGACGTGACCGGACGGCGCGACGAAGGCTGAGCGTATCTTCTTGCCAAGATCGCTCCGAATCGGGATGTTTTGCAAGTTCGGGTCGCTCGACGACAATCGACCGGTCGCCGCCACCGCCTGGTCGAAACGGGTGTGAATGCGGCCCGTCTTCGAGTCGGCATAGCGCGGCAGCGCGTCGATATACGTCCCTTTGAGTTTGTCGATCTCTCGGAATTCCAGAATACGCGCGGGAAGCGGATGTCGCTCGGCAAGGGCCTCGAGCACGTCCGCGTCGGTCGACCGGCCGCCTTTGGGGGTGCGTTTGACGATCGGAAGCTTCAACTCGTCGAACAGGATCCTTTCGAGCTGGTCGCGCGAACGCAGCGCGAAGTCTCGGCCTGCGATCCTTTTGCAGTCTGCCTCCAGATCATGCAGCGTCTGGGTTAAATCTCGACTGAGCTGGCCGAGGGCGTCGAAGTCGACGAGCACACCTTGCATCTCCATCGCAACGAGCACTCGCTCGAGCGGCATTTCGACGTCGCGCATGAGTTTGTCGAGGCCTTCGGCGGCAAGTCGCGGCTCGAACTGCGCTCTCAGCGACAGCGCTACCCCACCCCCTGCCGCCGCCAACCCGACGGCCTGCTCGACGTCGATCTCGTCGAACGCCGGATGCGGACCGCGTCCTGTCGCGACCACGTCCTCGTAGCGGTTGAGGGGAACGCCGAGCTCGCGCCGGGTCAGCTCGCGGACGCCGTTCGGCGTCTCGGGGTCGAGCAAATAGGCTCCGAGAAGGGTATCGAATCCTGGACCCCCCAGCGGCGCCGAGGATCGCGCGAGTAAGATCGCCGCGCGCTTGAGGTCATGACCAACTTTGATGATCGCGGAGTCCGCAAGAACCGGTGCCAACGCCGAGCGGACCCGCTCCCACTCGATTTGAGGCGGGCAGCCGAGATAGCGATGACGAATCGGGAGGTAGTATCCGACCCCAGGATCGGTAGCCAGAGACAGTCCCACGATCTCAGCCCTCATGGCATCGCTGCTCGTGGCCTCCACAGCCAGCCCAAGCTGCCCGCGGGCTCGGGCCTCGGCCACGACGCGCTCGAGGAGCCCGAGCTCCAGGAGCGCCTGGTATCGAGGTTGGCTCGGCATGCCCTCCGAACGACTTGCGGGGGGGGCTGCAACCTTTGCTTCGACCAAGCGCTCAATTTGATCCAGTTGCCGGTTGAACTCGAGCTCCGAGTAAAGGCGTCGCAGCTCGACCACGTCGGCACCGCCCCAGGCGATCTTGTCCTTGTCCCACTCGAAAGGCGCGCTCGCATCGAGGGTCACGAGCTTTTGCGAAAGGCGGGCATCGCCTTCGTGCTCGCGTAGATTCGATTGGAGCTTGGCTTTGCCGATCTGGGCGAGCGACCCGTAGATTCCGTCGAGCGATCCGAATTGGGTCAGAAGGTCGGAGGCCGTTTTGGGACCCACGCCGGGTACACCGGGAACGTTGTCGCTGGTGTCCCCGGTAAGAGCGAGAAAGTCTCGGACTCGACTGGGGACGACCCCGAGCTTGGCCTCTACCTCAGCGGGCCCATAGACACGACCGCGCATCGAATCCCAGAGCACGACCCGATCGTCGCCGTCGTGAATGAGCTGCATCAAGTCCTTGTCGGCGCTGACGATGACGACGCGCCAACCCTCCGACAGGGCGCGCGCGGTGATCGCCGCTATCAAGTCGTCGGCTTCGAGCTTCTCTTGGCTGAAACAGGCAACACCCCACGCGCGTACGACCTCGCCCACGCGCTTCATCTGCGCCGAAAGATCCGGAGGCGGCGCCGGGCGCGTCGCCTTGTAACGCGCGTCGAGCGCATGACGAAACGTGGGACCCTTCGAGTCCATCGCGACGGCCATCATTTGCGGCCGCCGTTCAGCCACGATCTTCTGGAGCATGTTCACCGTGCCGAGCACCGCATGGGTCGGCTCACCCTTCGAGCTCGATAGCGGCGGCAGCGCGTGGTAGGCGCGAAAAACGTACCCGGATAGGTCGACGAGATACAGGACGTCGGCCGCCCCAGCCTCGGGCAACCTTGCCGCGTCCTTCGAGGTTTCCGGCTGTGCGGGCATCCTGCCGGTGTTAGCGGGACCGAGGAGAGTCGTCTAATGTGAAGCTGCCGTTTTCGATGAGCGCTTCCTCCCCTCCCGTTCGTGGCCTGATCGCCGGAAAGTACGAAGTACTCGATCTCATCGGCCGTGGCGGCATGGGCTCGGTGTGGCAGGGCCGGCACGCCAGCCTCGGGACACGCGTCGCCATCAAGTTCGTCGACCCCGAGCACGCCCAAAGCCACGAAGCTCGCTCGCGATTCGTCACGGAGGCGCGCGCGGCCGCCACGATCCAAAGCAAGCACGCAATCCAGATCTACGACCATGGCGTCACCGACGACGGCCGACCGTACATCGTGATGGAGATGCTGCTCGGGGAGCCT
>Ga0070761_10001724_pt1 | contig 13645 bp, 13 predicted proteins | sample HubBroMetageREF1_FD_66724 | JGI IMG/M metagenome (GOLD analysis project Ga0070761, IMG submission 66724) | Reference soil microbial communities from the Hubbard Brook experimental Forest, New Hampshire, USA - Hubbard Brook CCASE Soil... | ecosystem: Environmental > Terrestrial > Soil >...
CGCGCCGAGCCGCACGAGCGCGCGGATGAGGGCCGGGTCTTCGGGGCGCACGTGATGTTGCAGCTCGAGATGGAAGCGGCCCGGGAAGAGCGCGCGCAACCGCGCGCCCAGCGCGAGCGCCGTCGCTTCGTCGCGCCGCAGCAACGCGCGTTCGATCGGCCCGTTCCGGCCGCCGGAGAGCGCGATCAGCCCGTCGGTGTGGCCGTCGAGGTCCTCGAGCCAGAGCCGCGCGTCGCGCTTGCGACCGCGCAACTGCGCCATCGAGACCAGCCGCGCCAGATTTCCGTAGCCGCGCTTGTCCTCGGCCAGCAGCACCAGCCGCGGGCTGTCGGTGGGGACTTCTTTGGCCGGCCGGGCGGGCCGGCCGGCCGGGATCGGCGGGGCGGCCGGCGGTTCGAGCGTCAACTCGGCGCCGCAGATCGCCGCCAGCGGCGTCCCGGCCGCGGCCTTGGCGAACCGGACCGCCCCGTACAGGCCGTCCCGGTCGGTCAGCGCCACCCCCCGCAGCCCCAGCCGCAGCGCCTCGCCGACCAGCTCCTCAGGGTGCGAGGCCCCTTCGAGGAAGCTGAAGTTCGACCAGCAGTGGAGCTCGGCATAGGCAGGGTCGGCCATGGGCGGACCACGTCTCTACATCGAACGTACGTTCGATTCCTTGCCGCCCCGGACCAGGCGTCGCCCAGCCGGAAAACTCGGGCCACGCGCACAGGGGGAAGTCATGAGACGTTCGACCGTTTCTACCGCCATTGCGGTGGCGGCGCTGCTCGGCGGTGGGGTCGCCATCGTGTTCGGCTACGCGCGCCGGTACGGTGCGGTGCGAGTGATGAACGAGGAGTTCGATCCCGCCGCGACCTTGGAGGTCGACGTGCTCGGCGCGGTCAGCGTCGTCGCGGGCGAGGTCAAGAAGATCTCGGTGCGCGTGAGCATCTGGGGCAGCGCCGCGACGATCGCAGCGTACCAGTTGGGGGTGGAGCGCGAGGGGAAGACGCTGCGACTGAGCGCGCCCGGCCACACGAGCGGCCGCGAGCGCGCCATCGTCAACCTCCAGATCGTCGTGCCGCGCGGGACGCACTTGCGCGTGCGCTCGTCGGCCGGCATGATCTCCGCGCGCAGCCTCGACGACGTCGATCTCGACGCGCGACTCGGTGCGATCTCCGCGCGCGACGTCGGCGGGACGGTGCACGTGCGCATCGGCGCGGGCGCCGTCGCCGTCGCCTTGGCCAAAGATCGCCCGATCGCCGCCGTCGACATCGACTGCGGGGTCGGCCCGATCGCGTTGGCTGTCCCGCGCGCGCTGCGGGCCGACTATCACGTCGTCGCCGCGTTGACCCCGATCCGCGCGCCCGACTCGGTCCCGGGCGGCATCCCGGTCGACGTCCACGCCGGCGCCGGTCCGGTCGCGATCGCGCTGCGCTGAGCGACGAGGAGACTTAGCCCGTCGTCGCTTCGGCGGCGACTTGCGCGGCGACGAGCGTGTCGGAGCCGGAGAGGCGGTCGTCCTCGGCGTCGTACTCGAACAGCTCCGCGTAGCGGCCCCACTCGACCGCGGTCTGGAACTGCCGGCGCGCCTCCTCGGCCGGATAGTACTCGTCGAGCAGATCGAGGAAGAAGTCGCCGCGCATCGTGCGGTTCTCTTTCTCCATCAGCGTCTTGGCGATCGTGGCGACGATCGGCGCGCGGGCCAGGACCCGGTGGCGGAAGATGTCCTTGCTGTGTTGGATCGTCGCGTTGGCGAAGTCGCGGCCGACCTCGGTGATGCGCACGTCGCCTTCGCTGACGACGGCGAAACCGAGCAACACCGCGGCGTCGAGGATCGCCAGCAGATCGTCGACCGGAAGCGCGAGCCGGTCGGCCAGCCGGGCGACTTCCGGCGCGTCGTCGCCCGACTCGACGATGAGCTCGAGCAAGCCGCTGATCGTCCCGACCCGCACGTGGGGGAGCGGGCGCGCGTACGGTGAGCGCGGCGCGGCAACCGGTGCCGGCAGGTGGGTGGGCTCCCAGGCGCGGGTCATGTCCAGCGATGGATTGGTCATTACCTCGTAGAGGCGGTCGACCAGCTCCTTGAAGCGCGAACTGGTGCGGTTGTGCGGGCGCGGAAGATCGACGGCGACCTCTCCGCGCACGCGGCCGGGGTTCGAGCCGAACACGATCACGCGATCGGCCAGGAAGACGGCTTCTTCGATGTTGTGGGTGACCAGCAGGATCGCTTGCGCCGGGAAGGTCTTCGCGTTCCACAGGTCGTCGATCTCGCCGCGCAGGTTCTCGGCCGTCAAGACGTCGAGCGCACTGAACGGCTCGTCGAGAAACAGCACCTTCGGCTCGACGACCAACGCGCGCGAGAAGCCGACGCGCTGTTTCATCCCGCCGGAAAGCTCGCGCGGATATGCGGTCTCGAAACCGTCCAGGCCGACCAGGTCGATCGCGCGCAGCGCGCGCTTCATGCGCTCGGTGCGGCCGACGCCGCGTGCCTCCAAGCCGAGCTCGACGTTCTCGATGACCGTCAGCCACGGCAAGAGCGCGAAGCTCTGGAAGACCATCCCGACGTCGGGGTTCGGACCGAGCAGCAGCGCATCGCCGTTGCGCACCGTGCCTTCGCTGGCCGGGATGAGTCCGGCCATGATGCGCAGCAGCGTGCTCTTCCCGCTGCCGCTGCGGCCGAGGAGCGCGACGACTTCACCGCGCGCGACGGTGACGTCGACGTCTTCGAGCGCGGTGAACTCGCTCTTCCCATCCGGCAAGGGAAAGCGCTTGGTGACGTGCTCGGCGGTGATCAGCGCTTCGTTCACAGGTGATACCTCGTTTCCGCCAACCGGTAGAGCCGGCGCCAGAACAAACGGTTGATGCCGACGACGTAGAGGCTCATCACGCTCACGCCGAGCCAGATGCGCGGCCAGTCGCCCTTGGCGGTCGCGTCGGTGATATACGCGCCCAGACCCGTCGCGACCAGCGTCGTCGAGCCCCACGAGACGATCTCGGAGACGATGCTGGCGTTCCAGGCGCCCCCGCTGGCGGTTATGCCGCCGGTGACCCACGAGGAGAAGATCGCCGGGATGATCAGGCGGCGCCAACGCTGCCAGCCGGCCAGGCCGATGTCGTCGGCCATCTCGCGCAGATCCGTCGGGATGCTCGACGCGCCGGCGATCGTGTTGAAGAGGATGTACCACTGCGCGCCCAGCGCCATCAGCAGGATGCTGCCGGCGTTGATCGGGATGCGCAGCTGGATGAACGCCAGGGTCGCGAACGGGAAGATGAAGTTGGCCGGAAACGACGCCAAGAACAGCGCGATCGGCTGCGCGCGCCGGGTCAGCGTCGGCGAGAGTCCGATCGTGACCCCGATCGGCGTCCACACGAGCGTCGCGAAGATCAGCAGGATGACGACGCGCGCCAGGGTCAGCAGTCCGAGCACCGCGGCGTGACCGATCTCCCCGACTCCGACGCCGCTGAGGATGCGGTGGTCGACGATGTAATAGATCAAGCCGAGAACCGCGAGGACGATCACGACGTCGTACGCGCGGTCGACCAGCGACGAGCCCGCGCGCGCGGCCGCACGCGGGCGCACGCGGGTCAGCACGGCCAGTCCGCGCGAGAGGACGTCGCCGACCGGCTGCGTCACGCGGCCGAACGCGTGCGGGACGCGGGAGCGGCGCAGCAGGTCGTACAGCCACGATTGCGGTGGTTCGGCCGAAGCGCTCTGCTCGAGGCGAAACTTGTCGGACCACGCGACCAACGGGCGCCAGAAGAGCTGATCGACCAGCAGGATCGTCAGCGCCATCGTCAGCACCGCCCAGCCCAACGCGGGCATGTTCTGCGCCTTCACCGCGACGGCGACGTACGAGCCGATCCCGGGCAGGGTGAAGTTGCTGTTGAGAACCGAGATCGCCTCGCTGGCGGCCAGGAAGAACCAGCCGCCGCCGAAGCTCATCATCGCGTTCCACACCAAGCCGATCGTGCCGGCCGGTATCTCGAGGCGCACGAAGCGCTCCCAGGGTGAGAGACCATAGGCGGCCGTCGCCTCGACCAGGTCCTGCGGCAGCGTGCGGAGCGTCTGGTAGAACGAGAAGGTCATGTTCCAGACTTGGCTGGTGAAGATGGCGAAGATCGAGGCCGCCTCGAGGCCGAGCAGACTTCCCGGGAAGAGCGCGATGAAGCCGGTGATCGTGATCGAGAGGAAGCCGAGCACCGGAACCGACTGCAGGATGTCGAGAGCCGGGATCAGCACGCGTTCCGCGTAGCGGTTGTGCGCCGCGGCGTAGCCGTACACGAAGGTGAAGGCGAACGAGGCGATCAGGGCGATGAACATCCGCAGCGTCGAACGCAGCGCGTAGCCGGGCAGCATGTGCGGGTCGAGACTGATGGTTGGGACGTTGCGCGGCGGGGTGAACGCGACGAACGACTCCGAGCCGACGCGCGCGATCACCGCCAGCAGAACCAGCGCACCGAGGATGACGGCGACGTCGGTGAGCCCGTAGCGGACACGGCGCAGCGACCCCGGCCCGGGAAGAAAGGCCTGCACGAGACGGCGCTCTTCCCACCCGCGCGAGCCGCCTCCTCGGGTTAATCTTCCCTTGAGCTGCCGCGGAGTTTAGAGGCTGAAGGCACCGCCCGACACGCCGCCGTTGATCACGATGCCCTTGTAGAGCGTCGTCTCGACGAGTTGGTCGCCGCGATAGCCTTTGGTCACGACCGGCAGATGCGTCGTCTTCGAGAGGTAGAGCTCTTCCTTGGTGACCGGCGCGGGCCCATGCGGCGTAAAGGTGACCAGATCCGTGTCGACGCCGTCGAACGCAGTTCCGGCGCTCTCGAGCAGCGTTCCGCCGACGGGCCAGGTCTGCGCCATGATCGGGAGAGCGGCCGCGCCGCAGGGCGTGCCGATCACGTCGGTCACCAGCGGATCGGTGCGATCCATGATGACGGAGATCGGGATGTACGAGTCGCCCGATTGGGCCGTGACCTTGTCGCCGCCGCGCCACACCGAGACGCCGCCTTTCCCTGGCCCGGCGACGATCTCACAACGCGCGTCGGTCGGCTTGCGGAACGAGATCTTGTAGGTGACGTCGGCCGAGCGGCTACCCACCGTCTCGTGGGTCACCAGTGTTTCGACCACGTCGTTCGCGCCGGCTACCAGGCCGACGAACGCGGCCCAGGCGGGTCCGCCGGCACCGTCGGCGGCGGCCGACGACGGCAGTGCGAACGGCACGAGGAACGCCGGTGCGAGCACCGCCAGGATTCGAGGGTGGAGCATGGCTGCTGTACCTCTGCGGACACGGGAACTCGCAAAAGCGCTAAAGCCGTTTGTCGCTTTTGTCTGCCGTGATTTTACGCTTTGGGTCGCGGCCTGTCAACGGCGCTATTCGGGGGCGAACAACAGACGATCGTCCTCTTCGAGGGTGTCGACCCCGAGGCCGATCTCGGCGCGGTCGGCTAGAAACGGGTAGCGCGAGATCGCCAGATCGCGGTCGCCGCCGGCGGTCTGACGGGCGAGGATGAACGCGTTCCACGCCTCGACCGTGCCCGGTTTCGCGTGTGCGGTGACGTAGGCGGCGACGTCGTCGTCGGTCGCGGCCGTCCGGACGACGTCGGTCAACTCCTCGACGCCGATGCCGAGCTTCTCGAGCATCATCCCGGTGAAGCCCGGAATGTTGTACGCGCCGATATCGCCGCCCGGTAATGTCGCACGCAGCTTGTCGATCGAACGCGGCAAGAAGATGATCCCCGCCAGCGCCGCGCGCGGGGGACGCGGCGGACCCGTGCGCAGGTCGAGCGGTTCCATTACTTGGCCAGCTCCGGGGCGATCTCGCCGAAGCGACCGGCTTGGTAGTCGGTGAATGCTTGGCGGATCTCGTCGGCGGTGTTCATGACGAACGGGCCGTAGCGCACCATCGGCTCGCCGATCGGGCGCGCGCAGAGCAGCAGCGCTTGCAGTGGCGTCTCGCCGGCGTTCTCCAGCGCGATCGTCGGACCGTCGTCGGCGAAGACGGCGTAGTCGCCGCGACGCACTTCGCGCGCCCCGATGCGGCCGACGCCGGCGACGACGTAGATCGTCGCGGTCCAGCCGGCCGGAACCGGCTGCTCGATCCGCGCACCGGGTTCCAGCCGCGCATCGACGTAGGTCCACGGCGTCAACGGATGGACGGGACCGTGCACCCCGAACAGATCGCCGCTGACCACGCGCGCCTCGACGCCCGCCGCCGGATGCGCGAGCGGGATCTGCGCCGCGGTCACGTCTTTGTAGCGCGGCGCGAGCGCCTTGTCGGCGCGCGAGAGGTTGACCCAGATCTGAAAGCCGTGCCGCCGGCCGCCGCTGCGCTGGAACTCCTCGGTCGGCATCTCGGAGTGGACGAGCCCGCTCCCGCCGACCATGTACTGCGCGTCGCCCGCACGCAGCACGCCATGGTTGCCGTGCGAGTCGCGATGCTCCATCTCGCCCTCGAGCAAGTAGGTGATCACCTCGAAGCCCTTGTGGGGATGGTCCGGCGCACCGGCCGCCGTGCCGGGGGCGTGGTCCATCGGACCCATCTCGTCGAGCAACAGGAACGGGTCGACCTGCTCGAGCCCGCGCGCCGGGACCGGCCGGCGAACGAGGAAGCCGCCGCCCTCCAGCGTCTCGGTCGAAGGGATCACGCGCGCCAGCGAGCGCGTCGTGGTGGAAGTCGTCGTTTGGGACATGCCCTCCCTACAACCCAGCCCCGGTTTCACCGGGTGCCACCCCGAAGAGGATGCGCCCGAGCGGGGGCACGACTACCGCGCATGGTCACTGCGCCGCCGCTGATCTCGCTCGACCGCGTGACTGTTTGCCTCGACGGGCGGGCAGTGCTGCACGAGGTATCGTGGGCGCTGCGGCCGGGCGAGCAGTGGGCGATCGTCGGGCCGAACGGGTCGGGGAAGAGCACCCTGCTGGCGGTGATCCGCGGCGACCGTTGGCCCGAGCGCGACGGCGGGCGGCGAGCCTACGCGCTCGACGGCGCGCCGCAGAGCGTCGGTGCGGCCGCGCAGCAGATCGGCTCCGTCTCACCCGAGCAGCAGGAGCGCTTCACCCGGCTCGACCTCACCGTGCGCGGCCGCGACCTGATCGCCAGCGGCCTGCGAGACACGACGTACGTCCATGGTTCGCTCGCACCGGATGAAGAGGTCGCGGTCGACGCGCTGATCGAGCGGTTCGCGCTCGCGGCGCTGGCCGCCGCGCCGATCCGCACGCTCTCGTTCGGGCAACTGCGGATGCTGCTCGTCGCGCGCGCGCTGGTCCGCGAGCCGCGCATCCTGGTCCTCGACGAGTTCGCCAACGGCCTCGATCGGCGCGCGCGCACGGCGCTGCTCGGCTTTCTCGAACACGTCGCCGAACGCACGCAGGTCGTCGCGTCTGCCCATCGCGTCGAGGATCTGCCGGCGAGCACGACCGACTACGCGCGCCTGGCCGGCGGCCGCATCGTCGAGACCGGCCGCGGCCGTCCCGGCGCGCATCGCGCGCCCCGGACGCGCACGCGCGCGCGACGACCGGCGGCCCCGGCCGACGTGCTGGTCGCGATCCGCGGTGCCGACGTCTACCGCGAGGAGACGCTGGTGCTGCGCGACGTGACCTGGTCGATTCGGCGCGGCGAGCACACCGCGATCCACGGCGCGAACGGTTCGGGGAAGAGCACCTTCGCCGAGCTGATCGCGGGGACGCTGCCGGCCGCCTACGGCGCCGAGATCGAGCGCTTCGGCGCGCGCGGTCCGTTCGACGTGCGCGAGTTGCGGCGGCGCATCGCGCACGTCTCCGACGCGCTGCAGATCGCCTACGACGCGAACCCGACGGTCGAACGCGCGATCGCTTCGGGCTTCACCGCCAGCATCGGGACGATCGAGTCGCCCAGCGACGAGCAGCGGGCCGCGGTCGCGGCGATCGTCCATCGGCTGGGCCTGGAGGCGCTGTGCGGCCGGCGCTTCCGCACGCTCTCGTTCGGCGAGCGCCGCAAGGTGCTGCTCGCCCGCGGACTGGTCGCGCGGCCGGAGCTGCTGATCCTCGACGAGGTGTGGGGCGGCCTGGACGCCGCCTTCCGTGCCGCACTCATCCCGCTGCTCGACGAGCTCGCCGCGGCCGGCACGACGCTGCTCGCGATCTCGCATCACGAGGACGACGTGCCGGCGCAGGTGCGCCGCGCCTTCCTGGTCGAGGCCGGGACGGTGCGTGAGGTCCCGCGCGTCCGGTGACTCGGCTCGACGAAGCTCGCGCCGCCCTTGCGGCGATCGCCGCTCGCGAAACGGCCGACCCGGCGATCGCCGCGGGCAGCCGCACCTGGTGGCACCTCGGCGCGAGCGTCGCGCCGCGCGCCGTGGTTCTGATGCACGGCTTCACCAATGCACCGCCGCAATATGCGTTGCTCGGCCGCGAGCTGGTGCAGCGGGGCGACGCGGTCATCGTGCCGCGCTTTCCCTATCACGGTCACGCGGACCGCATGAGCGAGGCGATCGCCGCGCTGCGCGCCGAGGACTGGCAGCGGACGGCGCTCGAAGCGGTCGCGATCGCGGCGCGCTGCGGCGGGCGAGTCGTCGTGCTCGGCATCTCGGTCGCCGGCACGCTCGCGGCCTGGCTCGCGACACGGATCGCGATCGACCACGCCATCGCGATCGCGCCGTTCTGCGGTATTCGCGAGCTGCCGGATCGCGCCAGCGATGCGTTCGGCAGCGTCCTACGGACGGCGCCGAACCGGTTCCTGTGGTGGGATCCGCGCCTCAAAGAGCAGCAGCCCCCGCCGCACGGCTATCCGCGCTTCTCGACCCATGCGCTGGGCTACTCGCTGCAGCTCACCGGCGAGATCGAGGGCGCGGACACCGGCGCGCACGCGCGCCGGTTGACCGTCGTGCAGAACCGCAGCGAACCGATCGTGAACAACGCCTATGCGTGGCGCCGGCTGACCGCGGTGCGCAAACGGGGTATCGACTTCGCGCGTGTCTGGATTCGCCTCCGCGACGTGCACGACGTCATCGACCCGGAGATCCCGCAGGCACGCCCCGCGACGATCTATCCGACGCTGCTCGAGCTGATCGCTTGGGAGAGGGGCAGCGACTCGTCGGCGGGTAGCTGACGGCATGCGCTATCGCAATCTCGGACGCTGGGGCGTCAAGGTCTCGGCCGTCGGGCTCGGTTCGTGGCTCACCTACGGCGGCAGCGTCGAAGAGGACGCGGCGCGAGCCTGCATCCAGCGCGCCTACGAGCGCGGCGTGACGTTCTTCGATACCGCCGACGTCTACGCGCGCGGGCGCGCCGAAGAGATCGTCGGCCGCGCGATCCGCGAGCTGCCGCGCGACCAGCTCGTGCTGGCGACGAAGGTGTTCTTCCCGATCGGCGACGGGCCGAACGACCGCGGCCTCTCGCGCAAACACATCCGCGCGCAGCTCGACGGCTCGCTGAGGCGCATCGGCGTCGAGTACGTCGACCTCTATCAGTGTCACCGCTACGATGCGGCGACGCCGCTCGAGGAGACGGTGCAGATGATGGACGACCTCGTGCGCGCCGGCAAGATCCTGTACTGGGGCACCAGCGAGTGGAACGCCGACCAGATCATCGGCGCGGTCAACTTGGCGCGCGCCCACGGCTGGGCCGAGCCGGTTTCGAATCAGCCGCAGTACAGCGCGCTCTGGCGGCGCGTCGAACCACGCGTCTTCCCCGTCTGCCGCCAGTACGGGCTGGGCAACGTCGTCTGGTCGCCGCTCGCGATGGGGATCCTGACCGGAAAGTATACCGACGCCACGCGCCCGCCGGCCGGGACGCGCGCCGCCGGCAGCGCCGCCGGGATGATGGAGGACTACTTCACCCAAGGTGTGCTCGACGCGGTGCAGCGGCTCAAACCGCTTGCCGAGGGCGCGCACTGCACGCTCGCGCAACTCGCGCTGGCATGGTGTCTGCGCACCCCGGTCGTCTCGTCCGTCATCGTCGGCGCGACGCGCCCCGAGCAAGTCGACGACAACGTCGCCGCCGCCGACCTCGACGTCGACCCAGCGATCTTCACCGCGATGGACAACATCCTAGCCCCGGTCGCGCCCTTCGAGCCGTATACGAGCTAAGCTTGGGCGGGGAGCGAGACCGGTGGTGCGGCTGGGCTCGGGGCTGACGACGGCGTCGCGGCGCGCTCACGCAGGCTCTGGATGATGAGCGGGAGCGTCCCCGTGCCGAGCAGTCCGATCAAGGCCACCATCAGCGGCGACCACGCGTCGAACGAGAACGGCGCTTTGACGTCGATCGAACGCATCGCGTCGACGACCGTGGCGCGGTCGTAGATGCGGCCGTGCGGGCCCGTTCGAAAGGCGACGCCGTGAATATTCACGACCTGATCGCCGCCTTGATTCCCTTGAAGAATCCAGGAGAAGGTGACGACATCGTGGGGAAGGTGCTGCGTCTCGTCGAGCACCGGCGTCACGTTGAACCCCAGCGTCGACAGATGCATCTTCAGCCAGAGCGGGTCTCGCCCGTGTCGGGGAAGGTTGGTGAAGAACGCTGTGGTCGGGCTCACGACGACGGTGAGCCAGATCGTCCCATTGAGCGGAACCGTGTCGGCGTTGTTGTAGTCGACGTGCAGACGGCTTTGCGTCAGGCGGTCGATGCGCGGGAGCTGACTGAACTGCGTGTACACCTGCGTGCGGTACGCTAAAGCGGAGCCCTGGGCGACGCCCGAGTAGGTCAGAAACAAGACGCCGCTGAGCACGGCAAGCAGCAGCGACGCCCAGACCGAGCCGACCCGATGCCGCCGTTGTTCGGGTGGAAGCCGCAGTGTCGAGACGAGCAACACGAAGCCGGCCATGAGGCAAAGCGCGGCGACGGAGAGGAGTACGTCTTGGAGCATGGGTTCAACCCTCCACGCTCCAGGGTCGCGCGCGGCGCTTACCGGGCGCTTACACGGCCCGATCGCGGCATGAACCCGGTCGGCGCAGAGCGGACGCCGTGTCGTCGTCGTCCCCTAGTTAGCCGTCGCCCTCGGTGCTGTGGTGGACCAGCGTGCCGAGGAAGGCACCGAGAATGTCTTGGGGGGCGTTGTTCTGCGGGCCGCCGATCACGCTCCAGTCGAAATACTCGTTGACGTCGGAGCGCCGCAGCGTGCTCTCGAGGATCTCCAACGCTTCGTCCGAGGTGATCATCCACAGCAGCACGACCGCGTCGACCTCGCGCGCGCGTTCCATGACGTGGTAGCGGTAGGCCCAGATCACGCCTTCGTCTTCTTCGACGAACGCTTCGTTGAGCTGCGCGACGCGGTTCTGTAAGAAGGCGACCGCATCGCTCTCGGCCAGCTCGTACCAGGCCGGTTTCGGAATGAAGGTCGTCAGGTAGAACTGGGGCGGAGCGTCGTCGTCATCGTCCTCGAGGTCAGCCTGCGGGTCGGGGTCCAAGGGCTCCATCCACTCTTCTGTACCCGCTTCGCGCACGACGTGCCTGGTGCGGCTCAGTCGTAGACGCCGCGGACCGTCCAGGCCGCGCCTTCGCGCGCGATGCGCAGCAGTGCGCCGTCGTCGAGGCAGACGTCGTACTCGTCGCGCGCGAGCGGCGCGCCGGTGCCCAGCGCCGGCCCCCACCAATGCTCCTCGACGCGCCACGGCCCGGCGTGCTCGACGACTTCGTGCGGTGGCGTACCGACGAAGCGTGGCGCCCCGCCTAGCACCCGCACGGCGACCGGGCGCGGCGCGACGATGCGCAGTTGCAGCGTCGAGGCGACAGGGAGCGGCGGCGGCTCGGCGTGCGGGCCGCGCGTCGCGAGCGGCTCGAGCGTGAACGGTTCGAGGACGAAGCGCCGCTCGATCCGCGGTCCGTCGACGACCCGCGCGCGGCGCGCTTTCCCCTCGCCGAGCGCCGCATCGAGCCGGGCCAGGACAACGCCGACCGCGTCCGGGTCGGGGTCGCCGGCGGCGAAGAGCGAGAGCGGGACGCCGCCGGACGCCAACTCCTCGGCGGCCAGCCGCAGCCCGACGACCGGCGCCTGCAGCGTGACCCCTTCCAGCCGCGCGCGCAGCAATTCGAACAGGGTCGCCGGGACGGCGGTCGGCTGGGCGACCCGCACGCTCAACGCGCGCGTCTCGCCGTCGGCGCACTCCAGCTGCAGCGCGAGCCGTCCGGCTCGGCGGCCGGCGGCGGCCAGGTCGTCCACGACCCAGCCGACCAGCGTGCGCAGCGCGAAGAGCACCTGCTCCTCGCTGCTGGCCTCGCCCTCGCCGGCCAGCGCGCGATCGACCCGCAGCGCGCGCGGCCGCGGCCGCAGCGGTTCGGGATCGTGCCCGCGGGCGCGCGCGTGCCAGCCGGCCGCCGCGGCGCCGAAGCGGCGCACGAACGGACCGTGGGGGAGCGCCGCCAGCTCGCCCAGAGTCGTCACGCCGAGCAGCCGAAGCCGCTCGGCGACGGCGGGGTCGAGCTCGAGCAGCTCCAGCGGGAGCGGCGCCAGACAGGCCGCCGGCTCGCCTTCGCAGATCGTGCCGTCGGCGATGTGGGTGGCGGCGTGGGCGACGAAGCGGTTCGGCCCGTAGCCGACCCGGACGGGCAGATCGAACTCCGCCAGGGCGGCGCGAACGGCGCCCAGCCAGGCTCCCGGGCCGCCGGCGATCCCCTGCATCGCCAGGGACGCGCGGCCCAAGCCGCCGTCCTCGACCAGCGGCGAGGCCGCATCGAGCGCGTCGAGAGCCGCGGCCCAGGTCCGCGCCTCGGCCACCGGATCGGCGAAGCGGGTCCGAGCTTCGTGGGCGACCGCCTGGGCCGCAACGAGCGTCATCCCGGCCCGGACGCCGAGCGCCGCCGCCGAGAGGGTGCAGTCGACGACCCGCCCCCGCTCGACCCGGTCGGCCAGGATCAGCGGGGCGCTCAGGTCCGCGCCCCGCGCGGCGACGGCGAGGCGGAAGGCGGGGATCCAGACGGCGACCACGGACATCGGACGTTCAGGATATCGAACACACGTTCGAAATAGCAAGCGCGAAGCGGTGTCTTTCTATATTGACAGGAGTCGATATAAGAGATTAATATCGACGTATGTCGATGCAGCGATGCTGTCCGCCGGCGACGCTCGATCCCACTGACCGGACGGGCGCCGCCACGCTCTTCAAAGCCCTGGCCGACCCGCACCGGCTGGCCGTCTTGGCGACGCTGGCCCGAGCCGAGGACGAGGTCTGCGTCTGCGACTTCACCTCGGGTCTGCCACTGAACCAGCCCACGGTCTCGCACCACCTCAAGGTCCTGCGCGAGGCCGGTCTGGTGACCGGCGAACGCCGCGGGACCTGGGTGTACTACCGCCTCGCGGCCGACGCCCGCGCCCGCATCGACGCCACCCTCGGCTCCATCATCCCGGAGAACGTCCTCGCATGAAGCTGCACCTCAACCTCGCGACCCGCGACCTCGACGCCTCGGTCGCGTTCTACTCCACGCTCCTCGGTGCGCAGCCGGCGAAGACGCTGCACGACTACGCGCTGTTCATCACCGAGCAGCCCGGGCTCGAACTCGCACTCGATCTCGATCCCGGTGCTCAGGCTGGGCCCGGTCAGCACTTCGGCATCGTGGTCGATGCGACCGAGGCCGTCGACGCACAATACGCGCGCCTCTCGGCCGCCGGTTATCCGACCGACGTCGAGCGCGAACAGACGTGCTGCTACGCGAACCAGACGAAGGTCTGGACGAGCGATCCGGATGGCCGGCGTTGGGAGA
>Ga0070761_10001725_pt1 | contig 13643 bp, 9 predicted proteins | sample HubBroMetageREF1_FD_66724 | JGI IMG/M metagenome (GOLD analysis project Ga0070761, IMG submission 66724) | Reference soil microbial communities from the Hubbard Brook experimental Forest, New Hampshire, USA - Hubbard Brook CCASE Soil... | ecosystem: Environmental > Terrestrial > Soil > Temperate...
CCACGCACATCCCTTCCGTTGGACAGCCCGATCCTTCGACAAGATCATTGCCAAGATCGACGCCGCCATCGCGCTCGCGGCATGATCCTGGATACTTTCCTCCGGGGCCATGTACTTAGCGTCCCTTAAAGGCGTTGCGGCCCCTCGCAATGTGCAAGGGGCCGCGGGTTCTATCGGCGTACTCGCTCAGTCACCCGTCAGCATGTTCTGAATCGTGCCCGCGATCGTGTCGAACGAGCCGCCCGGCTGGATTCGCTGGCCGGCGAGCCAGTTATCCTCGATGAACTTCACGACCGACGACTGGTCGACGAGCGTGTGGTCGATGTAATTCTTCTTGGCAAATGGAGAGATGACCATCAGCGGCACGCGTGTGCCGTAACCGCACCGGCCTTGGGCCGGCATGCCGTTTACGCCGAGCAGCGGCGTCGTTGGAGCAGCGCCGTTTTGTTGGGCGCCGCTCGTGCAGAGGCCCGTGCCGTTAAGCGCATCGTCCGCGGTCTGCGAGGGGTTGACGATGGGCGGCATCTGATGGTCGTACCAACCGTCAGAGTCATCATACGTGAGGACGACAGCCGTCGAGCTCCACTCCTGCGTGGCTTGAAGCGTGTTGATGACGTTCGCAACGAAGTTCTGCTCGTCGACCGGGTTCGAGTTACCCGGATGGCCGTCCTGGAACGAGGGCGCTTTCAAGTAGACGACTGCGGGGAGGTTGCCCGCCGTGAGCGCGTCGAAGAAGTCGTGGCTGTCGTAGTTGTGATTGGCGGGGTCTGCGGTGCCCACCGTAGCCGGCGACGTGGGTCGCACGTGGGTCAGGTTCGACGTCGTCGCGTAGTACTGGAAAGGCGCGTGGTGCGGAACGTAGTCGGCCGACACCGTGCCGAATGGGACCGTCTGCTGGGTGCTGCGGGCGCAACCAGTCTTGCCGTTCGCGTTGGTGATCGTCAGGTCGAAGCCGCCTTCGAACCAGCCCCAGGTGATGTTTTCGGCGTTGAGCAGGTCGCCGATGTTCTTGCTGGTCATGCTGGCCGTCACGCCCGTTGTTGTGGAGCACGTGTCGCCCGTTGGGTCCGAGTCACCGACCATCGTCAAGCCGCCGTTGCCGTCGCCGATCGCCGCGCTGGTCGAGGGCGTACCGTTGGCCGGCACGAGGCCGTTGGTCTGTCCAGAGATGATGTTGACTGCACCCGGGCTCGAGGGGCCGAAGTTGGTGGTCCACATGTTGTCATTGAGCGCGTACTGCTGCGCGTAGTTCCACCACGTGCCCAGTGTGTTGCCGTCGTAGTACGCCATGACTAGGCCCGTCGTCTGCGAGATCGCGGGCGCGCCTGCGTCGATGTGCGGCGGGGGGCCGACGTGTCCCGTGAACTCCGGAAAGAGGTCCATCCCGCCGTTGTCGTCGGCTTGCTGCTCGGGCATGTAGTTGTGGTTCTGGCTGCTCGTGAGCGCGAACTGCGCGGCGAGCCGGAAAGGGTTCGTCGCGGATGCGCCGTTGCCCGGGGCGGTAGCGTTCGGGTTCGCGGTGAGCAAGCTCGCGCCACCGAGAGGCATGAAGCCGTGGGTGGGGTCGAGGGGCGCGTTGAGACCGTTCGGCACCGGGGTGCCGAGCGCGGCTGTGAAGGCCGTCTCGCCCGCGTTGTTTTGCGCGCTCGGATAGGTCCCGAAGTAGTGATCGAACGAAATGTTCTCGCCGAAGAGGACGACGACGTGCTTGATCTTCGTCGCTGTGGCGTACTGCTGCGCCGCGTCGAGGTGGCCGTCGCAGGTCACTTGGATCGAGGACGAGCTCATCGGGCACGAGCCGGTGCTCGGGGTAGGCCCGTCGCTGACGAGCAACGTCAACGTCACCGGGCCCGCGGTCGAGCACGTGAAGGTCGGATTGGGAGCCGTGGAACTGCTGAAAGACCCAGTGCCCGACGGAGCCGCCCAGTGGTAGGTCAAGCCGCCCGGATTGGGGCCCGCCGCCAAAGCGTTCAAGAAAATCGGATTGCCGACGATGACTTCGGCCGGAGACGCCGAGATCGAGGTGACCTGGCCACAGTTGAACGTGTTGGCGGTGACGAGCGCGGATCCCGCGTCGGGCGCCGTCGTGTTGCACGCGAGTGCGACCGCGACGTTCGTCGTTGCGCTCGTGGTTACGTTGAACGTGGCCGTGCCGGCGCAAGTGGCCGTTCCATCGGTCGACGTGCCCGTGAGAAAGATGCTGTAATTCGACCCAGCGGGAATGCCGCCGATGAGGAAGCTGATCGCGGTGCTCGACCCGACGCTCACGGTCCCGGTCTTCACGACGGTCGAGGCCCCATTGGGCCCCGTGACGGTCCAGTTGACGGAGTTGATTTGCTCGCCGCCTGGCAGCGTGAGCTGCATGCCGACGCTTCCGACTTTGTCGACGGAGGGCTGGCCAGTGACGGGCTCGGGAGCTCCCGTACCCGTGGCACCTGGGGAAGAGCAGCCGATTGGAGTACAAACGATGGCGCCGAGCAGCAAGACGTTGCGCGCCGTTGGCGAGCGAGGAATCGATCTCATTGAGGCTCTCCGTATTCGCAGATGTGCATGTGGGGGGGGGACCGATGCAGAAGTGCGCTGGGTCTATGTGCAACGAGTGGTCCACAAGAGAACCTGCGGAATTGTTGGGGCGTATCCGCGGCGACTGCACGGGGCATCGTTCGATTTCCGGAACAGGCCTCCGATTTTCGGAGTAGCAGCGCCCGATGACCCCTTGAGGCGATGAGAGCGCGATCAGGTGCGCGAGGAGCGCTCCGGAAAGGCTACGGACCCTTCCGAGAATCGGTCGATCGCCGAGGCCCTTCTCGCCGGACCCCCGTACTTTCCCATGTGAACGCTGGAACATGGCTGGGTCCGGACGTTGCACACACCTGAGAGCTCACGACGACGATGATTGACGCAATTGGGAGCGGATGAGTGCGGGAGCGAGCATGAGATTGCACGTGCAGGGCGCGGCGCGCTTCTTCCGTCTGGCCGTTGTCGCCGTTTCGATCGCGCTTGGCGGCTGCGGCAGCGGAACCGAAGGCTCGAGCGAGCATGGGGGAACCGTGACCCTGACGCGCCCCGGGGCCGTTGGGTCGGATACCGGATCCATCGGATTCCAGTTGTCGCTTCCTTCAGGGCAAGAGATCCCAGTGCTTTCTTGGGCCGTGTCAGGACCGAACGGTCTGTCAACGGTCGTTCAAAATGGAACGCTCACGGCCCAGTCAGCGGGAGTCACCTTCCTGATTGGCAATCTGCCCGTTGCCTCCGGTTACGAGATCGCTCTTAGCGGAACGGCCAGCGACGGCAGCGTCATTTGCTCGGGGTCGGCGTCGTTCGCCATCGCATCGCGAACGACGACTCCAGTCGTCGTGGAGCTCGCATGCTCGACCGCGACCCAAGGCTCTCACGTGACCCTGGTCAGCGGCTCGAGCTTTAACTGCGCAGCCTCGAACAACGTGTCCGCGAGCCCCACCGAAACGACCGTCGGCGGGCAGATCATGCTGACTGCGACGGCAACGGGCCCGGTGCCCGCCGACCTCACATACGGCTGGTCGGCGCCGAGCGGCACGTTCGGTACGAGCCCGGCGGCGAACACCACTTTCACCTGCACATCGGTCGGCGCGGTGAACGTCACCTTGGTAGTCGGCGACGGGCCGGTACCGGCCGGGAGCTCGTGCGATCAGGCGCTCGACACAAGGACGATAGTCATCCAGTGCGACGCGGCGACGCAGCCTGACGCGGGCGGAGGGCAGCCTGACGCAGGTGGAGGGCAGGACGGGGGTGGGGGAGGCGGTGGGCCCCCTGCGGCTCCTGCGTTGCCGCCCTGGGGAACGAGCGCACTTGCGGGGGCTCTACTGGGGCTGGGCGCGCTCGCTTCGCGGCGTCGATATCGCGCCGAACGCTGACCGCGCGCGGGCAGCGACGCCCTCTCAGGCAGAGGTTACGATCTCGAACGGGCGCATCATCTCGTTGGCGGCGTGCTCGAGGAGATGACAGTGCCAGAGGTATCGGCCCGCGAAGGGCTCGAACCGAATGAGAATGCGCGTGATCAGACCGGGATGAGCTCGGACCGTGTCCTTCCACCCGGCTTCGTCCGCTCCGGGCGGGACCGGCTTGCCCATCAAGATCATCTCTCCGTGGGTGAGGAAGGTGTCGGCGTCGAACGGTTGCCGCTCGAGAATCTGGAAGCGCACGAGGTGAAGATGAATGGGGTGGATGTCCTCGGTGAGATTCACGAGCTCCCAAATCTCGATCGACCCGAGTCGTGGCTTTTCCGTGACCGGGTCCTGCCAGCGAGAAGCGTTGAGGAGCATGACCATCGCACGGGTTTTCGGCATCTCGTATTCGTTGAGCGTGAGCCGCCGCGTCGTGGTGGCCGCTGCCGGCGAGATGCCCTCGACGGGGCGAAGCTTGGCCGGTAGCGGGGCAGACTTTGCGCGGGAACGCCGTGCCGCAACGCGAAATTGCAAAAGCTCGAAGGCCTGGCTGTGCAGAACGACTCTTTGAGCCGCGGCTCGACTGAAGTCCACCAGGAGGTCGGCACGCTCCGCTGGCGCGAGCGTGAGAACGTTCGCAGGGGCCGGCGTCGAAAGAAACCCCTGATCGGAGCCGATCTGGACGAGGGGCTGACCGCTACTCAAAGACAAGTTGTAGAAGCGTGAGTTCGAAGCGTTGAGGAGGCGAAACCGGTAAAGGCGAGGCTCGACCTCGAGATGCGGAAAGAGCTTGCCGTTGACGAGCAGCGCGTCCCCTTCGAGCTCGGGAATCCACGGCGCGTTGGGGTCCTCGGAGGTCGGGTAGATGAGCTGCCCGTTCGCGTCGAAGAGCCGATCCGAAAGCACGATTGGAATCTCGTGCTCACCGCTCGGCAGCCGCAGGGCATCCTCGACCTCGTCGCGGATCAAGAACATCCCCAGAAGGCCGGCGTACTGGTTTAGCCGCTCGATACCCATCGTGTGGTCGTGGTACCAGAGCGTCGCGGCGTCCTGCTGATTCGGATAGTGATAGAGCGCCGAGCGTCCCGGCGGAACCCAGGCTTCCGGGTACCCGTCGCTCGCGGGACTCACGCGCGCGCCGTGCACGTGCACGACCGCGCGGACCTCGGGCAAGTCTGCGCTGGCGCCGCAAACGCCGTGGTCGATTGGGAACATGTGTCGATCGGGCAGCTCGTTGGCCCACTCCACGAGTAGCCCGTGGCCGCTTCGCGTTTCGAAGGTCGGGCCGGGGAAGCTCCCGGCGTAGGTCCACATGCGGGTTGCAGGCACGTCGCGGTGCACGCGCACTTCGGCCTCGCGCATCGCGACTCGATAGTACGGGAGGGAACGACTCGGATCGGTGGGGTCCGGCCGCAGGCCATTGGGCTTGTGCCCTGGCGGAATCGGAAGGGGGTCGACGAACCGCGCGAGCGCATCGGGATGCAGGGGTTGGCGAACCGCAAGGTTCTTCGAGGGCGATCGCACGCCTGCGCACGCGCTGCTCGTGGATGACGGCAACGCGGCGGACAGAAGGCCCGCTTCCGGGCTCCCTCCGAGGCCTCGACCATGCTTGCACGCGGCCGTCATGGCCGCACCGATCATCAATTGGCGTCGCGCGATCGGCACGCCGCGCCATACCACATCTGCAGTGCTAACGTCGCCGCGAGGCAACGCGATGGATGACCGGGTGCGCGAAGCGATCGAGGCGATGGAGTCTTCCACGGGCACTCGCCCCGGCTACCGGCGAGCCCACGCGCGCGGCCTGGTGGTGCGTGGCTCGTTCCGCGCTAGGCCCGAGGCTGCGGCGCTCACCACGGCCGAGCACTTTCAGGGCACGGACATCCCCGTGGTGGCCCGTCTATCGAACGCCGCCGGCAACCCGTTCGCGCCCGATCGCGACTCGGATACCGTGGGCAAAGCCCTGGGCTTCGGCACGCGATTCCAACTGGGCTCGGGCGCCGTGGCGGCTTGGGCCGCGGTGAGCCTGCCGGCTTTTCCGGCGCGCACCCCGGGCGACTTTCTTCGCGTGACGCGGGCCCAGAAGCCGCTCTTTGGGATAAAACCAAACCCGCTCAAGATCCTCGCCTATCTCGCGTCGCGACCCTCGATATTTCCCACGATCAAAGCCATCGCCCAATTGAAACCCGCGGCGAGCTTTGCCACCGTCGTCTACAACGGCATCCACACGTATTTCTTCGTCGATGCGAAAGGCGAGCGGCATCCTTTCCGGTACTGCTGGGTTCCGCGCGCCGGCTCGGTGACACTATCGCCCGCGGAGAGTCGTGCGTTGCCCGGACAGTATCTGCTCGACGAGATGCGCACGCGCGTGGGCAAAGGCCCCGTGCAATGGGACCTCACCCTGCAGTTCCCGGGACCGGCCGACGCCCTCGACGACGCGAGCCGGGCCTGGCCCGCCGAACGTCGAACCCTGCTGGCCGGAACGCTGACCGTGAGCTCCGTCGATTCCGATCAGCGCGCGGGCGAGCCGTGGGTCTTCGATCCAACGAATGTCGTTCCGGGTCTCGAGCGGTCCGAGGATCCGCTTCTTGCATTTCGTGCCTCGGTCTACAGCGAGTCGTATCGACGACGCGCCCAAGAGACGCGCCAAGAGCCGCCGCCCCCCGACATGGGGCAATAGAGGATGCGCGCCCTCGGGGACCGCTACCGGCAAACGCGGGGTTGTACCGAAGCTCTCGCGTCGGCGCTCTCGCCCGAGGACATGATGATCCAGTCGATGCCGGACGCGAGCCCGGTGAAGTGGCACCTCGCGCACACCACATGGTTCTTCGAGCAGTTCGTGCTCGCCGCTCTCGATCCTCCAGGTCAGCCGGTTCACCCGGACTACGCATTTCTCTTCAACTCGTATTACGACGCGATCGGCGCTCGTCATCCGCGCGATCGCCGGGGAATGCTGTCGCGCCCGTCCGTCCGCGAAGTCTTGGACTACAGGCGCGCGATCGACGAGCGCGTGCATGCGCTGTTCGAGCGGCCCGCGTCGCCGGAGATCGCCGACCGCGTCGAGCTCGGATTGCACCACGAGATGCAACACCAGGAGCTCTTGCTCACCGATGTCAAGCATGCGCTCTTCCAGAACCCGATGCATCCCGCTTACCGGGCTCCGCGCGATCTGGCGCGCGGCCGGGCGCCCCCCCGGCACTTCGTTTCATTCGACGGAGGCTTGATCGAGATCGGCGCGCCCGCGGGCGGTTTCGCATTCGACAACGAGCGGCCACGTCACCGCGTCTGGGTCGATCCGTTTTCGATCGGCTCACGCCTCGTGACCAACGCCGAATACGATGCGTTCGTTCGCGACGGTGGCTATCGGCGGCCCGAGCTTTGGCTATCCGAGGGGTTTTGTTTCGCTCATGACGAGGAGATCCAGGCGCCCCTCTATTGGCTCGGCGACGAGCGCGTCTTCACGCTCTCCGGAGTCGAAGCCCTTCGCCCGGAAGACCCCGTGTGCCATTTGAGTTACTTCGAGGCCGACGCCTTCGCGCGTTGGGCCGGCGCCCGCCTGCCCACGGAAGCGGAATGGGAGGTCGCGGCGAGCCCGCTCGCGGTGCGCGGCAACTTTCTCGAGGACGCCACTTTGCGGCCGCGCCCTGCGGTCACCGAAGGCCTCGAGCAGCTCTTCGGCGACACGTGGGAATGGACGCAGAGCGCGTATGGGGCTTATCCGGGCTTTCGCGCGCTCGGCGGCGCCCTGGGCGAGTACAACGGCAAGTTCATGGCGTCTCAGATGGTCCTGCGAGGAGGATCGTGCTTTTCCGCGCAACCGCATGTGCGGTCGAGCTATCGAAACTTCTTTCCTTCGGCTACTCGCTGGCAGATGACGGGAATACGTTTGGCGCGCTAGGCACCCCCCATGGCTATCTCCTTGCCCGCACCGCTATCGCCGAGCTCGTTCGGGCAAGATCTGGCCCGGGGGCTTCGCGGACGTCCCAAACACGTCGCGCCCAAGTACTTCTACGACGACGCGGGCTCAGCGCTCTTCGACCAGATTTGCGACCTCGGTGAGTATTACCTCACGCGTGCAGAGCTCTCGATCCTTCGCGACCGCGCAGGCTCTCTGGCGTCGCGCGTAGGTGCGGGCGTCCGTGTGGTCGAGCTCGGCAGCGGCAGCGGAGCCAAGACCCGGCCCTTGCTCGACGCTCTCGACAGGCCCGCGGAATATCTCGCCGTCGACGTGAGCGCAGGGGCGGTCGACGCCGCGACGGCCGCGCTTCGCGAAGCCTATCCGGGTCTGCGCGTGGTCTCCGTGCTCGCCGATTTCACCTCGGCGTTCGCGCTCCCATCGTCGTCGCGCGTTCGGGAGACGCTCGTGTACTTCCCGGGCTCGACGATCGGCAATCTCGCGCCGAGCGAGGCGATCGACCTGCTGCATCGTGTGCGTGCGGCTTGCGGGCCGTGCGCGATGGTGCTTGGCGTCGACCTCAAGAAAGCGCCGGCCCGCTTGCACGCGGCCTACAACGACGCGGCGGGCGTCACGGCAGCGTTCAACAAGAACCTGCTCGTGCGCGCGAACCTCGAGCTCGGCACCGATTTCGACGTGGACGCGTTCGCACACTACGCCTTCTACGCGCCCGGGCCCGGCAGAATCGAGATGCACCTCGTGAGCTTGAAAAAGCAGCGCGTCGAGCTCGACCGCGAGGGATTTGTGTTCGAGCAGGGCGAGACGATTCTCACCGAGTACTCCTACAAGTACACGGCGCCGGAAATGGAGAGGCTCGCCTCGCGTGGAGGCTTCCGTGTGGCCTCGTGGTACACGGACTCCGCCGAAGACTTCGCGGTTGCGTTTCTCGAAAGCGTCTGAAAGGGCAAGGGATATGGCCGCCGACGATCGCATCGATCTCTCGAACCCGTGCGCCCACGTTCCGGAGATCAAGGTCCACCAGACGCACCGGCCACGCGCGGGCTGCGAGGACTGCCTGAAGATCGGCGGACAATGGGTGCATCTTCGCGTCTGCCTCACGTGCGACCACGTCGCCTGCTGCGACAACTCGCCGCATCGGCACGCCACCGCCCACAACCGCCACACCAAGCACCCGATCATTGCGTCGGCGGAGGTGGGCGAGACCTGGGCCTACTGCTACCCGGACGACCAGTTCTTGTCGGCCGAATGAGCGTATGACCCCTACGTTTCCAGCTGCGGCCAATCTGGACTCGCGCCGTCCCCAGATGTTTCCTGCGCTGTCCGAGGCGCAGATTGCGCGCCTCGCCCGCGTCGGGGTCGAGAAGAGTCTCGCCGCCGGCGAGATTCTCTTCGAGCCCGGGCAGGCCGACGTGCCGATGTACGTCGTTCTCGAAGGCGAGATCGAAGTCGTGCACCCGCGCGGTCCAGTCGAAGAACCGGTGACCGTGCACATGCGCGGAGAGTTCACGGGCGAGATGAGCATGCTCGCAGACCGCAAGGTGCTCGTGCGCGGGCGCGCTCGCTCGCCCGTGCGGGTGCTCTGCGTGACGGCGGGAGACCTCCACCGGATCGTGCGCACCGACGCGGAGCTGAGCGAGCTTTTCGTGCGCGCGTTCATACTCCGGCGCATGGCGCTTCTCGCGGGCGACTACGGCGACGCCGTGCTCGTGGGCTCGCAGTTCTCGGCTGCCACCCTGCGCGTCCAGAGCTTCCTCACACGCAACGGGCAGCCGTACCGATACATGGACGTCGATCGCGATCCGAACATCCAAGGGGTCCTCGAGACCTTTCACGTGACGGTCGCCGACGTGCCGATCCTCATCTGCCGCGGCGAGCGCGTGCTCAAGAATCCGACGAACGCCGAAGTGGCCGATTGCCTCGGCCTCAATCAAGGGATCGAGCCGATGACCGTGCACGACATCGTCATCTGCGGCGGGGGCCCGGGCGGCTTGGCCGCGGCGGTCTACGCGGCCTCCGAAGGCCTCGACGTGCTCGTTCTCGAACAGAGTGCGCCGGGCGGGCAGGCGGGCACGAGCTCCAAGATCGAGAACTACCTCGGGTTTCCGACGGGCATCTCGGGGCAGGCGCTCGCGTCGCGTGCGCTGACGCAGGCCGAAAAGTTCGGTGCCCGGTTCGCCGTTGCCCAGAGCGCGACACGCCTTCTTTGCGACCGAGTTCCGTTCGTGGTCGAGGTCGAGGGTCGCGAGCCCGCGCTCGCCAAGGCGATCATCGTGGCGACCGGCGTCGAATATCGAAAGCTCGACCTGCCGAATCTCGAGCGCTTCGAGGGGGTCGGCGTCTACTACGGGGCGACGAACATCGAAGCGCAGCGGTGCCAGGCCGACGAAGTCATCGTGATCGGGGGCGGCAACTCCGCAGGTCAGGCCGCGACGTTTCTCGCGCGGTCGTCGCGGCGCGTCTACATGCTCGTTCGCGGCGCACAGCTGGCCGCCAGTATGTCGCGTTACCTCATCCAGCGCATCGAAGAGACCGCGAACATCGAGCTGCATTTGCGCACGCAAGTGGTCGCGCTCGAGGGGGGGGATTACCTCGAACGCGTGACTTGGCACGACGAGGCTACGGGGGAGAGGTCGACTCGCGCCGTTCGCCACGTCTTTTCGATGGCGGGAGCCGTGCCGAACACCGGCTGGCTCGATGGGTGCCTAGCGCTCGACGCGAATGGATTCGTGCTCACCGGCCCGGGACTGTCCGCGGAGCACTTGAAGCAAGCGGAGTGGTCGCAAACGAGGGCGCCGTATCTTTTCGAAACGAGTCAGCCCCGCGTCTTCGCGGTGGGCGACGTGCGAGCCGAGAGCGTGAAGCGTGTCGCCTCCGCCGTGGGGGAGGGGTCGGTGTGTGTGCAAATGGTTCACAAGGCTCTCGCCGAGTAGGCGCGGCCCCGCGCCGAGGAGTAGTCTTTTCTGCATGATCGATGGCGTCACGACGATTCCCTTTCGGGCTCGGGATGTGAAGCCGTTGCGGCTCGGGCCCGTCCTGCTCGTTGCGTTGACGTCGATGGGATGCGGGCATGCGGGCGGCGCGGCGGGAGCGAGCAGCGGATCCAAGGGCTCCGCCGTCAGCGGATCGGCCGTGGCGAGCGGGTCGAGCAAGGTCGCCAGTGCGGGCGTGAGCGCGGGCACGGGCGCAGTTGCGGGCGCGGGCACGGGCGCAGTTGCGGGCACGGGCGCAGTCGCGGGCGCAACGACCGGCGGCTCCGTCGACGCGGGACCGATCAACGCGCCGCAGCCACTCAGCCCTTATATAGTGGTGGATCAGTTCGGCTATCTGCCCTCGTCCGAGAAGATCGCCGTCATCCGCAGCCCACAAAAGGGCTTCGACTCGGGCCAATCGTTCACGCCTGGCGCGACGTTTGGGCTGGTCGACGCCCACAAGGGTACCAAGCTCCTCGAAGCTGCTCCCGTCGCCTGGAACGGGGGAGCGACGGACGCGTCGTCGGGCGACAAGGCCTGGTGGTTCGACTTTTCCACCGTGACGACGAGTGGCGACTACTTCGTGCTCGATGAGGGAAGTAGCGTCCGCTCGGCCGTCTTCAGCATCGGCTCGAGTGTCTATCGCCCGGTGCTCACCCAGGCGACACGTATGTACTACTACCAACGCGATGGGGGCGCGAAGCTCGCGCAGTTCGCCGGCGCAGATTGGGCGGACGGGATCGAGCATCCGCAAGACTCGATGTGCGGCCTCTACAAGGACGGCTCGGCGCCCCACGATCTGCACGGCGGCTGGTTCGATGCCGGGGATCAGAACCGGTATACGAACTGGGCCGCCAGTGACGTGATCGTGTTGCTGCGCGCTTACAGCGAGAGTCCGTCTGCCTTTGGCGACGACACCAACATTCCGGAGTCGGGCAACGGCGTGCCGGACATTCTCGACGAGATCAAGTGGGACCTCGACTGGATGGGCCGCATGCAGCAGGGCGACGGCTCGGTCTTCAGCATCGCGGGCCATGTGGGGGCGAGTCCGCCCTCGGCCGACACGTCACCGTGTAAATACGGCCCGGCGAATACGTCGGCCGCATTTTCGACCGCAGCCGCCTTCGCGTACGCGTCGATCGTCTTTCACGGATCGACCGCGGCCACCAAGACGTATCCCGGGTACTCCGACGCGCTCGCGACCATGGCGCAAAAGGCGTGGACCTGGGGCAGCGCCAATCCGAACGTCACCTTCTACAATTCGCAAAACGGCATCGGGGCGGGCGAGCAAGAAGTGGACGCGCCCGGCCTCTTGCTCAAAAAGGTGCAGGCGGCGGTGTTTCTCTTCGAGCTCACGGGCGACGCCACCTACCAGACCGTGGTCGACGCCAACTACACGACGCTCATGGCCTCGTTCGATCCGTTTCACCTGGAGCCAATCGACGCGGCGCTCGAGTACGCGACGATCAAAACCGCGACGCCGTCGGTGGCTCAAGCCATCGACGGCGGCTTCAAAGCCAACATCGAGGGCACGAGCTACTTCGGTTCGCTTCATTCCAACGTCGATCCGTACCTTGCGTACCTGCAGGCCTACGTCTGGGGCAGCAACCAGACCAAGGGCGCGCAAGGCAACATGTTCACCGATCTGGTGGCGTTCGGGCTCGACGCGACGGCAAGCGCCGACGCGACTCGTTACGCTTCGCGATACGTGCACTACTTTCACGGCGTCAACCCCTTGCAGCTCGTCTTTCTCTCGAACATGGGTGACTACGGCGCAGAGAAATTCGTCACGCGCTTCTTTCATTCGTGGTTTGCCCATGGCTCGGAGTGGGACGCGTTCGGCGTGTCCAAGTATGGGCCGCCGCCGGGCTACATCACGGGTGGGCCGAACCCGAGCTACACGTGGGATGCGTGCTGCCCCAACAACTGCTCGGGCAACTCCTGCGGCGCGGCACAGCTCTCTCCTCCGGCGGGACAGCCGGACCAGAAGTCATACCTCGACTTCAACGACAACTGGCCCCTCGACTCCTGGTCGATCAGCGAGCCCGATCTCGGGTACCAGGCGCAATACGTCCGCCTCGTGTCGAAGTTCGTGCAGTGACCGCCCCTCGCTGACTTTGGGCGGATCGAAACGCTGCGCCGCGATGTTATCGTGCCGCCATGAGTGGATCGCCCTCGCGAGCGGCTTCCGAGGCTGCACGCTTGCCGCCGGGACCCCGCGCACCTGCGTTTTGGCAAACACTCCGCTTCGCGTCGTCGCCGCGTGAGTATTCGCTCGAGGTCATCGCCCGATACGGGCCGGCCAGTCGCTTTCGGGCGCTCAACGGCAAAGGGATCAGTGTGTGCGATCCGGCGCTCGCCCGCGAGGTGTTTGCCGCCGACCCTTCCGGCTTCGAATCCTTGAGCGTGCTCGGCGAGCTCTTCGGGTCGCTGTCGGTCCTTGCCACGTCAGGCGCTGTTCACAGGCGACAGCGAAAGCTCCTCAATCCCCGGTTTCACGGCACGCGCATCAAGGCCCTTCTGGAAGTCATGCAGCGCGTCGTGTCGGACCGGCTTTCGGATTTCGACCGCGTGGTGAAATCCGGTGAGACGGTCGCGATGGCCGACTTCAGCCAAGCGCTGACACTCGACGTCATTCTCGAGACGACCTTCGGCGCCAGCCCCGGGCTCGACCGGCAGGCGTCCCGCGAAGTCTTGCAGGGGCTCATCCAGGGGCTGTCGCCGCTGTTCGTGTTCGCGCCACCGCTTCGGTCCCCGCTCTTTCCTCCGTGGCGGAGATTCGTTCGACGTCGAGCCGCCTTCGACGCGTGGGTGGATCGGATGGCTGCCGGGCGTCGA
>Ga0070761_10001726_pt1 | contig 13642 bp, 11 predicted proteins | sample HubBroMetageREF1_FD_66724 | JGI IMG/M metagenome (GOLD analysis project Ga0070761, IMG submission 66724) | Reference soil microbial communities from the Hubbard Brook experimental Forest, New Hampshire, USA - Hubbard Brook CCASE Soil... | ecosystem: Environmental > Terrestrial > Soil >...
GACTGCAGTACTACTCGCTGCTTGAGCCAGTCTTCGACGCTCTGTTTGGTCATTCCGGGATAGCTCTTCGCGCGCTCGGTTTCGAATGCGCGCGAAACTGCGTCCAGTCTGGCGCGCACGGGTTCCACCGCGGCGCCCGGCTTGAATTGCGCCAGCGTCCCGAACCAGGTCGAGTCGGAACGCCCGACCGCGGGATTCATCATTATGGGCACGAAGATATCGGTCACAAGACCGGTCTCGGTGCCGGTGAAAGGTCCCGCACAGACGCCCACGATCTCGTAGAGGCCGTTGCCCATGCGGAAAGTGCGCCCAATCACGTTCGGATCCCTTGCAAACCGGCGTTTCCAGTAATCGTCGGAGAGCACGGCGTATGGATGCGCGCCCGGTTCGCGGTCGTCGTCTTCCGTGAGCAGCCGCCCGCGTGTGGGATGCAGTCCGAACGTGCCGAACATCCATCCGGAAACATATTGCACGTGCGCCTTCTCCATTTCCTGGCCGGAGACATAGGTCACGTCTGCCGGGCTGGGACCTGAGAGCGCGATCAACTCGGCCTGGTCCCGCACCGCGGCGCGCATCAGGCGGAACGCCGGATACGTCCAGCCATCGTATATGTGGGCCTTGCCATCGGCCGCGAGCCGGAATTCCTGGCGCGAAACGGCGTAGAGGCGCTCAGCCCCGGCCACCGGCAAAGGCCGCAGCAGCACGGCATCGATGAGACGGAATGCGGCCGTGCAGGCTCCCATGGCCAGCGCCAGCGACAGGATGGCCGCCGCGGAGGTGGCCTTCCGCTTCATAATCTGCCGCCACCCGAATACCGCGTCGGCGCGCAGCGAGTCGAGCCACGCCACCACCCGCAGATCGCGGCTCTCTTCGCGCTGCCGCAGTGCCGAGCCGAACGCCTGGCGCGCTTCGGCCGGATCGCGCCCCTGCCCCATCGCTTCCTGGATGTGCGCCTCGAACTCTTCGTCGATCTCCCGGCTCAAACGCTCGCCGCGAAGGGCGTTTCCGATGCGGGACCAAAACGGCATATCACACCATCCCTAGACTTCATAATATACAGACGTCTGAGTATTCGTCCAGTTAGGGATACTATTATTAAAAGGGGAAAGGCGACCATGACGGAAGGTGAAAAAGAAAAAGCCAAGGCGGCCGCGGTGGCCGGTGTGGGAGCCGGTGTGGGTAGCGCGGGCGGCGCCACCGTCGGAGTTTTGGAACTTGCCGCCCGCGGGGTAGCCACCGGTTTCACGGCTGGCTTGGCGATCGGCGCCGGAGCCGCCGTCGGCGCCGGACTTGCCTACGGCATCTATCGCTTATTTAAGAAGCGCAAGTGAGGCACGGTGTTGTGGGGCAGGTTGGTAACCTGCGGCCGATTGGTAATCGGCCAGGCGCTGGACCACGGAAATTCTTCGGGTACCATTGCTAAGCTCGCAGTTCGCAATGCGCACGAACTCCGCCTGGTCCCGTACCAAACCGGCACTTGCGGTGTGATCGGCATATGGACGCGTGATGGCCGTGTCCAGCAGGCGATCCATAGTTAGAAATGCCTGTCCGGAGGAGGTGGCTGGTGAAAAGCTACGGTTCGCCGGGAGACAGCCCGATAGGTCTGCGCGGGGAATTCTCAGAGAAGTGTGCACTGCAACAAGCCGATTACCAATCGGCCGCGGGTTACCAACCTGTCATCATGGCCCTATAGGGGCCACCAAATGCGATGAAATCCGCCAGGGTCGAAAACTGTGGGGCGGCCAATTTTGCCCACCCCACTGTGCGTTTTCGACGGTGCCCCACAGCACCGTGCAAATATAGAAACTCCAGGGCGGGGCTGAAGCCCGCCCCCATTAAATAGCCCACCTCACCGCCCCGCCCCGCGCAGCACCTTCCCCGGCAGCGCATTCGTCATCTTCCCCTCCTCGATCACCGGCACGCCGTTGATCAGCACAAACCGCATGCCCTCCGAAAGCTGGTTCGGATTCGCGAACGTCGCCACATCGCGAATCGTCTCCGGATCGAAGACCACTACATCGGCCCACATGCCCTCTTTCAACACGCCGCGGTCCGCCAGCCGCATCCGCTGCGCTGGCAACGCGCTGAACTTGCGAACGGCATCCGGTAGGGTCAGCTTCTTTTCTTCCCGCACGTACTTGCGCAGGATGCGCGGGAACGTCCCGTACGCGCGCGGATGCGGGTGCTCCTTCCCCAGCAGCCCGTCCGGCGCCGTTCCTTCCGAATCGTTGCAGATCGAAACCCACGGTTGCTCCAGCGCCAGCGCGATGTCCGGCTCCGACATCATGAAGATCGCCACGCTGGTGTAGGCTTGGTCTTCAATCAACAGGTCGAAGATCGTGTCGAACGGATCTTTGCCCCAAAGCTTGGCGATCTCCGCGATGGTCTTGCCCTGCAAAGGCAGCAGCTTGGGATTCGCTACCGCGCCCACCAGGATGGATTCCGGGCCGGCCACCTCCTGCCATTCGTTGTCCCAATTGCCGCCCGGCGTCTCCATTTCTTTGCGAATACGCGCGCGCGTGGCTGGATCCTTCAACCGTTCGATCAGTTTCGCATCCCCGCCGTCGTGCGCCCATGGCGGGACGATCGCCGAAAACGTGTTGAACCCCGCCGGGTAGGCGTAAGTATCCGCCGTGATGTCCACGCCGGAATCGCGCGCCTGCTGAATATGCGCGACGATTTCCGGCATGCGGCCCCAGTTGGCTTTGCCGGCCGCCTTCAGGTGCCAGATCTCCACCGCAATGTGGGCCTCGCGTCCGATGCGGATGGCTTCATCCAGCGCGGGAATGATGGCGTCGCCCTCGCTGCGCATGTGCGTCGCATAAATGCCGCCGTACTTGGCGGCCTCGGCGGCCATCGCGATCAGTTCCTCGGTCGTCGCGTACGGAGCCGGCGTGTACTGCAGCGCGGTCGAGACGCCCACCGCGCCGTCGGCCATCGCCTCGCGCACCAGCGCCTTCATGCGTTCCAGTTCCGCCGCATTCGGCGCGCGGTCGCCGTCGCCCAGCACCATGCGGCGCACCTGCGTCGCGCCCACATAGCTTGCCAGGTTGATTCCCATGCCCTGTTTCTCCAGGCGCGCGAAGTAGTCGCGGAGAGTATGCCAGTTGGGATCGATCCCGTAATGCTCGTACCCCACGCGATCGGCCTTCAGGATGGCTTCATTGACGGGCGCAACCGACGACCCTTCGCCGGTGATTTCCGTCGTGATCCCTTGATAAATCTTGGAGGGCAGATGCGGGTTCACCAGGATGGTCAGTTCGGATTGGCCCAGCATGTCGATGAACCCCGGCGCCACCACCATGCCGTGCGCATCGATGGTGCGCTTGGCGGGCGCGCCCGTCAGATTGCCGATGGCGGCGATCCTACCCTGCCGAATGCCGATGTCCCCGGAGTACCACGGCGAGCCCGTTCCATCGATGATCCGGCCGTGTTGGATCACCACATCATACGGGTTCGCGGCCAGCAGGAAGAGCGCAAGCGGGAGCATTTGGCGAGTGTACCGTATTTTGTCGATGTTCGCGAGCTAGGCTCGCCTCTGGAGATTGGCCTTCTTGGTGGGGCGGGCCTCCAGGCCTGCGCGGGTTCTCCAGAACCCGCTCTTCGGCGAGCTAGGCTCGCCTACAACCGCGCCAAGTGGACCGACCCATCCCCGGTGCGCACCGTCAGCACCTGCCCGCCGCCATTCAACCGTCCGCTGACCGAGTCCTCATGGATGTTGCTATCCGCCATCGCCGGCAGATCCACCGTAATGCTCCCGTCCCCGGTATGTGCGTCCAGGTTCGCGGCGAAACCGTCCGGCAGCCGCAACGTAACTCCGCCGTCGCCGGTATGCACCGTCCAACCGGTCGCCATGTGCGATCCCGGCGCCACCTCCGCGTCGATATTGCCGTCCCCGCTGCGCAAGTTCAGACCGCTAAACTTCCCTCGCACGCGGATGTTTCCGTCCCCGCTGCTCGCTTCGAGCGCTCCTTCGAATCCCTGGCCGTCGATGTTGCCGTCGTGCGTGACCAGCCGGGTCTGCCCGCGCAGGCCATCGGCGCGGATGTTGCCATCCCCCGTATGCACATCGGCCTTGGTCGTATTGGGAACCTGCACTTCGATTTTGACCCACCGGTTCCCCAGATTGAAATGCAGCGCCGGGACCTTCACCTCGATCTCCACCCGGTCGCCCATTTGATGATCCATCACGTGCACGTCGCCGGGGCCGATCCTCCAGCCGGAGGTATAAACCCGTGCCTCGATCGTCTGCACGTTAGCCGTCCGCAGTGTCACGTTGGCATCGCTAGTCTCGATCCGCAGTTCCGGCGCCGCGCCTACACTGAAGGTCTTGCTCCACTGGTCAGCAAGCACGGGAAAGGCCGCCGCTGCGCAAAGAGCGGAAACCCAAACGATAGTCTTGAACATAGATAGCCTCACCATCGATACGTCGAAACCAGTCGCGCGGTTCCGCGATTTTGTGGGCAGGAACGTTATGATGGTCGCATGCAGCCGATTGAGATCGACCCCGAGCTGAACCGTCAGGCTCTCGCCGAAGCCGGCCATCAGTATCCTGAGTTCGCCGGCCAAGCCTTGAGCATCATCGCCCGCCCGCTCTTGAAAGGCTTCGCCTGGCAACTGGAGTGGAAGGGCGCGCCCCCAATCGGGCAACCCGCCTGGGAGTTTCAGAACGCCGCGATCCGGGCGTATAAACGGCTGGCGAAAATCGCGTAGCGGCCGGGCCTAAGCTACGCAAACGATCCGGCGCACCGGGCTACAGGTCGCCGCCACCCGGACGTGCCGGAAGGCGGGCGGTAATCTTCTTGCGTAACGCCTGGCTGCGCTCTCTGCGGGCAAGCTTGCTCTTCCGCTGGCGGTGGAACCGGGCTTTATCTCCATTAAATGCTGACATGGCTACTTGAGAGTAGCAGAGTTTGAGTGGCGGCGTATTCCACCTACCCCGCTCTCCGGCCCCAGGGTTTGATTTCAGTGCCAATCCGTACGATAATCGGTGGCGTGAAATCCAAGCTCGCGGGTTGTTCTCTCCTGGCAGTCGCGCTTTGCGCCCAGAACCGCTTCACTCCGGGTATTAAGCCCTTCGTCGCTGTCGATTCGCCCGTGGTCGCGCTCGAACACGTTCGCGTCATCGATGGAACCGGAGCGCAACCGCTTGCGGATCAAACCATCGTCCTGGACCATGGCAAGATCTCCGCGGTGGGACCTTCCGCTAGCACCGCCGCCCCGGCCGGCGCCCAAACTATCGACCTGACCGGCGCGACGGTGATCCCAGGGCTGGTGGGCATGCATGAGCATCTGTTCTATCCATCCGGCGGCGGCATCCCCACTTACAACGAGCAAGCCTTCAGTTTCCCCCGTCTTTATCTCGCCAGCGGTGTCACCACGGCCCGCACCGCCGGCAGCCTGGAGCCTTATACCGATCTCAACGTAAAGCGCTTGATCGACACCGGAAAAATGCCGGGGCCCAAGCTCGATATCACCGGGCCGTATCTCGAAGGCGCCGGCAGTTTCGCCGCCCAGATGCACGAACTCAGTGGCCCCGACGACGCCGCGCGCACCGTAGACTACTGGGCTTCGGAAGGGGTCACATCCTTCAAGGCATACATGAACATCACTCGCGCCGAACTACAGGCGGCCGTGGACGCCGCGCATCGGCATGGCATCAAAATCACAGGCCACCTCTGTTCCATCGGCTTCCGCGAGGCCGCCGCCATCGGCATCGACAATCTCGAACACGGCCTGCTGGTGGACACTGAGTTTCACCCCGGCAAGCAGCCCGACGTCTGCCCTCCGCAGGCAGTCGCTCGCGGCGAGCTCGCGCGCCTCGACCTGGATAGCGCCCCCGTGCGCGACATGGTCGCGGACTTGGTTAAGCACAATGTCGCCATCACCTCCACGCTGGCGGTGTTCGAGGCTTTCGACGGCGGTCGCCCGCCGCTGGAGCAGCGTTTTCTGGATGCCTTGACGCCGGAAGCACAGGTCGCCTACCTGAGCACGCGCGCCCGATCTCAGGCTGGTTCCTTCCTGCCGATGCTCAAAAAGGAACAGCAGTTCGAGTATGCCTTCGTGAAGGCCGGCGGCCTGCTCCTATCGGGTGCGGATCCCACGGGCAATGGCGGCGCCCTGGCTGGGTTCGCCGATCAGCGCAATATCGAGCTGCTGGTGGAGGCGGGGTTCACGGTTCCGGAAGCGATCCGCATCTCGACTGCTAATGGAGCGAAGTTCCTCGGGCAGTTCGACCGCATCGGCGCCGTTGCCGCAGGCAAACAGGCGGACCTGGTGGTGATCGATGGCGATCCCGCCGCCCAGATCGCAGATATTCGCAAGGTTAAAACGGTCTTCAAAGACGGTGTCGGCTACGATCCCGTGAAGCTGCTGGAATCCGTGCGTGGCTCGGTCGCCCTGCACTAGACTGGTATCCAGGTGGTGCTCATGAAAGCTGGAATCGCATCCGTCGCTCTGCTCACCGTCGCCGGCGCCGTGCTCGCACAGTCCCGCAGCACTCCTTCGCCCGCCCTGCTGGTCCTATCCAAGCGGGACCGCACCCTCTCCATTGTCGACCCAGCTACCCTCCAGGTGGTCGCACGCATGCCATCCGGGCCCGATCCGCACGAAGTAATCGCTTCCTCGGATGGCAAACTGGCATACATTTCCAACTACGGCTTCGGCGCATACAATACCATAACCGTCGTCGACCTCGTAGCGCAAAAGACGCTGCGCGCCATCGACCTGGGCTCGCTCCATGGACCGCACGGCCTGGATTACGTGGGCGGCAAGCTCTACTTCACCGCCGAGGCGAACAAGGTTTTCGGCCGGTACGATCCCGCGCCGGGCCAGGTGGATTGGATCATGGGCACCGGGCAGGATCGCACCCACATGATTGTCGTCTGGAAGGATCTCAGCCGTATAGTCACGACCAATGTCAGTTCGGCAACGCTCAGTATCTTTGAAAAGAGCGCTACGGGGCCGGGCGGACCACCTCCGGGGGGACCTCCGCCGGGCATCCCGCCATCGGGTGGACCGCCACCCACTCCCCAGTGGACCCAGACCATCATCGGCGTGGGCCGCGGATCGGAAGGCTTTGACGTAGCGCCCGGTGGCGCGGAGATCTGGGTCGCCAACGCGCGCGACGGCCCGGTGTCGGTGGTCGACGTCGCCGCCAAGAAAGTCGTCGCTACGCTGGACGCCAACGTGCGCGGCGCGAACCGGTTGAAGTTCACGCCGGACGGAAAGCAGGTCCTCATCTCGTCCCTGGGCGGTCCCGACCTGGCCGTGCTGGACGCCGGTACGCGCCGCGAAGTCAAGCGCGTGAAATTGGGCAGAGGCGCAGCCGGCATTCAAATGGATCCCGACGGTTCCCGCGCATTTGTGGCCTGCACGCCGGACAGTGACGTGGCGGTGGTCGACCTGAAAACCCTCACCGTTAGCGGCCGCTTCGACGCTGGCAAGGAGCCGGACGGCCTGGCCTGGGCCGTTCGGCCGTAGGAGGCCTTCTGGCCTGTTCGCTTTAGTTGGATTGGAACTGACATGAAAACGAAAATCGCGCTATCCACAGTTCTTCTGGCATCGGCGGCGGTTGCCGCCAACGTGCCTGCCGCCGAAATCCAGATCGCTGCCGCCATTCTCGCCGCGCCGGCGGACCTCCGCGCAGGCGCAGCCGTCCTCGGATACAACCCACAGGGCGAACTGGTCACTCTCCGTGAGGGCAAGAACGAACTCGTCTGTCTGGCAAACGACCCAACCAAGACCTCGTTCAGCGTCGCTTGTTACCACCGGGACCTTGAGCCCTACATGGCCCGCGGCCGTGAGCTCTCGGCGCAGAAAGTCCCTGGGCAGAAGCGCAACGACATACGCTGGAAAGAAGTCGCCGATGGGAAACTCTCGCTGCCGCGCGAGCCGCGCACGCTGTATGTACTCACCGGCTCGGGCTTCGACGCAAGCACCGGCAAAGTGGTGGACGCCTATCTGCGATGGGTGATTTATGTGCCCTTTGCCACGCCGGAATCCACGGGACTGTCGACCAAACCGAGCGACAACGCACCGTGGCTGATGTATCCGGGAACCGCCGGCGCACACATCATGATCAACCCGCCGAAGAAATAAAAACGGAATGGGCGAAGTCCGGTGACCATTCCCAACAAAAGGATAGCTGTCTTGTCCCCCGTAGCATGGCGGACGCCTCCCCGGCGTTACGGAGCGTGGGAGACGGTCGCCGGCAACATCGCGGAAGGGCTGGTCTCCCGCGGCTGGGATGTGACTTTGTTCGCCACCGGGGATTCTGCGACCCGCGCTCATCTGCATGCTGTGGTGGACAGAGGCTATGAAGAGGATCCGGCGATCGATCCCAAAGTGGCCGAATACCTTCACATCTCCGAAGCCTTCGAGCACGCCGCCGAGTTCGATCTTATCCACAGCCATTACGACTTCATGGCACTGTCTTACACGCGGCTGGTGAAGACTCCGGTCCTCACTACCATCCATGGATTTTCTTCACCCCGAATCATGCCCGTCTATGAGAAGTATCGTGACGGATATTTCGTCTCCATCAGCGACTCCGATCGCGCGCCGGGGCTGAATTACCTGGCCACCGTCTATAACGGGATCGACCTCTCGTTGTACCCGCTTCAGGAACGGGGCGGCGATTGCCTCATCTTCCTCGGACGCATTCACCCCGACAAGGGTGTCCATCTGGCGATCGAGGTTGCTCGCCTGAGCGGGTTGCCGCTGCTGATCGCGGGTATTATCCAGGATCGGACATACTTCCGGGAGCAGGTGGAGCCGCATCTGAATCAAACGATCCAATACATCGGGCCGGCAGACGTGCCGGGCAAGAATGCGTTGTTCGCGCGCGCCCGGGCGCTGCTGCACCTCAACACCATCCCGGAGCGATTCGGACTGGTCTTGGCGGAAGCCAATGCCGCCGGCGTGCCCGTTATCGCCATGGACCTGGGATCCTGCCGCGAGGTGATCGAAGATGGGCAAACGGGCTTCCTGGTCAATGGCGTCCAAGAAGCCGTGCAGGCCCTGGAGCGCCTTTCTGAAATCGATCGCCGCGCCTGCCGCCAACGGGTCCGGCAACGCTTCTCGATCGAGACTATGGTGCGGGCGTACGAACTGGTTTACCAGACGATTTTTGAACGGGAAGCGGGGCAATCATGAAGCCGGAAATAGTCAGGCGCTACTCTCACAACCCTATCCTCACCAAGGCCCAAATCCCCTACCCGGTGGAAACCGTTCATAACGCGGCGGTGGTGAAGCATGGAGACGAATATGTCATGCTTTTCCGCTCGCACCTGCGCACGGGACGGTCCATCATTGGTTTGGCGCGCAGCCCCGACGGATTCCGGTTCACCGCCGATCCGCAGCCCTTTCTGACTCCTGCGCGGGACGGCCCTTTTTCCGCCTATGAAGAGTTCGGCGTCGAGGATCCCCGTGTAACCTGGTTGGACGGAGAGTACCTCATCACCTACAGCGCCTACTCGCGAAACGGAGTCCGCATCGCGCTGGCTAAGACCAGGGACTTCAGCCAGGTGGAAAGGGTGTCTCTCATCACGGAAGCTGACTATCGGAATGTAGTGATCTTTCCCGAGAAGTTCGATGGGCTGTACGCCCGGCTGGACCGTCCTCATTCGGAGATCGCCCCTTGGTCCATCTGGATTTCCTATTCTCCCGATCTGCGTTTTTGGGGCGATTCGCAACTCGTCATGCGGCCGGTACAATATCACTGGGACGAAATGAAGATCGGTCCGGGCGCGCCGCCTATCAAAACCGACAAAGGGTGGCTGTCCATCTACCACGGCGTCTTTCAGACAATGGACGGATCGGTCTATCGCTTGGGGGTTGCTCTTCACGATCTGCTGGACCCAGCCAAGATCCTCGCAGTGAGCGACTCGTGGATTTTGCAGCCGGAAGATCCCTGGGAAATCGTAGGATATGTCCACAATGTCGTGTTTACCTGCGGCGCGGTTGCGGAGCCCGATGGAACCGTGAAGATCTATTGGGGTGGCGCGGACACCGTCATGTGTGTGGGCGAAGCGAATGTCTCCGAGTTGGTCGCTTTATGCCTGGACCACGGCAGACCTGCCAAGTGAAGTGGTGGGGAGTCCAATCCTGCACGCGGCGACCGAAGAGCGGGTTTGCCTTCGCTGCCATCCCCCTCCGCATGCAGCCGGGCTAGCACAGCCTGCGCATCCTCGTATGCCGAGCCCGGTTCGCCGAGCAGCCGTTTAGCGCGTTGCTCCATGACTGCCAGAAGCTGGTTGGCCATGTCCGGCATGCCGCCTTTCCGGTAGGCCCGCACCTGGATGGGCCACGCTTGCCAGTATTTCGTCCGCAGTTCGCGCGCGTCCTGCCGCTTATAATCCATGGTGTACCAGTCAAACGCGCGTATCCGTTGGCTTCGCCATTCAAACTCCTTGAGCCCCTGAATCGTCATGGCGACGATAGCGTCCGGATCGCCGTCTTGCGCGAGCATCCGCTCGGCGCGGTCGATCAGCGGACTTGGACCGGGAATGGAAGCAGGCCGGCGCGTGAACACGCCGTCGGGACATGCGGCCTGGAACTGCTCCCTTTCGGACTTCTCTTTATCGGGATCGCGAAATGCCGCGACGCCATAGATTTCCGCCAGCGTCCGGTGCGCCGGGGCAAAATCCGGGCGGCTCGCAAGAAGTTCATTCAGGCCCTGGATCGCCCTCAAGGTGCTCCGGCCGACCAGTGTCCGGAGAGAAAGGTAGCGATACATCGGGTCACCCGGATGCTTGACTTCGAGATCGTCGTACTGTTTCGTCAATAGCCGCAGATGCCCTTCTATCCCGTTTTCGTAAATGGCATCCTGGTACCTTTCATGCGCGAACAGGCTGTCGGGGTGTCGGTCGCGCACCGCTAGGAACGGAGCGGCCTTGTCTAAGGCTCCGAAAGGATCGGCGACTGCCGCCGAAATCGCGGCGGCCTCCTGGAATTCGACTTGCAATTCCGGCGACGGCTGGCAGGCGATCGGCTCCGCGCACCAGACCAGGCCGGCAAATACCACCGAAAGAAGAAGACGAGACATCGGCATAGGCGACAGAGGCGGAACCGCGGAGGGCCATCGCCCTCCGCGTTCCAGTTTAAGGTGGATGGTCACGCTAGAGCGAGCGCAGATAATTTAGAAGATCCTGCTGCTGCGAAGAACTGAGCGTATTAGTGAAGTTCTCAATTACCTGATTGGCCTCGGAGCCGCAGAATTCCGGCGGTAACGAACCCAGCGAGTACTCGACTGCGATCGGCTCTATTTCGAAAATCTCCTGGAAGGCGGTCTGCATGCAGTCGTTATAGAAGTCGGCGTGGTCCAGGATTGCCGTGATGAGGTTGGTGGTGCGCCCGTCATGCAACAGGAAGAGCCGCTGTCCGAGGCCCCATAATGGAGCGGTGCGGAACTGGTCCGGCCCCGCTTGCCCCTGACTGATGCCATCCGCCAGGGTCGAACCCATCTGGTGCAGGGCGAAGTCCGAGAGCGGATGATACGTAAAGCCTTGCAGGGCGGGAAACGGACCGTTGGCTCCGCCGTTGATTCCGCTGCCGTTGCCCTTGTCGGTTGTCAGCGTGGTGGTATGGCATAACGAACACCCGATTTGCGTGAACAGCGATTGACCGTTCAACTGGGACGCTGTAGAGGTGACCGGCGTGGGCGGCGCCAGCAATCGCATGAACGCCGCGAAATTGACTACATCCGACGACATTTCCGACGCCGTGCCGACCGGTGTATTCAAGTTAGGATTTGGCTTCGTCACGCCCCCCACGATGGTGCTCGCCTGCGGGTTGATGATATTGGTGGAATCTTCGGGGGTTCCGTTAAAGGTGCAGTTGGCGGCTATGGTGGAATTGGTGCCGGGAAGGAAACGCTCGTTCTCGAACAACTCGTTCGAAACGCCTTGCTCAACATTGTACGCTTCACCGGCAAACATCAGCAGCGACTTGTTTTGCGCCTTCCAGCCAAAGCGCGTGATGGTGCCGTCATTGCCGCTGTAGTTGAAGGCGCCGGCGATGCCGAGTTGCGCTCTTTGCGACGCCGTGGCGTTGAAACTCGCCTCCAGAGCCTCATCCGATGTGAGTTCCACCAGTCCGTCCCCGAATAACGCGATCGGGATGCGGAAGATCGCGTTGTAGTCCGCCAGCGCCGCGTCGAAGTTCGGCTGTGCCAGGTTGCATCCGGGAGCGTCGGTGCGGCCGGCGATGGTGAACAGGTTCTTGACCCCGCCGTCCAGCGAGTAGTTAGTGTTGTAGATAAAGCGGACCTCACGGACTGGGCCGGTGGCGCTGATGACCTGCGAGAGGTCCGCGGGGTTGGTTGCGCCGTCCAGGTGAGGGAAATTGTTGGCAAGTTGCGGATTGGTGGCCGGGCTGCTTCCGCCGATGGCCGGCTGCGCGTGGCAACCGGCGCAGGAGTTGAGATTGAAGTTAGGTCCGAGGCCGCTGCCCGATTCGATCGTGCCGGACACCGAGTCGACTTCCTGGAAACGCAGTAGCGTCTCCGCGAAAAAGTCGTGGTCGGATTGGTTGGCGGCGGAGTTGGTGTTATCCAGCAAGGTAAAGGTCCCCCCCGCGCCGGGAGGGCCGCCCCGCGGACCTGGATCCGTAACGCTCGAACTGATAGGCTTGAGCGGTGAGGATGCCGGGACGGCGCCGGGAACCCGCCTCACAAATTGCGCGCTCATGATGGTTGCGGAAAGAACGAAGAGCGCCGCCCAGGCTGCCAACCCGTTGCTCCGTGTTTTTTTACAATAATGTTGCAAGTTTTTCGGGGACATTGGATACTCCTTTTGTTCGAATGGTTTCCGGGCTAGTCAAGTTGGCTGGACGCGGCCCGCAGTACTCCTTTTGTGGGTGAATTGTGGAACTCGGAGGCCGATTGGGGTAAGATCGAAGAGTGTTACCCGCACACTTGGATCTGTGCTAAGCGGCATCCAAGGCATGGCCCCCTCCCATAAGCGGGGGCCTATTTTTTATCCTTCGTGGAAACGGAAACTGCTTCCGCGAGCAAGCTAACGCTTGCGATTTAAAAAATATATCCGACCATTTTGATGGAAATCGAGTTCGTTTCGCAAGTATTTTTTTAACCGATAGTGCTGGTGCGTACAAATGACCGGCCGCGCGTGGGGCGGGCGTCCACGCCTGCGGCGGGTCTCCAGACCCGCCCTTCCCCCAGTTTGCCGTGGGGTTTCGACCGTGCGCGGGACGGTTTCGACCGTGCGCGTGACGTCCGCGTCCGCCCTGATTGCAGCGTGTTCTCCAACCCGTCAGGCTCCTGGCACTCCTTACCACGCGGCGGTGAAATAGAGTAATGTATCGACGAAGGGATCTTACGATGATTGAACCCAAAGAAACCACGTCGCGCCGCGCCTTCCTGGGTGAAGCCGGCCGCATCGCCGGGGTTTCCACCCTGGCCGGAATGACTCTGCCCCACGTGCACGCGGCGGAGAATAATACGATCCAGCTTGCCCTAGTGGGATGCGGCGGACGCGGCACCGGCGCAATCGAGAACGCGCTGGCTATCAAGAACGGACCCATCAAACTGGTGGCCATGGCCGACGTCTTCCCCGCCAAGCTCAGCGACAGCCACGGTAAGCTGCGCGGCCGCTTCGCGTCCCAAATGGACGTTCCCATGGAT
>Ga0070761_10001727_pt1 | contig 13640 bp, 11 predicted proteins | sample HubBroMetageREF1_FD_66724 | JGI IMG/M metagenome (GOLD analysis project Ga0070761, IMG submission 66724) | Reference soil microbial communities from the Hubbard Brook experimental Forest, New Hampshire, USA - Hubbard Brook CCASE Soil... | ecosystem: Environmental > Terrestrial > Soil >...
CCACCATCATGATTGGCGGTTTCGGTTTGTGCGGGAATCCTGAGAACCTGATCCGCGCGCTCGCCCGCAAGGGCGTCAAGAACCTCACCACCATCAGCAATAACGCCGGCGTCGATGGCTTTGGCGTGGGAGTGCTCCTGGCCAATGGCCAGATCCGGCGGCATATTGGAACCTATGTCGGCGAAAACAAACTGCTGGAACAGATGGTGCTGAACGGCGCGGTGCAACTTGACCTGGTTCCGCAGGGAACTTTCTCCGAACGAATTCGCGCCGGGGGCGCTGGAATTCCTGCGTTTTTTACGCCCACTGGCGTTGGAACCGTGGTTGCTGAGGGCAAGGAAGCGCGCGAGTTCGACGGCCGCACTTTCATCATGGAGCTTGCGCTGAAAGCCGACTTCGCCTTCGTCAAGGCGTGGAAGGGCGACCGCTGGGGTAATCTCGTCTATCGTAAGACCGCGCGCAATTTCAATCCGATGATGGCAACCGCCGCCAAGATCACGATCGCCGAGGTCGAACACCTGGTCGAACCGGGAGAACTCGATCCTGACATGGTTCATACTCCTAGTGTGTTTGTGAAACGAATTTTTGTGGGCGAGCTGTTTGAGAAGCGAATCGAGAAAAGGACGGTGACGAAGGCGGCGGCGGGATAGATGGGTCGTTCGCTGTTCGTCGTTTCACCGAACCAGAATCGAAGAAAATATGCCAACTTCGCCTAAAGTCCCCAAGGACACCGACAAGCGTGAACGCATCGTGAAGCGCATTGCCCGCGAATTGCGCGACGGATTCTACGTCAACCTCGGCATCGGATTGCCCACGCTGATTGCCAATTATGTTCCGGCTGGCATGGACGTTATTCTTCAATCCGAGAATGGAATGCTGGGCATCGGGCCTTATCCGCTCGAAGGCACGGAAGACGCGGACCTGATCAACGCGGGCAAAGAAACGGTCAGCGAGATGGCGGGCACGGTGTACTTTTCGAGCGCCGATTCTTTCGCGATGATTCGCGGCGGGCATGTTGACCTTAGCGTGCTGGGCGCGATGGAGGTCGACGAACTCGGCAATCTTGCGAACTGGATGATTCCAGGCAAAATGGTGAAAGGCATGGGCGGCGCCATGGACCTGGTGGCGGGAGCGCGGCGCGTGATCGTCGCCATGGAGCACGCAACCAAGGATGGGCAGCCGAAGATCCTGAAAAAATGCACTCTGCCCCTGACCGGCGTAAAGGTCGTGGACACGATCGTCACCGAGATGGCCTACATACGCGTCACGCCGGAAGGCTTGGTGCTTGAAGAGATTGCTCCCGGGTTGACGGCGGACGACGTCCAGAGAGCGACGGAGGCGAAGTTGCGGGTTAGTTCTGAGCTGAAGGCGATGTGAGGACAGTTCTCGGTTCTCAGGTTACGGCGCAGTTAAATCTGCACTCGGAACAATGCTGTTACCGCAGCGCTAAAAGCGCCGCGCCACCCACGCCTTTTTTTCCGCAGCCGTTTGGAGCGGGCCCTCAGTCGTGCAACACGACGTCGAGCAGCGTGCTGCGAACTTCCAATCCCCCGTTGTAGTCGATGAAGCCTAGCTTCCGGAAGCGATTCATAAAGAAAGTAACTCGCGCCCGGGTGGTGCCGACGATCTCAGCCAATCCTTCATGGCTGATCCTTGGGAGCACGGGTTCCAATCGGTCTTCTTTGCCAAAACGAGTCAGCAGCAAAAGAGCGCGAGCCAGGCGTTTCTCGGCAGAATTAAAGAGCTGATCGACCAGATCCGCCTGAATCTGGCTGTTGCGGACGACCAGAAACGCGACCAGCAAATCGGAGAAGGCGTGCTCCTTGTGCAGCACCTCGAGCATCACCTGTTTTTCAATTCTCAGCGCGGCGCAGTCCGAAATGGCCAGCGCAGATGTCGTGCGCAGAGGGTGGTCGCTCGTGATACATCCCTCTCCCAGGAAATCGCCTTCGCTGAGCAGAGCGACGGTGGCCTCTTTGCCCTGCTTGGATACGACGGTGAGCTTCACTCGTCCCTTTTGAATGTAGAAGACAGCATCCGCCGGGTCTCCCTGGGCGAAGATGACGCTGTTCGCGGGATACTCCAGGATGGTTCTGCCGAGACCGACCCTGGACAGGAAGGCACGGACGTCAAATTTCTGCCCGTTTTTCTTGACGTTTTTCTGAGCCTTCTTCCGAACCTTTTTCTGAACACCCTTCTGAGCGCTTTTCTGAACTTTGCGACGAGGCATGGCGACCTCCCAATGGCGCCTGGCATGCGATCGCCAGGCTGCCACAGGTCTAGCTATTGGGTAAATTGCATGAAACGGAATCCATTGTCAACCGATTGTGTGATTGTGTTCAATTTTGAACAGACAGGGCCGGAAGGGTCGGGCAAGATATCGGCATTTCTCCGAAGGGAGTTGGGGTTGTCTAACAATCGTTGTCTAGCAGTCGACGAACCGAACGGAGTAGCTCAGCCTGATTGCGCCCTAGATGTCCTCCCCCTTATCCACGGCGAGGCTGGGCTACCCGCGTGGGAGGCCTGAATGGGTCAAGTGCATCGAGCGACGAAGCGCACCATCCTCTGTATCGATGATGACACTGGCGTCCTGAGATATGAGAAAGCGTTGCTGGAAAGATCGGGCTATAGCGTTCTGACGGCGGAATCGCCGGAACAAGGGCTCGCGCTGGCGATGATGTCTCGGCTTGATGCCGTGGTTCTTGACTACCACATGCCGGGAATGAACGGCCACGAGGTTGCGGCCGCGATCAAGAGTTGCCGGCCCGAAGTGCTGATCGTCATGTTTTCGGCAAGCGAGATTCCGGAAGAAACCCGCAAGCTGACCGATGCCGTGGTACACAAGTCGGATGTGATTACAGAACTCCTGCCGACGGTCGCGCAACTCTGCGCTCGGTCTTCGTCTTTGCCCTCCTGAAGGTCTCCGCCCCCGGCTGCGCGAGAAGACGACTCCCGTCCAGCCCTCAAATTCTGGAAAGACGAAACGGCGCACTGAGCAAGCGCGCGGGGAGCATCACTACGGCCCAGACCAGGGCGAGGGCTCCGTGGACAGCAATGCCTACCAGGCGAAAAGGCAGCAACAGCAGCCACACGAATGGGTAGAGGATCAGCGCCAGCAGGGCAACGGGCCAGCAGACGATGAAGAGTAAACACCAGAGCAGGAAAGCTAGCATGGGGACACCTCCTCCTGAAATATGATACGCGGGCGGAAGGGGAAAAGTTCGCGGAGTTGGTGGTCTGGACGAAGAGGGTGCGACGGCCGAGGGCGGCCGTCGCTAGGTGAGTCTCTCAGGGTTTCTTGTCGGCCAGATATTTCTGAAGGAATTGCAGGCTTCTTAAGCCTGCATCGCGCCAGACGGCTTGGTCCTCGAAGCCGTGGCCGACTCCGGGATAGATTTTGATTTCGTAGGGGATTCCCTTTTTCTCCAGTAACTTCTGCAATTTATAGGCTTCCTCGACGGGGACGGTCGAATCGGCCTCGCCGTGCAGAATGAGCACGGGGCAGAGACGTCGCATGAAGAGGTTCATCTCTTTCGGCATGCCTCCGAAGAACTCGACTACGACTTGCACGCGCGGGTCGATGGCGGAGTTGGCGAGCGAGAGATAGGCCCCGAGGGAAAAGCCGAGCAGGGCGATGCGCTTGCCGTCTACTTGCGGCTGCGTTTCGACGAAGCTGATTGCGTCCCAGAGGGTTTTCATCCACAGTGGAAAATTGCGCAGGATCGTCGGCTTGTCCGCGGATTCGGTGCCGGTGCGGTCGAAGTAATGAAGCAGGCAAACGGCGAAACCGTGCTCCGCTAACGTGCCGGCGTAGCGCTCCATGCCGGAGACGTTGCCTCCGGCACCGTACAGGGCTAGTACGGCGGGGACGGGGCCGGTGGGTGCGCCGGGCAGATAGGCGCCCAGGCGGATGGGCTTGCCGCCGCTTTGGAACGTAAGCTCGGATTGAGCGACCGTGGGCATCTTAAGGATCGTTTCGCCGAGTGCTGCCGGGCTTTGCCCGGCTGGACGGCCGAGGGCGGCCGTCCCTAGATGAGCTGATTGGATGCCTCCGCGAGTTCCAGTAGAGATTCTTCGTAGGGGGCGTGTGCTATGCCTCGTTCGGTGATGATGGCGGTTACGTATTTTGCGGGGGTTACATCGAAGGCTGGGTTCTCGACCTCGACTCCGTCGGGGACCACCTGCTTGCCGGCGATGTGCGTTACTTCTCTCGGGTTGCGCTGCTCGATGGGAATTTTGCTGCCGTCGGGCGTGGCTAGATCGACGGTTGAAATCGGCGCCGCTACGTAGAACGGGATGCCATGTTCTTTGGCTAGCACCGCGACCGTATACGTGCCGACTTTGTTGGCCACGTCTCCGTTGGCGGCGATGCGGTCGGCGCCGACGACGATGGCTCCAATTTTGCCTTGCTGCATCATGACGCCGGCCATGTTGTCGGAAATGACGGTAGTGGGGATGCCATCTTTCATCAGCTCCCAAGCGGTGAGGCGCGAGCCTTGCAGAAATGGGCGCGTCTCGTCGGCGTAGACGTGGATTTTCTTGCCCGCTTCGACAGCGGCGCGGATCACGCCTAGCGCGGTGCCGTAGCCGGCGGTGGCTAGTGCTCCGGCATTGCAGTGGGTGAGTACGCCTCCGCTCGATGGCATCAGGCTGGCGCCGTGGCGTCCCATGGCCTGGTTGGCGGCGATGTCTTCGGCGTGCATGCGCTGCGATTCTTCGACTAGCGCTTGCTGGATTTGCGGTACAGGACGGATGCGAAGGCTTTCAAATTTCTCCGTCATGCGGCGGATCGCCCAAAACAGGTTGACGGCGGTGGGCCGTGTCTGACGGATGGTTTCGCAGATTTGGTCGAAATCTTTCTTGAGATCGGCGCCATTCTCGGCTTTCGAATTCTTCACTCCGAGGGCGACGCCCATGGCAGCGGCTACGCCAATGGCGGGGGCTCCGCGAACAACCATGTTGCGGATCGCGTCGGCGACCTGCTGGTGCGTGGTGCAGGTTACGTACACCTCTTCGGTGGGCAGCTTCGTCTGGTCGATGAAGACTACGCCGGATTTGGTCCATTCCAGGGTTTGAATCATGAGTCGGTCGTTGGTCGTTGGTCGTTGGTCTTTCGTCGTTCGCCGTTCGCTGTTTGCGGCTAAGTGCTAATTGCTAAGTGCTCTTTTCGCACGTCATTTGCCGTGAATACCGAAATGAAGTTCGCGGGCGCGGCGGCTTTCTCTACATTGGGACGACCGTGCGCATCCTGACGTTCTACCAGGCACATAACTCCTACCACTTCGAAGCCGAATTCTCGGGCGGCTTCGATGGCTTGCACGGTGGAAGATCCCGTCGTGCAAACATCGTCCACTACCACCACTCTTGCGCCTTTTTCGTGAAAGCCTTCTATGCGTTGGCCGGTGCCGTGCTGCTTCTCGGCTTTACGCACCAGGAAGCCGTGGAGGGTTCCGCTGGTGACGGCTACGGCTACGACTATGGGATCGGCACCTATAGTCAGCCCGCCAATGGCATCGGGTTCCCATCCTTGCTCGCGAATGTCATCGAAGAAAACTTCGCCCACCAGTTGTGCGCCGCGAGCGTCGAGCGTCGTGGTGCGGCAGTCGATGTAATAGTCACTGGTGCTGCCGGACGACAACTTGAATTCGCCCAGGCGAAATGACTTTTGCGCCAGCAGTTTTAATAATTCTTGTCGTGCAGTGGACATGAATTTCTACGATAGCAGAAAAGCAGTTCTCAGTTCCCGGTTCTCAGTTCTCAGAAAAGGCCCGTGCGCCGCGACACTGAGAACCGAGAACTGGGAACTTTATTGATTCAATTTCTCCAGATGGCGGAATCCGTCGGTGGCGGCGAACATGGCTAGGGTGATGGTTCCGTTGTAGGCCATGTGGACGAGGACACCGGCGGCTAGGGAATTTGTTTTGGCTCGGACCATGGTCAGGACGAGGCCAACCAGGAAAATCACGAGCACCGGTCCCCAGGCGAACCCCAGTTGCGCTAGGTGCAGCAGGGCGAAGCCTAGCGCGGTCAGCAGGACGGCAACCGGCAAACCCAGGCTGCGCGCGAGCACGGGATAAAGAAAGCCGCGAAAGAAGAGCTCTTCCATCAGAGGCGCGAGGGTAACGCTGAGGATGCCGAGCGCCCAGGCTTCGGCGGGGGTGCGGAAGAAACTGTCGATGGGCAGGTCTTTCGGAATCGGCAACAGATGCGCCACGCCTTGCAAAGTCAACGAAAGTACGAAGCCCGCCAACACGTAAACCGCAATGTTGGAAGGCCAGTTCCAATGAAGGGCCGGAAGAAAATCGGGACGACCGCGCTCACGCGTCACCAGCACATACATGTACGCGAGGATGAGAAGGTACGCCAGGGCTTGTCCGGCGATGACGACGAGTGGGACGCGGGCGATTTCGCCGAAACCCCGGTGCGGGTACACCCAGGCGCGAGCGATGAACAACACGGCAAACACACCGACGAAGAGCGCCCCGATCGTGAGGAATGTGAGGCGGAGGACATCCCAGCCGTTCCACGCTGGATCGGCGGGCTCCGCAGCGGGCAGGACTTCGAATCCGGGGCCATGGCTACCGGCATCTGCCGGGCTCTGCTCGGCTGGAGAGCCGGGGGCGGCTGTCCCTACGCGGACCGGCGAGGACACCGGTCGCTCCACGAACTGATCGGTGGGCTTCGGCGCTGGCACTTGAATCAGCGGATCGTCAGGCGGAAAACTCACACGAGTTCCCCTGTGCCGGTGGGCGCGAGTATGCCTTTTGTCGAACCATTTTTCGGCGACCCGTTTTTCTCTGACCCGTTCTTTGCCGGACCGTTCTTCGCGGAGCCATTTCTTGCCGACCCACTGAAATACGCGGTCAGCGCCTGGCCGGTGTAGGACTTTTTCACGCGTGCGACTTGTTCGGGCGTGCCCTGGGCTACGATTCGGCCGCCTTCTTCTCCGCCTTCGGGACCGAGATCGACGATCCAGTCCGCGTTGCGGATCACGTCGAGGTTATGTTCGATGATGATGACGGTGTTTCCGAGATCGGCGAGACGATGCAGCACGTCGAGTAACTTGCGCACATCGTCGAAGTGCAATCCGGTTGTCGGTTCATCGAGCAGATAAAGAGTCTTCCCGGTTTGGCGCTTGCTGAGTTCGCGGGCGAGCTTGATGCGCTGGGCTTCTCCGCCGGAGAGAGTCACGGCGGATTGCCCCAGGTGAATGTATCCGAGGCCGACGTCGACCAGGGTTTGCAGCTTTTGCTTGACCTGCGGGATGTTTTCCAGAATCTGGAGCACGTCCGACACGGGCATTTCCAGCAGATCGGCGATGGAATACCCGTTGTAGTGCACCGACAAGGTTTCGTGGTTGTAGCGGTGTCCGCCGCAGACTTCGCATTGCACGTACACGTCGGGAAGAAAATTCATTTCGATGCGGCGCTGGCCTTCACCCTGGCAGGCTTCGCAGCGTCCGCCTGAAACGTTGAAGGAGAATCGTCCGGGTTTGTATCCACGCTCGCGGGATTCGGGCAGCATGGCGTAGAGGTCGCGAACGGCCGCGAAAATGCCGGTGTAGGTTGCGGGATTGGAGCGCGGAGTGCGGCCGATGGGAGACTGGTCGATGCGAATGACCTTGTCGATCAACTCCGATCCGGTGATGGTCTTGTGCGTGCCGGGCTCCTCGCGCGAACGATAGAGCTGGCGAGCGAGCGCGCGGTACAGGATGTCATTTACCAGGGTCGATTTGCCGGAGCCGGAAACGCCGGTCACAACCGTCATCACGCCGAGCGGAAACACCACGTCGAGATTCTTGAGGTTATTTTCGCGGGCGCCGAGGATGGCGATGGCTTTGCCATTTGGGCTGCGACGCTCGGGAAGCATGGCAATCTGCTGGCGTCCGGAGATGTAGGCGCCGGTGAGCGAGGCGGACGAGTCCATGATTTCGGCGGGCGTTCCGCTGGCGACCAACTCACCGCCGTGACGACCAGCGCCGGGGCCGAGGTCGATGACGTAGTCGGCGCGGCGGATCGTCTCTTCGTCGTGCTCCACTACCAGAACGGTATTGCCCAGGTCGCGCAAGTTTTCGAGAGCGGCGAGAAGACGCCCGTTGTCGCGGTGGTGCAGGCCGATGGAGGGTTCGTCGAGGACGTAGAGAACGCCGCGCAGCTTCGATCCGATTTGCGTGGCGAGGCGGATGCGCTGGCCTTCTCCCCCGGAGAGTGTGGCGGCGGAACGGCCGAGCTGCAGGTAGCCGAGTCCGACATCGTGCAGGAATTCGAGGCGTTGGGTGATTTCGTGGGCGATGCGTCCGGCGATGGTCAGTTCCCTGCCGGTCAGTTTGATGTTGCGCGCGGCTTCGAGAGCCCGCGCAATCGGAAGGCTGGTGAAATCGGTAATCGACATGCCGTTCACTTTTACTGCCAGACTCTCCGGACGCAGACGCTTGCCGTGGCATACCGAACATTCGGTGGCGGACATGAAATCCATCAGGTATTCGCGATAGGTGTCGGACGTTGAGGCTTCGAGATTCTGGCGGAGGTGGCCGAGAATTCCGAGAAAACCGGTTTTGCCACCGCGTTGCGGTTCACCGTAGAGCAGCAGGTTCTGAATCTTGTCGGGAAACTTCTCGAAGGGCGTCGTCAAGTCGAAGCCGTAGGCCAGGACAAGCAACTGCAAACTGCGCAGCAGGTTCTGCGATGACGAACCGGGGCCCAGGCCGCCATCGAGCAGCGGCTTTGACCAATCGACAATTACTTTGCCAGGATCTAAATCGTAGCGGCTACCGAGGCCGTGACACTCGGGACAAGCTCCGTAGGAGCTGTTGAACGAGAAGGATCGCGGCTCAAGTTGCGGGACGCTGATGCCGCAGTCGGGGCAGGCCAGGCGCGCCGAATAGAGCGTTTCGTCTCCGTTGACGACGGCTACCAGCACCAGACCGCCGCCCAGTTTCATGGCCAGTCCGACCGAGAGTTCGAGGCGGTGTTCGATTCCGGGCTTGACCAGCAGGCGATCCACGACGACTTCGATGGTGTGGTTCTTGCGCTTGTCGAGAGCGAGATCGTCCTCCAGGTTCACCAGTTCGCCATCGACGCGGGCGCGGGAGAAACCGTGCTGGATGAGTTTCTCCATTTCTTTTTTGAATTCGCCTTTGCGGCCGCGAACGATGGGCGCCATGATCATGACGCGGTCATCGGGCGTGAGCGACATGACACGCTGGACGATTTGCTCAGCAGACTGGCGAGTGATGGGCTTACCGCAATTCGGGCAATGGGGCACTCCGATTGAAGAATAGAGCAAGCGAAGGTAATCGTAGATTTCGGTGATGGTGCCGACGGTCGAGCGCGGACTGCGGCTGGTGGTCTTCTGCTCGATGGAAATCGCCGGGCTGAGGCCGTCGATGGAGTCGACGTCTGGGCGCTCCATCTGGTCGAGAAACTGGCGGGCGTAGGCGGAAAGCGTTTCCACGTAACGCCGCTGACCCTCGGCGTAAATCGTATCGAAAGCGAGCGAGGATTTGCCGGAGCCGCTCAGACCCGTAATGACCGTCAGAGTATTGCGAGGAATCTCGACGTCAATATTCTTCAGGTTGTGCTGGCGCGCGCCGCGCACGGAGATGCTGGTGATGGCCATTTAACACAAAACTTTATGGACTTCCGTAACGTGGACGGGTCCTAAGAAATGTTGGAGAGTGGAGATACGCAGTCCGATTCCCGTATCTTATTTGTTAACTGCGGCGGGGGTCAAATGCGGATACAGTAAAACATTTGCAGCCAGGCGATTTGGAGCAGGGCTGCCAGCAAGGGCCGGTAAAGTGAGCGCACTTTTCGTAGGTTTCTTAATCAGCAGCACCGCAATCCTGACCGTAATTCTGGGCGTATTTGGCGCGTATTGCGCGATTTGCGGCATATTGGCCGTGGTCAACCCCTCCCGACCGTCCAACGTTTTTCGGGCGTTGGTACCCCATCAAGGGCACGTCAGCGGCGACTAAGCGGGCGCTCCCGATCCTTCGGGTCGAGAGTCCTGCTTCATGCCGTGGGCTGTCGATCTCGATACCCAACTCCTATAAAGATCTTCCGCGCGAACCGGGTCGTCCCTCCGCGACTTGAATCACTTTTTCAACTTTCCACCGCTGAAAGCATTGGGCTACGCTGGTTCGCCCCTCCGGGGCGGGAACGCGCCAAGCCTACTGTGGGGGCGGTTGCTGGTTAGGCGCGGCCGGGGGTTGCTGCAGTTGTCTTTGTTTTTGGAGCATCTCCAGAATCTGCTCCGGGCTCTTGGGTCCCGCGTTGGGAAGATTTGGATCTGGCTGCTGATCTTGGGTATTGCCGGCGGCCGTGTCGGGCTGTGCGGGTTGTGCCTGCTGGGCCTGATCGTCGGCGTTGTCGTCGGCGTTATCGGAGTCGTCGTCTTTGCTGTCGTCTTCGGCATTCGCCGGATTTCCGGGTTGTACGGGCATCGCGGTAACGACCGGCCGGCCGAACGGCTGCGGCCGCCCGCCGTTCGGAGGCATCGCCCCCGGCGGGTTGACTTGATTCCCGCTCGCGGCGGTCGGGTTATCTCCCGACGACGAGGACTTGGCTATAAGTACCACGCTTGAAACAGCCCTGGGATCTGAGTTTGAACCTAGCATCACGTAATCAAAACTTGAGCCGTTGAGCAATCCGGCCATAACATCCCGCGGCGCTCCCGGGCCGAGGTGAGTGACCACGCGCTCGCTGGCGGCAGAGCCCGGAGGAATCTCAATTGAAGCCCCGGTGAGCCTGCGCACATCGCGCAGGATTTCGCCCAACGTCGAATTCTGAGCCGAGATGGTCAGCAAACCGCCCTCGAAGGTGACATTCGCTTTCGTGGCCGGAATCTGGTCCATCGGCAACTGACTCAGCGGACCGCTCGGAAGCGGCGGGAGGACGATCGGTTTCTGGACCTTGTGTGGACTATGGGCCTTGCGGTGCGGGGTGGTGGTCGGCGTCGCGGGTTGGGCAGCGGCCGGAGCCGGAAGGCTCTGCGCAAGCAGGCTCTGCGCAGGAAAGACAGGGGCTGCCAGCACGAGCCCCAAAGCAATCCATTGGCGTGTATACGACATTTAAAATATGCCCGTTTCCGCGAGCGGCTGCCGGTTCTGGAGCCACTCCGCGCCTGCCTGATACTACCACCGCCTGTAGAACGCCGGAGAGCCTGATTTCTTGCGCATTTGATTACGAATGGCCGATGCAGGTATAGCCTTTGCAACCATTTGGACTGTCCTCGGCTTGAACTGCGCGTAGAATGCCAGCGGAGGCTTTATCTTTGGACATGGCTTCGGGAACCGCACTCCGGAATCTTCGACGCTGCCGAAGATGGCTGTGGCTGGGGCTGCTGGGAGCGTCGCTCTGTGTCTGTGCCCAAGCCCAGATTTGCCAGAGCGCCACGGATATGGATGATTCCGTACGAACCGGGCTCGAAGCCGCGGCGAAGCGCTATTTCGAGATGTCGGCGCGCGGCGATACGGCTGCCTTGCGGCAGAACTCCGTTGCCTCCGTGGCAGCCAGTTTTGCCGGAATCGAGGCCGCAGTCAAAGAGAACCAGGCCATGTTCGCTGGTGCAAAAGCCACGGCTCGGCCGCCTTTTTTATTGACCGTTGATGGCGCGGACGTGCTGAAGCGCGCTGAATTTTTGTGCGGCGTATTTGGGAAGTCGGGTCAGACGAAGGATAGCGCGGTATTTGTCCTGAATAATCTGCCGCCCGGCAGGTACGGCTTCACGATTCTCGAGGTGAGCGGCAGCCAGGCCGCGATGACGCTGACGTTGGTCTTGCAGCAGGTAGGCGCCGACTGGAAGCTGGCAGGGTTTTTCGCCAAGTCTTCGCAAGCGTCCGGACACGATGCGGAGTGGTTCACTCAGCGCGCCCGCGATTTCAAGGCTAAGGCTCAGAATCACAACGCCTGGCTGTATTACCGCGAGGCGATCGCGCTGTCTTCTCCAGTGGACTTCATGAGCACTCTGGCCACCGACAAACTCTATGACGAAGCCCGGACAACACAACCCGCCGATATGCCCGCTAATGGCAACGTCGTGGACATGAGCGCGGGCGGCAGGATTTATCACTTGACCGAGATTTTTCTGCGGTCCGTGGGCAACGATCTTGACGTGGAAGTAAATTATCAGGCGGCGGATGTGTCGAATACGGGGCGCACCTTTCAGGAAAATACGGCCGTGATCAAGGCACTGGTGGCGAGGTTTCCCGAATTTGGCGACGCATTTGCGGGAGTGGTAGCGCGTGCCATCGAGCCCTCTGGCCACGACTTTAGTTCGCTCATGGCGATGAAGGACATCAAGTAAGGGTGGCGCCGAACCCCGCGAACGGGAATCGACATTCAACCCCAGCGCTAACGGCGTTCTCCGTTGCGTAGTTGGCGTCATCGCCAAAGCGATGACCGGGTGAGGAATTACCGGCAACGGTCAGTTTGAACCGGTTTTGAAAGGGCACGGCTTCAGCCGTGCCATAAGCATCGTGTTTTCATTGCGGCTTTTAGCCGCTGAGGGACGGCGATTCTCAAACTGCACCACCGCCGAATTCCCTCTCCAGTTGCCTTCTCCATCCCGCGGGACTAGTATTTTTCTGGGTCATTCCGCCGCCAGCAAACTCGCTCTCAATTTCGTTCTTAAGGAGGATTTATGGGAATTGCAGTTTCGCCAATCCAGATCGATTCACGGGTCAGCGACTTCATCGGGAAGCCGCGCAAAATGCTGATCGACGGCAAGTGGGTAAGTGCCGTCTCGGGCAAAACTTTCCCAACCTATAACCCAGCCACCGGCGAAATCCTGGCGCAGGTCGCGGAAGGCGACCGGCAGGACATTGACCTGGCAGTAAAGGCCGCGCGCAAGGCGTTTGACAGCGGCCCCTGGTCTCGTATTACGGCATCTGACCGGGGCAAGCTGGTGTGGAAACTGGCCGATTTGCTGGAAGAGCACCTGGAAGAATTCGCTACGATAGAAACACTTGATAACGGCAAGCCGCTCACCGTGGCGCGCGCCGCCGATGTTCCGCTCGCCGTCGATATGTTCCGCTATATGGCGGGATGGGCGACCAAGCTCGAAGGCACGACCATTCCGCTCTCGGTACTGTATACGCCCGGCGTCAACTACCACGCTTACACGTTGCGCGAGCCGGTCGGCGTGGTGGGGCAGATCATCCCGTGGAATTTCCCGCTGCTGATGGCAGTGTGGAAGCTGGCGCCTGCGCTGGCGACAGGATGCACGGTGGTGTTGAAGCCGGCCGAGCAGACGCCACTCTCGGCGCTGCGTCTGGGCGAGCTGATTATGGAAGCCGGATTCCCGGATGGCGTGGTCAACATCGTCCCGGGATATGGCGAGACTGCGGGTGCGGCGCTGGCGGCGCACGATCTGGTCGATAAAGTTGCGTTTACCGGGTCGACGGAAGTGGGCAAGCTGATTGTTCACGCGGCGACGGGGAATCTGAAGAAAGTTTCGCTCGAACTCGGCGGCAAATCGCCTAATGTCGTGTTCAAGGATGCCGACATGGACACGGCGATCGGCGGCGCGGCCAGCGCCATTTTCTTCAATCACGGCCAGTGTTGCTGCGCCGGGTCACGACTGTTCGTGGAGCGGCCGGTGTTTGATCGGGTGGTGGACGGTGTGGCGGCGCAGGCAAA
>Ga0070761_10001728_pt1 | contig 13631 bp, 14 predicted proteins | sample HubBroMetageREF1_FD_66724 | JGI IMG/M metagenome (GOLD analysis project Ga0070761, IMG submission 66724) | Reference soil microbial communities from the Hubbard Brook experimental Forest, New Hampshire, USA - Hubbard Brook CCASE Soil... | ecosystem: Environmental > Terrestrial > Soil >...
GAAATAGGACGACGCTGAATACCGTGCCTGAACCAATCAAATCACAAGCAGTCCGCACGCCGACCGAAGCCGACATTCGCGCCGAGAATCCATCCCCGCAACTCCGCCGGCATGCGTGGATCAATATCGCGGGACCGATTGCCGCCGTCTTTCTCGGAATTTTCGCCGCTGCGATGTATCTGCGGCCGGTCGATGTGCTGCGATGGATTCAGATTTCACGGCTCGGATGGTCGGGCGTGACGCAGAACGACCTCGCGCTCAAGGACGGCCTCATCACGTACCTGATGACCGGGGGCTATTCGGGGATGGAGCCGGTGGTGATGATTCATGGGCTCGGTCCAAACGCGGCGCTGGTGTGGCGCGGCATCATGCCGCCGGTGGCGGACGCGCATTACAAGGTTATCGCGCCTAACCTGCCCGGCTTTGCCTCATCCGATCACAAGCAGGTCCAATACACGATCGCGTACCAAGCCGAAGCCGTGGCCGAGATGATCGACGAGTTGAAGCTCGATCACGTCAACCTGATCGGTAATGATCTCGGCGCCGACGTCGCGCTCTACTACGCCGTCGAGCATCCCGACAAAGTGGAGCGGATGGTGCTGGTGTCGGGCGGGCTGGTCGGCGCGCGCGGGGCTGAAAAGCTGCGCCAGGGGATGCTGCCGACGACGCCCGAGGCGGTCCGCGCGCAGGTCGAGGCGAGCTTTTTCGATCTACCGCCGATGCCGGACTTCATTTATCAGCGCATGATGGAGCAGTTGAGCGGCGACCTTCAGGCCGAGACCGACATGATAAATTCGGTGCCGCGCGACGAGGCGCACATCCGCTCGAAGATAGGCCAGGTCTTCAACACGCTCACGATCATAATGTGGGGCGCGAAAAATCCGTACTTCTCGAACGCCGAAGCCGAAGCGTTGCACGCGGCGATGCCGGGTTCGGCGACCGTAGTCTTCAAAACCTCCGGGGCGTACCCGCAACTCGAGCATCCCGACGATTTCGCCGAGTCGCTAATCTTCGTAATCAAGCAGGAAGAAGGCGGCCGCTAACTCTCCTCTGGCGTAGCGATCAGAATGTGTTCCAGAACGAATCGCAATTGTGAAAGGTATTGAAGTTGGTCTCGGGCATCGGTGTCGGCGGCACCAGCGACTGGAATTGATCGGTTGACGAGCTATAGGGCGTCCACATCGGTTGTTCGGACGAGTTAGGGTTAAGTGTCTTGGCGAACTGAGTCCAGTAGCTGATCATCGAGTCGGATAGCATCTGCTGGTCAGCCGTAAACGGAAAGATCTCCCCTGATACAAGCATCAGGTACTGAATCTCCGCGCCGTGATAAGCGCCGAGCGGAAAGCTTAGCCCGGGTATCGTACCCGGAGGCGCGTTCTCATCATTGAACTCGTACGTATAGGTAGTCGTGAATTGCGACAAGGACTTATCCGCATTGCGCGCCGGACAGCTAAACACTCCGTCGGTACCATTGGCACCAAGTGCCAGGCCGCCGTTCGGATAACTCGAATAGGGGTATAGGGCCTCAACTGAGGACGCCAATTCCGAGGTCCATAGTGCCAGTACCGCGGCGTCGTATTCCGCCTCAGTATCGATAGGATTCCCGGTTGCGTCGTACTCTTCTGCTACGAAGGCCCTGTATTCATCATGATTGGTACCTGAGATCACAGGCACCTTATTGAACTCGCCGCTCTTGAATGCGGCGGTAGGTGTTTGTGTAAGCAGTTTTCCATCGACGAAGGGATACACCACGCCTGGCTCCACGGCGACCAACGCGTCTGCTGACACCCCGCGCAGGCACTCTGCTGTCTGACTGCTGCAGCCGACGGCGCTGGCAATGGAGTTCCCGGCCTCCGCGAAGCCATTAGAAGTCTCCGCAGTCTTCACGATTAGAACGGAATCAAAGTAGTCCTGAAATTCCACATAAGAGCCGCTCTCTGCTATCGCGCCGCGAAACAGTCCTTTCGCGAGCGGAGATGCGAGCTGGGCATAAACGCTCTGCCCTCCGGCGGACTCACCGAATATGGTTACACCCTTTGGATTGCCGCCAAAGGCCTTGATATTCTCCTGAACCCAGTTAAGCGCGAATTGCTGATCCATGAACCCATAGTTACCCAGCATATGATGCTCGGCGTCGATACCGGACTGTGCGAGGAATCCCAGCACACCCAGGCGGTAGTTAATCGTGACCACGATCACACCGCCGCCGTTCACGAGAGGCGTGGGATCGTATAGGTCGCCACCGCCACCGGTTAGTCCGCCCCCATGAATCCAAACCATCACGGGTAGGCCTTTGGATTTTTTGCTGGTAGAGGAGGATGGAGACTCGTCGCCAGTCTCTTCGCCCGGCTCGGCTGCAGCCGGCGTATATACATTCAGGAACAGGCAATTCTCGCTGCCACTCGGTCCGGGTTGCGTGCATTCACTGCCGAACTGGTTTGCCTCGAGCGGCGCCTTGAACTTCCCGAAAGCCTCCGGCGGCAGCCAGCGCAAAGCTCCCGAAGGATCCTTGGCATATGGGATGCCGAGATATTCGTTGACGCCATTGACGGTCATCCCGAGCACGACCCCGCTTTTGGTAATCGCAAACGGTTTCGGAAACGACTTCTTTGCCGAAGCACTCGCAACCATGCCCAGTGTGCAGGCGCAAACAAGTGCCACGGCCAGCACCAGTCTCGAAGTAATCCCATCGCGCACGAACCGGTCGCCCGCCTTCTCGCCAATCTTCATCGTTATGAATCTCCCCAAGGAACGTTCGACATATGCACAGACGGCCCGCGCTGCGCAAGAACATTTCTTCTGGCCGCAGTGGCTTGCGCGGGAAGTAGGCGTCTGCGATAAGCGAGTTTGAAAGTTTGCTCCAGCGAGGAATCGACAACGATGAAGCTCTACAATACGAACCTCTCCAACTTTGCCACCAAGTCCCGCCTCGTCATTTACGAGAAAGGACTCAACATCGAGATGGCGCCGATTCCGGGCGGCGATCTCCACTCGGCCGAGTACGCCCAGATCAATCCGCTCGGCAAAATTCCGGCGCTCGATGCCGACGGCCTGCTGATCCCCGAGTCCGAAGTCATCAACGAATATCTCGAAGACAAGTACCCGACGCCGCCGCTGCTGCCCAAGAGTCCCGAGGGCCGCGCCAAGGTGCGAATCATCACCCGCTTCCACGACCTGTACCTCGAACCGCCGCTGCGTGCGCTGTTCGGCCAGATGAATCCGAAGACTCGCGACGAAAAAGTCGTCGCCGAGAAGGTGGCCGACCTCACGAATCGCCTCGGCCAGCTCGACAAGATGCTCGCCGATGGAGGCTTCGCATGCGGCGCCGAGTTCACGCTGGCCGATTGCGCGCTCGCGCCCACGATGTTCTTCGCGACCAACCTGGGACCCGTCTTCGGCATCAAGCCGCTCGACGGACGTCCGAAACTCGCGGCATGGTGGGCTCACGTGCAGACGCGCCCGTCGGTGAAAAAAGCCCACGGTGAGATGGCGGAAGCGCTGGCGGCGATGCAGCGCGGCGGCCGCTAGAAAATCGTCGCGTGAAAGCGGGAGCATCTGCTATGATGCTCCCGCGTCTTGCTGCGACTCATCGCGCAAGGATCAAACGAGTATGTCTTATCTCGACCGCGACGGCGTAATCATCTACTACGAACAGCACGGCGCGGGACCCTCCGTGCTGCTCTCGCACGGCTACAGCGCCAGCGCGCGCATGTGGCAAGGTCAGATGGAAGCGTTATCCGACAACTATCACGTGATCGCGTGGGATATGCGCGGTCACGACCGCTCCGACTCGCCCGACGATCCGTCGCTCTATTCGCACGAAGCAACCATTCACGATATGGCCGCGGTGCTCGACGCTTGCGGCGTCGGCCGCGCCATCATCGCGGGCTTGTCGCTGGGTGGTTTCATGTCGCTGGCGTTTCACCTCGCGCATCCGACACGCACCGAGGCGCTGATGCTGTTCGATACCGGGCCCGGCTACAAGAAGGACGACGGCCGCGCAGGATGGAACCGGCTCGCGGACAGCGTGGCGGTGGCGTACGAGAAAAAGGGTCTCGCGGCGGCCGGCGCCAGTGCCGAGGTCAGCCTCGCGCGTCATCGCAGCGCGCAGGGGCTTGCGCACGCGGCACGTGGGATGCTCGCACAGACGGATGGCCGCGTGATCGAGTCATTGCCGTCAATCGCGGTGCCGGCGCTGGTGCTGGTCGGCGAAAACGATGTGCAGTTCCGGCCGTCGGCGGATTACATGGCGGCGAAAATTCCCGGTGCGGACAAAGTAATCCTCGAACGGGCCGGACACGCCGCAAATATCGATCAGCCCGCCGCGTTTAACGACGCTGTTCGCGCCTTCCTCGATCGCGTGACCGCGTAGCAGCTGCTGGAGAACGCTCCCGCGAATCGGCAATATTGTAGATCGGATGCCGGGATCGCATCGCCGTCGTTGGCGACAAGTCTGCAGACCTGATTGATCATAGGGTCGCCGCGAGATTCCCTTAGGACCAACGCTAGCATGGCTGTTCCTCCGCTTTCCGAAATCAATCGCAACCTGTTCAATAAGCTCATCGATCATCACATCCGCTTCTCGCTGGCCAAGCTGCGGATCGAGTTGACGAAGCATGACTGGTATCGCGCGACGGCGCTCGTCGTGCGCGACATGCTGGTCGAGAAAATGCTCGCGACGCGCCAGCGTTTCGATCGCAATCATGCCAAGAAGCTCTACTACCTCTCGCTCGAATTTCTGATCGGCCGCTCGCTCGAGAACAACCTCTTCAACCTCGGCATCATCGACACTTGCCGCGATTTCCTGGCCGAGAACGGAATCGACCTACAAAACCTGTTCGACGAGGAGCCCGACGCGGCGCTCGGCAACGGCGGCCTTGGGCGGCTGGCCGCGTGTTTTCTCGATTCGCTGGCGACACTCGATCTGCCCGGCTACGCGTACGGAATCAACTACGAGTACGGACTCTTCCGCCAGGAGATTCGCGGCGGCTACCAGGTCGAGCGGCCCGACGCGTGGCAGCGCGAAACCTCGCCGTGGCTGGTGGCGCGCCCGGAGCAGTCGTGCAGGATTCCGGTTTACGGGCGCATCGAGCACCGGATCGACAAGCGGGGCGAATACAATCCGATCTGGGTGGATTGGCGCGTGTTGGTCGGGGTGCCGTCCGATCTGCCGATCGCGGGATTCGGCGGACGCACGGTGAACTTCGTGCGCCTGTATTCGGCCGGCGCGTCCGATGAATTCGACATGCAGATCTTCAATGCCGGCGACTACATGAAGGCCGTCGAGCAGAAGATGCTGTCCGAAACCATCTCGAAAGTGCTGTACCCGTCCGACGCCGTGGCGGCGGGCCGCGAACTGAGGCTGCTGCAGGAGTACTTCTTCGTGGCCTGCGCAGTACACGACATAGTACAAGGATTCGTCGCTCGCGGTCAGGACTTCAGCGATTTCGCATCGCAAGTAGCTATTCAACTTAATGATACGCATCCCTCACTGACTATTGCCGAGTTGATGCGCGTCTTCATCGACGAGTACGATCTGGAATGGCCGATGGCGTGGGAAATCACGCGCAACACCGTCGCATATACGAATCACACGCTATTGCCCGAAGCGCTGGAACGATGGCCGGTGAGCCTGCTCGAACGGGTGGTGCCGCGGCATCTGCAGATCATCTACGAGATCAATCGCCGCTTCATGGCGGACGCTTCGTTGGTGTGGAAGGACGACCCCGAACGCCTCAAGCGGGTGTCGATCCTCCAGGAGGGTTACGAAGGAGGGCAGATCCGGATGGCGCATCTGGCGATCGTCGGAAGCCATTCGGTCAACGGGGTTTCAAAGCTGCACACCGAACTGGTTAAGACGCGGCTGGTGCCCGACTTCTATCAACTGTGGCCGGAGAAGTTCAGCAACAAGACCAACGGCGTCACGCAACGGCGATGGCTGTTGACGGCGAATCCGGGTCTGGCCAACCTGCTCGACGCGACCATCGGCGTGGGATGGGCGACCGACCTCGAGCAGTTGAGCGCGGTCGAGAAATTCGCGGACGACCCCGAGTTCCAGCGCCGCTTCAGGGCCATCAAGCGCGCCAACAAGGAGCGCCTCGCGAGAATCGTGAATCGAGTCGCCGCGGTCGACGTCGATCCCGCCGCGATGTTCGATATACAGGCCAAGCGAATCCACGAGTACAAGCGCCAGCTCCTGATGGCGTTGGGGATCGTGCATCAGTATTTGCTGCTCGTGGACGAGGGCCTCGAGCCGCCGGTGCCACGCACGTACCTGCTCGCAGGCAAAGCGGCGCCCGGCTACTGGGCGGCGAAGATGATCATCAAGTTGATCAACAGCCTGGGCGAAGTGATCAATAACGATCCGAAGACGCGCGAACTGATCAAGGTCGCCTTCCTGCCGGACTACCGGGTCTCGCTCGCGGAAAAAATAATTCCCGCCGCCGACGTTTCCGAACAGATCTCGACCGCCGGCCGCGAAGCGTCGGGCACCGGCAACATGAAGTTCGCGATGAACGGCGCGCTGACGGTCGGGACTCTCGATGGCGCGAACATCGAGATTCGGGAAGCCGTCGGCGCGGAAAATATATTCATCTTCGGCCTGACCGCCGAGCAGATCGAAGATCTGACTTTGAAGGGTGCGTACCGGCCGCGTGAATACTACGAGACTGACCCGCGGCTCAAGCGAGTGCTCGATGAGCTGGCGTCCGATCGCTTTTGTCCTGGCGAGCCGGGACTGTTTCGATGGGTTCGCGACGTGCTGGTCAATCGCGACGACTATTTCCTGATGGCGGATTTCGAATCGTATGTGGGGATCCAGTCAGAGGTGTTGACTGAGTACCAACATCCGGAAGTCTGGACGCGAAAGGCGATACTCAACCTGGCGCGAATTGGCTATTTCTCGAGTGATCGGGCCGTCGCCGAATACTCACGCGAAATATGGCACCTCGGCCAATCATGACTCGATTATTCAGGCGTCTGTAATCAGCGTAAAACCCAGGCTCGCGGCTGCTCGATTGAGCGCATCGTCGAAGCACGCGAAGCTAACCGAAGATCGAAGCGTCACTTCCATCAGATCGACCGTTGCCAGGTGCAATGCGTCGTAGGCCCTCAAGCGATATTGTTCCGCCAGATCTCCCGCGCGGCGTATCGTGGTCGCGTCGACCGGCAGGCGATCCAGCCGGTTCCAGCCTTGCTCGAATTCATGCGTGTGGCGCTTCAGAGCATCATCGTCAATGTCAGCCAGGCGATGTTTCCTCGCGAAGGCCGACCTGGCCTCGATATAGGCGACGAGGCTGGTGGCAACGAGATCCGCTCGTACGACCGCCCGCTTCACTTCAGCGCTGCCAACTTCCCGCGCGTAGAGCTTTACCAGGGCGGAGGTATCCAGATAGAGGATCACCTTCGATCCTCAAGCACGATCTCAGCAAGCGACTTCTCGCCTGGGCCGATTACGATTGGGCGCAACGCTCCGCGGATCTTGCCACCTTTTGCCGGGAGCATTCCCGGAATCCGCCGGAGACGCCGCGCGAGTTCCGAGGCGTCCACCTCCGCGTTGGCCGCTGGAGCCAACGCCAGCAACCGTGCCACCGGCCGGCCGCGAGATGTGATTACCACATCTTCGCCGTTACTGGCCTTTTGAAGATACAGGGATAACCGCGCCTTGAACTCGCGCACAGATGCTTTCATGAGACCACATTATAGACAATGTAGTCACATCGCGCGAGGACACGGGATCCGCGCTTCCAGAAATGCCAGGCCGGAGGGCGTGACTTTGACGACGATGCGTCCGTTCACGTATTGCCTTGCGACTAGTCCGCGCTCGTTCGCATTCTCCCAGACCGGGAACCTTGGGCATGAGGTGCGCCACGCGTCCATCACTTCGTCGTAGCTTCTCTCTCTGTTTGCAATCCACTCGAGCAGATCGAGTAGCAGGGATTCGACCGCATCGAACATGGATTCGTCTTCCGGCATGGCCGCAGAATATCAAACTCAAAGTTTCCAATCACGCCGTAACCGTTTTGCGGTACGTCCGTACTACCGTCTATGAAGGCACTGGTGCGTCCGCCAATACAGCTCGCGTTCCTGGGGCTGCTGGTTGGATTGTTGATAGTGGCGCCGGCTGGGCAGGCGCGAGGGCAGGCGAATTCAGCAGGGGCGCCGTCATTTGGCGCAGAAAATGCGAAGACTCCGTCTGGTGATGAGGCGGGCAAGCCAGCCGACACCGGAAACGCGGCGACTCATCACAAGGGCGCTCACTCTCAACACAAGAAGAAAAAAACGTCCTTCATGAGCAAGATGCGCGACAAAGCTCAGAAGCTATTCGGCAAGAAGCAGGAACCGCAACCAGCGGCGAAACAGATACCGCAAAAGGACATCGAATAGCGACTAAGTTGTACGCGCTCTTTCTGGACTACGCCCACTCCTTGGGCACCGCCTGCGCACGCTGATGAGTCAGTAATTTGGAGCGTCGCGCCTGCTCCTCGGGAGTAACCGTCGCGGGATCTTCGCGATACTCGGGGCCGGCCGCCATCGCTTTTTTGACCGCGGGCCGTTCGCCAATCTCATCGAGCCACCGCTTGACGTTGGGAAATTCGCTGAGGTCGATATTGCGCATCTGCCAGGTGGTCGCCCACGGATAGCAAATCATGTCGGCGATCGTGTACTCGCCGGCCGCCAGGTAGCGCTTCTTGTGCAGGCCGAGATTCATGACTCCGTAGATGCGATGGACTTCGTTATCGAAGCGCAGCAGCGCGTAAGTTTGGTCGCCGTTTTTCGGATTTTGCGTCGCGCGCCGAAAATGTCCCTGTTCGCCCATCTTGGGTCCCTGGTTGGCCATCTGCCAGTAGAGCCATTGCGTGACTTCGGCTTTCTTATGCGGTTCCTGCGGCCAGAACTTCCCGCTCTTTTCGGCCAGGTATTCCATGATCGCGCCGGATTCGAAGATGGTGATTGGCGCGCCGCCGCCCTTCGGTTCGTGGTCAACAATCGCCGGCATCCGGCCGTTGGGTGCGATCTTCAGGAAGTCGGGACTCAGCTGATCGCCGCGCCCGATATTAATCGCCTTGATGTTATAAGGGATGCCGCTCTCCTCGAGCTGGATCGTAATTTTTTTCCCGTTTGGAGTTGGCCAGAAATACAGATCGATCATTTTGTTACTCCTCAATGGCTTTGCGCGGAAAAAAGACGGTGAATGACCCAAGTCTGATGCGAGCCGCGCTCTCGGTCAACCCTCGCGGGAACCCAGGAAGCGGTCGAGCGTGTCGGGATATTATTTCCTCGTCGACGACGAGCAGTCTTGCCATCTAGACACAGCGCGAGTGCGGCAGTTGGACCACGAACGTGCTGCCCTGAGCGGAGGAATCCAGAAAGATACGGCCTCTGTGCGATTCGACTATTTCCTTGGCAATCGCCAGACCCAGAGCGGCAGGACCGCCTTCGAATCCGTCCCGGGTCCATTGACCAGGTTGTTCGAAAACCAGATCGCTGATTTCGAGCGGAATCCCCGGTCCGCTATCCGAAACCGATAAACGCAGAACTTCCCCCGAGCGCGCGGCGGAGACTGAAACCGATCCGCCTTCGGGAGTATAGCGCAGCGCATTGCCGATCAAAGTCGAGAGCACCCAGGAAAGCTTCATCGGGTCGCCGTAGGACTCGAGTCCCGTTCCCACATTTATGCGCAGTGCGACTTCCTTTTGTGCGGCCTGCAACGAAAACTTTTTGGCGACCGAGGTCACCAGCCGCGCCAAATCAAACGTAACGTTGCGGACCGCGATCGAGGTGGTTTCATCACGCGTGACGTTCAAGAGACTATCGGACAAATCGCGGATGCGCGCCAAATCCTCGACCACTGTGGCGATGATTTCATGCTGCTTCGGATCTGGCGTTTTTCTCTCGAGCAACTCGATCGCCAGCGACAACGATGTGAGCGGCGTTCTTAGTTCATTCGATAGCGTGGCGATCAGGTTAGTGCGGGCGCGCTCCTTATCACGAAGATAGGTCATATCATGCAGCGTAATCATCGTGCCGAACGGAGTGCCATCTTCGAGCCGCAGCGGTGCGCACTTGAGGAGGTAGCTATGATCGCGGCCGCGAACGTGCAGATTTACTTCTGCCTGCTGTTCGCCTGCCGGGTAGGAGAGCGCGCTCCGCAGGGCGCCGCGGACACTTACGTAGTGACTATTGTCTTCTTCGAGGCCGAAGAACGGACGGCCGAGGATTTCTGTGCGCTCGAAACCAACTATCAGCGCAGCCTGCTCGTTAAGATTAGTGACAACCGCGTCGAGGTCTATCAAGATCACCGCGACGTCGAGACACTTCAGGATTGCCGCTGTTCTTTCGTCTTCTTCGATAGTGGCGGTGAATTTCATGCTGGGACCTCGTCCGATGTGAGCGGACTGCGGCATTGGTGCCGTGCCTGTGGTCCTCGTTCTACGTTGCTAGCGTGATCCTCGCGCGCCAGATGTCGGGAAAAGTTCGTAAATCATTCAGCAAGAGCTATGCCTAAAAAGTTAGCTAGCAATTGCCTCGTCGATTGGCACCGGCGGGACCCAAAACTATCAAAAAAAGAGGTGCACCAAAATGCGTTTTGCATTGTCAGGTGGTCAGCCTGGTGGCACCAACTGGCAACGCAATGCTGCCTTGTCGCCTTTGTAGCCATTGGCGAGTCGCACAGCTATGCAAATGTCGATTAGGTGGAGACGCTAAGATGTCAGAGTCTATCGGTGAAGACTACTTGTCGGATGATCGCTATCTTTCACCTTGTCCTTATCACTCACACCTCGATCCAGGTACAAGGCAAGCGCGATCACGACGACGAGCAGTAATAGGACAATTGGCATAGCCATCACCTATCCGAATCGCCGGTCGGTCTACCGAGCGCGAGGCGCAATCAGTGCGTGGCTACCAACGCCGAAGGATTTGCGACGTCGATATAAGGCGATCGAATGGCGGCCGGACTAGTCTCAATGAATGTGCTATCCAACCCCAGAATGGCGATGCTCTCTGGACAAACACACTCGATCAAATCGCGCGCCATTTGCATAGCCGCTTCGTCCCTAACCGTGAGGTCGATCTTGAGACGCTCGACCATGTCCAGGACGAACTGCTGACCGCGGTAAAGCCGCTGACGTTGACGGATGCTCGCAGGAAGCGTGCGGCGAACTTCCGTCACGTCGAAATCGGACAAGCCCAGCGTTTTGGCAGCTTCCGTAAAGCGGTCAAGCGTCACGGGATCAATTACTAACTCGATTCTCTTCATGGCTTAGCACCCAAGACTGTCGGATCAGGATTCGTCACCTGCTGTCAGAATAAGTGCATAGGGTGTGCCCAATAAAAACCCCCGCTTTCATAAGGATTTCTGCAATCCGTTGCCGCTGGACAGTTGATTTTGAGCGATCCTACTTTTCATTTTGAAATGCAGCGCCGACAAACCGCTCCCGCCGAGAAAGCAACCTGAAGCTCAAGATCCGAAATCCTGATGAGCTGTGCGGCTCTTCGTTCGACCACTTCCCGATGCGCCCTCGTGATGGCCTCTGGCCCGCTGGTTGCTTTAACCGGTAGGCCATTCGTTAAGGCCCATCGCGAAAACTATGAAAGTATCCACGACACCGCGTCGCAATTTGTCTTCTATCATGATCATCGCCCCGGTTCCGAAGTTCGGAATTCAGATGCCCCTGGTAGTCTCGCCGAATGACTACGGCGAGCTCTATCGGACGCGTACCTCATTAAGGCGCGAGCACCCCGGTAAAGCTTTTTCACGACAAGAAATGAAGCACAACTTTGCGATCCAGGCGCTCGAAAGGCCCGGATTCTTTGCACGTCAGCCGTATATCTATTCGTGCGTGCGATGCCGACAGATATTTCTGGTCAACGAGCGCCGCGGCTCGATAGTAGCGATCGATCGCAATCGAAACTCTTTGCCGGAGCCCGAAAATTCGAGACAGGTTGAGACCTTCGCTGAGGGTCCATGCCCCAGCTTTAAGCTGGCTTCGAACTTCCGCGGGCCGCAACCACCAAGGACCACGATCAAATTGAGCAAGCTGAAGCTCGGCTTGTTGAGAATTGTGGCTTCGCTTTGCCCGGAATTCCGAGGGTCCCGCAAGATCGAAAATGCGAGCAAGCAAGCTCAGGCTATGCTCGCGATTACGCCTCAGGAATTTCTTTTCTAGCATTTTCACTGCGACATGTTTCAGCGAAGACTTATGAAATCGAATCGAGAAATTCAGAAGCGCCTCATAACCTCTTACCTTGGCGCGAAGGTTGACGGGATTTCATCCATGCAAGCGCATCCGTTCGATCCTTATCTCAGTCATGAGAGTCCCGGTGGCGGAAGCGTGCAAGGGTCCGCGACACCGGCAAGGTCGCCCCGCTTCAGGCGGAAGCCGGCCTTCACCGCGGAGGAACCTCGCCATAGTTTCGCGATTGAGGCCCTCGAGAGGCCCGGCGCCTTTCGTCCCCAACCGTATCTATATACTTGCGTTCGCTGCCGATGGATTTTTCGTCTCAACGATACCCGCGGCTCGATCATTGCCCTGGACGGGTTGGGCCGACATCTACCTGAACCCGAGAATGCCAAACGCATAGTCACTTTTCATCGAGGACCGTGCCCAGCCTTTACTGTCTTCGAGTACCCGGTCCCTGAGGTTGAGCGCGAGAGCCTCCTCTCCAGGTACTTGTCGAAGATTGTCGACGCGCTACGCGGAATGACCAACTCCGGCAGACCCGGGACTCCTGCTCACAGGCAGGAAACGACGGCGACCTAGCCATCTGGTTCCTCGCCCTAAGTTTCGACGGCCGCGCCTTTCGCCGATAGCTGTCGGATCGAATGTTTGACGTTAGCGGGCGAATGGCGCAGATTCGCAAGCTGTCATGGCCGTCGAACACAGGATTGACCTTGGCTGCCATCCGTCGGCAACGACTAACACAGTGCGCGCGATTCAGGTGCTGGTACGCCGCCGGCTCAGCGCTGAACTAGAGATGACCTTCCGCCTCGACGGCGACATTCCGCGAATCCAGATCCCTCCAATAGGCGTGCCGCGCTTTGCGAGAGATCTATGGCGCCATACCTGCTTCGAGACCTTCATCGCGGTGGACGGGCAGCCGACCTATCACGAGTTCAACTTCGCGCCGTCGCGAGAGTGGGCCGTCTACGCCTTCAGCGGCTATCGCAACGGTGGTCCTGTAGCGAACGAAACGATACGCCCGCAAATTGCAGTGCGCTCGACCGGCAATCGGCTCGAGCTCGACGCCCTGGTCCGGCTCGATAGCCTGTCCGCTGCCCACTCGCGCGCCACTCTTCGCATCGGCCTCTCGGCGGTCATCGAGGCGATCGATGGATTCTCGTACTGGGCGATACGTCATCCGTCCGACAAACCAGATTTTCACGACGCCAATGGATTCAGTCTGCTGCTGGAGCCAGTTCGCGAGTAAGTCTTGATTGCGAATTAGCGGGGTTAGGTTCTCATGAAGCATCCGCAACCACTAGGGCTCGACCGGCGGCTCGTGGATCAGCTTCTATCGAGAACGAAGCGTGACTTGTCCGCCGCCAGCCGAATTGATCTTCTATCTCGCCACTTCCTTGGACTAACCTACCAGCCAAATCCGCTGATTGGTTCGGCTGGCTCCGCCGA
>Ga0070761_10001729_pt1 | contig 13631 bp, 13 predicted proteins | sample HubBroMetageREF1_FD_66724 | JGI IMG/M metagenome (GOLD analysis project Ga0070761, IMG submission 66724) | Reference soil microbial communities from the Hubbard Brook experimental Forest, New Hampshire, USA - Hubbard Brook CCASE Soil... | ecosystem: Environmental > Terrestrial > Soil >...
TGGGTTTCGATCGCCTGGAACGCGACGTGCTGCCGCGCTTCGCGCCGCAGCGGGTCGCCGAGATTACGGGACTTGGCCTCGAGGACATCGAGCGATTCGCCGCCCTGTACGGCGGTGCCAAGGCGTCGTTCATCCGCATCGGCGAGGGTATGACGCGGCTTTCGGCCGGCGGCCAGGCCTTGCGCGCTGTCGCGCTGCTGCCCGGCGTGACCGGCGCATATTCGCGGCCGGGCGGCGGTTCACTGCTCTACACGGGGGACTTTTTTGAGTTGAACTACGACGCGGTGTGTAAACCTTCCGGCCCGGCGACCGCGCGCACCATCAATCATCTGCGTTTGGGCCAGGCGCTCCTGGAAATGACCGACCCACCCATCCGCAGTCTTTTTGTCGCCAGCAACAACCCGGCAGTGACCTGTCCGGACGCAGGAAAGGTGCGGCGCGGGCTGGCCCGCGAGGATTTGTTCACGGTGGTGCACGATCCTTTCATGTCGGTCACGGCCCGCTATGCCGACATTGTGTTGCCGGCTGCGCTGTATCTCGAGACAGAGGACCTCTATCGCGCGTACGGTGCGTACTACATGCAATACGCTCCACAGGCAGTGATTCCGCGCGGGCAGGCGTGGTCCAATTTTCGGGTGGCGCAGACGTTAGCCCAGAAAATGGGACTCACCGATCAGGTGTTTCGATGGTCCGAGAAAGAGATCATGCGCGAACTCTTTCGCATCCCAAATGGCAATGGCGCGACTCTTGATTCCGACCAGGTGCGTGAAGCCGGGCCCATTCGGCTGCCGCCCGAAGCAAGTCAGAGATTCCTTACTCCTTCGGGAAAGCTCGAATTCTATTCAGACTCCCTGGCGGCCAGGCGATTGCCGCCCATGCCGGACTGGCGCGAAGATGCTGAAGAGGTTCAAGATGCGGCTCGCTGGCCGTTGCGGCTGCTCACGGCGCCCGGATTTTTTCAGCCGCACACCACTTATTCCGGCGTGACGTCGCTGCGGCGGCATGAGGGGTTGCCGCTGTGTATCCTGCACCCCGAGGACGCCGGCACGCGCAACTTGAAGGACGGCCAACGGGTGCGCCTGTTCAATGATCGCGGAACGATCGGACTCGTGCTCCAGGTCAGCGATGAAGTCCAACCCGGCGTCGCATTCGTTCCGGGCCAGCGCCGTGATGACGAAACCGTGTCGGGAACGGTCAATATGCTTTGTTCGGATCGTTACACGGACATGGGTGAGGGCGCCACCTATCAGAGTACGTGGCTCGATGTGGCCGCCTGGGACTAGAAACTCGATCATCGTCTGCGCGTCGGCAATCACCCCGCCTTGGGCGGCATGAGCTCACGAAGTGCGATGACTTCCGCTGCTACGGCCGCCTTGATGGTCGGTCCGCGGTCAGGGGCGAATAGCGCAGAGTGCAGTGAGGGCAGCGGCTCTCCCGATTTCAGGGAGGCATCGTACTTCGCCTGTGGTACCGCGCCGATTCGCAGCATCAGGGTGGGTACCCCTGCGCGTTGATACTCCGAAAAATCCTCACTCGCCATTTCGGGGGGCATATCCATCACCTGCCGGGCTCCAAGGTCGCGCAGCAGTGCCGCCGCCACGCGTTTGGTCATGGCTGCGTCATTCACCAGGGCGTAACCTCCCTCGGTCATCTCTATGAGAGGCTCGCGCGGCGCACCCGCCGCCAGCGCTTCGGCCTTGGTGATGCGGGTAATGGAGCTCAAGAGATGTTCGCGCACGTCGTCACTCAACGAGCGAACCGAAAGCTCGAGAGTCACTTCGGAGGGAATGATGTTGGGCCTGGTGCCGCCGTGGATGGAGCCGACCGTCACCACCGCCGGATCGAAGGGCGAGTTTTCCCGCGAGACAATGGTCTGCAATGCCAACACTGTCCGAGCCGCAATCACGATGGGATCCACGGTCGATTCGGGTCGGGCACCATGACCGCCCCGGCCGAAAATGGTGATCTTGACCGAGTTCACGTTGCTCAAGATCGGGCCCGCGTGAAAGCCAACGATTCCCGCGGGATAGCGGGCGTCATCGTGAACCGCCAGTGCATAGTTGGGGCGCGCAAATCGGGTGAACAATCCATCGGCAAGCATCGCCTTGGCGCCATCTCCGAATTCCTCGGCCGGCTGGCCGATCAGCATCAGCGTGCCGCGCCAGCGCGTGCGTGTGCTCGCCATGATCCGCGCCGTGCCCATCCACGACGCCATGTGGATGTCATGTCCGCAGGCGTGCATGACACCGACGTCCGCGCCCTTGTCGTCCTTGGTCCGCACGGTGCTTGCGTAGGGCAGGCCCGTCTTCTCTTCGACAGGTAAGGCGTCCAATTCAGTGCGCAGCATCACCACCGGCCCCTCGCCATTCTTGAGTATGCCGACGACGCCCGTGCCGCCGACCCCGGTCGTCACGGCGAAGCCAAGCGTGCGCAGTTCCCCCGCCAGTTTGGCCGCAGTTTGCACCTCGTGCCCTGAAAGCTCCGGATGCTGGTGCAGGTCCAGGTACAGTGCCTCGGACTTTGGGTATATGGCATCAACCTCGGTCGAAATGGCGGTCGGAAATTGGGCGTGGGCGAAGGCGGCGAGCAGAAGCTGCCCAGCGAGGATGAGCAATTGTTGTTTCATGGCGCAACCTAAACCAAAAGATATCCGGGCGCCAGTCTGGAGCGCCTTCCCCGGAGGGAGATTATTTGTTCTTGAAGGTCGCCGCGAGCACGCCTAAGTGGCGCAGGCGCTCTTCGGTCGAAGGATGGGTCGACAGATATCCCCCCTTTGAGGAACCAGGGCGGGACTCCGTGAGCTTCCTGAGGGCGTCCGCGAGCAATGCCGGCGACATCCCATTCTGCATGAGGAGCGCCGCCCCATAGTCATCGGCCTCCCTCTCAAGACCTTGCGAATACTTCGCTTGCAGTAGTGCTGCCGGTGCCGCCGCCAGCAGATTGCTGATATCGCCGACGTAGAAAGTCCAGAACGCTCCGACTGCGGAGCTTTGCAGCAGCAGTTGCAGGCTGTGGCGTCCGTGCGCATGACCGAGTTCATGGGCGAACACCGCCAAAATCTGCGGATCATCATTGATCAGCGTGATCAGATCGTCGAGAACGATGATGGTGCCGTCAGGCAGGGTGAACGCATTCGCGCCCAGTTGCGACGACCTGCGAAACAGCAATTCTGAAGCCGGACTGCCGCCCCCGGGCAGGCGCAGTGCGTGAAATTGATCGCTCAGAGACTGCCGGCGCTCCGGGGAGATCTTGCTCGGCAAGAGGATTCTTCCGTCCAATATCTTCAGGGTCTGCACGGTCAGGGTTCTTCCGACAGCCGGCGGCAGATGCTGCGCACCCTGGGCGGCCGCCCACGGCAGGACCCATTTGTACCCCGCGGCCGCCAGCGCCACACAGGCAACCAGCGCCAATAGCACGAAGTGCAGACGGCGCTGCATGCGATCGACCCATCCATCGCGATGCGCCGTCGCCGACAGCAGGGTGTCGAGCGCATCCAAATCGCGTACTTCGCAGAATGTGCCGTCTTCCAGGCGCAGCCGGCGCGGCGCCCGCCCGAGGCGCTCATCAACCTTGACGCGAGCAAAGGGTACCCGGACATCGACGTCTTCGCCGACGATGACCAGATCTTCCCCAACCACCGACAGATTGACGACGCGAACGCGGGTGGAGCGCCCGTCGAAGTAGTTCGCGCTAAGCACGGGTCAGCCCACCCGGGGCCTACAGGGAAATATCGAAATCGAACGCGGTCGCCGCTTCCTCGCCGACCGCACCGATGGTCTCGGGGTCCGCTGCCACGAACTCCTGTAAATCGCCGGCCGGCAACAGCCGCACGGATTCCAACTGATATCTCGCCAGACGCACCATGGCCCAGGGAACGAAGAATCCCAGCGTCAGCACCACGAGCACGAAGTTGCTCACGGTGATCCAAATCAATGGGAAGGGCGACATGTTGCATTCGATGCGATGCTCGCCGAGGCGAGTGTTGTTCCAGATCAGGTTCGTGACGAGCGCATGAAACGCCGGCCCGATCGAGACCCCAATCACGATCAGCCCACCATAGAGGATCCCCAAGGCTCTGAAGACGGCGTACGGGTTGACCCGGCCGCCATGTTTCTGCGCTTCAGACGACGCGACGAACACCGCGCCGATTCCGCTGAGACCGAACACGAAAGCGAACGCCACCGCCGCGGCGAGCAGCAGCAGGTAGACCACATAGAACCGGCCGACTCGCGCATGAAAGGAACACTGCGTTTGCCCGAACCAGGTATTGTCGTGCTGATACGCCTTCAACCGCTGATGCATGAAGGGCGCCATCACATACAGTGTGATCAGGGTAAGAAATCCATTCAGCAGGAAAACCCGGTAGGCTCCGGCGACCGCGCCTCGAAAGTGAAAGCGCGTGCCGCGCCAGCTCGTGTTGTACAGCCGAAATCGAAATGAATTGCGCAGCAGCCACGGCATGACGATCGCAATTGCGCCCAAGATGACCAGCGTCAGCAGCGAGTGCAGGCGTACCGAGTAGTTGTAGGCGATCAGCATCGCGAGCGCGATGACGCGTCCGATCAAGATCCTCACCGGGCTGCCGTGAAAATCGAAGCTCGACCCGGCCACGCTGGTGTGCCTGTAAAAGTACTGCAGCCGCCGCACCTTGGCCCACGCTGAATAGATACCCAAGGTGACGATCGTCAACAGCAAATTGACGATCCAGATGCCGAAATACTCGGCTCCGCTGCCGTTGAAGTGCAGCGGTTCGGGCGCCCGGGGCGGGGAACTCTGGGGTGGTGATTCAGGTCTCGGATCTTTGTCCATAGGCTCAATTCCCTTTGATTTTTATTGGCCGCAATTAGGCTATCACAAGTGCCATAAGGGTGCGCAGTGAGGGCAGGCGCAAGTTGCCAACCAATCCGCCATCAAGGAATATGACGGCTACAGTCCAAGAGCCCGTGCCATGGCCGAAACCGTATATCCAGAGAATCCCAGCAATCCGATGGATCCGGTCGACGGCTCGGACGAGGGCCTCGCGCGCAAGGTACGACGGCATCTGCTGCCCTTGTTGTTTCTGCTGTACGTCGTCGCCTATCTGGACCGAATCAACGTGGGGTTCGCGGCGCTCGACATGAATCGCGATCTCGCCCTCTCCAGCGAGCAATACGGGTTGCTGTCGGGAATATTCTTCTGCGGCTACTTCCTGTTCGAAATTCCGAGCAATCTGATATTGCATCGGATCGGCGCGCGCATCTGGATCGCGCGCATTCTCCTCACGTGGGGGCTGGTCGCGATGCTGACCGGCTTCGTGCAGAACGCACCCCAGCTCTATGCGGCGCGCTTCCTGCTCGGCGTCGCGGAGGCCGGATTCTATCCCGGAATCCTGTACTACTTGTCTTACTGGTTTCGCCAGCGGCAACAGGCTCAGGCGGTCGGACTGTTTCTCACGGCTCTGCCCGCGGCCAGCATCATAGGCGGCCCTTTGTCGGGGTGGATAATGGACCATGTCCACGGCTTCGGACTCGCCGGCTGGCGGTGGCTCCTGATACTCGAAGCACTGCCGGCCATCGCCTGCGGGCTGCTGACATTGCGGCTTCTTCCCGACCGTCCGGCGGACGCGACCTTTCTCACCGCAAAGGAGAAGGCGCGGATAGAGCACGTGCTCGCCGGCGAGGCAGCTGCCAAGCCGGGAGGGGGGCAGCTGACCCTGCTCAAATCGCTGACCCATCCCCGCATCCTGCATCTCACTGCGATTCATTTCTTGTTTCTGATGGGGCTGTATCTGACCGGCTTCTGGATGCCTCAGTCGATCAAGGCTGTGGCTGCCGGCTATTCGAACACGGCCATCGGCATTCTCGTAATGATCCCGAGCGCCGTCAGCCTGGTGGCGATGGTCCTCGTGTCGAGGAGCTCGGATCGGAGAGGTGAGCGATACTTCCATGCCGCCGCATCCCTGCTGGTCGCAGCCGCCGGACTGTACTTCGTCGGCACGACCCCGTCTCTGACCACGCGCGTTTTCCTTTGGTGTGTGGTGGCGTCCGGGATAGCCAGCTATCTCGGTCCGTTCTGGGCCTGCCCCGGCGAATTTCTTTGTGGACGCTCGGCCGCGTCCGCGCTCGCGTTCATCAACTCCTTCGGCAGCCTCGGATCCTTCTTTTCCTTGTCAATCATCGGATTGATCGCGAAGAGAACGGGGAGCCTCGAGGCTGGGTTTCGGGCGGTCGCGGTCGCTCTCATGTTGGCCGCCGCGCTGATGCTGGCGCAAAAGCTCTACCGGCCGCGGATTGCTGCGTTGGATGCGGCCGCGGCTGTGTGACGCTGCCACCGGGCGGGCTCCGAGGGCGACTCACGACCAGGTGGGGTCATTTGACCCGTCGAGGTACCCTCCGGCCAGCTGTCGTTCGCATCGTGATTGACGAGCTAACCGGCAAGTGATCTAGTTCACCAGAGCATATGCAAGCAGCCGACATTAACGCCATAGAGGCAGGTCACTGTGAGCGGGCGTCAAATTCAAACGAGGACAACTATCGTTGTGGCCGGAACCGCGATTGCGGCGGCAGCATTCGTGTTCGTATCCATTCCGGCAATCATTCTCACGTTGGCAACCGCCTGGTCAAAGATCCGATACGCGAAATACCCAGTCTCCGATGATGCCTTTGGGTGGGGTGTGCTGATTTCGGCACCTCTCGTTTTAGCCCTGGATCTGGGAGTGAGCATCGGAGTTGGAGTGCTTATCTTCCATGCCCTGAGAGATTGTCGGTGGCGCGATGATGGCAAGGTCCGTTAACTTTCGAGCGACCACGGTCGCAGAACGGCCACAAGCGGGCGGTGAGCTTCCTGGGCAGCACACCTCGAAGCTGACGTTGGATGCTTGAAATTTGGCGATACATGAGATTTCGGGTAGAAAGTCTCTCAGGATGGTTCGTTGAAGAGTGATACGCATGGATTGCTATCCCCATTGCGTCACGATAGTGCTATTGGCTATTGGAGAGAGAATTCGGCTCTTAGTCGTCGATGGCAACGCATTCTTTTGGTTTGGAGCCTTCAGCTTGCCGCACGCGCTCTGTCTGTTTGCCATCATCTGGTTGAATACGAATCTGTCAAAGCCCCATGTCGCGCAGCGCGCGGAGGCATTGTGTTGACAACGTTTGATTTTCCTATCCTTGGATGCTCTTAAGCTGCCAGTCTAAATCGCCAAGAGACCCGCCATCATTGCGGCGAAGATTACAGTCGGTGGTCTTTTGAGCGACCCGCGTTCGCGCCCATCGACGCATCGCCCTGTGCGCGGTATCGTTGGGCCTTGACGTTTCAAACTGGCTGAGGCGAAGTCCTGGTGATCAAGGTCTGTCTGGCGGGTGCGACTGGCTGGGCAGGTTCCGAGCTCGCGCGTTCGATTGCGCGGACCGAGGATCTTGCTCTCGTCGCGGCTGTGTCCCGTAGGCACGCCGGCCGTGCTTTGGGGGAGGTACTGGGAGAGCCGCGCCTTGATTGTGCTGTCTATGGCTCCGCGGCCGATGCGCTCGTCACCCCCTGCGATGTCTTTGTCGAATACACCAAACCGGATACCGCCAAAGCTAACATTATGGCCGCACTTGAACGCGGCGCGCACGTGGTCGTCGGTACCTCAGGTCTGACTGACGGCGATTTTGCAGATATCGACGTCGAGGCACACCAGCGGCGACGAGGGGTCCTCGCGTGCGGCAATTTTGCTCTGACAGTCGTGTTGCTACAGAAGTTCGCTGAAGCGGCGGCCAAGGTCATTCCGCAGTGGGAGATCATTGACTATGCGCACGGAGATAAGATCGACGCACCGAGTGGGACGGCCCGTGAGCTCGCGGCGCGCTTGTCCAAAGTGCGTCTGCCCGAACCGTCCGTGCCCGTGGAGCGGACGGTAGGGCCTAGAGAAGCCCGCGGTGCCACGCTGTCTGGTTCCCAGATTCACTCCGTTCGATTGCCCGGATACGTGATCAGCGCCGAGATCATCTTCGGAATGGCCGATCAAAGATTGTCAATCCGCCACGATTCGGGGAACAGTGCCCGTCCATACGTTGATGGGGCTCTGCTCGCTATTCACAAGGTAGCAAATCTGGTTGGCGTCCACCGAGGTCTAGACTCGGTACTCGATCTGTGAGCAGGCAGGATCGCTTGCATAGCGCGACGTCTTTGGCTTACAGCATTCCCACTGTACGCGGGCTCAGACGTCGTGATGCTTCAAGATTACGCGGATGACGCCAGTTAAATGAAGTACGAGAACAAACTCGGTCCCGTGCACAAAACCCCGGCGGACTTGAGCGAGGCTCTCGGCTCGGAAGCGACGACGAGGGCGGCCTGGAAGGATCTGACGCCATTGGCACGGAACGAATGGATTTGCTGGGTCATCTCGGCCAAGCAGGCAACGACGCGCGGCCGCAGAATCAAGCGCGCGATCCAGGAACTCCAGGCGGGCAATCGCCGCCCCTGTTGTTGGCCCGGCTGTCCGCATCGGCGGCCCAGCGCAAAGAAGTGGTTTGAGAGACGAACGCTAACCACACGCAAATCCCGTAGGTCGGTCTAGGGGCCAAAGAGCGGACTACGCTCAATCATACGTTTCGATCCAGTGCCATCGCGATCGTAGAGATTGCTGTCATGCTGCTGTTCTTGGTCACTTTCAGGTGCTCCAATTGCCACAAAAATCTCTCGGCGGTATCCCGGCAGGTGCTGTTTAATCCGGGATTTTGTAGCTGCCCGAACTGCGGCATCAATCTCGATCAAACCACATTGGGTCGTATGGGTCTCTGCTTGCACTTGAACAGTTCGCCGGAGCGGGTTGGCGGCCGCGAAGCAGTGAGTGTTCGATGCAACGCGTATGTTCGACAACGTACAGACATTACGTGTCGGCATAGACATGCTCTTTATTGGTCTGGCTTTGCACTGGGTCTGGCATGTTATTGCCAAGAGGGCCATGAACATAGATAGAGTGATTACGCGGCGTGCGCTGGTGAAGGGCGGCCTGATTGCCGGCGCGCTCGTTCCGGTTGCAGGTCTCTTTATGAGTGGCGCTGCTTATGCCGACTTGCCGGCACTGGATCCGAGTGATCCGGCCGCGAGAGGGCGCGATTACGTCATAAAATCGGCGAAGTCAGTTGCATATTGCGGGAATTGTTCGCTCTATAAGAAGACAGGAGATTCGATGGGTTCCTGCGCGCTCTTCGCGGGAAAGAGCGTGGCGTTCGCCGGGTGGTGCAGCGGGTGGGTGAAGATCGGAGCCCCTTGATGTGATTTTCTCGAGAAAGTCGGCCGCGGTCTAAGACCAGTTAATTGCCTGGGAGGGACGCAATGTACCGCACCAAGCCAATGAGCCTTGACGACTCTCTGGAATCATTTGGAGTCCATGACGGGCGCAAACTCGATATACACAGCGCGCAATCCGGCCTGCGAGGGCTGGTGTGCGCACTACTCTGCTGTCTGACCTGCGGCTGCGGGGGAGGAAGCAGCAACAGCGGGTTGGCTGCGCCACCACCACCGCCACCACCATCAGCGACCACCGATTCACTTCTGGTCGTCACGAATGCGACCGCCGGGAGCATCGATCTACTTACGATCGACACGACGACCGGCACCCCAACGTCGGTCGCTAGTAATCCGATGCCCGACGGGCCGACGGCTGCGGCCGTTGCGATTGATCCCCTCAAGCGGTTTCTTTACGTGGTCAGCACCACGGGTCAGATCAGAGGGTACGCGATCGACCCATCGACCTTGAACCTGACCGCCGTCGCCGGCAGTCCCTTCTCGGCAGCGGCGGAGGCCGCCGGGATTACCGTGGACCCGAGCGGACAATTTGTCCTAACGGCCAATGGCAGTGCAAACACCGTGTCGGTCTTCAGCATCGGCTCGACCGGCGCGCTCACTGAAGTGACGGGCAGTCCATTTGCCGCGGGATCGAACCCCGGCGCGATCGTGGTAGCGGGAGATCAATACGTATACGCTGCGAATACGGCCGGCAGCAGCGTGTCGGCCTACAGCCTGAACACGACCAGCGGTGCTCTGACGCCGGTGGCGGGCAGTCCGTTTGCCACTCCAGGGCTGCCGAATGGGTTGGTAGTTGATCCAGCCGGCACGCATCTCTACTCGTCCGAATCCCAGCCGAACGAGATGTCCGGCTTCTCCATCGATGCCACGACCGGCGCGCTTGGCACTATTCCCGGCAGCCCATTCGGGGCCAGCTACCAGATCCGGTCGCCTGTGATGGATGCAGGAGGCAAGCGGCTGCATGTGGCCGACGGCACCGACGTGGACTGCTTTGAGGTCGATGCGAGCACGGCCACCTTATCGGAAATTGGCACGTCCGCGACGAACGGACAATCCTCCATTGCCCTGGCGCTCGATGGTCCGGACAATTTCCTGTACGTGCTGGACAATCTCGCCAACCAGATCGAGGTGTTTTCTATCGATCCGAGCAGCGGCGCGCTGACGCTGATCAACGGTGGTCCCTTCACCTTGTTTGCCGGCGCCAGCAAACAGAATCTCGGCCCAAACGCGATCGCCGTGCAGCACTGAAGACGAGGTTCGCAAAGTTGGCGTGAGCTCATCTAAATGCCGGTATCGAGCGACCAGCCAGCGCACATCGGCCAACGGTTTGAGACACTCGGTGGGATGGAATCAGCCGGAAAGCGGCCGTTCATCTCTTGCGGGGCGGGGCGGGACACTGGCGAACTACCCATGCATGCACCCGTCTGCTAGGTTCCCTTCTTTCTTGAACAAACAGGTATCAGTGGGCTATGACGCGCTCGGTAATGATGGTAATCGCCTTGATAATTTTGTCTTTGCCCGTCACACGGGCCCAGACCAATGATGTAATTCCAAGCACGCGTCAGGCGATTACTCTCACGCGGAATGAGCAGGACTATCTCATCGGCGAAATGCATCGAAATCTGTCTGCGATCAGCTCGGTTATCGCTGCGCTGGCGCGGAGCGACTCGGCACGTGCTGCGCAGGCCGCGGCGTCCCGAGGTTTGGCAAGCTATGGTGACCAGGATCCTAATCGACCCAAGACGCTGTCGGCTAAGCTTCCGCCAGCGTGGAAACCCATGGCGACGTCATTGCGCCAAGGCTTCGACCAGCTTGCTCAGGGCATAACCGCGAACGAGCCGGCCCAGACATCTCTTCGCAGGATTTCCCAGTTGATGGCGATCTGCTCTGGATGTCACGCGAGCTTTCAGTTCAGCAGACAGCCTTAAGCGCCAGGCCGACGAGCGGTCATTCGTGATCGTCGGCAATGGGTCGAGAGGATGAGTTCGCTGGTGATTCCAATGGCATCGGTGCGGTCAGATTACCTGCACGTCGGGTGTCGCCCCCATTGCTGCGGTCGAGTTCACCGACGTTTCTAATCACGTCAATTGCACGGCCCGGCAATCGCAGCCGCAGCGCGCTGCATAGGACGCTTCCTACAGCGATTGGAGAAACCCGGGCTGTTTTAAGCGTGCACCCGGAGTTTATCCTCAGTGAGGGCGAAGTCCAGTTTTAGTATAGATGCATTTATGTATATCGAAGATCAGATGCGCAAACCAAAGTTACAATATCGCCCTCGTGAAAGCAGCCGCGGAATGCCGACTTCCTGGCCCCGGAGAGCGATTACTCATGCAACTGCGTTTCTAGCTCTCATCCTGATCCCATCGCTAAGTTCAGCGGCCATTTATAAATGCACTGCCCCAGATGGCAGCATCACTTACACCGATGCACCATGTCCCGCTGATACGACGACGCAATATATAGATCCAGCGACGCCCTCGTGGCTAAAAGAGTCATCGCAGAATGTGAATACTACCGCGGCGATTCCCGAAGCAAACTCCCAATCGCAACCTGAGATCTTCGCTATCCTCTGCGCCAATGATGAATTTAAATTTTGGCTCAAGGCGCAACGACATGGCTTGCCGGAACGGGACGCCAGAACAGCGAAACTTATCCGATTCAGCTACCTTTGCCGAAGGGCTCTCCACCTCCCAGATGTAGCAGCGCCGTTCCGCCAACGCCCCTGAAGGGCGTTCTTGGGCAGGAGACGCCGAGAAGTTTCGGTCCAGCTGCTTCTTGGACATACGAAACTTGAGAGCACGGTTCGGTATCTCGGCATCGAGGTGGATGATGCCCTGGAGATGTCGGAACAAACCGAAGCTTGATTACGACGAGGGCCGGTCAGCGGCAATCGTCGTTGATCGGCAAACTTCGGTCATTGACCAGGATGAAAGCACATCCATAAAGCAGTCGCTCCCGGCTTGCAGTAACCTAGCCGCTAGTTGTCCTTTCGAAAAAGCCCATTTTGTCGTCCAACGAACCTTGGGGAGCAGTTACATGCGGACAGTTGTGTTCTCTATTGCTGTGCATTTACTGAGACTGAGGAAGGTCATTCCATTCTGTCCAAATACGGCAGTTATGTGGAGGCGGTTTCTCCGGCAGTGACCTTCGAATTCGAGCGCGCCGTGGCTGAAATGAAGGCTGAGTTGAACGAATGACCATTAGAGATTACATCAGGCGGCGGGTAAGGTTGAGTTGGCTCATTTTCGCGTTGTTACTCGTCACTACGACTGTTGGAGCGGCCTTTTTTTCGGCTCTGGTTATCAAACTCGACAGCCAACTCATTGTCTCGATCATCGTGCCGTTTGCGATGGCCATCGTCTTCTGGCGGCTTCTGCACATTAAATGCCCGCGCTGCCATTTGGCCCTCGGTTTGGCGGCGGCTATGGAGCGGGTCGAGCAATGCCCCAACTGCGACGTGAGCCTCGACGCACCGACGGACTTGCCGGACGGCGTGGTTGCCGCAGCTGCGCCGCAGCATTTGACCATTCGCAAATACGTGAGACGTCGCGCCGTGCAAGTTCAAGTCTGCTTGATGTTGGGCATTGTCTTGGTGGGTATAGGATTAGCTGTTGAAAATAATGCGAGAGCGGAATTTGGCCTGATGTTGGGTGCGCTCACCACCGCGGTTGGTATTCTCGCCTCGTTCACCGTCGCGGCATTGACGCGTTGCCCGCGCTGCTCGACGAGACTCGGGCGCGCCGGTGCTCGCTTGATGTGGAAAAATCCCTCGAATCACTGCTCGACCTGCGGCGGGAGTTTTGATGAGCCCATGCCGATGCGTGGGAACGCTCCTTGATTGGTGATTGACCTCGCGAATTGTGGGAGTCCGCCGCGGCCGGACCGGCGGCCGCGGCGGCACACCCCGCTCATCGCCTCAGATCAGACAGGAACCTTCAGGGTGACAACACCACCCATCGCCGGATCCGAGATGCTCTCGCGGCCGGTCTCGATGTGGCCTGCGAAGCGATACTCGAAGGTCGGGTCCTGCTCGACCGTGATGACGAGGTCATACCAACCCTGAAACTCTTCCAACGACCAGTCGTACACTAATTCCTCGCCTTGGCGGGTGAAGAATGCCGGGACGATCTTACCCGTATAGGCGTCGGTCACCGTGATGCTCGCCGCGTTCATGGTCAGGTTGGCGATTTGCAGCACGAACGAACCGCAGCCCCCGAATCCGTGCGTCGCGGTAACGCCGAGCATCGCGGCGGAGCTGTCGTTGCTGCCGTTGAACTGGCGCAGGAAGCCGTTCGGGCCGTAAACCGACAGGCCGTACACCAGCGAAATGTCCCAGGTGCCCGACAGCGACTTGCCCG
>Ga0070761_10001730_pt1 | contig 13628 bp, 9 predicted proteins | sample HubBroMetageREF1_FD_66724 | JGI IMG/M metagenome (GOLD analysis project Ga0070761, IMG submission 66724) | Reference soil microbial communities from the Hubbard Brook experimental Forest, New Hampshire, USA - Hubbard Brook CCASE Soil... | ecosystem: Environmental > Terrestrial > Soil > Temperate...
AGGACGATTGGGTTTTGGGCGCAAAATGGCGCACCTGCATGTCTTCGATCATGCGCCTACCCCACCAAAGGCCATCGTATCCAAACTGACCATCGGCGCAGGCCCACCTCTACAGTACATTGCTACAATAGAAGTATTCATGCGAGGCACGCGCTGGCTTATCCTGGTGGCCATTATCGTGGTCGTCGGAGGCGTTGCAGCGACTTACCGGCTCCAGAAAAGCGTATTGCACGATGAGGCGCCGGCCAAACCCCAGTCGATGGCGCCGGAGTTGAGTTCCGCCGCTCAGGATTGGAGCTGGGTCGAGACTTCCGAGCCGCCCGATAGCCGCACCATCTGCTTTATCAAGGCCAAGGACGCGCGCCAGGCCAAAGATTCCAACCACGTCGAGCTGGAGCGGGTCGAACTGCGCTTGCCGTCCATGCACACAGACACTTACAATCTGGTGCACAGCGCGCGCGCCGACTACAATCAATCCGACAAGCGGCTCTATTCCGATGGCGCCGTGGATATCACGCTGGCCGTGCCGAATGAGGGCCAGCCTAAGCATACCCTGGTCTCGATACACTCTTCCGGGGTCACGTTCGACAGCGGCACCGGGAAGGCGGTCACCACTCGCCCCGCGACCTTCCGGTTCGAAAACGGCAATGGCAGCGCCGTCGGCGCATCCTACGATCCCAGCACCCGCGAGTTGTTTCTGAACAGCCAGGCGGAATTGCATTGGAACCCTCCGGGGCCGCATGCCAAGCCCATGAAGATCGAAGCCGGCCAGGTGATCTATCGCGAAAACCTGGCGGGCATCTGGCTGACTCCGTGGGCCCGGCTGACCCGCGACAATACCATCGTCGAGGGCGGCGAAACGGTCATCGCGCTGGAGGATGGCAAGATTCATCATGTGGAGACGCATAATGCGCATGGCACAGACGCTTACCCCAGCCGCAAGCTGCAATACGGCGCCGACCGCCTTACTGTCGACTACGGCGATACGGGCGAAGTAGAGAAGATCACCGGCGAAGGGAACGCGCATCTGGCTTCCGATTCGGAGGGCTCGCAAATCACCGCCACGGGGGACCGGGTGGACTTGCAATTCGCCGACTACAACGGCCAGAGCACGCTCACTCTGGCGCTGGTCAACGGCCACGGGTTTCTGCAGTCCAAGCCGCTGGCCACGCCTGGCCACGATCCCGCCGAGACGCGCATCCTGCGCAGCGAGGTGATCCAAATGACGATGCGGCCCGGCGGGCGCGAAATCGGAGGCATTGAAACGCATGCCCCCAGCGAACTGGAATTCCTGCCCAACCACGCCGGCCAGCGCCATCGCAAATTCATCGGCGAGCGTATGTGGATCGGCTATGGGGCGCAGAACCGGGTCCAGTCGTTCAGCGCCGTCAATTGCCGCACGGTGAGCGATCCCACGCCCGAGGAAGCAGCCAAGAAGGGTCCGGTCACCACTACCGTGAGCAAGAATGTTTCCGCGGCGTTCGATCCGAAGACCAGCCAGTTGACGCGCATGGAACAGTGGGAGGATTTCTCCTACGAATCGGGCGACCGCAAAGCGCGGGCGGACCGCGGCATTCTGGAACAAGTGGAAAACCGCATCACGCTGGACAAACATGCCCGCATGTGGGACAGCACCGGGAACACCATCGCCGACCGCATTGTGCTGGATGAAAAGAGCGGCAACTTCACGGCCGAGGGCCACGTGAACACCAGCCGCCTGCCGGACCAGACGAAAAAGAAGAGCGACTCCGCCATGCTCTCGGGCGACGAGCCGTTGCAAGCCGTGGCACGCAACATGAGTTCGGCCAATCATAATAAACTGGTCAAGTATGACGGCGACGTCGTGCTTTGGCAAGGCGTCAACCGCATCCAGGCGGACCGCGTCGAGATCGACCGCGATAAGAAATCGATTGTCGCCGATGGTCACGTGGTCACGCAGTCGCGCGAGGACAAAAAGGCCGACGAAACCGATCCGGCTCCCGCTCCGGCCGCCAAGCCCGCGGATGACGCGCCCGCCGTCTTCACTCTGGTGAAAGCGCCGCACATGGTCTACACCGATCAGGACCGCCTGGCGCATTATTCTGGCGGAGTCATGCTCAACCGCGCCGGTTTGCAGATGAAGGCGAACGATCTGCGTTCCTGGCTGGCGGAGGAGGGCGCCGACAACCGCTTGCAGAAAGCTTTCGCCGACGGCGGCGTGCAGATCGTACAAACCGGGCCGATCCGCACCAAGACCGGCGCCAGCGAACACGCCGAGTATTATACCGATGAAAACAAGATTATCCTGCGCGGCGGCGACCCTACCATGAACGACAACGTCCGCGGGAACACGCGCGGCGTGGAGTTGACCTACTATTCCGATGACGACCGGTTGGTCGTAAGCGGCTCGGATGCCAAACCCGCAGTCAGTCATATCCGCAAGAAGCACCCTCAATGAGCAAACTGGAAACCCGGGAAATTTCAAAATCGTACCGCGGGCGCAAAGTGGTGGACGACGTGACCGTCAGCGTCGACCAGGGAGAAGTGGTCGGCTTGCTGGGTGCGAACGGCGCGGGGAAGACCACTTCGTTCTATATGATCGTGGGCCTGATTAGCCCGGATTCCGGCTGCATCCTGGTGGACGGCGCGGACATTACGGCTCTGCCCATGTATCTGCGAGCGCGGCGCGGCATCAGCTACCTGCCGCAAGAGGCCAGCGTGTTCCGCAAGCTGACCGTCGAGGAAAACCTGATGGCCATTCTGGAGACGCTGCCTTTGCGCAATCGCGAGCGGCACGAGAACCTGGACCGGTTGATCGAGCAGCTTGGCCTGGAAAAGGTGCGGCGCAGCCAGGGCTACATGCTTTCCGGCGGCGAGCGGCGGCGCGTGGAGATCGCCCGGTCGCTGGTGATCGAACCCAAGTTCCTGCTGCTGGATGAGCCGTTCTCCGGTATCGATCCCATTCAGGTGCTGGAGCTGCAGCGCATCATTTTCGATCTGAAGCGGACCGGGATCGGCATTCTGGTGACCGACCACAACGTGCGCGAGACGCTGGCGGTGACCGACCGCGCGTACATCATCGATAACGGCCGGATTTTCCGGGCGGGCAGTCCGGAGGCGCTGGCGCGGGACCCGGAGGTGAAACGTGTGTATCTGGGCGAGTCGTTCAGTTTGCAGGTGTAGCTCCCGTGGGCCTTTTGGACAATCGAAGCCCAACTTACTGAATTTAGAGAATATTGACCATTCCTTCGTGCGCCGGGCGATAACTTCCGAGTGCCCGAAGACCTCGTCTGCGGGTTAGCGGTCGGGGTAATACTCGCGGGCGGCGACGAGCGTGGCCGGCGGATGCCGGGTGAGTTTCCCTCCCGCGAAGACGGAGGCGGTTGCCTTCGCGATTAAATGCGCAACTGGTGCGCGCATCAGAAAGGAAAAGTCGTACACCTTGTAGATGGCGTAGCCCGGTGAATCGGGAGTGAGGGTGGACTTTCCGGCCCGCACACTATTGAACGCCGACGCGAGTCGCGGGAGCACTGTGGGCGATGCGACCGGGGTGTTTCGGGCGAAGAGAGGTAAATCGTTCCGGGGTAGTACGTGTCGCCGGTGAAAAGCAGTCCGTTGGCGCGGTCCATCAGCGAAATCGCGTCCGGGGTGTGGCCGGGTGTAGCGATGACTTCCATCATGCGGCCGCCCAGGTCGAAGCGGTCTCCGTCGCGAGTGTACGCGCTGATTTTTCCACGGGCGCGTGGCGTAGGTGTTAGGGTCAAATTCTTGCGGCAGCGTGCCGCAAATATGACCCGGAGCAATCTCGGCTTGCGGAGCTTCGCGCGATCCCTTAGCGTTGCGGCGCGCGAATTCCGTGTCCATGCCATAGACCGTGTCGAACTCCCAGTTTCCGCCCACGTGGTCCGGGTGGGTATGCGAATCGAGTATGATCGAGGGCAGACTGGTCAGTTCGACCGTTACCTTCTTGATGTCGCCGATGCCCATGCCGATATCGAACTGGAGGGCGCGCTTCTCGCCGACGATTAGGTAGCCGATTATTTCCTCCCATTGGTGCGGCTCGTAGATGGCGAATACTCCGGGTGCGGGCTGGTAAACCTCGAACCAGGGGTCGTTGACCGGTATGCGTGCGAGCGTGTTGTCTTCGGGGCGCGGCAACGTGCGGCGCCCAGTCCGGGATTGAGCAGATCTGGCGACTGCAATATACAGAGCGCGAGAATGATGGCACTTCTATGCATGGAAGATTCCCGGCCCGGCGATCGGATTGAGGCGGCGCTTGGAAGGGAAAGCAATCGCGGCAAACAGAAGGCTGACGACGACCTGACGACTCAAATGGGCCACTTCGGATTGAGTCGTGAAAAGGAAGCCGCTGGCGTCAGGCGCTGAGCCGGCCCGTTCGCATCGGCTCGATGGGAAAGCTGATTGACGTCGGCGCAACGGTAACCCTCCGAGTTGAGATTGGGGAGTGACCGTCCCCTGAGCCCGCCTTAGTGTATACTGAGCGGCGGGGGATAACACCGAGTGACCGCTGTAGTAAGACCGGCCTCAGTAACCATTCGGCTGGCATCGCCCGACGACGCCGTGGTCTGCGGCCGGATTTGCTACGAGGCTTTTCGCGCTATCGGCGAGGCGCACGCATTCCCGCCGGATGTCCCGGTCCCCGAAGCTGGCATTGGCATCCTGACTTGGCTCTTTTCCCATCCCCGCCATTTCTGCGTGGTCGCCGAGCTGGACGGCCGGATCGTCGGCAGCAACTGTTTGGACGAACGATCCTCGATTGCAGGAGTCGGGCCGATCACGATCGACCCGGCGGTGCAGAACCGGCGCATCGGCCGCCTATTGATGGAAGCCGTGCTGGACCGTGCGCGGCAGCGCGGGTTCGCCGGAGTGAGGCTGGTGCAGGCCGCCTTCCATAATCGTTCGCTGGCGCTTTATAACGGATTGGGGTTTGACGCGCGCGAGCCGTTATCGGTGATGCAGGGCCCGGCCTTGCGGCGGGAAACCGATGGGCTGCCGGTTCGTCCTGCCACCTCGGCGGACCTAGACGCCTGCAACCGGTTGTGCATGCGGGTGCATGGCATGGATCGGAACGGTGAACTGTCGGAAGCCATCTCCGCTGGAACCGCCGTCGTGGTCGAGAGGCACGGAAAGATCACCGGGTATGCCACCACGATGGCGTTCTTCGGGCATGCTGTGGCCGAAGGCAATGCGGACCTGCAATCCCTGATCGGCGCCGCGGACTCATTCCAGGGTCCTGGAATTCTGGTCCCGACGCGAAACGCCGATCTGTTCCGCTGGTGCCTCGCGCAGGGGTTGCGTGTGGTCGAACCGATGACCCTGATGAGTCTCGGCCTGTACAACGAACCCGCCGGAGCCTATTTGCCGTCGGTCGCTTACTGATCCGCGTTCAGACGGTTCAAGTTGTCCACGCGGCCATCCATGGTACCGAAGACCTGGATACCGCTACGGCGAGTCGGCGATCCTGAAATGTTGGCGCTGATCTCGGAAGGCGTGCTGTACGGCATCGCGTCGGGGGGGGACCGCTGGGGGTATGGGTACGGTTTTCGCGCTCAAGCCTCGACAGCACTGTGTCACGCTTCGTTTTCCAGATTGGGCTTGCGGCATTCTTGGCGCGCTTTCGGCCAAGTTGGGGGCAGACTGAGCGGTAATCGCCTCACGCGTATGCGGCAGTCCGCCGCTTCGATGGGGAATGTGGCGACCCACGCGTTCAACTCGTCGTCGGTTATCTCGTGGCCATTGTTACGTCTACGCAAGGTCCTTTGGCACGTGGAGTTCTCCAAGTCTGGCTCGCCGCCCCAAGGTGCGTATGACGATGCGGGAGGTTTTCCGTGGCTTCCCGTCCGCGACTCCAAGTTGATCCTCCAGCCGCTGTAACCGCTTGTCGTGGCTTTCACCGTCGCCTCGGCTTGGGCGGTCGCGGGAATACGGGCACAGTGATCCGGCAAACCTCGCCAGTGGCGTTCCCGAGCGCGTGCGCTACATCCCATCAGACTACTCCGCCCTCAATGTGATCGCAGGATCCACGCGCGCTGCGCGCCACGCGGGCACCCAGCACGCGATCGCCGACACTCCCGCGAGCAACGCGATCACGCCGCAATAGGTGACCGGGTCGAGGCGCGAGACACCGAACAGCAGTGTGACTAGGGCACTGCTGGCGAGCGCGGCGCCACACAGCCCGATGGCGACACCGAGCCCAGTAAGCGTCATCCCCTGGCGAACCACCAGCGCCAGGATGTTGCCACGCGACGCGCCCAGCGCCGACCGGACTCCGATCTCGCGCATGCGTTCACTGACGTTGCCGGTGAGGACGCCGTAGATGCCAGTTGCCGCCAGTACCAGCGCCACCAGGGCGAAGGCCTCGAACACGATCATAGCGAAGCGCCGCTGCGATTCCGACACAGCCAGTAACGCGTCCATGGTGGCGACCCGAACGATCGGCTGGTCCTTGTCCACCGACCAGATGGCGTTCTTGATGGCGGGGGCCAAGGCCGTCACGTCATCGTGTGCGCGAATCACCAGCGACATCGCGTCGTCCGCGAACCACGACTGGGCAGGCGTGAGATACACGGCATCCGTCTCGCGCGCCGCCAGGGAGGACTGCTTCACGTCGCCGACTACGCCCACGATGGTGTTCCACGGTCCGCTCGTGGGGCCGAGGTGAACGCGCTGTCCAATGGGGTCCTTGCCAGGGAACTGCCGCCTGGCCAGCGATTCGCTGATCAACACGGCGGGTGGCGCGCCGGCCGTGTCGTGCGCGGTGAGCAGGCGGCCGCGGCGGAGCGGAATGCCCATCGCCTCGCAGTAGCCCGGGGTCATCGCATAGCGAAATACGTCGTAACCGTTCCGGTCTTCGAACTGGGTGCCATACACGCCATATTGGTCGCCACTCAACGGCAACAGGCTGGTGAATGCCGCCGCGGCCACGCCGGGAACGTGGCGCACCGCGTCCAGGGACTGCGCGAGGAACTGTCGCCGGGCGGTATCGGAATCGTAACGGTGGCCGTTATACTGCACCTGCATGGTTAGGAGGTGCGCCGTATCGAATCCCGGAGCGGTAGCGAACAGACGTTGGACGCTGCGGAACAGCAATCCCGCGCCCACCAGCAGCACCATGGCGAGCGCCACCTCCGATACCACCAGGGCGCGGCGCGTGAATTGGCGCGCACCCGCGGTCCGCCGCGATCCTTGCTGGATTCCGGCGACCAGGTCGCCGCGGGAGGCTTGCAGTGCGGGGACCAGCCCAACCGCCATCCCGACTAGCGCGGTAATGACAAATGCGAACAGGAATACGGCGCCATTGACCGCGATGGCGCTCACCCGCGGCAACCGGGCTGGGCTGAGCGCCACCAGCGCCTCTACACCAAACTCCGCGACCAACATCCCCAGAAGGCCGCCGAGAGTGGCGAGCAGCAGGCTTTCGGTGAGCAATTGGCGGAGCAGCCGCGGTCTCCCTGCGCCCAGCGCGGCGCGCATGGAGAATTCACCGTGCCGCTGCGCGCCGCGGGCGAGCAGCAGGTTCGTCACGTTCACCGATGCGATCAGAAGCACCACCATAACCGCGCCGATCACGGCAAGCAGCACCGGCCTGACGCCGCGCGTGACTTCGCCTTGCAACGGATTGACGATTAGCCCGCGCTCAAGGGAGGCGAAACGCGGCCGCGGAAACTCCCCCACCTTGACCCGCGCGATCGCGTTCAACTCTTGCCTGGCTTGGTCCACTCCGAGACCCGGCCGCAGCCGGCCCACCATGTGCAGGTGATGACCCCAATCCGCGCTTTCGTAGTTGGTGATGTTTCCGGCGTCGTATTGCAGGAGCGCCCAGAGCTCCGCCGAAGGCGCCAGGACGTTCTCGAAGCCCCGCGGCATCACACCGACGACGGTGTACAGGTCGCCATCGAGGGTGATCTGATGCCCAACGATGGCGCCGTCTGCACCGAAGCGCCGCCGCCACAAAGCATCGCTGAGGATGGTGACGTGGGGACCTTTGAAGCGGTCTTCGGCTGGCTGGAAGTCCCTTCCCATGGCGGGGGCCACGCCTAACACATGGAAGTAGCTGGCGCTCACGCTTTGCCCATCGAATCGCTCCGGCTGGGCTGCGCCGGCGCTGCTGGTCAGGGTGGGCTGCCACGCCTCCATCACGGCCATGGTATCGAACGAACGGTTGCGCGCCGCCAGTTCGCGGTAGCTGTGGAACGTCAAGTCGCAGCGCACGCCCTGGAAGGTATCCCAGATCATCATGATCCGGTTGGCGTGCGGATACGGCAGCGGTTCGAACAGAATGGGATTCACCGCGCTGAAGATGGCCGTGCTGGCCCCGATGCCCAGCGCCAGCGTGAGCACGCCGACCGCCGTAAATCCCGGCCGCTGCCGGAGGGTGCGCGCGGCGTAGCGGAAGTCCTGCCATAGGTCCTCCAGCCAGCGCGTGCCGCGGGCGTCGCGGCAATTTTCCTTCACCTGTTCTGCGCCGCCCAGGGCGAGCCGGGCCTGGCGCCGGGCCTCGGCGGGATCGCGGCCATGCGCGATCAGGTCGGCGGTGTGCTGGTCGAGGTGGAAACGCATCTCCTTTTCGAGTTGCTCTTCCAGCTTGGTTCGGCGCCAGATGCGCTGCCACCAGGTCATTGTGCGCCTCCTTCGGACAGTTTGAGGATCAGGCCGACGGCTTCCGTCAAGCGTTGCCAACTGGCGGCTTCGGTTTCGAGCTGCGCCCGTCCTTTGCGCGTCAGGCGATAGAACTTGGCTTCCCGCCCGGTTTCGGTGTCCTTCCAGTCGGCGGCCAGGAGGCCGCGGTTTTCGAGGCGGTGCAAGGCCGGGTAGAGCGAGCCTTGGGGGACTTGCACCACATCGCGCGTCACCTGTTGCAGGCGTTGCGCGATGGCGTACCCGTGGACGGGGCCGAGGGCGGCCACTTTGAGGATCAATAGGTCGAGCGTGCCTTGGGGGAGATCGGATTTCGGCGTCGTCATGCCATACCTCCTACTTCTACATAATAGACGATCCATATGTAGAAAGGATAGGTGTGCGCGGCCGCCAGATCCCCATCGGGCTATCAGCGCCCGCGCGGGACTTGCTGCCAGAGTTTGCTTTCCGGTTTCTGCTGGTCCTCAACCCGCCTAGCCGCGCCCCAAGCGGACGCACCAGTTTCCGGGGGCGCCGTGATCTCTAGGAAACATACGCGAGCGGCACTTCAGCGGGATGGCGGCATGAAATTCAGTACCCACCGATCGCGAGCTGGTGGTCCGCAATCTGGAAGCGGCTCCAATCTGTCGCGGGACGTCTGCGGAGCGCCGCGCCTCATCGAGGAGGGTAACGTCGGCGTGTGTCTCCAATGTGAAGAGGACACCAGCCCCAAGGGTCTTGCGGCAGTGCCGGGGACGCCGTTCTGCATCAGGTGCCAGGAAATCGCCGGCCGCAGCCAGGCGGCAGCGCCGGCTACCTCGACCGCGTTGCTGGGCAATGCCGTGTAATCCCGCTGGCGCGCGAATTCACAGAACGATTACATCCTGCCAACGACTTGCAGCAACGTTGATCGTTAGTCTCGAAGGAGGGTCGGTATCCCACGGGCAATAACCGTGGGGGCGAATCCAGGAGAATAGTATGTTTGAGGTTTTAAAGACGACAAGAATTCGGCGGCGGTTGCTGCAACCAGCCGCCCGGAAGCTAAGGTCGGCAAGCACGCTTGCCGCACTAGTCGGCGTCGCATCCGGATTGGGCATGGCGCAGACCGCGGGCACTCTCGACACAACCTTCGGCACGGGTGGAATCGTTACGACCAACCCAACCCTAATCGGCGGCAATCCCAACGCGCCCGGCGGCGGTGTCATAGGTACCTTGACCGCCATCGAGCAATCCAACGGCGACATCGCGGTGGTGACCGGCATTAACCCGACGGCCTTTCCGAACTTGGAGGTTTTCGGCCTGGTGCGGTACACGTCCGACGGAACCCTGATTGGGGCGACGAGAGCGTCATTCTTCACCGACGGCATCAGCAGCCCGATCGCGGTCGCGGTGCAGTCCAACGGCGACATCGTGGTGGTGGGAACGGCATCGGCTAGCGTTGATACTGCAACAGAGTTCGCTATAGCGCGGTTCAAGCCCAATGGCCAATTGGACGCTACCTTTGGCAACAGCGGCCTGGTGACGACCACGCCCAGCGGACCTTTTCCCTCTCCGTCGGCAGTCATAGTACAGCCCAACGGCCAGATACTGGTGGGCGGGTTTGTGGACGGTTCGGGCGTCCATAAGTCGGGCCAGACGGTGCTGGTACGGTACAACTCCAACGGTAGTCCGGACACGACCTTTGGCACGGGTGGAATTGTGGAAGTGCAGGATGGCATAGCTTCCCCCGCGGCGCTGGCGCAACTCTCCAACGGTTCCTATCTGGCCGTGAGCGGCGGGACTCCAGTGGAGTTCAGCTCCACGGGAGTGCTGCAATCCACGGTGACGCCGGGGAGGTTGGTGGCGGCCACCCAGTCTGGGTCGGGTTGCTGTGGCCCGGTCCTTTTCCAGCCGAATGGCGACTTTGTTGTGGCCGCGGAAGTAGGTGTCGGCAACAGCCATATAGACTCTGAAGCCAAAGTATCTCGTTTCAGCGAAACAGGGGTTCAGGATCCTTCCTTCAGTTCCACGCCCTTCGCGTTCGGCGGCAACTTCGAAAGCGAGACGCAGGCGATCGCTCTCCAATCGAATGGACAAATCGTGGTTGGCGGAATCACTAACGCTCACGGCACGCCGGTTACGGGCGGCTTGGCGCGGCTCGATGCCAACGGCGATCTGGACACCACGTTTGCCAACGGCGGCGGGTTGATGAGCAGCCAGATCGTTTCCGGCCTGCTGATACAGCGGGACGGAAAGATTGTCGCCATCGGCGGGATCGATGGGAATCTGGTGTTGGAGCGGTATCTGGCGAATTAACAGCTAAGCAACGATGGTAAGCGTGTATGGGTAGTGGCCGGCTAATGGCACTACCCATCTTTATAGCTGAGCCACTCCCGGCAGTCACTCCACGCGTCTGTGCAGTGCCAGTGAGATGCCCTCGAGCCTAACCAAATGCCTGTCCGGAAGAGAAAGATGGAGAACTGGCATGGGCAGGCCCCGGTTTCACCTCCAAAGCGCAACACCCCGGCCGTCGTTGCTGGGTCTCGCCCTGCGCAGGAGGTCCGTATTATGGCCATTTCTGACGGTTTTCCTGGGGCTGCTAACCGGGTTAACAGCTTTCCGTAAGGAATATCGGCCGCAGTTAGACCCAGGTTTCCTTCGAATACGCGCAGATCGGAACGCGTATTATCGAGGGCTGCTTTGGATCGTCGGCGAACAAACGATTGCGCGGCCGTGGACGACCGCGCTAACGAACGAACTTCATTACCGTATCGATGCGGAGCGGAGCGAACTTAATATGGCGACCCGCGAGGTATCGCGGCTGTGTGGCCAGCCGGCACATCTCAATGATCTGCCCTGGATTCCCGCCGGCGCTCTCCAGCACCTTTTCACGGAACTCAGCGAGGTCCAGGTTGCGCAGTTTGAAATGGTCGGCGGCGGCCTCGAACAGTTGCTCCGCGTCTCGCTCATAGAGAGGCGGGATATTCAATGCCTTCGTCGGATTCCAGAAGAGTCTGGCCAATGCTCCCAAGCTGAAAGCGTCCCGCGAGGTAGCGAAAAGAGCCATACCGTGCGTATGGTAGATGCGTTGCAAGAAACGGTACGTAGGGAAGCTGGCGCCCGCAACGCCATCCAGCACCATCGGCGTGGGTGAGCTTTCCACCGCAGTCCACAGGAGCCCTTTCAGGCGAATACTGGCTTGAATCGCGAGGCAAGCCTCCGGATCGCGACCCGGTTTGGCGTGGCTGATAAAGCCCGCATGGCGTGCGGCGATCAAAGCCCGCGCCATTGCTGTCAGCAAGGCATGCAAGGTTGGCTCCCAGGCAATGTATAGCACTTGGCGATTGCCAGGGAGCGCTTCTTGAATCAGTCTGGTCTTGCCGCTCCCGTTAGGACCCAGCACCAACAGCGGATCGCCAGTGCCGAACGCCAAACTCAGGCGTTGCTTCTCCTTTGCCATTCCGACTAAAGGGAGTTGCGGTTCCATTTGAACTGGCGCGCTACTTCGAACTAGAATCTGATCGAACATATCAATCGATATCAATCATTGGCCCGTCCGGCTGGCTTGGTTGCGCCTCTTCTGAATCTCCAGCGCCGCCGCGAAATCTTCCGCGAGCCTTTGGCGGTCCGATTGGCAATCCAACGCGATCGGGATTCGCCACGCGGAGCCGCCATTCAGGTCCACTTGGAGAATGTGTCCGCCTCGACCCGATCTTAGACCGACACTGCGCACGGCCTCAAATCGGGCATACGAAGCAATGCTCCCGTACCGCGAATAGCATCCACGCTCCCGGTCTGTAATCCACAGCAGCTTCCTGCTGGTCAGCGCCAGCAAATCGCCTGCGATCCAGCGCCGCCGTGGAATCAACCAGTTTCTGGACGCAAACTCTCTCGGTGCTTGGAAAACCTGCATGAGAATGGTTTCTCCGATGTCCATCTCCCGCTCTAAGGCGTTGGCGAATTTGATATCGAGACCGGCGCTGGGACTGATCTTTCGACTCTCGCGTGGCTCCGTACCGGGCAGCAACTTGTTCCGGAAGCGTTGCATGAACCGAAAGACCGATCCAAAGCCGCGGGTGTTATAACGGATGGTGTAATCGAATCCGGAGCCGGTGAAACGGAGCCACCCTTTCAGCAGCATATGACCCGATTCGACCGAGGAGATCTGCTCCATTATGCATCGGCAAGATGGCTCCCCTGTGCTCGGGTGAGAAACGATATACAGCGCACTGCCCTTCAGAAGCATTATGCGGGGCGGATACAACGACCGCCCGAACCAATCGGGAGGGTCGCGCGGCAAGAAGACACCTGCATCAAAGGAGTTCAGGCTAGACGGCAATTCAAAATCGGGCGGGCAATCGTCTTCCGAGCGAAGCTCGAACGCCACGATGTAGTGTCGGGAATCGATTGCCGGCCACTCTCCCATAAACCTCGCTGCCAGCTCACGCTGCCGTACCGGGTGCGCTCTCCGGAGCCGCGTTTTCCGAAACGGCGCCGGCGAGAGCCGCGAGATCGTCCCGCAGAGCCTCCTCGTCCTCAACTCCGGGCTTATTTGCCGCCAGGCGGCCCAGGTGCGCCCGGTACACGTCGGCGTAGCTGTCAAACTGTTCCTGCAAATCGGTGAACGTCTTGCGCACCCAGACCCGGAGCACGCGCGCATAGGTCACGACGGCGTCCACAATCTGCTCTCCAGCTTGAGATCTGATCCGCCGCTCCACTCGTGCGGTCGCCCACCGGCGGCCCAGCAGCGAGGCCACCGCGCTCGGACCGGCCTCAATTTCGAGGTTGCCCAAATCGAATCTCGGCATATTCTTCAGCACATCCAGCAACTCGTCCCGCTCAGGCATGTTCTCGATGTCGAGATCCTCGGCCGCTTTGGCGAGCACGCTTCCAGCATTACGGGCAACCGCCTGGATGGCGGACGCAATCTGCGCCGCTCCGTCCGCGGCAGCCTGTTCCAGTTTGTTCTTGACGAGATCGTCGCTTGTTGCACTGCCCGAATCCCATGCGTCGATGAGATTGTTCGCGGCAGT
>Ga0070761_10001732_pt1 | contig 13620 bp, 7 predicted proteins | sample HubBroMetageREF1_FD_66724 | JGI IMG/M metagenome (GOLD analysis project Ga0070761, IMG submission 66724) | Reference soil microbial communities from the Hubbard Brook experimental Forest, New Hampshire, USA - Hubbard Brook CCASE Soil... | ecosystem: Environmental > Terrestrial > Soil > Temperate...
GCAACGCGCTCGTAGGCCTTCGGCGCCTCAGCCAATGGGTACGTCTCGACTATCGTTTTCACTTTGCCTTGCGCCACGAAATCGAGGGCCTCGTAGAGATATTCGGGGCCGTTTTGCTGACTGCCAATTATCCGAATGCGCTTCATAATGAGGTCGGTCAGAGAAATGGAAAGCGGCTCCACATCGGCGCCCATCGCGACAAGCCGGCCGTCTGGCCGCAGCCCCTGAATGCTGTCCACCATGGACTTGGTCGAATTGGAAGTACTGAGGATCACATCTGCGCCCCCCGCCGCAGCAAGGCTCTTTCCATCGCGGACAATTTCATCCGCACCAAGACCGCGGATCATCTTGTCTTTATCGGGGGAGTGTGAAACGGCGATGGTTTGGAAGCCCGCCGCCTTCGCGTATTGCACTGCCAAGTGCCCAAGCCCGCCAATCCCAAGCACGGCCACGCGCTCGTGCGGCTTGGGATCGGCCCAGCGGAGCCCGCCATAGACTGTGTAACCTGCGCAGAAGATCGGGGCTGCTTGTTCGTAGGAAACCTTGTCGGGAATCAGATAGGTGGCGTCGGCATTCATCAGCATGTACTCCGCGTGACCGCCAGGTACATCGACGCCCGTGCTCTTCATATATGGACAGAACATTCTGCGGCCGCGCTGGCACCACTCGCAACGTCCACACGTGGATTGGATCCATGCCGTACCCACGCGATCGCCCACGTGCCGCGTCGTTACGTCGGGAGCCACGGCAACGATCTCGCCGACCGGCTCGTGGCCTAAGATTCGGGGAAATGCGCCAGGAAAATGTCCCAGCGTGAGGTGCACGTCGGTATAACAGATGCCGCTTGCATGCATCTTCACCAGCACTTGATTGGGGCCGGGTTGAGGTTGCGGAACGTCGCTGATCTGCCATGAACTGCTCACGGCGGGGACGACTGCAGCTTTCATAAACATTTCCTCCTGGAGTGATTCGATGCGCGTGACTTGGCGATCGGTGCACCATGGATGCCCGATCCCGAATTGCACACTTGCAGACTGAGGTTGACGGTCAGGTGGCGGATAGTCGGACACTCGGAAGTTATCGGCCCGCGCAACCGCTGCAAGGGCGTGCAGGCGCATGGCTGGCATCGCGATCGTCCGGCTCGATCGTTTGGCGGACCGCTCGCCTCTCCAACCCCTTCCCCAGATCTGCGCCGTTGCAGGTCCCGTTCTACTTTCCGCAGTTGGGCCTGGAGCGCCCGCAAGCCGGACAACCGCCTGTCCGCCACGATGGCGGCGCTCCCGCCGGATTTCTTATTCCGGGCGGTCGGATGGGCCATTCGCTGCTATCGGACCCGGTCACGAGTTTGAATCCGGCGGCAAACTGGCCGGGCGGCCATTCGCAATCTCCTGCGCCTCCACAAGCCACGCAAGCTCCCAGCTTGCGGGTGTAGAGGGCGACACACCGGGATAAGGGTCGCCCTCCGCGGTCACGAACATTGAATCGCGTCCGGCCTTGTCCAGAGTACGGAAGACGCTAATCGTCTGGGGATACCTAGAGCTTCACGGTAACCGTTTTCACCTCAGTGTATTGCTGCAGTCCGTACTCGCCCATCTCACGGCCAATGCCCGACTGCTTAAAGCCGCCGAAAGGAGCCCCTGCGTCAAACACGTCGTAGCAGTTGACCCAAACGGTGCCGGCACGTACGTTGTTGGCGATGGCGTGTGCTTTGCCGATGTCGCGAGTCCATACGGCGGCGGCCAAGCCATATATAGTTCTGTTCGCTCTTTCGACAACCTCGGAGATGTCCTTGAACCTGATGATGCTCATCACCGGACCAAAGATCTCTTCCTCGGCGATTTTCATGTTGTCTTGTACATCCGCGAATACCGTGGGTTCGACGAAGTAACCGCGGTCACCCCATCGTCCACCGCCGCACAGAAGGTTTGCGCCCTCGCGCTTGCCGGAGTCGATATAACCCAGCACTTTGTCGAATTGCGTTTGGTCAACCTGAGGCCCCTGCTCGGTGGCAGTGTCGAAGGGGTCGCCTACCTTCCGCGCCTTCGCGCGTGCCACGCTCTTTTCCACGAATTCGTCATAGCACTTGTCTTCGACGAAGAGCCGGGAGCCGGCGCAGCAGCATTGCCCCTGGTTGAAGAAGAGCGCGAAGTGCGACCCTTCGATGGCCTGATCCAGGTCCGCGTCGGCAAACACGATGTTGGGGCTCTTTCCACCGAGTTCCAGGGTCACGCGTTTCAGATTGGAGTGGGCGGAAGCCTCCATGATCAGGTGGCCCACCTCCGTCGAACCGGTGAACGCCACCTTGTCCACATCCATGTGATTGGCGATGGCCGCGCCGGCTGTGGGGCCGTAGCCAGGCAGCAAGTTTACCACACCATCCGGAAAGCCGGCCTCCACGATCAGTTCGCCCACGCGCAAGGCCGTGAGCGGAGTCTGTTCTGCCGGCTTCATCACCACGGTGTTGCCGGTGGCCAGCGCCGGGCCAAGTTTCCAGGCCTGCATGAGCAACGGAAAATTCCACGGGATGATCTGTCCCACCACGCCCACCGGTTCGTGGCGCGTGTAGCAGAAGTAGTCGCCGGCGATCGGTATGGTCTTCCCTTGCACCTTATCCGCCCAGCCTGCATAGTATCGGTAGCAGGCGACGGTAAGCGGCAGATCGGCGGCTTTGGCCACCTGGTAAGGTTTTCCGTTATCGAGCGACTCCAGCAACGCCAGTTCGTCGGCGTGCTGCTCGATTAGATCGGCCAGCCGGCTAAGCATCCGGCCCCGCTCGGCGGCCGACATCTTTCGCCATGCGCTTCTTGTGTCGAAGGCCGCGCGGGCCGCGCGGACGGCCTTGTCGACGTCGGCGGAATCGGCCTCTGCCACCTGGGCGATTTCTTCCCCGGTGGCCGGATTTGTGGTGGCGAATGTCCTGCCTGATTCGCTGTTTACCCAGCGATTGTCGATTAACAGTCTGGTCGCTTTGATGGCGACCGGGGTTTCGATATTAGCGATTGCAGACGCCATGGTCTATTCTCCTTGGTGCATCGATGCGGCTCGATGCCAGCCGGGTTTAGGGAGCCCTGCCCTCTCCCCCGAGATTGTCTTCGTTCGATGACAGTGTACCGTATAGCAGAGAACCGTGGGGTGTAGGGGGCGGGCGGCTACGTCCGTAACGGGAAGTAAAATAGTTCTTGGGGGTGCTCATGTCTTTCCGAATCGTCTCGCGCAATATGATGACCGGCTTTCTTCTGGCGGCTGGTACGGCTTTCGCCGCTCCCAACCCGCCGATCCCACCGCCGGCCGCCGATGTTCCTCTTGCCGCGAAGCCGGGAAAGGAGACTGCCGTCTTCGCCGGCGGCTGCTTCTGGGGTGTGCAGTCCGTGTTTCAGCGCGTGAAGGGTGTGCTGTCCACGGCCGCCGGATATTCCGGTGGAGATGCCAAGACCGCCTCGTATCGACAGGTGATTACAGAGACAACCGGGCATGCGGAATCGGTCGAGGTCGTCTACGATCCAGCGCGCATCACCTATGGCCAGTTGTTGCGTGTCTATTTTTCGGTCGCGCACGATCCGACGCAGTTGAACAGGCAAGGGCCGGATGTGGGAACCTCATATCGGTCGGCGATCTTTTATGCGACCGAGGAGCAGAAGCGGCTGGCAAATGCGTACATCGCGCAACTGGATCGGCAGAAAGTGTTTCCAAAACCAATCGTAACCGAAGTGACAGCCCTAAAGGCATTCTACCGCGCCGAAGACTACCATCAGGACTACGCTTACTACAACCCCAATAACCCTTATATCCAGGTTTGCGATCGGCCGAAGATTGCCGCGTTGCAGCAGCAGTTCCCGGAACTGTTTGTTGAGTACCAACCCAAGCGGTAGGCTAATGTGAGAGAGTCGATGCAACAGTTACGCGCATGAATTGGGAGCGACTGCCTTAATTGCCAAGGTCTGTCACGAAATAGCTGTGCCATCTTGGATCTGGGCCGGCTCGATGTGGGGTAGGCAATCGTGCCTGCGGGCAGAATTGCCCGCCCCACAAAAGCTGTTGTGAGAAGTTGCGGCCGAACGACGCCGCGCCTTGGGTGCGTAGCCGGGGCCATCATGGTATGCGAGAATAAATGCCGGTAGTGGCTCAATGTGGGGCGGCTAATCTTGGCTGCAAGCCGGCTTGGACGCGCTGGAAACCGCGTCCGCAGGCAGGATTGCCCAATGCCACTTACTTTTCTGAGGAGACTCGATTCTGCATTAATTGTGGCGCACCCCCTGGTCGGGGTGCCCTCCGGGCCCGGTCCCCCTGGACCCGCTCCTCGCTTTCAAATCAAGCGCTTGACGTCGGCGACAGGCCGACGAGGGCGTCGGCAGCGGTCCAGGGGGACCGCCCCACAATTAATACAGGTGTTCGGTCGTGGGAAAAGTAAGTGGTATTGGGAAGGATTGCCCGCCCCACAAAAGCCACCCAAACTGACCCACTACCCTAAGCGGCATTACACAGTTTTTCGTTCTGCCCGCGGCGCGCCGCCAACAGCGCCTGAATGCACAGCGCCGGAGCCGGTCCTGCCAGCATGAAGCTTTGCGCCCGGTCGCATCCCATGGCTTTGAGCTGTTCGAGTTGCTCGGCGGTTTCCACGCCCTCGGCCACCGCACGCATGCCCAGGCCATGCGCTAGACCCACGATGGATTGAACCAGCGTACGGGTATTGTCCGCGCTGTTCATCCGCTGCACGAACTTCCGGTCGATTTTTAGATTGTCGATAGGCAGTTCCTCCAGATAGCTCAAAGAGGAATAGCCGGTGCCGAAGTCGTCCAAGGAAACGCTGACGCCTAGTTTCTTCAGTTCCTTGAGCTGCCGGGCGGTTTCGCGGATATCCTGCATAATCACGCTCTCGGTGACTTCCAGATCCAGGTGGCACGCGTGCAGGCCCGTTTCCGACAGCGTAGCGGCCACGGTCTCCGCCAGATCGCCGCGCGAAAATTGCACGGCCGAGGTATTCACGGCCACTTGGATCGGCCCATAGCCGGCGTCCCGCCACAACTTCCCCTGGCGGCAGGCATCGCGTAGCACGCGGGCGCCGATGGGTACGATGAGCCCGCTCTCTTCCGCTATGGGAATCAGGACGGATGCCGGGACTGGTCCGAACTTCGGACTATTCCAACGCACCAGCGCCTCCAACCCGGCGATGCGATCGGTCGACAGATCGAATTGCGGCTGATAATGCACCGAGAGTTCGTCGCGCTCCAAGGCATAGTGAAGTTCCGTCTCGATCGACAGGCGGCGATTGGCAGCCTGGCTCATTTCCGGGTTGGACAACTGGATGCGCCGCGTGCCTTGGCGCTTGGCCGCGCACAGCGCGCCGTCCGCCGCCCGCTGCAAGGCGAGCAGATCCTCGCCATCCTGCGGGTAAATCGCGATGCCGATGCTGGCGCCCAGAAACACCTCGTTGCCCTTTACCGAAAACGGCTGCGAAAGGGTCCCCAGAATTCGCTCCGCGGCGTTCACGGCGTCTTGCGCCGCACCCACGTCGCCAAGGATCAGCATGAACCGGTCGCCGCCGCTGCGCGAAAGCGTTTCGTGCTCGCGCAAGCAGCCGGCCAGCCGCCCGGCCGCCAAATGGATCAAAGTGTCCCCGGCCAGATGCCCCAGCGTGTCATTGATCCGTTTGAAGCGGTCCAGGTCCAGATAAAGGAGCGCGGCCATCCCGCTTTGCCGGCGGGCGCGCGCCACGGCAAGGCGAAACCGGTCCTCGAACACAGCTCGATTGGGAAGGCCGGTCAACAGGTCGTGCGTGGCTTGGTGGGCCAACTTCTGCTCCATCCGCTTGCGCTCGGTGATGTCGGAGAGCAGCCCGTCCCGATAACGCTTCCCATCGCGTTCACGGACGTTCACTGCGCGGCTGTGGATCCAGATCCATTGCCCGTCTTTCCTGAGAAACCGGTATTCGGTATCGAGCGGCTGGCCACTTTCGAAAACTGCCAGATAGGCGGCGGCGATGCGCGGTTGGTCCTCGGGATGAATTCGGCCCAGCCAGAAGCCCGGTTGACAGAGATCCTGCGGCGTATATCCGCTCAACCCCACACAGTTGGAGCTGACGAAGACCGGCTGGCCCGCTTCGTCTACCACCCAGACAACATCCGGAAGGTTGGCGATCAGCCATCTGTACTTCTCCTCGCTTTGCCGAAGGGCCTCCCGATCCCGCCGCCGGCGGGTGATGTCGCGCGCGATGGTGGACGATCCCACAACTTCCCCCGCGGCGTTCCGTACAGGCGACATGGTCAGGGCGACTTCGATCCTGCCGCCGTCGCAGTTCAGCGTAACCGTCTCCAATTGCGAAATGCTTTCCCCCCGGCCAATCCTGTCCAGAAGCTGGGCGGTTTCGCCGATGCAGTCGGCGGGCACCAGCATGGACAGAGGTTTTCCTAGCATCTCCTCGGCGCGGTATCCATACATTCGCTCGGCGCCCTTATTCCAACTGAGGATCGCGCCATCCCGTGCGGCGCCGAAGATGGCATCATCGGCGGAATCCACGATGGATGCCAGCAAGGCCCTGGCCTCCTGCGCCTGTACCCGCGCCGTGATGTCGCGCATAATGGCGGCGCGCGCCGCGATCTGTCCGTCCGTGTTCCGAATCGGGTAAGCCGAAATGGAAATATCGACCCGTTGGCCTTGCTTAGTCAGTGCCACGCCTTCGAACTGGCCGACGCTTTCACCGTGCTGCAGTGTGGCCGAGATCCATTTCAGGCTGGCCCGCTGGTCGCCGGGGGCAAGCAGGGAGACTGGTTTGCCGACCACTTCCTCCGCGCGGTACCCATAAAGCCGCTCCGCGCTCCGATTCCAGCTCAGAATGATGCCTTCCGGAGTGCTGCTTATAATAGCGTCTTCGGAAGACTCTACGATGGACGCCAGGAATGCCTGGGCTTCGTTCGCCGCATGGCGGGCCGACATGTCGCGCCGGATGGCAATGTATCTGCGAATGGCGCCGCCGGCATCCCGCACGGGCGCCACGGTGATGTCTTCCACGTACGCGGAGCCGTCCTTGCGCCGGTTGGCGACCTCGCCGCGCCAAACCTCGCCAGTCCGGACGGTGTCGCGCACTTGCTGGTGGAATGCAGCGCCCAGGCCTGGCTTGTTCAGGCGGGGATTACGGCCGATGACTTCCTCGGCGCTGTAGCCCGTCATCCTGGTGTACGCGGGATTCACGTACTGAATCGTTCCTTCGCAATCGCTGATTACGACGGCATCGGACGCCTCTTCGATGGCGCTTACCAAGCCGGCTCTCTCCACTTCCGCCCCCAAATCCCGGACGGATTGCGCGCGGGTTTGCTCGGCCAAGATCGCTCGTTGGCGCACGGCCACGCACGCAGCCACGGTCAGGGCCAGCGCCAGGAGCGCAACGGTCGCGACTGGCGAGGGCGGGAAGGCATTGTGCGAGGATGCCATCCAGTTGGCGAGTTGATAGGTAAACCAAGCCACCCCACCTACCAGGGATGCCTTGACCAGCTTGGAAGTAAGGTGGCGGCCGGAAAGACCGAACACTGCCCCTGCATTCCCCAGCCGGACCGCAGGGGTGGAAGGCATGGGATTCAGGGACATGGCAGGCGGCTCCACAAACGCTGCGAAACTGGGCACATCAGGCTTTCAATTGTAGCCGCAGCCGGGGATTGAAATCACGTTATCTTTGGTTATATTTAGTAATGAAACTTTCGGCAAACAGCGGAGAGAAAGGCACTTACGATATGATTGCGACAGGCAATTACGTAACTTTTCAAAACGGATGGATCAAGTTGCGAGAGCTAGGATAGCTTGTGGCCCGGTAATATTTATCTGCGGTTGCGAGGAGATCCAGTAAACAGATCCGGAAGTATTATGCCGATTAAGATGATGGGTGTTTAACTGTGTTCCGAACGGTCGTTAGCGGAAATGCCCGGCCTGTGGTTTCGGACGGGCCGGCGCGCGGCCCTAGTCCGGCAGGGTGCTGCCAATGCGTCCTGCTGGTGGTGGCGGCACTGGCGAGCTGTGCCCGCGTGCCGGAGGTTTCGCGGACTGTCCTGACCAGTACCCGCCAGGTGCGCCAGCTCTCGGCGGCACAAGTGAAGCTAGGCGTTCCGGTTCGCATCAAAGGTATCCTCACCTATTTCGACGGCATCTCCAGTTATTGTTTTGTTCAGGATTCCACTGGCGGAATCCGGGTTACCCTGGCGCCCGGACAGACTCCGCCTGCCGCCGGATGGCGGGTAGAGGTCGCCGGCATGGCCTCTTCCGGAGGCGCGGCCGCCGCTATGGTCGAAGCCCGCATGTCGGCTCTCGCGGTGGATGCCCTGCCGCCGCCAGTTTCCGTTTCTCCGGCGCGCTTACTGACCCCGGAATATGAGTACCGGCGAGCGGCCGTTGCGGGAGTCGTGCGGTCGGTCGGTTCCGACCGGCCAGGGCTTGTGACGCTCGAGATCCGCGCGGATAAGACCACAATTTGGGCAAGGGTTCCAGCTTCTATAGCGGTGATCGACGACGAGTGGACCGACGCGGAAGTCCGCGCCAGCGGCGTGCTGGCCGAACCCATCGGCAACCAAGGCGGAACCGACACCACACTTTGGATTTCCGACACCGGCGCCATCGAGAGGCGGCGTCCGGCAACGCCACCGGCGGCCTTGCCTGTCACGAAGATCGGCGCCCTTTTGGCGCTCGGTCCGGTTCGGGCGCCGGCGCACCGCGTGCGCGTGCGGGGGGTACCTTACGCGACGGCTCAGGGTGGTCTGGCAGTCATGGACGAGACCGGCCAGATCCCCGTCCACATTGGGCAGTTCACCCCCGACCCTAACGCCAGGGTGCTCGAAGTGGCGGGCTTTCTAATGTGGCAGGACGGGCGTCCGATCCTGGATCGGGCGGTACTGGTTGACGGCGTGGTGGTCGCCGACCGGATTCAAACACCGGCGTCGAGTTCCACGCTGACCAGTGCGCTCGCAATACACCGGATGCCGCTGAGCGCCGCCCAACGTGGCTACCCGGTTCATCTTCGCGCCGTGGTGACGTACTTCGATCCCGGCAACCACCTGCTTTTTGTGCAGGATTCCAGCGACGGCATTTTCGTCGAACTGAGCGAAAAAGAGAAAGCGTCGATGCGGGCGGGAGACCAGGTGGAGGTCACCGGAGCGACCACCGCCGATTTTGCTCCGGACGTGGCCAAAGCCCGGATTAGAGTTCTCGGTCACCCGGGTTTGCCGGCGCCCAAAACCGGGCGCTTTGGCAGCGCGAATTGGGGCCGGGAGGACTGCCACTGGATCGAATTAGAAGGCGTGGTCCAGCGCGTCGCGCAGGGAAGGGCGGACGCCCTGCTCACGCTGGCCTGGGGTAGAAATTCATACAAAGCACACGTGCTGGCCTCTCCCGGGTCCTTGGCCCATTTGTTGGATGCCTACGTAGCGCTGCGGGGCGTATGTGGGGCGCTTTTCAACACGAAGCATCAAATGCTTGGCATCCAGATGTTCGTGCCCGGACCGGAGTGCATCCGCGTGCTGCGCGCGCCGTCCGCGGAGCCCTTTTCCATAGTTCCAACCGCGATTGCCGATCTTCTGCAGTTTTCCCGGGCGCACGATATGGGACATCTTGTACGGCTGCGGGGAACCGTAACATACCCCGATCGGTCCGGGTCCACCTGGATTCGCGATGCGACCGGCGGCGTCATGATCCGCGATCATGACGCAGAGGGACTGGCCGTGGGCGATCTGGTGGACGTGGTTGGTTTTCCGGAGATCGCCGGATTCGGCGCGGTGTTACGCGGCGCTGGGGTGAGGCGATTGCGCCGCGGCGCGCCACCGTCACCTGTGCGCGTTACCGCCCAAGAGGCGCTCAAAGGCGACCTTGACGGTCAACTGGTGCAGATCGAGGGTAAGCTCATCGACCGGATGCAACAGCCGGCAGAGCAGGTATTGACGGTCGCATCCGGTGAAATGGTGTTCACCGCGCATCTGCCTAGCAGTGGCGCGGTGCCACCGTTGGAGCCGGGCACCCGTCTTCGTTTGACCGGGATCTGTGCGGTGGAAGTGGAACAGTCCCAGGACTTGATTCTGCCGCGCACATTTCGGCTGTTTCTGCGGTCCGCCGCGGATGTCGTGGTCTTAGGCCGGCCGCCGTGGCTGACGGCGGGCCGGGTAGTCCCGGTCCTGGCGGGGGCCGCGCTGCTGTTGTTCGCGGCCCTGGCTTGGGCGGGCCTCCTTCGCAAGCGAGTTCGCGTCCAAACGTTCGCCCTTCGCGCTCAGACCGTTCAGTTGCAGGCCGCGCATCAGAAGACTCGTCTTGCGCTACAGAAAGCCTGTCAGGCCGAGGCACTGGATCTGGACAGCAAACGGATTGTCGAACTGATCGCGCGGGACGAGCCGGTGGATCTGATCGTCGACCGCATCGCCGAAGCCGTGGCACTGCACTGCGAAGGCGCGGTTTGCGCGATCCTGCTGGCAGCGCCGTATGGGCCGCGGGTTTGCGCGGTGCCGGCCATGCCTGCCGGTTGGATGGAGACCTTGGGCCGGATCGACATGAGCTCGGTTTCGTTCAGTCCCGAATTCCGCGCCCCTGACTGGTTTTCGGACGATCCGGCGTGGGTGGAGTTCATCGCTTCAGGGCAAAATGCGCGTTTTGGGACGTTTTGCTCGGCGCCCATCCTGGTGGATTCCGCCACCGCCGGTGTAATCGCCGCGTTCTTCCGGGATCGGATGCGGCCGGTGGAAGCGGTGGGCGCACAGCTTGACTTGTGGTGCAACATCGCCGCTTTGGCCTTGGAGCGGCGGCGGCTGCACGACCAGTTGTCCTTCCGGGCGCAGCATGACGGCCTCACGGGTCTGCCAAACCGGGCGCTGCTCTACGAAAGGCTGGAAGCGGAGATCGAGCGCGCTTCCCGCGGCGAGGGGTTGCTGGGTTTGCTCTATATAGACCTTGACGGTTTCAAACAAATCAACGATGTGTATGGTCACGATGCCGGAGATGCGGTTCTAAAGGAGGCTGCCCGGCGCATGACCCATAGCGTGCGTTGCGCGGATGTGGTCGCGCGCATCGGAGGCGATGAGTTTGTGGTGCTGTTGCCGTTACTCAGCCGCGCGGAGGACGCCGAGCAGGTTGCCAATAAGATCGCGGCGGCTTTGCGCGAACCCTTCCACTCGAACCACCAGCGGCTTTCGGTGAGTGCGTCCGTCGGTTTAGCCATCTGGCCGCGCGACGGCGATAAGCCGGATCCCCTGCTACGGTTCGCCGACTCTCAAATGTATGGAAAGAAGAGACGGCGCTGGAACGACAAGCCGACAGGATCACCGTCGGAGACGCTTGAAAAAGCTTTGGTTGAAACATCATCTTAAAGCCTTGATGCGAATTCGATAGCGGCAACAAGGACCTTCTGAGGCATCCCGTCACGCTGACCGAGGGGAAGCTCTGGTATCCTGCGCGCCGATGGAATCGGCACAGATTGGGCCGATTGGCAATCGGCCCGCAGGTTGCCAACCTGCCCCACAAGCAAATGGACGCACTACCGGTGTTTCGAGCCGACTGTGCGATTCCACACACCCGCAAACGAATGGCGCCGATTTGTAACAATATGGAGCATAATTCTTCCCATATCTTTGATTGCACAGTGGTTTTCTTATGATAGCGTAAGGCTGTGGGCAGCATTGTTCCTCAATTCTATCCTAAAATACGCGTGGAATCGCGATTGAAATGGGTTACAATGTGGCTGACTTCAATACATCCGGCGGGCGCGCCGACCCGGGTTGCGGAAAAGAAGCCACTGGAATGGGGAACGTGGAAATTGGGCGGAGCGGAGCACACCGTTCTCGTGGTCGCCGACGATTTGCGCATCCTAGGCCTGGCGCAAGCGGTCCTTGCGGGCAAATATCGCGTTCTCTTGACAAATCATTCGCCGGATGCCGTCCGGATTCTCGCGCAGAGCCAAGTCCCCATCCATTCCGTAGCTATCCGGGCCGGTATCCGCGGCAGGAGGAGGTGCAGGCCGTGTCCCTCCGACGGGGAGCCGCGTCATGGATCTTCCGTGCGGAGGTTAATGATCGGAGCGTAACTTTGGAAGGACCTGATTCGGGACCCAACTGGGAAAGTCCCGCTTCGGAGGGTGGAGATCTAGAATGAACTCACTTTTGGGCGGCGTGGCGGTCAGCGCCGCCGGCCAAACGGATCGCACCGCGGGAGACTCGACAAGCGTGCCACGGCGGTCCTCACGGTCGCCGGAAATCCTGGCGGGGAGCAACCTGCCCGAGCGGAGACCGCAGCGCGCAGACCCTGCCACCAACGGTCTCCTGGCCAGGCTGGAACGGGAAGACTATGACCTATTAATGCGGGGCGCCAAGGTCGTTTCTTTGAAATTCCGCGCACGGCTGGTTCGCCAGGACGGGAATATCGACGCTGTTTACTTTCCCTTATCCTGCATGGTGTCGCTGTTGGTCACCACGGATGGCAGGCCGCAAGTCGAAATGGCTACCATCGGCAAAGAGGGGGTTGTAGGAGCCTCGGAGCTTATTCAGTCGCAAGGAGCGATCGGACTGAGTCTCGTTCAATTGCCTGGCGCCGCCGTGCGCGTCGATGCGGGCGACTTCCGGAACCTGCTCGACAGCCGGCCGGCGGTGAAGAAACTGATCCATCAACATTTCTACGCGCTGATGCGGCAGATCCTCTATGGAGCTGCCTGCAACCGGATCCACAGTATGGAAGAACGTTGCGCCCGCTGGCTGTTGATGACACACGATCGCGCCGGTCAGGATACTTTTCCACTCACGCAGGATTTCCTTTCGCATATGCTCGGCGTGCGCCGGGCCACGGTGAATCTGGCGACAGGCATGTTGAAGAAGGCCGGGTTTATTCGATACGTGCGGGGAAAAATAACGGTCATTGACCGGGCAGGGCTGGTGTCGACCTCCTGTGCCTGCTACAAAGCCATCGTCAGGGCGTACGATTCGCTGCTGCCGCCGACTCAAAAACGCACAACCAATTTCTAATTCGCGGAGCCGCCCGGCTGCCATTAGTCTGGTACCGTTCGGATGAATGCGAACGGTCACGTTCGGATAATCTTTATTTCGGGCGATTTAGACAGAGAGTTTCCATTGACAGCCTGGGTTAGTTGAGCACTATACTTGATGGTACTAAGAGTTTTCCTTAGATGCGCTCGCCTCGGTGGCCTTGTTTACCGGCGCGCACCTGTTAAGGATATCGAGAGCTTAAACTATGAGTTACCTGTCCAAGACCGAACCAGTCAGCTTCACTTCCGAAAATTTCCTGGCGTCGACGATGGATCTCGTCAGCGTCCTTGCCCATCTAGCCGGCTCGAGGAATCTGCACTCCTCACAGCGCCGGCGCGACCAGCGGCTTGAAGCGGCGGCGCTGTCTACCCTGCTGCAGAGTATCCCCACGAAAGTCCAACCGCCGCCGGGCACTCAGGCTCATGTAGTCGGCATAGCGCCGGTTCCGCAGCGGACTGCGGCACGCAAAGCGGCCAGGACTCCGGGACGGCTGATTCCGGTCGAAACGATGGACGGCCTTTCCAGCCTTCAGCGACGCCGGTATTGCGAATGCGGGCAGTGCAAGTGGTGCCTGGACAACCTCCGCTGGGACCGGATCTACAACGAAAAGTTCGCCGATCCCGCCTATTAC
>Ga0070761_10001738_pt1 | contig 13602 bp, 10 predicted proteins | sample HubBroMetageREF1_FD_66724 | JGI IMG/M metagenome (GOLD analysis project Ga0070761, IMG submission 66724) | Reference soil microbial communities from the Hubbard Brook experimental Forest, New Hampshire, USA - Hubbard Brook CCASE Soil... | ecosystem: Environmental > Terrestrial > Soil >...
GCGAATTCGGAGAGCTCCATCCCCCAGAGGCTCATGGAACATGCCAAAGTCGATGTTTGGCAAGCCGCACGTCCGAGAATGGAACGGGCCCGGGCCCGATATGTCCGCTTCGCGAACGTCCGAGCGCCCGGCCGAGCGCGTAAGACGCTCGAAAGCCGCGCGATGCGAGCTGGCGCGGGGGTTGCACTTGCTTGCACCCATGAACCCAGCGCGCGCAGGGGAGAAGCCAGGGGAGAAGCGATGATGGCGAGGGTCGAAGACCGCGTCGTGCACGTGCTCGTCGTCTGCGACGCGCCCGTCCTGCGCAATCAGCTAAGGAGCATGCTCGAGACCCGCGAGCTCATCGCAGTCACCGCAGTCGATTCGCGCATGGCCGGACGCCAGATCGAGATCTCCCGCCCGGACGTCGTCCTTCTCGACCTTCCCACTTCACGCATGGATGGCGTTTCGTTTGTTCGCCGCACCATGGCCAGGAGGCCAATTCCTTTCGTTGTTTGCGCCGACGTAGGCGGGAGCGGGACCCATGTCGGTCTACGCGCCCTCGACGAGGGCGCGCTCGAAGTGGTCACGAAGCCGCGCTTCTCGCCATCCGGCCTGATCGAGGACTCGATCGTCCCTATGGTCGACGCCATTCGTGCCGCGGCGGAGGCGACGTTGGGACACCCCGCGTCCGCCGTCCGAAAAACACGCACCGGCAGGCGTCGAGAGGATCTCTCGCGCGGAGGAGGCGAATCGAGCCGGCTCATCGCCGTCGGCGCGTCGATGGGCGGTCCCGAAGCGCTCGCAACGCTACTGGGGGCGCTCCCGGAGGACGCTCCCGGGGTGGTCGTCGTCCAGCATTTGCCCGAGGCCTTCACGGCGGTGTTCGCACGCCGTCTCCACAGCGTGTGCCGCATTGCCGTCCGAGAAGCCGTGGACGGCGCGCGGGTCGAACGTGGGCAAGCCCTCATCGCGCCCGGCAACCACCACCTTGTCGCTCGGCCCGATGGCACCGGTTGGAGAGTCCGAGTCGTCGACGGTCCACCCATTTCGAGACATCGACCGAGCATCGACGTGCTTTTCAGATCGGTGGCGGCAGCAGCCGGCCGGCGCGCCATCGGGGTCATCTTGACGGGCATGGGCCGCGACGGAGCCGATGGGCTTCGAGCGATGAAGGGCCAAGGGGCTTGGACCATCGCTCAAGATGGCGCTTCGAGTGTCGTCTTCGGGATGTCCCGCGAGGCTATCGCCATCGGCGCGGTCGACGACGTTCTACCGCTGTCCGAGATCGCTCCCGCGATCGTCGAGCGAGCCCGGGTCGAGAACGCGGCCGAGGGGGCGTAAGCTTTGGGTGCCTTCGGCCTAGAGCGCCGTCTTCCCCGGAGTCCGATACCCAACCGAGATACCGATGATGTTGCCCACACCACTGTAGGAGCCGGGGAGTTGCGGCGCGGTGCTCGTCTTGGTGAACAGAACCAGGAGCTGATAACCGAGGTCGAGCGAAAAGCCTGACGGGTGTGCATAACCGACACCGAGAGCGAGGTTCAGGCGGTTGGCATCGGGGACATCGGGCAGCAACGTATTGCTGGGCGAAGGGCTTGGGTCGTACATCGCGCCCGCGCGTAGTCGCCACGTGCTGTCGACGGCCAGCTCCCCCCCCATGTGAACGTTGACCGTGTTGCTCCAGTTCTTCGCCTCCGGCACGCTCAAGGTACCGCTGGCGTCGTTCGGATATTCGATGTCAATCGCGTGGAACTTCGACCATCCGTACCAAACGAGATCGACGTCGAGCACGAGGTTCTGCCACGGGTGCGACGCCACTCCCATCTGCACCACATCGGGATTGGTGAGCGACGTCTTGACGAGCTGGTCGTGCAGCGTCGCCTGGAAGGGCAACGGGACCCCGTCGAAGTGCACGTTGCCCGTAAAGTCGAGAGTCACGGCGCTTCGGTAGGCGACTCCGAGCGAAAGATATTGCGCGATGGCCTCGAGCTGAACACCGACGTTGAAGCCCTCCCCCCACGTGTCCGCCCCGAGCTCCGCCGAGACCTCGGACGGGGTGTCGATCGTCCGCTTCAGGTCGACCGTGGCCCGCACGAGCTGAACACCCACCCCGATGCGAAGAGGCCCGACGCGATAGGCCACGGTCGGGTTGAAGTCGTAGGTCGCGAGCGAAGCCTCCGTCACGACGGACTTGCCCTCCCATCCCGACGGCCACGGCACCGTCAACCCGAACGGAGTGAAGACGCCTACGCCAATCGAGAGATGGTCGGTAAGGCCGCCGGTCTCGTAGATCTGAAACGGGGCGTTGACTTGGAAGAGGGTGCTCGTCGACTGCCTGCGCGCGTCGGTGAACTTGAAAGACGGCATGACGAGGGCGTCGCCAACCTGCGCGTCGACGATCCGCCCCTGAGCAATACCCGCGGGGTTGTAAAAGATGGCCGACGAGTCGTCGATCATCGCCGTGACGGCCGCGGCCATCCCCGTACCGCGTCCCGATTGAATGTCGAGAGCCGTCCCGGCGGCGTCGGCGGTCCGCGAAAAAAAAACGACACCCAACGCCGCCCATGCCGTCGCCGGCGCTCGTCGCGTGAGATGCGACGCGTTCGCTCGAGCGAGGCCCGTCACTGGAAGCTCCCACCACTCACGAACAGTGCGATTTGTTTCTGGGCCGTCGCCGTAAGCGCGACGCTCTGCGCGCTCGGGGGGATCAGCAAGAAACCGTCACGGCTCGAGAGCGGAGCGCTCGACGACGTGAAACCATCGGCGGTATCGGTGAACTCATAACAGTAGAGAGGGGCCAGGCAGCCATAGCTTGGCGGCACGAACGTGGAAGTCATCATCGCGGGAGCGGGCCGTGCCGCCGCGGTCACGAGCGCAAGGTTCGAAATGTTGGGCACGGTTTCGTCACCCTCGATGAACTGGAGGAACGCCTTCCGGCTCGGGTTCGACGACACCATGCTCCCCGCGACGGCGGCTGGATGCGTCAGTCGCCAGGCCAGGTTCGCCGGGTCGGCGGGATCGAGCACCCACTGAACCATGGCGAGAAACTGGTCGAATGCAGGGGTCCCCGGGAGGATCGGCGGGGTCTGCTTGGAAAGGTCATCGAGGAGCGCTAGCGGCTGCGAAGCGAAGGAGGGCGAGTCCAGAAAAAGAGTCGAGATATCCCCTCCGGCCACGTTGAGCGCGACATTGGTGGTATCCGGCGACACCGCGTTGAAGAGCGTGCCGAGGATCCCGCCGAGGCTTTGTCCAGCGTAGTTGATCTTGGTGAGGTCGAGAGTGGCGGCCCCCATACCCCCCGCCGAGGTAATGCGATTCGCGAGAGAGGTCGGCACAGTGGCGCGAAGGGCCTGAATGAGCTGGGCGAGGTCGATCACTTGCTCGCGGAAGTTGTCGCGCGTGGCGAAGAAGTTCGTGGTGCTGAACATGTTCCAGCCGCTGATGAGCGGGCGGCCGCCGGCGTCCCGAGCGAAGTCGCCGCCTTCGCACTTGCCGTCGGCCTCGCACGCGCCCATTTGCACCGAAGCGCAGCCCAGCGTCCCAGTTGCGTCGGCCAGCTGCGGCGGCATCGGGCACGCGATTCGCGCGGACGGGTTTTGCGCCACGCAACGACCGATGAGCGGATCTTCGTCGCATTTCATGGTGGCAGGATCGGCGCATGCGCTGTCGTCCGTCAGGACCACCAGTGCGCTCGGATGTGCCGCTGCGTACAAGGCCGTCAAAAAGGGCCCCGAGCCCGTGCACGACGATCGCTCACCATGAAACGGAGCGTCGGTGGCGAGGGTGGCTTGACCCTGCGCGGCCAGCGCGTTGGCAATCGCAAGAAAATCGTTGCGATCGCGCGCAATGCCGTGACCGAAGACGGTGACGGGATACCCAGTCGCGGGCATCGTCCCGTTGGGCACGGCAAGCCCGAACGTCACGGGCTCGGCGACTGGATGCAGGAGGTCGAGGGTGCCCCCGGGCCCCTTCAAGGCGAAGGGAGTCTCGTAGACACCTACGTAGAATTTGCCGATATTCCCGATGGGAAGGCTCGGCATGCTGGCGGCTGCTGCAGCCGTGTACTGCGCGGTCCAGTCCGCGAAGACGACGATCCCGGGCGGCAACATCGGCAGCGCGACCTTGTATTGTTGCGAGCTGACATAGGCGTAAAGGCCGTCGAGAGCTGCGCTCTCCGACTGCGTCGTGAACGCCCAAGCCAGGGCGACGTCTCTGCGCGGAACGCCCTGCATGTTGTCCAGTGCGTCGAGAACCGGTTTGAGTGCGAGTCTCTGGGGTTCGAGCTCCGCCGCCTGCGAGTCGGTGAGGACGTTAACTTGCGACTTTCCGTTCAGGGAAAGCGGGTTGGCCAGACGCAAGAGCGCAAACGTCGGGTTCGCAGCAACGTTCTTACCCTCGTCGTCGAGCACGGCGGTCGTCACGTAGGCGGCGTACGTGGTCTTCTCGTCGAGCGGCGCCATGAGCTGCCACTGGAGCTGCTGGGGCGAGGTCTGCGCTACACCTGCCGCTGTGCTGCTCGACAGGCAGTTGAGGCACGGAGCATAGAGGGGCGTCGTGGGCACGACGGCGTTCGATGCGAGAGCGAGGAGCCCGACGTTCGTGGTCGTCAGCGAGGAGACGCCCAAGGTGGCTTGCGCGGCGGCGCCGGTCACCAACCCGTTCTCGCTGATGGGAGGGGCGATCGTGGAGAAGCCGTCGAGTGTGTTCAGACCGCAGTAGAGCGTCGTGCTCATGTCTTGTGGCGACGCGCAATCGGCGGCGGATAGAGGCTGCCCCGTCACCGGGCTCGGGAGTGCCACCATCCCGTTGACGCGCAGGAAATCGTTCGGAAACGGGATGATTCCATGGGCGGGATCGAACGTCATTTCGCCGGCATCGACGATGGTGAAGGTCCACGCCATGGGGATGCTGGTCGCGTCGGGCAACCCGAGCAAACGCTCGGCGGCCTGGAGGAGAGGCTGTGCGTCCAGTCGCAACTGCTCGAGGACTAGGGCTTTGGCCGTCTGATCGGCGATCCGCTTGGCCGGATCCGTTTGCGCCGACGGGATGACGTCGACTGCGAGCGCGCATTGCGGAGACGCGAGATCTCCGTTCGGGCAAGTCACGAGCGGGGTTGGACTGCTCACGAGCGCCCACGCCGGCGATCCGATGACACGCTCGCCCGACGCACCCTGGAGACCCGCCGGGTGAGCCGCGCTCGGAGTCACCAACACGACCGCGTATTGGTGTGCGCGCGTCCAACCCCCCTGGGGCGGAGCGACGACGAGCGCGTTCGACAACGCATCGAAAGTCGGCTGCAACCCGCCCACGACGGCCGCGCTCGGATTCTGCGGGCCGGGTGGCGTATTGAGATTGGTGAGGTCGATAACCATGACGCTCTGGCTATCGACCGTCGATGGGTCGAGCGGGCCGCTGAGGAGAGCCTGCGCCGTCGACTCGAAGGGAAATGCGGTCAAGCTCCCCAGGTAGTCCGTATTGAGCTCGGTCTGCGTCGGAGTGTCAGTGGCCGCCGACGGCGGGATCTGAAGCGTGCCCGAGGAAGGGTCCCGAGGAGTGAGATCGTTCGGAACAGGAGCGACCGGAGGCGTGGCGCCGGGATCGAACTCCACGACAATCGCGGGGGCCGACCCGGGACTCTGGGGAACGTCGGGCACGCAGCCGCCAAGCGCCAGGACCCCCGAGACGGCAGAGAAAGCGAGGAGAAGGTTCTTCAAGACGTGCACCTTTCCTCGTCGAAGGGAGCCTTCCGTGGGTTAGGCCCGCAAAGTTACACGTGCGCGCACATTCGAGCTACTTCGCGGCCGACGGCGGCACTCCGGTGCCAAAGCGCCTGATCATCGCCGATTCTCACGCCTCTCACCCCCCTACTAAAGACCGCCTTCTCATCCTCGACGAGATCAACGTGAAGTCGGCCGGCACCGGCCCGGGCGACGACCCCGTGAAGGGCCTGGGGCACAGGCTTACGGGCGGCATCGAGCTCCTTCCGGGCAACAGGCAGGGTGGAGCCGGTACGCCGGCGGGATATCGATCGATCAACGAATCGTAACGGACATCGGCAGCCAGACCCGCTACCCGTCACTCGAGTTCGGCGCGATGGTGCAGAACTCCGATGTCGGGAGCCGAATGATCTACGCGGGCGCGAACCAGCCCCTCCCTCCGATGAAGGACCCGGGGCGGCGTTCTCTCGGATATTCGCGAGCTCGCCAATGAGCTCGCAGGCCGCGGCCACGTTGCTCAAGCGGCCTCAGAATCAGAGCGTGCTCGATTTTGCGCACGCGTCGCTCGGGAGCCTCGCGACCCGGATATCCTCCGACGACGCCGTGCGTGTTCAGCAGCACCAAGCCTCCGTGGCTGCGATCGAGAAACAGCTCATCGGGCCAAGCGCAACCGTGCATGCCGCCTACCGTGCAGATGCAGAGTCTCACGGTCATCAACAACTATCCCGCCATCGCCAAGGTACAGACCGAACAGCCACCAACCTCTGCCCATCGTCATCGCGGACGAGCTGGGTGGAGCGCTCAATACTGACCGCGTTCTTTCGTTCTCCCCCCAGCAACCGCACAACAACCTTCCCGTCACGGTCGCCAACTTGATGGGAACGAACATCACGCCCTTCGGCGACCCCGCGTTCGGCACGGGCCCGCTCTCGCTCGCTTAGATCACCGATCCTGAGTCGGCGGGAACGCGTAGCCGGCGCAGTTGGAGGGGGACGCGCCCGACGAGTGCCCCGGGGGCTGGTGGCCCAGTTTGGCATTCCCCGTCGGGCCCAGGTGAGCACTCGGAAACATCGGCTGTCGGAGAAAATCGCTACGCTCGATCCCCGATGGCCGATCCGGTCACTCTCTTCATCCTCGTCGCGGCGGGCGAACGACCCGACTTGACGCGCGCGATGGCCGGCGCGACCCGCGACGCGCTCGGCGCGGACTCCGTCGTGGTCGTGCGCGAAGGGCCCGAGCCGAGCGACGCCGAGGCTCTTGCGACCGAGCGGAGCGAAAACGCGGACGCGGTCGTCGAGCTCACGTGGACGGATGCCCACCATCAGCAAGCATCTGTGAAAATGCATATTGCGCAAGACCGACGGTGGGTCGAGCGATCCATTGGCTTTCTGCGACTGGACGCCGACGCGGAGAGAGGGCGCACGCTCGGATTCACGATCGCATCGATCTTCCCGCAGGCCCCCATCGCCGCGCCCGCGGGGAGCGCACCCACGGCGGCCGGACCGAACCCGTCGGTCTCGGGCTCAACCGGGGTGGCGGCGGTGCCCCCCCCTCCCCTACCCGCGCTCCCAGTGCAATCGACGACCGTGGCCAGCGCAGCTCCAATCCCGCAAAACGTCGCGGCCTCTTCGAACCCCGCGCCGCGACCCGACTTGGCCATCGACGCGCTCGGCGTGGGGGAGACCGGCGGCGGGGACTTGAGCGCCGGAGGGGCAGCCTCCGCCCAATGGTTTCCCATTCGCCACCTCTCGCTACGATTGGGAGGGGGGGTACGGACTGGAAATATCGACATCGACGCGGCTCATGCGAGCACGCTGACCCTGTTTGCCAGCGGGGGAATGGCATTCCACCCGTGGCGGACGAGCTTGGCTCGCCCTTTCGGGGCATCGTTTCGGGCTGAGTTTCTGTTTGTCGATGAATCCGTTACGTATTCGGGAAAGGTAAAGAACCTGCGCCTTCGTGGGTTTCCTGGGGTTCCTGGGCTCCCTGGACTGGCCCTTGGCGCCGACGGGTCTTGGCGGTTCGCGCCGGATGTCGAGCTCGTCGCCGGCATCGGTATCGAGGAGCTCTTTATCCAGCGCACCTGCGTTGAGGTTAAGGGTGTGTGCTCCACCCTCACGCCCTTGAGCGCCATCGGCGAAACCGGCCTGAGAATCGACTTCTAGTATCCGTGCCTGGACCGCCCTAATTGGGGGTACTCTTCCCAACGCATGGCCGCGAGCAGCCCCAAGAGTCCGCCCCGGCTATGGCTCGTCCCCAGTCGGCCCGCGTACGCGGCGCCGCCGGCGCTCGACGACGCGGAGCTTCTCGCCGCGCTCCGCTCGGGCGACCGGGGGGCCGCCACGGCTCTCCATGATCGGGCCCGACCCCAGGTCGATCGCACGATTCGACGCCTCCTGGGCGCCGGCGACGTCGATCACGACGACGTCGCGCAGCAAGCGATGATCGAGCTCGTGTCGACGATCGATCGCTATCGCGGCGAATGCTCTCTCGATTCGTGGACGAGCACGATTACCGCGCACGCAGTCTACAAGCACATTCGTCGCCGGAGGACCGAGCGGCGGATTTTCGGAGCTCTGGACGCGGATCTGCTCGCCGATACGCGATCCTCATCGAAGACCTCCCGCGAGGCGATCACGCGCAACCTCATGACCCGCGTTCGCGCGCATCTGGACGCCATCGACGAAAGCAAAGCGTGGGCGTTCGTCTTGCACGATGTCTGCGGTTACGACCTGCGCGAAATCGCCCGCATCACCGGCGTGAGCGTCGCAGCGGCACAAACAAGACTGGTCCGAGGGCGCCGTGAAGTGCACGAGCGCATCGCGAGCGATCCGGAATTGGCAGACCTGCTCGACACCATCGGGGAAGAGTCGTGACGGCTCCCAGGTATGCCGAGCTGGCGGGCAAGCTGTTTGCTCGAGAAGCACGTTCGAGCGTTCCCCCGCCGGAACCGGGCGCACGCGCGAGGGCCATCGTCGCCATCGCCGACGCGATCGACGCTCGGGCACGTCGGCGGCGGATGGCTCATTGGTCGATAGGGCTCAGCGGAGCCGCCGCGGCCGCGTTGGCCGTACTCGGCGTCGCGCGGCATACGGCTCACCACGAGACGAGCGCGGCGCGCCCGTCCACGGGCGGCGCACAAGCGGTCCAGATCGTGGCTCACGGGGTCACCGGAGCCGCGAGCGTCCTCTTTTCGGGCGCGCAAGCCCCGCTCGCCGACGAGAGCCCGGTGCCCCAGGGCAGTCGCCTCGTCACTCCGGCCAACGGTCGCGCGACGCTCGCGTTTTCGACCGGGACCAACGTCGTCGTCGGAGAGGGATCCGACATGAGCCTTGGCGGCGATGGCGCTCACCAACTTCTGCGTCTCAGCGCCGGGTCGATCGACCTGCATGTGGCCAAGCTCACCGCGCAGCAACGATTCGTGGTCGGTACTTCCGACGCCGAGGTCGAAGTGCGCGGTACGCGATTCCACGTCTCGGTCGTTCGACCCGATCCCTCATGCGGGCATGGGACACCGACGCGCGTCGCGGTGACCGAAGGGGTGGTCGTCGTCCGCCATGACGGAACCGAGGATCGCATCGCGGCGGGCGAAGTTTGGCCGAACGGCTGCGGCCGGAGCGCCGATGGGGCTGCCGGCGATGCCTTGCGTCCCGGCGTGACCCTTCGGGCGACGAGTGCGGTGTCGACGCTCCCCGAGCGCAACGACCTCTACAAGCGTGCCCTCGACGCGAGCAACGCGGGCGACGTGCGTGGAGCTATCGCGGGGTTCCAGGCATTTCTAGCGAGATATCCCTCGGGCCTCTTGGCTGAAGACTCTCGCATCCAAATCATGAGGCTCCTCGCCAAAGTCTCCCCTTCTCAGGCGGCCTCCGCAGCGCGTCAGTACTTGGCGGAGTATCCCAAGGGAGCCTCGCGTGACGAAGCGGAGGGGATTATCTCGGCCGCGCCGTGAGCCGGTGGGGCGCGCTCCTCGGGGTCGTCGCGGTCGCGAGCGGCTGCGACGCGGAGCCTCTGAACTTCGACGACCCCGATTCCGGCACGCTCTACGCGGAGGTCGCGCTCGACGGGCAAGCAGCCCTGGCGGATGCCACGCTCAGCTTGGACGCCACGCCCTCCCCGGAGGCCATGCCGTTCCCGGAGATCGGATTCGACGCGGATCGCTTTTTCCACCCGAATCGAGGCGACGCAAGTCGAGGCGGCGGGACCGACGCAGGAGCCGACGGCGACAACCAGGGGATTCTTCTCGGCCAGTGCCGCGACGAGAGCGACTGCGCTCACCTGGGCCCGGGCCTGCATTGCTCGCTCGCGGATGCTTCCCCGGGCGTCTGCGTGGCGTGCGTGCGTGACACCGATTGCTTGGATTCTGTCCTGCGTATATGCGATCTCACACTCAATCGCTGTGTGCAGTGCGATGTCGCGAGCGACTGCAAGGCAAGCGAGGTCTGCTTGGCGGACGGCACGCACAACACCTGCATCCTCTCTTGCACGAACATGCAAGGGTGCCCGCCTGGAGCTTCCATTTGCGATGTAGATCGAAAAATATGCTTGAGCTGCCAAAACGACGACGATTGCACCTTCTCGCCTGACGGACCTATCTGTGATCTCGTGAGCGGCCGGTGCGGGGAGTGCGCGGTCCCCACCGATTGTCACCGGAAGCCTTACCTCAAATGTGATCAAACAACCTCGCGATGCGTCGAGTGTCTTCGCAACAGCGACTGCGGCCATGGCGTCTGCGACATCCTCCAGAGCTGCGTCGGCTCGGGCCCCCCGACCGTCGGAAAGGGGGACGAGTAAGGAGCGCTCCTACGTTTTTGCAGGCCACGTGACGAAACACGAGAAGACGCCCCTCCGCTGAGTGGGAGTGCGGCTACACTTCCGTCATGTGGTTCACACGCCCCTGGGGGATTCCGATGGCCTACAACAAGGCCGCCGCTTGCGGTGGGTTGTTACTCCTGGCGATTGCCTGCGGCTCCCATACGGGCTCCGGGTTTCCGTCGGGTGACAACGAGAACGGCAACAGCAGCGCCTCGGTGGGCGGCGGAGGCACGGGTAGTGGCGGCGGCGGTCCAGGAACGGGCACCAACCCCAACGGCAAGCTCGGCTACATTGGCTCGGCGGGGCCCGCTGGCGGTGCGCTCGACGCTAGCTCCGACGCCATCGCCCCGGGCGATCTCCCGGACCCGAACTGTCCAGCCGGCGTTCACACGACGGTGAGCGGCCTCGTGTACGATCCCTCGTTTCAGGATCCGCTCTACAACATTACCGTCTTCGCGCCGAAGTCCGCGACGCTACCCGTGTTGCCCAAGGGCGCCTCATGTCTCTCGTGCAATGCGCTCTATCCGGCGTTCTACGGGAGCGCCGTCACCGACGCGACCGGCCACTTCGTCGTCAGCAATGTGCCGCCCGGTAAGAATGTGCCTCTCGTCGTGCAAACGGGCAAATGGCGCAAGGAATTCATGCTTCCGAGCGTGACCAAGTGCATCGACAACCCCCAGCCCGACAAGACGCTGCGTCTGCCGACGAACGGCACTACCGATGGCAACTTGCCCGATATTGCCATTTCCACAGGCAAGTCCGATTCGCTCGAGTGTCTACTGCTGCGCATCGGTGTCGACGCCGCTGAATGGATCGGCGGGCCCGGCGCCGGCGGGCATATTCACATATTCGTCGGCAATGGCGCGAATACCGCCAACCCCGGGCCTGCTTCGTACCAGGGTCTATGGGACACGACGAACGACCTTATGACCAACGATGTCACGCTGCTCTCGTGCGAGGGCGCCGAGACGCAAGACGGACCCAATGGTCCTCTTACGCCTGCCGATCAGCAAAACCTACTCAACTATGCGAACGCGGGCGGTCGCGTGTTCGCTTCGCACTTTCACTACGCTTGGTTCGACGTCGGTCCTTGGATGGGCCTGAATTTGGCAACTTGGTACCCGGGACAAAATGCGCTCAACGACGGGATGTCCTTTCCAGGGGACGTCTACACGACGCTGTTGAACGGGAGCCCTTTCCCGGAGGGCGTAGCGCTCGAGCAATGGCTTGGAGTGGTCAACGCTCTCACGAACAATCAGCTGACGATTTACTACGCGCGTCACAACTCCGATGTGCTTCCTATGGCGGGTCCGCCGGGCACGCCCTCCCAGCCGTGGATCATCCTCGACCCGAGCATAATGATCATGGAGCCCGCGGGCATACCCGTGGCCAACGGCGCGCAATACTTCTCGGTCGATACGCCCGTCCCGGTGCCCCAGAAGTGCGGTCGGGTCGTTTACAGCGACCTTCACGTGAGCGGAGGCGCCGGGGCCATGGAGGCAGGGTTTCCTTACTTTTTGCCGGATTATCCGAACGGAGGGCCCGGGGTCGTGCCCACCGAGTGCGCGATGCATCCGCTGACCCCGCAGGAAAAGGCGCTCGAGTTTATGATCTTCGACCTGTCTTCGTGCCTGATTCCGATTGGCCAGGTCGCCACGGCCCCGAGAGGCCCGGCATAAGCCACCCGGGCACCTCCACGCGTACCCTTGCCCAGCGCCAGCGAAGGCCTGGCGGCCCCTCGGGAACCGAATAGTCTCCCGCTCCCGTGGCACCCAAGAGAACCCCTCCCGCGCGAGCTTGGCTCTCGCTCCCGAAGCTCGAGCCTCTCGACTCCATTCTGCCGTCGGAGCCTGTCTTGCTCATGGGGGCGGGGCCCGTCCCCATTCCGCACGCGGTCGCGCGCGCCAACGGCGTCGTCATCAATCACATGGGCGATACGATGGAGCACGTCGTGCGCAATCTCAAGGAGATGGCGCGATACGCGTTCCAGACCGAGGCCGACAAAATCATGGGCGTTGGCGGTCCGGCGTCCGCCGCGATGGAGATGGCCATCACCAATCTTCTCTGGCCCGGCCGCAGGTGTCTTTGCCTGAAGACCGGCATCTTCAGCAACCGTCTCGGGGAAATGGCCACAGCGGTAGGCGCCGACGTGACGTACGTCGAACCGGAGACGGGCAAGCCGATAACCGCCGACGTCGTCGCCCGCGCCCTGGCGAGCAGGCGCTACGACGTCGTGACTCTCGCCCAGGGCGAAACGTCGTGCGGGGTCCTCAACAGCGAGCTCCCCGAGATCGCCCGCCTCGCCACCGAGCACGGTGCCCTCACGATCGTCGACGCAGTCGTCACGCTGAGCACCATGCCGGTGGAGATGGATCGGTGGGGGCTCGACGCCGTCGTGACCGGAGGGCAGAAGGGCCTTGCGTCGATTCCGGGCGTCTCGCTCATCGCGTTCTCCGATCGCGCTTGGGAGACCCTACGATCACGGCCCAAGCCTCCCGCGCATTGGTGCCTCGATGCGGCACGCGCGCAGCGTTTTTGGGGCGAGCATCAGTACCACTACACGGCTCCCGTCCCGGGCATTCTCGCGCTCTATGAGGCGCTCCGTCTCGTTTGCGAAGAAGGTCTCGAAGCGCGCTTCGAGCGCCATCGCGTCAGCTCTCTGTCGTTGCAGGCGGGCCTCGAGGCCATGGGGTTGTCGCTCTTCATCCCCAGCAAAGACCGGCTCAACTCGGTGGTCGCGGTCCAGACTCCTGCAAGTGTCAGCTCGAAAGAGGTCCTTTCGTACATGTCCCGCAAGTTCCGGGTCGAGATCTCGGGCGCGTTCGGCCTCGACATCGTGCGAATCGGCCAGATGGGCGAGCAGTGTCGCTCGCAAAACCTTTTCAAGGTGCTCTATGCGACGGGCATGAGCTTCCGGCACTTCGGGGTCCGCCTCGACGTGAGTGAAGGGTTGGCGGAGCTGGAGCGCGCGCTCACACGCGAGCAAGAGTTCGAGTGAGTCGGCGCCAGCCTCACTCGGTCGCGGTTTTCTGATCTCCGAGCGGCGCTTGGTCTTTGCAGGGCGCCCGCGCCCCGGGCGTCCATACGG
>Ga0070761_10001740_pt1 | contig 13593 bp, 6 predicted proteins | sample HubBroMetageREF1_FD_66724 | JGI IMG/M metagenome (GOLD analysis project Ga0070761, IMG submission 66724) | Reference soil microbial communities from the Hubbard Brook experimental Forest, New Hampshire, USA - Hubbard Brook CCASE Soil... | ecosystem: Environmental > Terrestrial > Soil > Temperate...
CGGGAGCTCGGAGAGTACGCGCTCGACCAATGCGAGCGGGACTGGCGCACGGCGATGCATCGATTCGAGCGCGCCGCCGGACCGCCGGAGCCGCTCTTGGTGCAGCTCGCGGGCCCTTGGTCGGTGTATGGCGCTCGCGTCGCGGGGAAGCGCGTCGTCGACCTTTTCCTCGAGCAACACGCGAGCCTGCTCTCCCCGGAAGAGCGCTCGTGGCTCGCGGCCCAGCAACAAGCCTGGCTGAGCGTGTGGGAGGTGATTGGCTGCGAGCCGGGCGTGGCGGTGACCGCGCGCGATTTCTTGTCGGCGGAGACGCGTCGGATTCGCGAGGTGAAAGGATCGCGTCAGCTCGCGGTTCGCGACGCCGTCCTGGCGCGCGTGGTGGACTACCAGGGAGCCTCGTATTTCTGCGGAATGTACCCGAGCCTCCTGCCTCCGATGCCCGCGGCGCACGTCGTCGCGCAGGTCCGCCGCCGCGTTCGCTCCAAGGAGCAGTTGGCCCCCGACTTGCTGCGTGACGAGGGGCTGGGGCTCGCGATGATTCGGCACTGGGCCAAGGCCGTGCGCGACGAGCGGGCGGCCGCCGCGCGACCGAAAAAGCTGGTCAACACCGACGGCGACGACCTTCTCCTGACGACCGACCATTTCGACTTCGCTCCGGCCGACCGTGCCGACATCTGGGCCAAGCTCGGCACCCTCGAAGGCGTGGACGCGGACCATTCGGACGCCGCGGACGGCCATCTGACTGCGTTCAAGCAGGGCAATGCCATCCACTCGCACTGGGAGAACACGGTGATCGGCCACCTTGCTGTGACGGACGGACGGCTGGAGGTGGAGACCAACTCTGTGAAGCGGGCCGATCGATTGCGGGCGAAGATCGAGGCGGCTTGTGGTGCACGGCTGAGGCACCGAGCCCGAGCGCACGCAGACCCGCTTTCCAGTGCGCCGTCGCCGCGCCACTCGCGCCCGCGCGCCCCGCCCTCCCCCGAGGAGGAGGAAGCGCTGCGGGCATTCCGAGAGCAACACTACCGGCACTGGCTGGACGAGGCCGTTCCAGCGCTCGGCGGCAAGACTCCGAGGCAAGCGGCGCGGAGCCGCCTTGGTTTGCGGCAAGTCGACCTCTTGCTGCGTACGATGGAAAACAACGAGCAGCGCATGACGGACTATGCGCCGTTCGATTTCGCTCCGCTGAGGAGAGAGCTCGGCCTTGACGGCAATACGCAGCCCACGGTCTCGGAGTGAAGCCAGGCCCGGCGAGCAGTCGCAATGACGGGCCCATTTTTGAGACCCCGCCAAAGCCGCCGCGTATCGACGCCATCTCGCGCGGCCGGTCCCGATCGATTCTCGTGGCACGCCCTCCCCGATTTCGATCGCGCGTCGAGTAACAAAGGCGTGCAATAGCCCCGTGCACCGAGCGATCGCTCGTCTCAACGCGGTCGCGATTTTCTGCAGCGCGGCAGGCTTCTCGGCCTTGCAGGTGTGGGCGATGCACCTTTACCCCGGCGGTACCTGGTGGGACCGTGCCGCGGTCGGGCACCGTTTCTGGGAGAACTACGTTTGCGACCTGGAGTGGGAGGTCGCGCTCGGCGGCTCGCCCAACCATCTCGGGGCGCGCGTCGCGCGGGCGGCCGTCCTGGTGCTGGTGGCGGGTTTCGTGCCCTTCTGGCTCGCGCTCCCGGCGCTCTTCCCGGGGCGACGTCGGACCGGGAGCGCCGTCCGGGCGCTGGGGCTGGCGTCGGTCGCGGGGCTCTTCGCCGTGGCGTGGATGCCGAGCGACCGGGCCGGGGCGCTGCACGGCGCCGCGGTGATCACCGCGGCGGTCCCCGGGATGGCCGCGACGGGTCTGGCGGTCGCGGGGCTGCTGGGCGGTGAGCCGCGCCCGCGCGTCGCCGGCTGGACAGGCGCCACGCTGCTCGGGTTCGGCGCGGCGGACCTGGCCCTGTATGTGTCGCATTTGCTACGCCACGTAGAAGGCACGCCGCTCGTCGTCGTCCTGGAGAAGATCGCCGTCCTCCTGCTCCTCGCATGGATGCTGGAGGTCGGGGCGCGAATCCGCCCACGGCCCCTCGAGGGTCCCGAGGGTCGACCCCCACGCTTCGCAAGCTAAAGATCGGGGAGCCAATGTCCGATCGACGCCGAGAGCCCGCATTCCTCCTCGCCGCGGGCGCGCTCCTCCTCGCCCTATCGGGCTTGCACCCTCACGATCGCTTCACATGGTTCCTCGAGATCGCCCCCATCCTCATCGGCGTTCCGGTCCTCGTCGGGACCTACCGCCGCTTTCCGCTGACGCCGCTCGTCTACCGGCTGATCCTCGTCCACGCGTGCATCCTGATGCTAGGCGGCCATTACAACTACGCCGAGGTGCCCCTGGGCGAATGGATGAAGGTCGCCTTCGGCTTCACCCGCAACAACTACGACCGCATCGGCCACTTCGCCCAGGGCTTCGTGCCCGCGCTCATCGCGCGCGAGGTGCTCCTCGGGCGCACGCCCCTGGTGCGCGGCGGCTGGCTATTCTTCCTGGTGACGTGCCTGTGCCTCGCGTTCAGCGCCCTCTACGAGCTCATCGAGTGGTGGACGTCCGTCGCGACCGCCGACGGTGCGGCCGCCTTTCTCGGCACCCAGGGCGACCCATGGGACACGCAGTGGGACATGCTGTGGGCGCTCATCGGTGCTCTCGTCGCCCAGTCGACGCTCGTCCGGCTGCAGGACCGGCAGCTCGGCTGTCTCAATTAGCGTAGTCAGCGGAGAGGGCGGGATTCGAACCCGCGGCAGGCTTTTGACCTGCGCCCGCTTAGCAAGCGGGTACCTTCGGCCACTCGGTCACCTCTCCGGAAGGGGCGAGCAAAGTACACGAAACTGAGCGCGCCACAAATACGGGGCGCCGCCCTGGCGCTCGATGCCCCGGCCCCGCGCCGATCCGGATCCTGAAGGTCGAGCGGGGCCGACCCTCGCTCGACCCAAGGCCAAGGGCTACGGTCCCGAACGTCGATGGTCCGCCTCGTCTACTCGAACGACACGGGCGCGCTCTTGGCGGAGCTCGCGGAACGCGTGCGGGCGCAGCAGCTTCGAGAGGGACCTCTCGCAGGCGTTCGAATCGTCGTGCCGAGCCTGAGCACGGACGCCTACGTGCGCTTTGGCATCTCCGCCGCATGCGGAATCGCGGCCAACCTCGAGGTGTCTCTTCTCACGCGCTTCGCCTCCGAGGTGTTGGCGCAGGCCACGGGCACGCAGGTGGCCGACGCTGCGGCCTTCGAAGCCATGGCCCTCGAGATTTTCCTCGACGACGCAGCGATGGGCTCCTCGGATCTCGCCTCCGTGAGGGCATACCTCGATGCCTGCGGCGACGTGCCGGAAGCGCTCGATCTCCGGCGTGTTCAGCTCGCCGCGCATATCGGGCGACTTTTCGAGGCGTACACCTGCTCGCGGGCCGAGATGCTCACAGCGTGGAGCGACGGAACCTCGCTCGACATGAGCGAGGCAGAGACCGAACGCTGGCAGCGCGCGCTTTGGCGCGCCATGTTCGGGTCGGGCGGCCTCGCAGCCGTTCGCGCGAGATCGGCGCTGCCGGCGATCGGAGCCTTCCACGAGCTGGCGTCGTCCTTCGATCCGACTGCGGCCGGCTCGGCATCGGCACTTCACGTCTTCGCGCTGGCCAATTTGCCGCGCACATTCCACGTGCTTTTCGAGCGGCTGGCTCGGGTTCGTGAAGTCGTGATCTACGCCTTGAGCCCGTGCGAGGGCTTTTGGGAAGACGTCGACGCCCGCGATCCGGGTCCGCTGCACCTCTGGGGTCGTCCCGGCCGTGAGCACGTCCGAGGGCTCAACGCTCTCGCAGGATTCGATCACGAAGACCGTTTCGCAGACCCGGTCGATCGAACCCCGGGCGCGCCCACGCTCCTTGCCAGACTCCAGAGCGACATTCTCCACCGGCGCTGCCCGGAGCTGCTCCCGGATCCGAAGCGCCGACTGCCTGGCGACGACAGTCTCGTGGTTCTCGAGCACGCGAGCATCCGCCGCGAGCTCGAGGGGGTGGCGAGCGACATCTGGCGGCTCATCGCGAACGATGAAACGCTCCGCTTCGACGAGATCGCCATAGTCGTCCCCGACTCCGAGCTCGCCGCGTATTCGTCCCAGCTGCCGACTGTGTTTCGCGAGGCCCACGACCTTCCCTGTCGAGTCATGGGAGGGGCGGGCTCCGCGGGCGGTGTGGTCGAGGCGATCGAGCTTCTGTTGGCGCTGCCTTATGGGCGCTTCTCCCGTCAGGAGCTCTTGCGCGCCGCATCGCACCCGCTCATCGCGCCGCCCGAAGCCGATCCCGATCGATGGGCCTCGTGGTGCGAAGGGCTCGGCATCGTGCACGGCGCCGATCGGAGCGACCACGAAGGAACCTACGTCACGCGCGACATTCTGAGCTGGGACCAGGGCCTGAAGCGGCTGGCGCTTGGCTCGTTCATGGCCGGCGACGTCAGCGAGCAGCGCGAGCCGTTCGAGCTCGAGGGTCAATCCTACGTGCCACTCGAGGTGGGTCCGTCGGAGGTCCGCGCCGCGGCGGCGTTCGGTCTTCTTCTGCGATCCCTGGTCGAAGATGGGCGCTTCGCGCGCCGGGCCGAGCTCTCTCTCGGCTCCTGGAGCCGGTTTCTGCGGACGTTCGTCGAGTCGTACGTGTCTCCGGCGAATCAAGCCGAGGAGGAAGAGCTTGCCCGTGCGCTGCGCTGCTTGCATCGCCTCGTCGAGAGCGATCTCGGCGAGCGGCCTGTGCGCTATCGCGTGGCCGCCGAGCTCGGGCGCGCCCGGCTGAGGACCATCATGGGCAGGTCGCAGGGCGAAGGCGTCGCGCTCTCGACGCTCGGCGCGTTGCGACCGCTGCCGTTTCGCGTGGTGTTCGCTTGCGGGCTCGGCGAGGGCCGATTCCCGTCGTCCGAGCCGGATGATGCGCTCGATCTGCGCTGGGTGCGCCGACGCGAAGCCGACGTCACTCCGCGCGAAGCCGATCGCTACGCGTTTCTGGAGCTCCTCGTGACGACGCGTGATCGCTTGGCGCTGTCGTACGTTTCGCGCGACACGGTCACGGGGCAAAGACTCGCGCCGTCCTCGGTCGTGCAAGAGCTTCTGCACACGCTGTCGCTCGGGTACGTCGACGACGTCGATGAACTGCGCCGCCGGCATCCGCTGCGTCGCTGGGCCCCGGCGTATTTTCCCGACCTCTTTCCTCGACGTCGGGAGTCGGAAGCGCCGCTCGATCCTCTTGCCTTGCCCGAGGCGCGCGCCGAAGCCCGCACCCTCGCACTTCGCGAGGACCTCGAAATGCGAGGCGATCGAGCGACGCCCGAAGAGGTCTTGGCGCGAGCCGAGGGTGACCCCGCGTGGGCGGAGCTCGCGCGGCATCTTCTTCTCGCGCCGCTGCCCGAGGTCCCGGTCGACGCTCGAGCCCGCGTTTTCATGCCTCTCTACGCGCTCGTGAAATTTCTCGAGTTTCCGCTGCAGGCCTGGGCGCGGTTTCGTCTCGGGCTCGACGAGAAGGAAGAGGATGACACCGCGGCCCGAGAGCACGAGCTCTTCGAAACCGACTTCCGAGACGAGACGCTCTTCCTGCGGAAGGTATTGCTCGGCGCAAGGGCACCGGGCAAAGCCCTCGCCGAGGCGTACGACGAGGCGGCCCGTGAGCGAGAGCTTCGGGGCTCGGGCCCGTCGGGAGCGTTCGCGCGGGCCGAGCGCAGCGACCATCTGCGGATTCTGGAGATGTGGCGCGACGAGCTCGCGTCGCGAGGCGTCACGATGGAGGGGATCGAAGTGCACCGCTTCGGTCGCGGAGGGCTGGCCTCTCTCGCCGATCGCGCGCACGAGGCGCTCGTGCTCGACGCCGACTACACGGATCGCAACGGAGTGACCCGCGTCGTCAAAGTCGAGCTCGCAGGGGCGACGCTGCCGCTGGGTGCCGATCGCACCGTCTCGCTCACCCTCGCAAAGCGTGCCGCGCCGCAGGGCGTCTGGGCCAAAGCCGATCGCGCTCAGCTTCGGGCGTTCGTCGACCATGCCGTTCTTTCGGCCTCGGGCGTGACGACGAGCCAGCCCCACGACTCGCTCTCGATCCTCGCCACGCCCGAGGGCCTCGTGCCCGAGCATGCGTCGTTCGGGGCGCTCACGCGCGATGAAGCGGCCGGGTGGCTCCGAGGGATGGTTCGTGACCTACTCGCGGGCCCGCACGCCTATTTTCTACCCTGCGAAGCGGTGCTGGTGCACGCGGCCGGCGATGCCGGAGAGCCCTTGGCCGCTCGCCTGGCCGAGGCACAAAGCAAGCTTCGCGACTCCGACGGCCCTCTCGCGCTCCGCTCGGCATACGGCCCCGTGCCCCACCCCGACGAGTACCCGCTGCCCGACGAGGCGAGCGCTCGCGCCATGGTTGAGCGGCGGTTCGGCCTGTTCTTTTCCAAGCGCCGGAGCTCCCAATGACCACCGAGCGAATCGCGCGACCGCCCGTGCTCCGGGGCATCCGCCTCAACCGGAGCTCGGTGCTCGAGGCGTCGGCCGGGACGGGCAAGACCTTCGCTCTCGAGAGCATCGTGACCGAGCTGGTCCTCTCGACGAACGTCGACCTCGATCGCGTGCTGCTCGTGACGTTCACCGAGAGGGCCACGAGCGAGCTTCGGGAGCGCGTACGCGCCACGCTCGAGACCTTGCACGCGGGCCGGGCCGAACCGGCGTCCGATGGCGATATCCGGCACGGAGACTTTTGGACGCTGGACGCGGCCGCGAAGGCTCGGGTGGCGCGAGCTCTCCACGCATTCGACGGAGCGACCATCGCGACGATTCACGCGTTTTGCCAGCGCGTGCTCCGCGAGGTCGCGTTCGCTGGCGGTCGCCTCTTCGACGAAGAGCAAGTCGACGGTCGCGAGGCTTTTGGTCGCGCGTTCAAGGAAGCCCTTCGGAGCGTCGCCCAGGACGAAATGCGCGGCCCGTGGCTGGAGGCGGCCCTCGGGGGCGGCTGGAGCGTTGCTCGTATCGAAGAGCTCCTCTGGAAGAGCACCCAAGCTCGTGGTGACCTGCGTCCCGACCTCGACGTCGAGGTGCTCTCGGATTCGCTCGCGGCCTGGCCCGCCACGCTCGCGGCGAGCGCGGATCTGGGTCGTCAGATTGGCGCCTGGGGTACCCACGCCAACACGGCCAAGGCGCTGGCGCGGCGGATCGCCGCCCTCGCGCAAGTCGTCGAAGGCGCGCGCGGTGATGTCGCGCGGTACGTCCTCGCGGCAGGCCCGTTGAAGCTCGAAGACCTGCTCGAGAAGGTCTCGGGCGTCAGTCCCAAACCTGGGCCCGCGGCCGCGGTGTGCGCGGCCGCCGTCCAATTGGTTTCGTCCACGCCTCCGTTTTCAGCCGGCTTGGCGCAAACGCTCCTGCCGGTCGTCGCTTCGTCGTTGAGTCGAACCAAGCGAGCGTCCGGTGGCTACGACTTCGACGACATGCTCCTTCTCGTCGACGAGGCGCTGCGAGGACCCCGCGGCGCCGCCTTGGCGGAGTCGATGCGGCGTCGATGGCGCTACGCGTTCATCGACGAGTTCCAGGACACCGACGAGACGCAGTGGTCCATCTTTCGGCGCGCGTTCTTCGACGGCGGGGCGTCGGAGGCGACCCGCAGCTTCGTTTTTTTGGTGGGCGACCCGAAGCAGTCCATCTATCGATTTCGCGGGGCCGACGTGGACACGTACTTGAGTGCGCGTGCGGCCGTGATCGACGCGGGCGGTCAGCGCTTGAGTCTCGAAGAGAGCTATCGAGCCACCCAGTCGCTCGTCGACGCGACCAACACCATTTTCGACCAAGATGCGGCCGATCCGATCTTCAGCGGGGACGTGAGCTACGCGCCCGTTCGCTGCGGCCGCCCGCACCGCGAGCTCGTCGACGGCGACGGCCGCTCCGTGTCCGCAGTCCACCTGCTTCGATTCGAAAGAGACCTCTCGCTCCCGGGAATCGCGCGCGTGATCGCACGTGAAGTCGGTCGCATGACGGACCCCGCTCGCCCGTGGCGGTTCGGCGGCCGCGCCCTCGAGCCTCAAGACGCCTTCGTGCTCACGCGTTCGGCGCGCGAGGGCCGGATCGTCGGCGAGACGCTTCGCGAGCTCGGCGTGCCCCATGCCTTTTACAAAGAAGAGGGCCTCTTTCAGAGCGAGGAGGCCAGCGACCTCGCCATCTTGCTGTCCGCCGTCGCGGATCCGAGCGATCGCGCGAGGCGATTTTCAGCGTGGCTCACGCCATTCTTCGGATTGCCGCTGTCGGCCATCGAGCGAGCTCGCGACTTGCCGGCGAGTCACCCGCTCGTCGCGCGATTGCTGGGATGGAAGGCGCTCGCGGACGCGCGCGATCTGGGGCGCCTCTTCGAGAGCGTCCTCCGCGAATCCGGCATCGTTCGGCGGGAGATCTTCTTCGGTCGCGGCGAGCGCGCCCTGACCAACTTGCAACATCTCATCGAGTTTTTGACCGAGCGAGCCGAGAGCGGTCACAAGACGCTCGACGACTTGGTCAACGAGCTCGGGGGGCTTCGGACGCGCACGCGAACGCCCCTCGATCTCGAGGGCAACGTGCAGCGTCTCGAAGGAGATCGCCCGGCCGTTCAGATCATGACGATCCACAAGGCCAAAGGGCTCGAAGCCCCGGTGGTGTTCGTGGCTGGAGGTGCGTCGTCGCCGCCGCCCGACGACGTGCGCGTGTACCGCGGGGAGGGTCGACGTCTCGCGTGGGTCGGCCCCCTGTCGAAAGCGGTCGAGAGTCGGGTCAAGGAAGGCGCAAAAGAAGAAGACGAAAGGCTCATGTACGTGGCGCTCACTCGCGCGATGGGCCGCCTCTACCTGCCCTGCGTGGCCGACGGCGACAAGCCGAGGAGCCTCCGCGGCGCATACGACCGTATGAATCGCCGCCTTTTCGATCTCGGACGGTCGAGCCCCGTGGCGTGGACGTTCGAGGACGTCGAGCCTCCTCCCGCGAAGACGTCTCCTGCGCGCGAGCTACGATCGTGGCAGCCACCGTGGGAGCTGCTTCGGCCCGACGTCCCGGGCCGGAGCTACGACGCGCTACGTGCGAGTCGCGCCGGAGCCCTCGCGACGTCCTACACCCGCATGAAAGCCGAACGTCAGGGCGTGCTCGCCGGCTCGGCCGCCCCCGCTCGCGTCTACCACGCGGCAACCCCGGAAGCCGAGGCCCAGCCCACGACGCTGCGTGGCGCGAGGGGCTCTGGAGTCTTTCTTCACGAGATTCTCGAGCGCGTACCGATCGCGTCGTTCTCGCAGTCCGGGGACCTCACCGCATGGCGGGCGCGCGCCGAGGTCGCCGCGCTCGTGAGCGAGGCCATGGCCGCGCACCGCGTCGCGCCGGCGCAGCGAGACCACGCCGAACGGCTCGTTTGGACGGCGTACACGACGCCCATCCGCTTGCCGGGTGGGGGTCGGGTCGAGCGGCTTGCAGCTGCCACGCGCGTGCTCCGCGAGATGCGGTACGTCTTTCCTCTGCGCGGCGCGGAGGGCCCCGGTCTGCCCAAAGAGGGGTCTCCGGCAGGGCGGCCGAACGCCTACGTGCGCGGCTCGCTCGATCTGGTTTTCGAGCACCAGGGGCTGGCCTATTTCATCGATTGGAAAAGCGATACGCTTTTGTCGTACGCCGCCGAAGACCTCGGTCCCCACGTGTCGGAGAACTATCGAGAGCAACTCGGGCTTTACGCGCTCGCCCTGGTCAAGCTCCTCGGCGTTCGGACGGAGGGCGAATATCTTGCGCGCTTTGGCGGCGCCATTTACTGCTTTCTGCGTGGCCTCGACGGCGACGGGCGCGGCCTTTGGTCGGCGCGCCCCCGTTGGGCCGAGATAGCGGACTGGAGTGAGGATCTCGGAGCGGGTAGACCGCTCCGAGGGCGGGATGGTTCGCGATGAAAGTGTTTTCGCCCGGAGGGACGGCCGTGCAGCGCTGGCGCGCCGAGCGCGAGTCGAACCATGCCGCGCGGCTCGCTTCGAGCGAGAGTCCCGAGGTCGAAGATCTCGACGCGAGCTATCTCGGGTGGGAGCTTGCGCGCTGCGCGTCCGGTCTGTCGGCCGACGATCGCGAGATGCTCGCGCGCCTGGCGGCGGCCTGCGTCGCGTCGATGCTCTCCGGAAGCACCCGATTGCCGACGGACGGCGCCTCCCTCGAGATCGCGCTGGGGGCTTCGGCGACAGTGGGCGCCGCAAGCCGACTTCTCGAACGCGCGACGTCGCCGAGCGCGACCGAGCCCCTCGCGAAGGTCATCGGCCGGCCGGGGGAGCGCAAGCCGCTCATCGTGGACGACGGGTGTCTCTACCTCGAGCGCATGCGCCAACTCGAGCAGCGATTTTGCGATCGCGTGAGCGCCCTTCTGACTCGGGAGCATCAAGGTCCCGACGCGCGCGCCGTGCGCCGCGCCGCTGCTGCCGTTTCGTCCGGTGCACGTCCCCTCACTCGAGAGCAGATGCGAGCCGTCGAGCAGGGCCTCTCCTTGCCGCTCGCGCTCATCTCTGGGGCGCCCGGGACCGGCAAGACGATGACCGTCGTCGGTCTCGTTCGCGCCGCGGTGTGGATGGGAACCCCCGCGAGCGCCGTGGCGATCGCCGCCCCCACAGGAAAAGCCGCCCAACGCCTCTCCGAAGCCCTTTTGGCGGGCTTGGCTTCGTCCCCCGGCGACATTGCCGACGAAGCCCTCCGATTGAACCCGCCGGTACCGATGACCCTCCACCGGCTGCTCGGATGGTCGCCGAAAGCCGGCCGCTTCGCCCATCACGAGGGCCATCGGCTCGCACACCCGCTGGTAATCGTCGATGAGGCGTCGATGATCGACTTGGCGATGATGGATCGGCTCGTTCGGGCCTTGCCCGAGCGGGGTCACCTCGCGCTCGTGGGCGACGCGGACCAGCTCCCGTCGGTCGAGGCGGGGGCCGTGTTCCGAGATCTTTGTGCGGCGCTCGGGGCCAGTCGACTCACGACGAATCTGCGCGTCGCCAGCGACCCAGCGGCCCAGAACATCGTGACCTCGGCAGCGGCGGTGAACGCAGGTGCCGTGCCACCCCTCATGTCCACCCGGGGTCGGGTCGACGATCTCTCTTTCGAAGGTGTGGAGCTTCTCGATGCGCGGTGGTCCGAAGTCGGTGACGCGCTTCTCGAGCGATGGTGGCGCGCGCGGGTAGCTCTCGATGCGCGCTTCGCGGCCCGGGTGACCCGTGTCTACCGAACGCGAGGGAGCGAGATCGACGAAGCCGACGAGGCCGAGCTTCTGGGTCTCTTTGCCAGCTACGGCTCGGCACGCCTCCTGGCCGCCACCCGTTCGAGTGGCTTTCCGGCTTGCGCCGACGCCATCAATCAAGCGCTCATGAGCCGACTGGCCCAGGTGGACCCGCGCGCATCGAGCGGGCCGCGCGGCCCTCATCGCATGGCTCCTGGGGCGCCCGTTGTCGTTCAGCAAAACGACTACGTTCGCGGTCTGTTCAACGGTGACCCGGGCTTGGTCGTAACTTTCGACTCCGGCGCCTCCGACGACGTGCACCCGATGCTGGTGGTCGTGCGCGGAGGAACGCTCGAAGCCTTGCCGATCGGCGGGCACACGGCGATCGCGCCTTCATTCGCGATGACGGTGCACAAGGCGCAGGGCTCGGAATTCGACCACGTGGCTCTCGTCCTTCCCGACGTCGACCATCCGCTCCTCACGCGCGAGCTCATCTACACGGCAATCACGCGGGCGCGCCGCTCGGTGCTCGTCGTCGGTCCGAGAGACGTGCTCGCACGCGCTGTTTCTCGAACGTCTTTGCGCAGCAGCGGGGTTGCGGCGCGTTTGGAGGCAGGCCGCGCGGGCCGCGCCTATGCTGGTTCTCGCATCTGACCATGCTCGGCCGCCCCGGAAAAACCGAACGACGCCTCGCGCTCGCCATCTTGCTCTCGGCGACGCTACCGCTGGCCGGCGCGATGCTAGTCGGTCGAGGTCTTCTCAGCTACGCCTCTTCCGTTTGGCTACGCCCTCGGCCGGAAGTGGAGGTCGAGCTCACCCGCGGCATTGGTCTCTACAAAGACTACGTGCGCCTCGTCAAAGACGACATGGACCATCAAGCCGACGCCATCGTCGGCGACCCAGCGCTCCGTCAGGCGGCCGCGCGGCGCGACCCAGAAGGCTATGGTCGCGCGCTCGAAGTGCTGCTGCGCAGGTATCCGCAGCTCGCCATGCTGGCTGTCGAGGACGGCGATCACGTGCTCGCGGCGCGCGATCGGGGCCGCCCCGTCGACCCGTCGACCGAGCGCAGTCGCGAAGTGAGACGCGATCTGTCCCCCGTCGTTGGGGGCCCGAAGGTGGTCGCGACCTTCGCGTTCGATCGCCGGTACGAGCGGGAGCTCGAAGCCGCAGGAGAGGTTCGCGACGCCTACGCCCAGCTCGAAAAGGAGCGCAGCCGCGTTTATGCCGGGTCACTCGAAGCGTTTGCGCTTCTTCTCGGGATCGTGGGCGTGGGCTCGGTCGCCGTCGGCTTCTTGCTGGCGCGCGGAATCACGCGTCGCATTCGCCGTCTGGCGAACGCCATCGACAAGGTTGCGGCCGGCGATCTGGAAGTCCGGGTCCCGGTCACTGGTTCCGACGAGCTCACTGAGCTTGCCCGTGCGTTCAATCGGATGCTCGGCGAGATGCAGCAGTCGCGTGCTCGCATCGAGTACCTGCAGCGCATCGGAGCCTGGCAGGAAATGGCCCAACGCCTCGCCCACGAGATCAAAAATCCGCTAACGCCGATCCAGCTGGCCGTTCAAGAGTGTCACCAAAAATATGGCGGAGACGACCTGCGGTTTCGCGCGCTCCTCGACACGACGCTCGAGATCGTCGAGGAGGAGGTGGGGACTCTCCGGCGACTGGTGGGCAATTTTTCGAGCTTTGCCCGCCTCCCCCACTGCGATTTGCGTGAAGCCACGCTGCGCGACTTTCTCCGTGAGTGCTCCGAGCAACTCGGTCACCTCAGAGCGGAGCCGGCCGAGGACACCATCGTCACGCACGACGTCGACGTTCGTTGGGAAGTCCCAGGCGACCCCATGCCCGTGGCCATCGACCGGCAGATGCTTCGACGCGTGCTCGTGAACCTCGTGCGCAACGCGATCGAGGCGATCCGCTCGTCCAAGCCGGACCCGGAGCCGGGCGAGCGCCGTGGCCATGTCGTGGTGCGCGCAAGGGGAGGCAATCACTCCGCGGCCATCGTCGTCGAAGACGACGGGCCCGGCGTGCCGGAGGCGGTGCGCGATCGCGTCTTCGACCCGTATTTCACGACGAAGAGCGAGGGCACTGGACTCGGCCTCGCCATCGTCAAGAAGATCGTCGTCGAGCACAACGGGGCGATCCACGCGGAGCGGAGCGCAGCGCTCGGTGGGGCGTCGTTCGTCGTGGAGCTTCCGCCTCCGCATTCCCTCGCCATCGCTGCAGCCCTCGACGACGCGACGTCGCGGACGCGTCCTGCCGCGTGAGTCGCCTGGAAAACGAGCGCTCGGGCGGCAGGTACGATGAGGTATCGTGCAGGTGCGCGGCTCTGGGCCGCGCGACAGGAGAAGTATCGTGGATCCGAAAGCCGAGGCATCCGCACCGTCGTCCGAGCA
>Ga0070761_10001741_pt1 | contig 13584 bp, 6 predicted proteins | sample HubBroMetageREF1_FD_66724 | JGI IMG/M metagenome (GOLD analysis project Ga0070761, IMG submission 66724) | Reference soil microbial communities from the Hubbard Brook experimental Forest, New Hampshire, USA - Hubbard Brook CCASE Soil... | ecosystem: Environmental > Terrestrial > Soil > Temperate...
TTCGGCTGGCGCTGGGCGTTCTTCGTTTGCGGCGTGCCGGGAATCCTGATGGGCCTGCTGATGTGGAAATTCGTGAAAGAGCCGCCGAAAAAATCCGCTGCAGGCGGCGAGTGCCTCCACCAGCCCAGAATTCGCGATTACTTCACCATCCTGCGCTATCGCAATGTGTGGCTCTGCTGCATGGGTGCCGCAGGTTTCATCTCCTGGCTATTTCTGTCAAACGTCTTCGCACCGCTCTACATCACCGAAGTCGCGCATCAGACACCCACCACCGCCGGATTTTTGCTTGGCGCGACAGGCCTGGGCAGCTTCATCCTTGGCTTTATGCTTCCCGCGCTGTCCGATCGCCTGGGACGCAAGCCCGTACTCCTCGCCATGGCCGCACTGTCCGCTCTCGTCCCCCTCGTGCTCTTGATCCAGCTGCTCTATGCCTACCCCTGGATCCTTGCGGCGATTTTATTTCTCACCAACGCGGGGCAGGGAATGCCCACCCTGGTGATGGTGCTGATTCCCACCGAAAGTGTGCCCCCGCAATTTGCCGCCACGTCCATCGGCCTCGCCACGCTCATCGGCGAAGTCTTCGGCGCGACCATCGCGCCCATGCTAGGCGGCGCGCTGGCAGAAAAACACGGCCTCGGCATCACTCTGCTCATGTCCGCAGGAGGAGCCGGCCTATTATTCCTGGTCGCGTTGTTCCTGAAAGAAACCGCCAACGTCAGAACCAGCGTCGCGCATCCGCAGTCCGTCGCCGAACTACTCCACTAGCGTAACGCAACCATGCGAGCCATAGATTATTTCGACAAGCAAGCCGAAAAAGTGCCCGATCGCATCGCCATCATTGACGGCAGCGCGCGTTTCTCGTACCTCCATGTCCGCAGCGCCAGCCTGCAAATCGCCCGCGCCATGTGGGCCGCAGGCCTGCGCGGCGAACAACCCGTCGCCATCTATTCCATCAACGACGCGCGCGTTCTCCTCTGCATGCTCGGCCTCATGCGCGCCGGCGCCGTCTGGGTCCCCATCAATTACCGCAACGCGCCCGACGCCAACGTCGAATATCTGAATTACGTAAAAACTTCCTGGCTCTTCTATCACAGCAGCTACCGCGACCGCGTCCCCGAACTGCAAGCTCGCGTCCCCACCTTGACTCACCTGATCTGCATTGACGCTGAAGACGGAATGAATCCATCGCTCAACAAATTCATGCAGCGCGCCACGAGTTCAGAAGCTCCCTCACCACTCGACATCGAATGGGCCGATGCCCGCGGCAATCCGGATCGTCTCGTCGGCCTCGTTCCCACCGGCGGCACCACCGGGCCAGCCAAAGGTGTGCGTGTCACAAGCCTGTCCTGGGGCACCATGACGGAAATGGCTTCGCACTACTGGCGCAGTGAAGGTTCCGATCCCGTGTGCCTCAGCGTCGCGCCACTTTCGCACGCCGCCGGAGTGGTAGCGTTCACCATGTTCACTCTGGGCGCGACGAACGTGGTCATGCCCGGTTTTGACGCGCTCGAAGTCCTGCGCAACATCGAACGCTTCCGCGTCACTCACTTATTTTTGCCGCCCACCGCGTTCTACGGATTGCTCGGGCATCCGGACGTACGGAAATTCGATTACTCTAGCCTGCGCGTATTCCTGCTCGCCGCTTCGCCCGTCTCACCGGACAAGCTCAAGCAAGGCGTCGAAATTTTCGGCCCCTGCATGTGCCAAAGTTACGGCCAGACCGAAGCGCCTATGCTGATGACCTTCCTCGATCAAAAAACCGCTGCCGCTGCTGCCGCCGGAGATCACTCCGAACGCCTGCGCAGTTGCGGCAAACCTACCTCCGCCGTGCGTCTCGCGATCATGGACGACCAGGGCCAACTCCTGCCGCCTGGCCGGCCCGGCGAAATCGTCGCGCGCGGTTCACTCGTCAGCCCCGGCTATTACGAAATGCCGGAAGCCACCGCCGAAATTCGCGCGCACGGCTGGCATCACACCGGCGACATCGGCTACCGCGATGAAGACGGCTTTTTCTATATTGTTGACCGCAAGAAGGACATGATTATCTCGGGCGGCTTCAACGTCTATTCCGCCGAAGTCGAGGCAGCAATCATGGCTCTGCCGCAAGTGTACGAATGCGCGGTAATCGGCGTCCCGCACCCCAAATGGGGCGAAGCCGTAAAAGCCCTGGTGGTTCTCCGCTCGGGCCAATCACTGACGGAGCAGGAAATTCTCGACCACTGCAAATCAAAACTAGGCGGTGTGAAATCCCCAAAATCAATCGACTTCGTAGCAGAAATCGCCAAAACTCCAGCGGGTAAGATCGACCGCAAACAACTTCGCAAACCCTACTGGTCCGGCTCCGACCGCGCCGTCCACTAACAGCTTGCGAAGATCACGGATTCGACCCGCGCCCTTCGCCACTTGCGGCGTCCTTCAAGCTCTCATTCGCGCGAAAAATCACATAAGCACGAATCGCCGCCGCATCCCTCCGCGAAATCTCCTTCGCAAAAGAAACCATGCCATTCTCCCGCAGCAATCCTCCCAGCACGACGCTGAACCACTGATCATTCGTCAAAGTGCTCGAATAACGCAGATCCGGCAAAACTCCGCCGCTAACCGCGACATCCCCATGACAATTTCCGCAGAATCTCTGATACATCTTCTCGCCCTGACGCAACGTAGCCCTATCCGCCGTCGCCACCGGAGGATGTAAAACTTCCGGTTCAATCTCCGGCAACGCCGGCAAAACCGCCTTCCCACCCAGCTTGAACGCCAACATGCGCGACACATTTCGCACGCGCCCCGATTTCAGAGCCGGTTCACCAGCAGCCAAGGGAAAAACTCCGCCCCACCCCGCCAAAATCGCCACATACTCCTCGCCATGCACCATGTAACTAATCGGCCCCGCAATCGCGCCCGTCTGTATCGCGTAAGACCATACCTTCGCGCCCGTATCCGCGCGATACGCTTCAAAACTCCCCTTTGCCGTCCCCTCGAAAACCAGATTGCCCGCCGTCGCAACCACGCCGCCATTCCACGCTTCCGGACGATCCACATCCCACGCCTGCTTCTGTTGAATCGGATCCCAAGCTACCAGCCGCCCGCGCACGCTGCTGATGATTGCTTTTTTGGTCTGCGGATCCTGCGGCATTCCTGCGGCCACGAAGTCGGTCCCGGTATCAAACGCAAAATTTTTCGCGTGAAAATCCGCGTCGGACTTGTACGGGAATCCCGCATCCTGAATCGGAATGTAAACCAATCCGGTCACGGGGCTATAAGACATCGGCTGCCAGCTATGCGCGCCCAAAGGCCCGGGAATAATCACTTCCGGATTGCGTCCCGGATAACGCGCGAGCGCCGTTTCCACAGGCCGGCCGGTTTTCAAGTCCACTCCGCTGGCCCATGTAATGTGCGTGTAAGGCGCAGCGGAAATCAGCGCGCCCGTCGCGCGATCCAGCACATAAAAAATTCCGTTCTTCGGCGCGTGCAGCAAGACTTTCCGCGGCTTTCCTTCGATCGTCAAATCAGCCAAGATCATCTGCTCATCGGAATCGTAATCCCAGGCCTCGTCCGGATTTTCCTGGTAGTGCCACACGTATTCGCCGGTCTCGGGCCGCAGCGCCACAATCGAGCAGGTGAATAAATTATCGCCGCCGTGCGGACTGCGAATTCGCGGATTCCACGGCCCGCCATTGCCCACCCCAATAAAAAGCAGATCCAGCTCTGGATCGTAGACAATCGAATCCCACACCGTTCCGCCGCCGCCGTATCTCCACCACTCTCCCGTCCAGGTTTTCGCGGCCTTCGCCAGAATCGGATTCTCGAATGGTTTTGCAGGATCCCCCGGCACCGTGTAGAACCGCCACGCCATCTCGCCCGTTTCTGCGTCATACGCCGAAACGTAACCGCGCACGCCCATCTCCGCGCCGCCGTTTCCGATAATCACTTTGCCTTTCACCACTCGTGGTGCCCCGGTGATGGTGTAACGAAACTTGCGGTCAATCGTCAGCTTCTCCCACACCCGCTTTCCCGTCGCTGCATCTAACGCCACCAGCCGTCCATCGAGCGTCCCAAGAAATACTTTGCCGCCCCACACCGCCACGCCGCGATTCACCACGTCGCAACAAGCATTCACCGCCCACTCCGGAATCACGCGCGGGTCGTAAGACCACAGCGGCGCGCCCGTCGCCCCATTCAACGCAAAAACTTTGCTCCACGCTGTCGTGAAATACATCACCCCGTCCACCACGATCGGCGTCGCTTCCTGCCCCCGCCGCGTGTTCAGATCGTAGAACCACGTCAACCCCAGCTCCCCGATGTTTTTATCGTTCACCATTTTCAACGGACTGAAGCGCTGCTCGTTGTAAGTCCGCCCGTGCAGCATCCAGTTTCCAGGCTCGCGGTCCGCGCGCAGCAAACGCGATTCGTTTACCGGCTGCTGCACGCCGGCTCTGGAATTTTCATCCTGCGCCACGCGCGCGCCGCTCTTGCCGCAGCCGGTGGAGCATGCCAAGGTCGCACCCAACGCCATGACCAGGAAAGCAACACCCCTTTTCTGCAACGGATGCGGTTCTGCGTTCAATATTTTCTCCGCGACGAAATCATCTCGCTCTGCCGCCATGCCCAACTGCTGCGCGGCCCCGGCGCGCGGGTCACAAACATCCGAAATTCCGGGTATGCTCGCGTTCCGCAGTGGTGCACCCATCCCCGCGCCGGGCAGCCCGCTGCTTCGATACTGCTTCGCGCCCCGCAAGTCAAGGCGGCGTTTTTGTGCGCTCTGCGCGATATTCGCACGAGCGCTCGATTAAAGGCTTGACAAACATAGACTCCGGCGTTAGACATTCTGCCCATAAAGGGTGTGGATGCGGACCATCCGGCTTACCAATGGCTGTCCGCTCAAGGGGGGAACCATGGGCGCACGTCCGGCGCTGCTCGCGGTCCTTGTTTTCGCGCTGCTCTTCGCTCGCAGCGGCCCCGTATTTTCCCAAATCACGGGCGCCCAATTAAACGGCTCCGTCCGCGACGAAAGCGGCGGCGCGGTAAAAAACGCCACTCTCGCCCTCCTTGACAGCGCCACCAACGCGGTCTATCGCACCACCTCCAACGACTCCGGATTTTACGTAATCCCCAATTTGCCACCCGGTCACTACGATCTCACCGTCACCTACCCCGGGTTCGCCACCACTGTTCACAAAGGAATCGAGCTAACCGTGGGACAGAGTGCCACCGTCGATATTTCTCTCAAAGTCGCCACGCAAAGCGAGCACGTGGTAGTCACCACCGAAGTCCCGCCCATCGAGCCCACCAAGACCGAAATCAGCCAGGTCATAGGCACCCAACAAATTGAAGATTTGCCCATCAGCAATCGTCAATTCACCGACTTCGCCCTGTTGACTCCTGGAGTGTCCTCCAGCCGCACCAGCCTGGGCAGCACCTTCACCGAATATGAGGCCACGCAGATATCCTTCGGCGGAATGCGCTCGTTCAATAACCAGATCACCGTGGACGGCGCGGAATTCGTCAACGTGCTCACCGGCGTACAGCGCTCCACCCCGCCTCAGGAATCGGTGCAGGAATTCCGCGTGGTCAACAACAGTTTCGGCGCGGAATATGGTCGGGCTCTGGGCGGTATCGTCAACATCGTCACCAAATCCGGGGGGAACGATTTTCATGGGTCGGCGTATGACTATTTGCAAAATAATGCCACCGACGCGCGCTCGCTGCTCCAGCCCGCGCCGCTGCCAGATGTGTTGCGGCAGAACCAGTTCGGCGGCACCCTCGGCGGCCCAATTCGCAAGGACAAGACCTTTTTCTTCGTGAATTACGAAGGCAAGCGCCGCGGCGAGTCTCCCACGTACGCGCCTGACCTGGTGAACAACATAACTGTGATCGACCAGGCCAAAGCATACTTGGGTCTCGCGCCCGAAGGTAACGTTCCCGGTTTCGCAGGTCTTACCAGCACTCTCAAGACCGCGAACAACGACTATGGTTTTGCCAAGCTCGACAACCAATTCAATCCCAGCAACCACTTGTCGGTGCTTTACAACATTGAGGACGGCCGCGACTTGAATGAGCTAGTGGGCCAGACGCTCGATGGTGGCGGCATTGGCACGCCCAGCGGTGGACGGAACCTCTTCGTTCGCGACCAATCGCTGGTTGGCACCCTGGCCACCACCATCAAGCCGAACCTGGTCAACAACTTCCTGATGCAGTGGGCCCGGAGGCACTACAATTTTCCAGGCGCCACGGGCCAACCCGACCTCAGCGTCGTGAACGATTTGGAATTTGGACACAATTTCGGAACTTATGACGCGACCTATGAGAGCCGCTTCCAGGTTGGGGATTCGGTGGCTTGGGTGAAAGGCAACCACGTCGCGAAATTCGGGTTTGATGGCAACTACGTTTGGGATCACAACAATTACCCCGGATTTGAGCCCGAGCGCATTCTGTTTCCGAATCTCGATTGCATGTACACCTTCGCCAACACCGTCGAGGGTTTCACCAGCGGCACCTACGGTACCATTCCCGTTCCCGCCAATGGCTGCCCTCTGGATGCCCCCGCTGACGGCGTGTCGTTTCTTTATTGGGGCGTAAGTTTACCGAGGACAGGTTTTGCGAACGGTTATGTTCCACCCGCCGCTACCGGTGCTGGGTTCAACGGCGGATGGCCCAGCGCCTTTCCGACGAACATGTATTCTAACTTCGCCTTCAATTTGAATCACGGTTACTGGGGCGTTTTTGCGCAGGATCAGTGGCGCCTAACTCCCAAGTTCACCATCAACTACGGTCTTCGTTGGGATTTCGAATCCGGCTTAGGGAACTTTATCAACCCCGATTACCGTGCCTTTCAGCCGCGCATCGGATTTGCCTACTCACCGGACAGCCGAACCGTGATCCGCTCCGGCTTCGGGATCTTCACCGATCGCAACAATATGACTTTCTTTTTCACCACGGGCAATCAGAAGACGATCCCCGGCTACTTCTGCAATCCGCCGAGTGCTGACCCCAATTGCACGGCCGCAACTCCAACTGTAGTAATTCCTATGATCCAGAAGGGCGCAGCGAATGGCGGCTGGCAGCTTTCCGCACAGCCGGGATACCCCGGCACCCCGGCAATCCCATGCGGTCCGCCCTGCGCTGGGCTGCCCGGTGGAACTATAAGCCTGGCGGCTCTCACAGCAACAAGTATCCTGTTGGGCGCTCCGTATGATGCTGTCAGCCTGACGGGGCCTTGCACCCTGACGGCCCAGGGGCCCGCTGGCGCCTGCGGCGTTGGTTCCGGCGGAATTCAGAGGACTGGCAGGCTCCCTTATTCCGAGCAAGCAAGTCTGGAAATTGACCGCACCATTGGCAGGGGACTGACTCTGAACGTCGGATATCTCTTTGTGGCTGCCCATAAACTCGTCCGCGGAAACAATATCAATGTGCCGTGTGTCGCCGGTGCCTCGAAGCCGCAGAACCCTTCCGATGCCCAAGGATTGGTCAATCCGGACGGCAGCCTCACCGATTGCACGGGAGCGCCTGTGATTGGACCCCTCGGCCTAGGCCCCTTTTTCAGCAGCTTGGCTAATCCTGCCGGCCTCGAATTTGGCGTGCCCAGCGCTGCCAGCCCTGCTCCTACCCTGAGCGCCGGCCTTCTCGATTACAACAACAACGTGGCCAACGCCGCCTATAACGGCCTGACCGTTACGGCTATAGAGCGAGCCGGCCAGTATTTCAATCTGACTGCGAACTACACTTACTCACATACCATCGACAACGGTAACTTCACGACCTTTATCAACCTCCCCCAGAACCAGTTCAACTACGCGGCGGAGCGCGCCAGTTCCAACCAGGACGCTCGCCAACGCTTCGTAGCGAACTTCACCGCAAGCACGCCCTCCCAGAGCTTCCTGCGCAACTTCCAGTTCAGTAGCATCATCACCCTGCAGTCTGGCCGCCCCTTCACCTTGTTTGCGGGTAATAATACCTTCGGCGACGTTGCCGGTGGTTCGACCGATCGTGTCGGTGGCCCGCCGGTGCCGGTGGCGGCAGGCTGCGCCGTGTCCGCGGCGCTGTGTACCACTACCGTCGGGCGTAACACCTACATCGGTGACCCGCTCTATGACTGGGACGGTCGCATTTCTCGTTTTTTCCAGATACGCGAGCATTTGAGGCTCGATCTAATGGTTGACGTCTTCAACTTCTTAAATCGCGCCAATGTGGATGAGATTACTTCCGTCTACGGCTCCCCGGTCTTCTGCGGCACCACTCCGGTAGTTCCCCGGCGCTACAACGATTCCGCCACTCGCGCCATCCAGCAAGGTCTGGTATCTTGCGCGTCGCAGACTGCCGCCACCGTGGGCCCCGCCCCCCTCAATTTCCCGGGGGGAGCTTTCATTGCGGATGGACTCTTGCCGGTTTCGATTCCAGATGCGCCGAATCCTGTTTTCGGATTGCCGAGAACGGTCTTCAATCCACGCCAGTTCCAATTCGCGGCCAAGTTTTCGTTCTAGTCGCCATTTCGAAAATGGCTGACGCGGAAGCGCGGGTCTTCCGTCCGGCCGCCAAGCGATGTTAGGAAGGAGCTTTAGCCCCTGAAGCCAGCATTGTTGGTGACGCTGAGGTGGGTCATGTCGCGGGGAAGCGGCGGTTCAAGAATCTTTAGGTGTCGTGGCTTTAAAGCTTGCGCAACAATGTTTCGTGTGTCATCCCGAGCGCAGCAGCGATCTGCTTTTTAGTTGGCGCTGGGAAGACCGGCCCGTGCTTGCATTAGTTCGTCGCATCGGGCGAATCGAAGATTCGGGTGTTCTGCGTCCCGCTGTCCCTCAGGAGAACTTTTGGCGATCTTCATCCTGTTCCACGCGAATCGCGCTGGCACGCAGCGACTCTGTGCAACTGAAATCAATCTCGAATCGGCGATGAAATTCGGTAAGCTGCTCAAGAATCTGAACTCGCAGGCCGCGTGAGGCTCTCGTGTGGACCGTGGACATTGACGTCGGCGGAACTCTAACAGACGCCCTTTTCACCAAAGCAGACGAAACCTTCTGCGTGAAGGTGGACACCACGCCCCACGACCTTACCGTCTGTCTATTCGACTGTCTCTCCCAAGCGGCCGCGAAACTCAATTTCCCAGACACCAAGGATTTTCTCGAGCACGTCGAGCTCATCCGCTGGTCCACCACCATCACTTCCAACGTCCTCGCCGAATCACGCGGCCCCCGCATCGGCCTGCTCGTGTCCGAAGGACATCAGCTCGACCTCTACGGCCCCGAACTCCGCAGTAGCGTTCTCGATCGTCTGATCTTCAAACACGATGTGATCGGCCTCAGCCCTTCTGCCGGCGAGCTCGAAATCATGAACGCTGCTCGCAAACTTCTCGAGAGCGGCGTGCGCCGCATCTGCGTCAGCCTCCAGGATTCCCATCGCGATCCGCGCCGCGAAATTTCCATCAAACGCATCATTGACCAGCAGTACCCCGATCATTTCCTCGGCTCCGTTCCGGTACTCGCTGGCAGCGACATTTCCAAATCCGCCGAAGACCGCACGCGCACCTATTCCGCGCTCATCAATACCTATACCCACGGCGCGCTCGCCGCCACTCTCTTCAAAGCCGAAGACGAGCTCCGCGAATCCGCCGGATACACCGGCACTTTTCTCGTCAGCCACATTAATGGCGGCGTCGCCGGAATCGCCAAGACCAGAGCCATTGACACCATCGAATCCGGCCCGATCCTGGGAATTCACGCCAGCGCGTACCTCGCAAAAGCCTACGGTTTCAACGATGTAATCGCGATGGACATCGGCGGCACCACCGCAAAAGTCAGCGTCCTGCGCAACGGCGAACCAATTTATCGCAAGCCCTCCGATTTTTTCGGCATCCCAGTCGCCGTTTCGCTTCCCGACTTGCATTCCATGGCGCTAGGCGGCGGCAGCATCGTCAAACCCGTCGCGCGAGCAAACAAACCGGACGTTCAACTAGGCCCCGAAAGCATGGGTTCCTATCCCGGCCCAGCCTGCTACGGCCTCGGCGGCGATCAGCCCACGCTTACCGACGCGTTCGTCACCGCCGGTCTCATCAATCCGGAATATTTTCTCGGCGGCACCAAAACAATTGACCTAGAGCTCGCCCGCAAGACGATCGCCGACTCCGTCGCGAAGTCGCTCAACGTCTCCACCGAAGAAGCTTGCCGCATCATCATCAGCCGCGCCTTCGAATCCGTCGCCGCCATGATCCTCGCCGCGAAAAAATCTCTGCACGAGGATCTCGCGAACTCCATCCTCTTCGCCTATGGTGGCAACGGCAGCCTCTTCGCCTGCGGCGTAGCCGAAAAAGCCGGCCTCCATCGCGTCCAACTATTTTCGCTAGGCTCCGTCTTCAGCGCCTTCGGCTCCTCCGTCTCCGATATCTCTCACTTGTACGAAGGCTCGCTAGCAGGCGTCGCGCTAACTGAAAGCGGAGTAATCCGCATTCGCGAAATGCTCGAAGAAATGAAAGCCGAAGGCGTCAAAGATTTGCTAGGCGAAGGCATCCGCCCCGAAGGCATCACGCACGCCTGCGAACTGGATGCCTCGCGCAACGGCCACAACTCCATCGCCGTGCATTGCTCCGAATCGTCATTGCGCGGCGAAAAAGATCTGCAAGCGGCGCTGGCGAAAGCTCTCGGCCACGTCTCCGGCGCGCCCGACCAACTAATCTGTCTCGAACTCCTCCGCGTCTCAGTAAAAAAACAAATGCCCAAACCGCACCTCAAAGAACGCCCGCTGCAAACCTCCGATTCCTCGCACGCCCGCAAAGGCACGCGCAAAGTTTCCTGGGGCAGCAGCACCGGAGAAGCAAGAATTTACAATTGGGAAGCGCTGCAACCAGGCAATCAGATAGAGGGCTGCGCCATCCTCGAAGACGTCAACACCACCTACTTCGTTCCAGAAAACTGGCAACTGACCATGGACCGCTTCGGCAACGCCGCACTAACCCGCTCGCAGGAGAAACGATGACCACGCCCACGCAAAATAGAAATCGCCTCCGCATCACCGAATATCTTGACCTCGACCTCGACGCCGAACAATGGACTTGCAACCGCTGCAATCGCAAACTCGGCCCCGCCCAGGAGAATTACAAAAAGGGCTGCCTGGTTCACGATCGCGACCCTCGCGAAATTCATCCGCCTCTCGTCACCGGCGCATTCAATTTTTCACCCGACCCCCTCTGGGTCCGCATCGTAGAATTCTATTGCCCCGGCTGCGGCACGCAGGTCGAGACCGAATACCTTCCGCCCGGCCACCCCATCACGCACGACATCGAAATTGACGTACAGCGCCTCAAAGAAAGATTGCAGAAAGGCGAATTCATAATCCGCGACCAGCGCCTCGAGGCCACCGAATGAACTCCATTGACATAGACGTCGGCGGCACCTTCACCGACCTGGTCCTGAACTTCAACGGGAAAGCCCTGATCAAAAAGTCGCCGACGACTCCCTACGATCTCTCCGTCTGTTTCACCCGCGTAATCGAAGACGGCGCCGCCGCCCTCGGCATGAAAATCGAAGACCTCCTTCCCGCCATCGAAATGATCCGCTACTCCACCACCATCGCGCTGAATCGCCTGATAGAAAAAAAAGGCCCGCGCCTCGGCCTCATCACTACCGAAGGCCACGAAGACGTCGTCCTGCTGGGCCGCGGCGCCCAGTGGATTGACGGCACGCGCGTTTCCGAGCGCCGCAACCTTGCGGTCCAAAACAAGCCCGATCCACTCATCCCGCGCGACATGATCGTCGGCGTAAAAGAACGCGTGGACTCACGGGGCCGCATCATCCGCCCGCTCGATGAAAACGACGTGCGCGAAAAAGTTCGCTATCTCACCAGTCGGGGTGCGCGCGGATTCGTGGTCGCGCTGCTCTGGGGTTTTCTGAATCCCGCGAACGAGCGCCGCGTAAAAGAAATCATCCGCGATGAGTACAAGGAATTTCACATTGGCTATCTTCCCGTCGTCCTCGCCGGACAAGTCGTCGGCAAGCTCGGTGAATACGAGCGCACCATGGCCGCCATTCTCGACGCCTATCTCCAGCGCTCCATGCAGATCGAGCTTTCCGCCATGTGGGACAAGCTCCGCGAAAAAGGTTACTCCAAGCCGCTGCTCATGATTCAAAGCTCCGGCGGAATCGCCGAAGTGTTCCGCACCGCCGCCAGCCGCACCTTTAATAGCGGCCCAGTCTCCGGCCTGATGGGCGCGCATCACGTCGCGAAAATTCTCGGCTACCAAAATGTCGTCATGACGGACATGGGCGGCACCAGCTTCGATGTCGGCCTCGTCGTCAAGGACAGCGTCCGCAGCTACGATTTTCGCCCCATCATCGACCGCTGGATGGTCGGTATCACCATGATCAAGACGCTCTCCATCGGCGCCGGCGGCGGATCCATCGCCAACGTAAACAAACTTCTCGAAAATCGCGTGCAAGTCGGCCCGCGCAGCGCCGGTTCCATTCCCGGCCCGGCGTGTTTCAATCTCGGCGGCACGGAGCCGACGGTCACAGACGCTGACGTCGTCCTCGGCTACCTCAACCCGCAGTATTATTTCGGCGGAAAAATGCGCCTCGATAAAAATCGCGCCATCCAAGCCGTGCGCGAAAAAATCGCCAAGCCCCTCGGCATCGGCGTCGAAGAAGCCGCCGTCATCATCCGCAAAATCGTCAACGGCAACATGGCTTCCGCGATCATGAAAGAAGTTCATCTACGCGGCCACAGCCCAGAGGATTTCATCCTCTTCGTCGGGGGCGGCGCCGGCCCCACCCACGCCGAAGGCTACAAAGCCGACATCCCCAAAGCCGTCACTTTCGCCTTCTCTCCCGTCTTCTGCGCGTTTGGCTCTTCCACCATGGACATCATGCACGTCTACGAAGTCTCCAAAAAGCTCACGCTCATGGAGCCACGCACGCAACAAATCACGAGCGAATTTGCTGCCTTCAACGAAACCGTCGAAAGCCTGATCGAACAAGCGCGCCGCGACCTCACCGGCGACGGCCTGAATCTCAACGATGCATCCTTCGTCCTCGAGCTCGACATGCTCTACGGCGGCCAATTCCACGTGAAGCGCGCTCTCTCGCCGCTCCTAGCCGTTCACTCCACCGAAGACGTCCGCGCCATCTGCGACGCCTTCAACAAAGAATTCAGCGAAGCCTTCAGCCCCTTCGTAGTAAACCCCGAAGGCGGCATCTTCATCGAAAGTTTCATCCTGAAAGCGATCGTGCCCACAAAAAAAATCGAGCTGCCGAAGCTCAAGCTCGAAGGCCCCAGCCCAGCAGCAGCACGCAAAGGCGAACGCCCGGTCTACTGGCCGCCAGAAAAAGATTTCCGCCCAACGCCAATCTACACATACGAATCGCTGCGCCCCGGAAACACAGTAGCAGGCCCCGCGATAGTCGAAGGCGAATACACCACGCTGGTAGTCCCCGCAGCTCTCCATTTCTCAATCGACAATCGAGGCCTAGGTATCCTGGAAGCTTAACGCATCGCAAAATCGAGGAGACACATGCCCATCCCAACACTCGCCGAAAAGCTAGCGTGGCTGAAACCCGCCCCCGCCACCCAACACGAAAAAGACTGCGCCGCGAAAATCCCCCAAGG
>Ga0070761_10001742_pt1 | contig 13580 bp, 11 predicted proteins | sample HubBroMetageREF1_FD_66724 | JGI IMG/M metagenome (GOLD analysis project Ga0070761, IMG submission 66724) | Reference soil microbial communities from the Hubbard Brook experimental Forest, New Hampshire, USA - Hubbard Brook CCASE Soil... | ecosystem: Environmental > Terrestrial > Soil >...
GGCTGCGCGCTCGAATTGCAAAGCGCGCTGCCGGAGCTGCCGTATTCGGCGGCGGCAATCGCGTAGTAGACGGGATTGGGATTGCCCTGGCCGGGGACGGGCGAGATGGTCAGCGCGGCCGTGCGTTGATTCACGAGCGCTTGAATTCCGGCGAGGATCGGCGAGGCAAAAGAGGTTCCGCCGGCGGCGTTCCAGGTGGCGCCGGTTCTTGCGGTGGGATCCGGAGTTCCGGTGCACGGGTTGCCGCCGAATTCGGCGCCCGCGTGGCTGTAACAAAAGACGTAAAGATGGCCCCAGAGTCCGTTGGAGGCGAAGAGAGAGACGTCGGGGATATCGCGCACGGCGTCATCGGGATTGCCGAAGAGTCCGGATTGCCAGGACGGCTTCGGGTAGCCGGCGCACGTGCCGCTGACTTCGCCGCTGGTGGCAGCCGCTCCTGTGGCGCAGCCGCTGGGTCCGCCGCTGCCGGAGCCGGTGGTGCGAAAGTTTTTGCCTTCACTCGAATTGCAGAATCCTGAGGAGCCGTACGGAGGGTTATCGCCCACATAGGTGGCCACTAGAACGCCGGCACAGGAATCGTTCCAAGGTATTTCCGGAATGTAACTCATCGCGGACTCGAGGGCGGAACTGTTTGTGGTGCTCCAATACGTCGAATTGGTGCCGGCAAAGGTGTCTCCAAAGTCGGTGCCGCCGACGGCGACGTTGTAGGGCGTGGATGCCCAGGCGCTGACGTTGATCCCGTGAGACGCGGAGCCCTCGTCGGCATCGCAACTCGTGGGGCCTTCATCACCCGACGAGACAAAGACTGAGATGCCTTCCGACGCGGCGGTCTGATAGGCGGAATAGAGCGCGGCGTTGGCGGCCGCACCGTTCCCGGGCTCGCATTCGCCGTAGCTCACGCTGATGATGTAGGGGTGGGGATCCGAGGCGGCGATGTTCTCGAGCGCGATGATGGGGCCGGGCGTCGCGGTGTCCGAGCAGGTGGCTACAACGATTGCGGCGGCTGGGGCGGCCGCTGCGGCGTACTCCATATCCAGCTCGACCTCGATATCGTTGGAGTTGTCGCCGGGGTCGGTGCAGTTGTTCCCGGCCACGTTGGGATGGGTGACGGAAAGCGTTCCGCCATATTGCGTCAGCTTGAATTCCTGCTCGAATGTGGTCCAGTCCGTCGTGGCGTATGGATTGCTGTCTTCGACGACCACAACCGTTTGGTTCGCGCCGGTGATTCCCTGGCTGAAGAGGGGATTCAGGTTGTAGATCTCGGCCAAGTCGGCGGGCGTGACTGCCTGAAAGGTGCCGTTCGAGTCCGTGTAGGTATATTGCGCCCGCAGCTTGATCATCGGATGCGGCCTGAAATCGTGGATGGAGACAATGCCCACGATTGCGGACGCAAGGGCTTCCGGAATTTTGGGGTCGTTGACGTTGGCATAGTGGCGCTGGCCGTTTACTTCGAAAAAGTGAACGCTGACGCCGAACGCCTCGCGCAGCTCGGCCGCCGTTGCGGAAATGTCCACGACCACGCGATTGGGATAGATGAAGTTCACGCGAATTCGGTGCGATCGCAGCCAGGACTCGATGCGGCGCAGATCGGAATGCGACAGGCCGTAGGCGTCGCCGACCTCGGCCGGCGTGAGCCACTGGTGGAAATTCGCGGAGTTGTGCTGTGTGAGGCCTTCCAGGTATTCGTCGTATTGCTGCTCGAGTTCGGGCGGGCGCCGCAATTGCAGGAGCATGTGCTCGAGCTTGAAGTCGTCAGGAACGGGTCCGCGATCGTTCTCTCGATTTGCCTCGGGACGAGTGTTGCCGCGGAGGGTTACGCGCTGGTGGTCGTCAATATCGTGCGTAATGAGGTCGCGCGCCGATGCCTGGGCTCCGGCGGCCTTTGCGAGGGCGCCGCAGTGGAATGCGGTGAGAAGAGTCAGGATCACGGCCGCGCGGCCGATACTCGAGATCACGTCTTCCTCCGGCGAGAGGGAAGCGTCCTTTGAACGCAGACACAAATACACACACCAAGCTAATGCTGCGATCGGGGAAGTCGGATGAAATGATGAGGCGGTTTCGCGGGTACGTCAATCCAATTTCGAGCGGAGCCCCCCTTGAACCATGGCGACGCGCGCGACTTGCAATTGGGGGCGTGTGTTCCGAGAATAGCGTCTGCGGTGGGGGCTGCCGCATCGAACGCCTATGCATGCTGCGATCACAGAGGTTCTCGAGTTTGCGCTGATTGCGGTGACGTCCGTTTTCTTTCTGGTGGATCCGTTTGCGGTGATTCCGATGTTTTTGGCGATTACGGCGACGTCGCCGGAAGCGGAGCGGAAGACGATGGCGCGGCGGTCGGCTTGGACGTGCGCGATCGTACTTACGACGTTTGCGATCGCGGGCAGCCTGATTTTCAAGATGTTTGGCATCACGCTGCCGGCGTTCAAAATCGCGGGCGGAATCATCCTGCTGCTGATCGGGCTTGAGATGCTGCAGGCGAAGCAGTCTGGCACGAAGGCGACGCCGGAAGAGCAGCAGGAGGGCGCGGAAAAGTCTGACGCAAGCATCGTTCCGCTGGGGATACCGATGCTGGCGGGGCCGGGCGCGATCTCGACGGTGATGGTGCTGGTGGGCGAATCGCATACGTGGTGGCAGCACGGGATTGTGTACGCGACGATTGTTGTGTCGTCGGTGGCGTCATACATGGTGCTGGCGGGCGCGGACCGCGTGCGGCGGTATCTAGGGGAAACGGGGATTCGGATTTTGATGCGGTTGATGGGACTGCTGCTGGTGGCGCTGGCGGTGCAGTTCGTGGCGAATGGGTTGATTGATTTTGGGTTGCTGAAGCCGCTGAAGTCGGCATTTTGAGGGGGGACTAGCCACAGAGGCACGGAGACACAGAGAAAGGCATTACCGCAGAGGCGCGGAGAACGCAGAGAAATGCGAAAGGCGTGAAGAATCTAACCACAGAGGACACGGAGAAAAGCTGGAGGGCACAGAGAAAGGCGTAGAAACCGCAGCGCAGAGATTCCTCTCTGCGGGCCGGCCGTTCGCTTCGCGAACGAGACACAAGAGCCGGCCCTCCGCTCGGAATGACAAGACGGTTGTGGTAGCTAATTAGTTCTTGGGGAAGTTGGGGTCGGCTTTCACCTCTAGGATTTGTTTAGTGTGGCGGTCGCTGTGAGCCGAGATGAATAGGAACCACTCGTAGGCGTCGACGGGGCCGAGCGGGCTCTGTGAGACGTGCGAGCGCAGATCGGCTGCCGGCAAGCTCTTGAGCGCGTCGATGTTGCGCTGGCGGCTCTTCAGGAAGTGGTCGAGCGTGTCGGCCGGGGACCAGCGGCCTGTGGGAACGAGCGGGCCGGGCGCTTGCGCTTTGTGCGAACGGTCCGGAATCATCGCGAGGATGGCCGCATCGGTCTTTTTGTAGTCGCGGTCGGCAGCGCTCGGCGTGCCGGTCAACGCCTTCTGCACGCCATTTTCGTAGAGGTAGTCCTCGGCGAGGGCGATGTGCTCGACGGTTTCGGCGACGGACCAGCGGTCGGGCGCGGATTTGAATTTCCACTGCGCGTCCGAAAGACCTTTCGTGGCGTCGATAATGCCCTGGCGAGTTTGCTCGAAATATTGGACTCCCTTATCTCGATCCTCGGGTGAGAGGCTTTGGGCGAATGCGATGGTGCTGAGGCACAGTACTGCTGATAGGAAGAGCGCTGCCTTTTTCATGGTGGGGCTCCTTTTCTCCTCTAATAACGTATTAGTTTGAAATTTGTTACAGCGAAAGCCGCAAAAGTCTGAAACCTCTCTTGTCACTCAGGCCGTACGCGCGCAACATCTGTACATCAGCGGCTGAAGCCGTTTTCATTTCCGATGCTTGTGTCGTGGCTAAAGCCACGACCCACAAACATTCTCGCATTCCTAAAGAGACTCCGCAGTCAGATGCCTCAGGCGAGAGGGCAGTCCCACAAGAGCTAGAAATCGTCGTCGTCGGGCTTCTTGAGGCGCGTGATTTTCAGCGCGATGCGGAAATCATGCGAGCGCGCTTCGCTCAAGATGGCGCGCCGCGTTTCTCCCGGCAGCTCCGATGGTCCCATAACGCCCGCCGAATCGCGCGGGAAATATTTTACGAACAGCGCGGCGACGTGCGCGGTGGCGTACGAGATGGGCGTGGAAATCAGGCCGCGCCGGCGAATCTGATACAGAGTGGGAAAACTGGCGTCCCAGCGCACGAGCAGCGGCTGGTCGTTTTTCGCGCCGCGCACGAGTACAGCCGCCGCGAAGCGGGCGTTTTCGAGAGTGCCCTTGCGGATGAGTTTGGCCACCTGACGGGGCGTGGGCGTTTTCGGGAAGCGTTTGCGCACCAAGCCCTGGGAGCGATTCAACCGCCCCTGGCGATACCAACGGTAGAGGCGCTCGAAATCGTTGCCACCGATTTTTGCGTCGACGTCGCGAACCGGGATGACGTAGGGGAGCATACAGACTTCGTCCTGTGCGGCGAGATAGACGGGCGTTTCGCCGATGGGGGGCGAGAAGCGAAATTTTTCGCGCTCGGCGAAGCGTTTCGCGAGCTTGAAATGACCGTCGCGATAGATCCGCGGACTGGAAATGGCTTCGTCGTACGCGCCATCGGCTGACCACGTGGAAACGGGATCCTTGCTCTCGGTGCTTTCGAAGAGGCGGATTTGGATTGATTCGACCGTGTCGAGCAATTCGGACCCACGTTTTGCGAGCAGATTCGTGAGGCCGGGGGCGGCGCCGGTACAAATCAGCGCAGCGCGATTCTTGGCGACGAAGCGCTTGTGAAAGCGGAACTGCTCGGGTCGAAACAGATTGCGCGTAAGGTGGGCATTCAAATCGAGGTAATGCGCGCGCAGGCGGAGCGCGGCACGCAGAATGATCTGGTTGAAAACGGCGGGTGAGGCGTTGATGATCAAATTGCAGCCGCGGCCGGCGCGGACGATGGACCACAGGTTGCGCGCGTTCGCTTCGACGATTCCAATTTTGCTTTTCTTGCCCAGGAAGCGGCGCGCGCGGTCGACGTCGCGGTCGCCGCACCAGACCGTGTGGCCCTGGCGCGCCAGCAGTTGTGCGAGCAACGAGCCGGTACCGCCGGCGCCGAGGACGAAGATGCGCATCGGCTGGAAACTCTACCATATTCGTTGGATTGAGGCGGCAACGCGGCCCCGGGTTGTGCTTTCGAGGTCGAATTGGGGCTGCGCCGTGCGGCGACGGGAACTTCTTTGCTGGCGAGCGATCGACGGCGTAGAATCTGATCACCGAGCTACATAGCGACGCGTGTCACGCGACGGGCATCAAAGAACCGAAGTGGGATCGAAACGTGGATTTGAAGTGGGGCCTGAATGCCGCTGATTGACAAACACGGACGACCAATCACAGACCTGCGAGTATCCATCACCGACCGGTGTAATTTCCGGTGTGTGTACTGCCGGTCGGCTGACCCGGATAATCACATGGCGCACGACGAGCTGCTCGACTGGGGCGAATACGAGCGGCTCGTGCGGATTCTGGTGCGCATGGGAATTCGCAAAGTTCGCGTGACGGGCGGCGAACCGCTGGTGCGTCCGGGAGTGGAAAGCTTCATCGGGCGCCTGAAAGCGATCGGAGTGCAGGATCTTTCGATGACGACCAACGGGCACCTGCTTGCGGAACGGTGCGACACGTTGATCGCGGCAGGGCTCGACCGGATCAACATCAGCCTGGATTCGCTGAACCGCGACAAATTCGAACAGGTGACGAGGACGAAAGCGTTCGACCAGGTGATGGCGGGGATCGACGCGGCACAGAATTCGGCGCTGCGCCCGGTGAAGATCAACGCGGTGCTGGTGCGCGGGTTGAATGACGACGAAGTGGAAGCGTTCGCGGAGTTTGCGCGCGAGCGCGAACTGATCATGCGATTCATCGAGTTCATGCCGCTCGACGCGGACCGCGCGTGGACGCGGGAATCGATGGTTCCCGCCGCGGAAGTGTACAAGCGGATTTCGGCGCGCTGGCCGCTGGTGCCGGTGGTTCACGAGCGCAGCGAAACGGCGCGCAAATACCGGTTCGCGGACGGACGCGGGGAAATCGGATTGGTTGCGCCGGTAACACAGCCGTTCTGCGGTTTTTGCTCGCGGATACGGCTGACCGCCGACGGAAAACTTCGCACCTGTCTTTTCAGCAAGGACGACCACGATTTGAAGTTCCTGCTCCGCGGCGGCGCAAACGATCGCGAGATCGGGGACGAAATTTTTTCGATCGTGGCGCAGAAGGAAAAAGGGCATCGCATCAACGAGCCGGGTTTTGTGCCGCCATCGCGGACGATGGTTTATATCGGCGGATAGCACGCGGCGGTCTTATGCGGGAGCAAGGGCAAGATGGCGGATGAGGACGAATCGAAGCTTTTCTCGCTGACGGAAGCAGAACGGTTGCGGACGCAGGTGGAGCCGATTCTGATCGAAGCGATGGAGTCGCGCCGCAAAATGGCGGAGTTCGAAGAAAAGCTGGCGAAGCTTGCCGAGCGCATTCAGCGGTCGGGCGGTATGCAGGTCAACTACGAAGGAATCGCGAAGTGGCGGATCGAGCGAAACCAGCTGGAGGATTCTGTCCGCGCGGCCGTGGATCGGATTCATTCGACGGGCTGCATCGTGAAGGATCTCGACGTGGGCCTGCTGGATTTTCCTTCGCGCATCAATGATGAGGAAGTGTATCTCTGCTGGCGTCTTGGCGAGGACCGAATCCGGTTTTATCACGGCCCGGACGAAGGTTTCTCGGGGCGCAAGCCCATCGATCCGCGCGACGCCGACTACAACAATCCCGTCCAATAGTCCGTTAGAGGAGCCGAGGCCCGACTGTGAGGTCGCAAACCCTCTTCTTACCGCGCCGCCGTTTCGAGCGGCTGCACGTCCCGCTCGATTCGGGCGAGTTGTTCTTCTTCGGCAACTTCCAAGTCATATTTCGTTTGAAGGTTGAGCCAGAACTGCGCCGTGGTCTTGAAATAGCGGCTCAGGCGCAACGCCGTGTCGGGTGAGATCCCGCGGCGCTCCGCGACGATGTCTGCGATTCGCGTTACAGGCACACGCAAGTCGAGCGCCAGCTTGTTCATGCTAAGCCTGTGAGGCTTCATGAAATCGTCAGCGAGAATCTCGCCGGGATGGACGGGCTTCAGCTTCTTTGCCATTCGAGTCTCCTAGTGGTAATCGGTAATTTCAACTGCATGGGCATCGCCGTCACGCCAGATGAAACAGATGCGCCATTGATCGTTCACGCGGATGCTATGCTGTCCTTTTCGATCGCCGCGTAGCGGCTCCAGATGGTTCCCCGGTGGAGCGGCTAAGTCACGTAATTGAGTTGCAGCATCCAGTTGCCGAAGCTTTCGAAGTGCCACTCGCTCAATACTCTTGAAGCGCCGGACCGATTCCCGCTTGTGGAGCTGTTCCGTATCCTTCGACGCAAACGACTTAATCACAGTGCAGTGTATACTGCTGCCCGTTAAATGGCAAGAAGTAAAGCCAAGAGCGCGTTCACGGATATAACCAGACCCGAGGATCTGCGTCGTTGCAGCCGAAGTGCGGGACGCAACGTGTGGTAGGGTGGAAATGGCGACAGGCGAGCTGTGACCAACCATTCCAAAAATCGGCTGAAGGATTCTGCTAGTCCGTATCTGCGGTCGGCGGCGCATCAGCCCGTGGACTGGCACGAATGGGGCGAAGACGCGTTTCAGAAGGCGCGCGCGGAATCGAAACCGATTCTGCTCGACATCGGTGCGGTGTGGTGCCACTGGTGCCACGTGATCGACCGCGAGAGCTATGAAAATCCTGAAATCGCGGCTTTGATCAACAAGTTCTACATTCCAGTGAAGGTCGACCGCGACGAGCGGCCGGATGTGGATTCGCGCTACCAGTCGGCCGTGAGCGCGATTTCCGGGCAGGGCGGCTGGCCTCTGACGGCGTTTCTGACGCCGGACGGCAAGCCGTTTTTCGGCGGGACGTATTTCCCACCGGACGATGCGATGGGGCGTCCGGGATTCCGGCGGATCCTGTTGTCGATCGCGGAAGCTTTCAAGTCGCGGCGCGCGGAGGTAGATAGCTCGGCGGAAGCGCTGGAAGATGCTGTGGCGAAGGCAGAGATTTTTCACGGCGCGCGCGGAATCGTTGACTCGGGATTGGTGGATTCGATTCTCGATTCGGCGGAGCAGCTTTTCGACAGGACGCATGGCGGTTTCGGGCAAGCTCCGAAATTTCCGCATTCATCGGTGATCGATCTGATGCTCGAACGCGAGAAGTGGCCGGGCGGCGCGAGCTTGCAGGGAGTGGTGGAAAAAACGCTGAGCGGGATGGCCGCCGGCGGATTTCACGACCAGATCGGCGGCGGGTTCCATCGGTATTCGGTGGACGAGCGCTGGTGCGTGCCGCACTTCGAGAAGATGTCGTACGACAATTCGGAGCTGCTGAAGAATTACCTGCACGGCTATCAGGCGCTGGGTTTGGCGCGTTATCGAGAGGTGGCCGAGGGAACGATTTCGTGGGTCAACGAAGTGTTGTCTGATCAGACGCGCAGCGGATTCTGCGCGAGCCAGGACGCAGACCAGACACTCGACGATGACGGCGATTATTTCACGTGGACGCTCGAGGAGGTGCGAGCCGTGCTTTCGCCGGAAGAGGCGCGCGCGATCGAGATCTATTACGACGTGAAGCCGCACGGTGAAATGCACCACAATCCCGAGAAGAACGTCCTGTGGATCGCCGCGAGCACGGAGATGGTGGCTCGCGACCTGAAGTTAAGCGACGATGATGTGAAACTGCTGCTCGCGCGCGCGAAAGGGAAGATGCTGGAAGCGCGGCGGCTGCGTCGGCCCACGCCCGCTATCGACGAAACGATTTATGTCGGCTGGAACGCGATGTTCGTTTCGGCGTATCTCGAAGCGTGGCGCGTTCTTGGCCGGGAGGATTGCCGGGCGTTCGCGCTGAGGACTCTTGACCGTATCCTCGTCGAGGCGTGGGACAAATCGAAGGGGTTCCTGCATCGCGTGGGCGGGCCAAGGCTGGAAGGTTCGCTCGACGACCAGGTTTTTGCGGCGGCGGCGTTGCTGGATGCTTACGAGGCGACGCTCGACCGCGGCTACTTCGAAGTAGCTGAACGCGCGATGAGAATTGCGGTGGAGCGATTCGGCGATGCTGAGGGCGGCGGGTTCTTCGATCGGGCCAAAGACGCTGCACCGATGGGCGGCCTCGAAGTGCGGCGCAAACCGCTGCAGGATTCGCCGACGCCGGGAGCAAATTCCATCGCGGCAATCGTTCTGGACCGGCTCTACGCGTTCACGGGAGAGCGGCTGTATCGCGACTGGGCGGAAAAGACGCTCGAAGCGTTCGCGGGCCGTGTGCCGCAGTATGGATTGTTCGCGGCAACGTTCGGGCTTGCGGCGCTGTTGCACGCGCGCGGCGTTCTGCAGGTTGTCATCTTGGGGACGGAGGGCGATCCGCAGGCCGCGGAGCTTGAAAAGGCCGCGAACGGGATCTATCGCTTCGGGAAGGCTGTCCTGCGAGTAACGCCTGAGAAGATCGCGGCTGCGTCGCTCGCGCCTGCGTTGCGCGAAACGCTGCCTCATCTGGATGCTACCAAGGCGCAGGCTCTCGTCTGCGTCGAAACTACGTGCTACCCGCCGATCACGGATCGGAGCAAATTGACTTCGCTGCTGGCGGAGGTCGCCACGGGCGCAGCGGGAGCGGTGGCAAAGTAACGTGGGCTACTGTTGCTGGCCGCGGGATTCGGGCGGCACGAGGCCGTTGAGGCGGTAGTAGACGACGCACTGGCCGTAGTGGTCGTTCACATGGGCGATGGCGAGCATGAAGAGCGTCGCGCGGGTGTTCATTTCGTTGGCGAACGGGGATTTGACGGCTTCCAGCATACCTTTGTCGCCCTGCTGCTTGATGACCGCGGCACCGTCGGCATAGACCTTGTTGATGAATTCGACGATCTGGGCGTGCGTCTTATAGGTTGAGCGGGGCGGCTGCTCAGTATCTTTCGGCGGTTTGGTGCCTGTTGCGGCTGCGATGAAGTAATAGTTGGCGCCGGCAGCGTGGAGGAGTTGCTCGGCGAAAGTCCGCTGCACGGGAGTGGCTTTGTAGTCGAGCTTGTCTTCCGGGAAATCGGCGGCCATGTCCGCGAGTTTCTTGCCCGTATAGTTCCATTCCGCGAGGATTTCGGCAGCGAGGCCGGCGGAAGGCTTCGGCGTCGCAGCAGCCTTTTGATCTTGCGCGCGAACCGAAGGCGCGCAAAGCGCAGCACCCAGCGCCACAAGGATCACGACAGCATTCACCCTCTTTTGCATTTCCGCTTCTCCTTTTTCTTTTTGCCCCCGGCGTTCGAGTGCGGAGAGGGTAGCACTTTCCGGCGGGTGAGTCGATTCGAGAGCCGAGTCATTTCTTGCGTTGGAGCGGGTCCGTTGGAACGAAAGCTTCGGCGTCGTCCGCGTGGTCGAGAACAAACTTCTGAAGGTCGAGCGTGGAAGCGGTGAGCACCAGATCCCCATCTACCTCTTCGTGAGGAATCGAAATCTTGCCGGCTTTGAGCTGTTTTCCCATCCATTCCTGGTCCAGCAGGCTCAAATGCAAGACGTTCCCTTCGACCGAAACTTGACCGAGGATGTGAGCCGGAACCGCAAGCCCGAGTTCCACTTCCTGCCCTGCGATCCGATTCTTTGTCTGCACCGCATCGAGAAACACGCGGCTCCCGAGTTTCACCAGGTGCATTTCAAAAATCGAGTCGACGTTCGTCTTGTCGTTGAGTTGCGTGATTACCTTGTATGAATCGGCGTCGCCGCGCTCGAAGATGAGCGGCAAGCCATCACCCGTCGGGTCAGTCCATGTTCCTAGAAGGGCCGGATCAAACACGACGTCTTTGTCGGTGAACAAAGGATGGATCGAAAACGCCGGGCCGCAGGCCGCGAGAAGCGAAAGCAGCAAGACGACTGCTGAAATCAGCGGCTTTTTCGTGAACTTGAACGGGTTCATAGAAGAATCTCCTTCGCTTCATACCTAGAGTGACGCTCGATGGGAAAATTCGCCGGGATTAAGCTTTGTGGTCCTCTGCGGAATCATAGCGTGAAGCCTCCGCGCCGGGGCAAACCATGTTCTGAGGTACCAGTTTCCTTCCATCCAAAATTCGCGGACCTCGAGACCGACATTCCCGACGGGCCAGCTGCGAGCGGTTGCATCGAGGGGGTGGTTCCTGTGATCGCGGCCGAACCGGCGGATTTTCTCGGTGCGCTTCAGGCGGTGCAGGAAATAGCCGGCAAGTTCCGCGATCAGGATGGCGGAAGCGATCCAGCCGGCGGTTTCCAAAATCGTGAGCAGCGATGGCGGTCCGAGGGTGAATGCAGCCCATTGAGCGACTTGAAATATCATTGGTTTCTCTCTTCTGCGGCTTGCAAAACTCGCCGCGATTGACTCTGAGAAGATAGTGAGTCCAGAGGCTAGGCTGTTAGCGACAAGGGACGAAAGGTCCTTTGGTGTCAACAAATGTCGTGCTTTGTCGTCCTCGAACCGATTGAAGCACCTAGGCTTTGAGAGTAGAATCCCGCCACCAATCTGCAATTCGTGCAATGAACGATACTTCTACTTCCCCTCCGCTCCCATCTCCGGATGCTCCCGGAGGAGTCCGCTTCGATTCGTGGAAAGAGATCGCAGCCTATCTAAAGCGTGAAGTGCGAACGGTTCAGCGGTGGGAAAAGACCGAGGGGCTGCCGATACGACGTCACCAGCACCAGAAGCAGGGCAGCGTGTTCGCATATAAGACCGAGTTGGATGCATGGCGTGTCGACCGTCAAAGCGTGGTCGATGCACCGGATCCATCGGAAGCATTGGAGCCATCGGATCGAGCGGAACCTTCTGTCGTAGAGGAAGATAGCGAAACGGATGGGCAGGTACAGGCGGAGGTTGCGGAGGGCAACGGAGGGAGTCCAGCGGTGCCGCCCGGGGCCCTCAGTGGCCGCATCGTGGCAGCCGTAATCGTGTTCGTGGTGCTTTGCGGAGTTGGCTACTTCTTCGGCGGAACCATCTACAACTGGTTGAAGCCGCAGGCGAAGCTCATGGGCAAGGCGAGACTCGTCGTTTTGCCGTTTAAGAACCTGGGAAGCGACCAGAGCGACGACGTCTTCTGCCGCGGACTCACCGAAGCGATGACGACGCAACTCGGGCGGCTCGACCCGGAGCACTTGGGAGTAATGGCAAGCGAAACTGCTTCCCTAATGAAGGACCAACCGATTGACGAAATACGCCAAAAGTTGAAGGTGGACTATGTTTTGGAGGGGAGCGTCGTACGATCGGGAAATCAAATGCGCATCGACGCGCAATTGATTCAGGCCAGCGATCAGACTCACCGTTGGGCCGCCGGCTATACGCGCGATGCGGGAGACGTTCTGGCGTTGCAGAACGAAGTGGCGCAGAACGTTGCAGGCCAAATCCGGCTCACTCTCTCACCGTCGGAAACGGCCCGGCTAAGCGGAACGCCGAACGTGGACCCGGAGGCGTACGACGCCTACCTCCGGGGGCTGGTTTACTGGTCGCAGCGCACTCCGGATGGAGCGGCGAAGAGCTTGGAATATTTTCAACAGGCGATTCGGAAGTCTCCTGACTTTGCGCTGGCGTACGCGGGGCTTGCGGATGCGTACTCGAGCCTTAGCGCAGTGCCCATCACGGTCATTCCGCCGCTCGAGGCTATGCCGAAGGCGAAGGCGGCGGCGGAAACGGCAGTCCGTCTCGACCCGGAGTCGGCGGAAGCGCATGCGGCTCTTGGGTTGGTCCGACAGAGCTACTATGACCTCGACGCCGCGGAACGTGAGTATGAGCGCGCCCTCCAGATCAATCCATCCGACGGGAATGCGCGCCACTGGCGCTCTCTCCTGCTGATGGCGCGCGGACGGCACAGAGATGCCCTTGACCAGATCGACCTGGCCGGGTCCGTCGATCCGCTCTCGCTCGTCATCCCCGCCAGCCGCATCCAGGCTTTCTATTTCAACCGGGAGTACGACCGCGCGATTGAAGAGTCGCGTAAGACGCTCGAAGTGGAGCCGAATGCTTTGCTTGTGCACTACAACCTCGGCCAGTCGCTCCTCCAGAAAGGGCAAACCCAGGACGCCATTACTGAGTTTCAAGTGATGCGGAGAATTTCCGGCGATTCGCCGTTCTGCTGGATGGCACTGGGACACGCCTACGCGGTGGCCGGGAATCGCGACGCCGCGATGAAAGCGCTCGCATCCCTGCAATCGACTGCGTCGAGCGGGCATTACGTCCCCGCGGTCTACTCCGCCGGCATCTACGCCGGCTTGGGCGACCGAGACCAGACAATGAAATGGCTCGACAAAGCCTACCAGGAACAAACGGACTATCTGATCAATTTGAAAGTCGATCCCATGGCCGACCCGATGCGCTCCGATCCGCGATTCAAGGATCTCGTCCACCGAGTCGGCCTCGAGTGAGCTTGTTCGCGAGCATTGTTTCCGATGCCGCGAACTTTTCTGCGAACTCAGATGATAAACCAAGCGCAGCGGTTCGCCGATCTGAGATGCCGATCTCTTTGTTGACGGCGATTGGTTGATGGTGCCCGGA
>Ga0070761_10001745_pt1 | contig 13579 bp, 13 predicted proteins | sample HubBroMetageREF1_FD_66724 | JGI IMG/M metagenome (GOLD analysis project Ga0070761, IMG submission 66724) | Reference soil microbial communities from the Hubbard Brook experimental Forest, New Hampshire, USA - Hubbard Brook CCASE Soil... | ecosystem: Environmental > Terrestrial > Soil >...
ACGAAGATATGTCCTTTGGAATTCACCGCTACTCCAGAGACCTCGCCGAAATAGATGTCGGGCGGAAGCTTTAGAAAGTCGGGAACCGACCGGTATCGGATCTCGGGTACCGGCGGTTGTTGTGCGAAAAGAGAACCGCTCAAGAAGAAAAACAAAACAAGCGCGGACCGTCTCATCGAAACCTCCGATGCGGCAAATCTTCGTCTCGACTCGCCATGTGCCGCCCGCGAACTATAGACCAGGGGACGAAGATCAGCGTGGAAATCTCGATCGTCAAGTCGGGGATTTGCAGGTCAGTTCCTTCCATCGCTGTCGTGTTCACGTTTGAACCGGGCACCATGAGACATACAACTACGAAGATTTGCTCGGAGAAGCGAGCCGCTGGGGAATGGATGAGGGCGAACGGAATTAAGATTTGAGTTGAAAAGTGGCGGGGCTGAGAGGGCTCGAACCTCCGACAACCTGCTTCGTAGGCAGGTGCTCTATCCAACTGAGCTACAGCCCCGTGATTTGAAATCTTACCAAAATTGATGGCGGCTTCCGAGCTTGAATCTGACAGATCGTCATTCTTGAAAATTTGACCTTCTGCTTCGTGCGCAGACGCTCTATCCAACTGAGCTACGGGCGCGTTGGGGCAAATAGGATATTTCTAGTTTAGAACGCTCGCGCGCGAACAATCAACAACTTTGCCGCCAAAACGATTGCTCGGTATGGGCCGCAGAGCAACTAGACTTTAGACCGCGGTTGCCCCGTTGGTTCCGTTTTTCAAGTATCGCTTCGGCGTCGTGCCTAGCTGTTTGCGGAACATCGATATGAATGCGCTCGTGCTGTCGTATCCAGCCTCGAGTGCCGCCGTCGTCACTTTTTCTCCGGACGCGAGCACCTGCATGGCATGAAGAAGCCGGAGTTGCTGGCGCCATCTGCCGAAGGTCATTTTTGTTTCTTCCAGGAAGAGGCGCTGAATTGTTCTCTTGGTTGCGCCGCAGTCTTTGCACAACTTCTCCAGCGGCCTTTGATCCCCGGGATTCACCGTCAGCGCTTTCGCCACTCTCGCAGCTCGCGAGTCGGCCGGGTACGGCAATTGCAGAGGAATGGATTCGATCGCCTTCAATTGATCGACGATAATTTCGACGATCCGTCGTTCCGTCGAAACCCGCTTATTCAATCTCTGAAAGCTGCAAGCATGAAGAATCAACTCCTTCAGAAGCAGCGACACGTTCATCACGAAACACTTCGCTGGAAGATTGCGGCATAGCCCGGGCAGAAGGTAAAGCGTTCTCATTGAAACCGGCCCCGACATGGCCACCGAGTGCGGCGTTTCCGCGGGAATCCAAACGGCTCGCAACGGAGGCACCACCCAGACACCCTGCTTCGTCCGCAGTGTCATCACGCCTTTCGAAGCGAACAACAATTGATCTTCCGGGTGGTAATGTTCCGGAATCACGTGGCCGTCGCCAAAATCGGCGGAGACACTGGCAAGTTCGCTGAGAAGACGCCCCTTTTTATCGAAGAGGATGCTATGGCACTTTTCCGACATTTGTTGTCACAATAGCGAGAGAAGTTCCGCAGGGCAAGTGCTATTCCTGAAGGCCTCGATGCACATCGAGGAGGCGAAAATGCTGGCTTCAGCAAAGATGGTGGGCTTCGTTCCCACAAAGGACTACGACAAGGCGCGCGCCTTTTTTGAAGGCAAGCTTGGATTTGAATTCGTGAGCCTCGACCAGTTTGCGTTGGTCGTAAGCGTCGGCGGGCACAAGATTCGCATCGCCAAAGTGCCGAATTTCACTCCGATGCAAGCCACGATCCTCGGATGGGAAGTGCAAGACATCGAAGCCGTCACCGCCTGGCTCAAGGAGCGAGGAGTTGCCACCGAGAAGTATCCCTTCGTCCAGGACAAGGATCTCGGAATCTGGACCGCGCCTGGCGGCGACAAAGTGGCATGGTTCAAGGACCCTGATGGGAACATCCTCTTGGTGAGCCAGCATCATTCGTGACGATCGTCCAGTGGCTGCACGAACTAGACAAACTTCCGGCCCTTGACTCGGGGTCCATTGGACGGTACGATCCTTGTATGGACGCTCGCACTCGCGCCAATCGTTGCATGCCGTGCTCTTGTTGTTGTCATTTCCACGGCTGGCGCGGGAGTGTGATCCGATAACCTAGCAATCATCTAAGTCGGATTTAACGGCCCGCTCACCAGAGAACCACTGGTCAGCGGGCTTTTTGTTTTTCAGGGGAAAACGTGGACGGCCATTCAACGGTTCAGGAACCAAAGGAAACGAAGGCGCAGCGCATCGAACGCCTCAAGCGGGCGAAGAACCCGTGGGAGGCGCTCGACGAAATTCGCGAGTTCGCGCGCAAAGGCCGCTCCTCCGTCCTGCCCGAGTGGACCAGCGTCTACTTCCGCTGGTGGGGCATTTACACGCAGGGGGACGGCGTCGGCGCGGTGGGCGGCAAAAACGGCGAGGGAAAAGCGACGGACTACTTCATGTTCCGCATTCGCATCCCCAACGGCATTCTCCGTTCCGACCAATTGCGCGCCATCGCCCGCATTTCCGAGCGCCACGCGCGCGGCAGTGCCGATTTCACCGTCCGGCAGAATATTCAGCTTCACTGGCTTACCATCGGGTCGATTCCCGAGGCCATCGACGAACTCGAAAAAGTCGGCCTGTTCACGCGCGGCGCTTGCGGCGACGTCGTGCGCAACGTCACAGGCTGCCCTATTGCCGGCGTTGCCGCCGACGAAATCTGCGACGCATCGCCGCTCGTCCTCGAAGCGGCAAATCTTCTGGGCGGCAATTCCGACTTCTACAACCTGCCGCGCAAGTTCAAGATTTCGATTACGGGCTGCCCGGTCTGGTGCTCGTATCCGGAAATCAACGATATCGGGCTCACGGCCAGCGAGCGGTTTCGCGACGGCAGGCGCGAGGTGGGCTTTTCGGTGCGCGTTGGCGGAGGCCTTTCGGCAGACCCGCATCTCGCCGTTCGCCTCAACGCCTTCGTGCGCTGGGAGCAGGCGCTGCCGGTGGTCCGCACGATCGCCGAAATCTTCCGCGATCAGGATATTCTTCGCGAGAACCGCAAGCGCGCCCGCATGAAGCATCTCTTCACGCAATTCGGCTGGACGTCAGACCGCTTCCTCGAAGAATTGAATGCTCGTCTCGGCTACCAGCTCGATCCCGCCGTCGAGGAATCGGCTCCATCGGACGTCTATCGCGACCACGTGGGAATCCACAAGCAGAAGCATGACGGCCTTTTTTACGTCGGGGCCTCCGTTCTGCGCGGACGAACCACGCCGGAACAGATGCGCGCCGCAGCGGACTTGGCCGACCGTTTCGGTTCCGGCGAACTTCGCACGACGAACATGCAGAATCTGCTGATCGTCAACGTGCCGCGCGCGAACGTGGACGTCCTGGCGCGAGAACTCGACCATGCCGGCCTGCCCGTTGCCGCGTCGCCTTTCTGGCGCGGAGCCGTCGCCTGCACGGGCACCGAATTCTGCAAGCTCGCCATCACGGAAACTAAGGGATTCACGCTCTGGCTGGTGGACGAGCTTGAAGAACGCGTCCCGGCCTTCGATCAGCAGCTCAAGATTCACGTCACGGGCTGCCCGAATTCCTGCGGCCAGCACTGGATTTCGGACATTGGCCTCGAAGGCAAGAAGATCAATCACGCGGGCGAGAGCGTCGACGCTTACTATTTTTGCCTCGGCGGCGCCGTTGGCGAACATCAGCGCATCGCGCGGCCCGTCGGCTACCGCTGCCCCGCCAGCGAGGTCCCGGAAGCCATCGCCCGCCTCCTGCGCTCGTACGTCGCGAATCGGTTCGACGACGAAAATCTCCGCTCGTACTTTTCACGCTTCTCGGACCACGAGCTTCGGGCGCAGCTCGCAGGGTACGAAGCGCCATTCGCCGAGCGCGACGCCGCTGAAGGCGTTGTGCCGGAAGTGGTCGGAGAGTGAATATGCCGCCCGCCCTTTTCCCAGCGTTCATAAAACTCGCCGGCCGCCCATGCGTCGTCGTGGGGGCGGGCTCGGTGGCTGTCTCGAAGGTCACCTCTCTCCTCGAGTGCGGCGCCCAGATCACCGTGGTCGCGCCGCGCGCCGACGAAATCATCGAACACCTCGCTGCCACGCGAAAGCTTCGCTGGCTTCCGCGCAAGTTTGCGGCGAACGATCTTGCCCGCGCGTTCCTGGTGATCACCGCCACGTCCGAACCCGGCGTCAACCGCGCCGTCTTTCGCGAAGCGCAGAATCGCGGCATTCTCTGCAACAGCGTCGACGATCCGCCGAACTGCGATTTCTATTTCCCGGCCGTGGTGCGCCGCGGTCCGTTGCAAATCGCAATTTCCACCTCCGGTGAAAGCCCGGCCCTGGCTCAGCGAATCCGCATCGAGATCGAAGAGAGCCTCCGCGAATCGCTTGGTGACTGGGTGGAGGAAGTCGGCGAAGCGCGCCGCGAAATCCTGGCGTCGCGGCCTGCTTCCGACGAGCGAAAGAAGCTGCTGCATCGGCTCGCGCATACCGACCCCACGGAATTGGAGACTCAACGATGAACCCTGAATCCAAATGGGAGGGCCGTGGGGGCGGGTTTGGAAACCGCCCGCCTGGCACCGTCCACTTGGTCGGCGCCGGCCCTGGTGATCCGGACTTGCTCACACTAAGAGCTCATCGTCTGATTCGCAGCGCCGATGTGGTTCTCCACGATGATTTGGTTTCCGCCGAGATCGCGGCCCTTGCCGCGGCGCACGCGCAAGTCGTCAACGTGGGAAAGCGTTGCGGCGAAAAGAAAATCAGGCAGGCGGAGATCAACGAACGGATGATCCGCGCCGCGCGGCTCGGATTCGAGGTGGTTCGCTTGAAGAGCGGCGATCCCGCAATTTTCGGCAGGCTGGCGGAAGAAATTGACGCGCTCGAATCCGCGGGAGTCCCCTATGAAATTGTTCCGGGAATCACCGCGGGAATCGCGGCGGCGGCGTCTCTGGGCGCGTCGCTCACGGACCGCCGCACAAACTCGCGCGTCGTAATCATCAGCGGTCACAATGCGCAGGACGCCCCGGAGAATGACTGGCGGGGCCTCGCCCGCGAAGACGCCTCTTTCATCGTCTACATGCCGGGCCGAAGCCTCAGCCGTCTGCGGCAGGAGTTTCTCGACGCGGGCCTCCCGCCGGACTTCCCTGCCGTGATCGTCTCTAAAGCTTCCACTCCAGAGCAGCGCGAATGGCCCACGACGCTCGGCGAACTCGATGCCGCACCAGAAATGGAGGCGCCGTCAATCCTGTTGCTCGGCCGCTCGCTTGCCCGTGTTGCTGAGAACTCCGGCGCCAGGCTCCTCTCTATCGCCCTTCAAGACGCCTGTAGAACCATCCTCGATCTCGCGTAGCGTTTTCCGTTCCCGACGAATTCAACCGAATCAGCCAAATCACTCAAGGAGATTTCGAATGTCAGAACCAACGAAAGCAAACAGCGCCAACTGCCCGACGTCCCCTTCGCGTTTCTCGCTGGATGCGTGGGCCGTCTCGCTCGCTCTCGCGCTGGCGATTCTGGTTTGGTCCGGCGTAATCAAGCACATTCCCTGGTAAGGCGGGGACGAATCTCGAAAGGATGAATCACATGGCCGCTTCTAGCTCCGTCGCACTCACTCAGTCCCAGCCGCTTGATTTCTTCAAGCGGGCCGCCCAGCTTATTCCCGGCCTCCTGCTGCTCCTGGCAGTGGGCTACGCGGGAAAATTCGTGGAGCGTTCGATCGCGCTCTATGGCCGCGCGCATCACCTCACGCTGCCGAACATCGAGTACGTGCTTTGGGCAATCGTGATCGGGCTCGTCATCGCGAACACGGTGGGCATTCCCGCCGCCTTCCGTCCGGGCCTGGCCACGTACGAATTCTGGCTGAAGGCCGGCATCGTGCTGCTCGGAGCTCGTTTCGTCTTTGGCGACGTTTTGAAACTCGGAGGCGTCAGCCTGGTGCTCGTAGCGATTGAAATCGCGCTCTCGCTTCTGTTCATGACGGCGCTGGGCCGCGCATTCGGGCTGAAGCCCAAGCTCACCACGCTGCTTGCGGTGGGTTCGTCGATTTGCGGCGTCTCCGCGATCATCGCCACGCAAGGCGCGATCGATGCTGACGAAGAGGATTCTTCGTTCGCCATCGCCGCCATCCTCACCCTCGGAGCCATCGCGCTCTTTGTCTTCCCGCTCGTTGCGCACTGGCTGCACTTGAGCGATCTGAGCTACGGTTTGTGGGCGGGCCTCGGCATCGACAACACGGCAGAAGTCACGGCCGCTGGCGCGATGTATTCCGATGCCGCGGGCAAGATTGCCGTTCTCGCGAAGACGGCGCGCAACGCCATGATCGGCTTCGTCGTTCTCGGCTATGCAATTTATTGGGCCCGCAAGGAACAGAGGCGGGAAGTCACGAACAAAGCCGCGTTCCTGTGGCAGAAATTTCCGAAATTCGTGCTGGGCTTCCTTCTGATCTCCGCTCTCGCTACCGCAGCGGCCTTCAGCAAGGATCAGCTCACCAGCCTCGGCAATCTTTCGCGCTGGGCGTTCCTGTTGACGTTTGCCGGCGTGGGCCTGCGCACGAACATTCGCGACATGTGGAAGCAGGGCGCGCGGCCTTTCATCGTAGGCGCAGTCGGCGAAGTCGCAATCGCGCTGCTGACGCTAGGCCTCGTTCTCGGCGCGAATCGCTTTCTACATTAGACTTCACGTTTTTGCTGTTACTCCCTGGAGCGACGGTGGGCTAAAGCTCACCGTCGCAATCTTCCCGCAGATTGCTGCGTTTTCCGCCGTTAGCGCTGAAACGGGTACTCGCTGATCCAGTGAAAGCCTCTGCTGACCAGCATGAATTGGCTTCGGTCCACAAGCTTCAGCTCGGCATGAATCTTCCGCCCGTCCATCGTCCCATCGAGGAGGAGGCGTTCGAGCGCCGGGCGCTCGAACGTGAGTTTCGCCGACCACTTCTGATCGTCGCGCTTCGTGAGCGCAAGAGTTTTGGCCTTTTCATCGATCGACGATACGTAGTTCGCGAACGTCTCGTCCATTCGCTGAAAGCTCGTCCGGTCGGTGAAATCAAAAATCGCCCGGCGCCACCGGTCGGAGTCGGTCAGCAGCGGAGGTCGGACAGTTCCATCGATGGACATTTGCTCGATGTTCCAGATGCCGTAAAGCGCCGGTTTCGGACGCCCTCCGCCATATTCGTGCCACGCGTGAACTCCCTGGTAGATATTCACGCCCGCGAGATACAAGGCGAAGACCGCCTGTGCCACGAGCGCGATGCGGTTCGCGCGCGACGTGCGAAACAGATTCCACTGGCGGCCGGGAGTAGTGGCACGATTCGTGAAGAAGAATTTCGCGAGCCGCGCGAATTCCGGCGCCAGAAGGAACAGCGCCAGCAGTATCAAGTGAAAAGAGAAAAGTTTCACGGGCACGTCGTACGTCATGTTCAACATAAAGACTTCAATCAAATCCGCCAGGGAAACCAGAGCGCCCAGCGTGGTAGTCACCGGAAGCAGGAGCAACACGCCGCCAAGCACCTCGGCGCTGCCGGCAAAGATTTCATACGCCGGCGACGCGCCGATCGACCACCACAGCACCGACATCGGCGGGAAATTCCCGTAGGGTTCCACAAATCGCGTGAGATAGGGAAACGGCATCTGGAGCGGAATAAGTTTGTCGAAGCCATAAAGAAACATTTCGGACGCGAGAACAAAACGGATGAACAGCCGGAACCACTTGTACATCGCGGCGTAGTTCTCGCGCCGCCGATCCAGCAATGACCAGACCGCCGTGACGACGAGCGCGATCACCAGCAGGCAGAACGCCTGCACCCAATCGAATGTCTTATCGCCGCTCCCGCTATCTTTGTAAACCAGCTCATAGGTCACGCGGAAAATATGCTTCGCAGCCCAAAACGTGATCTGCCGCATCGGCCATAGCGTGCCCGGATCCGGAATGTCGACCTTCGGAATAAAGAAGAGTCCGCCGAATATCTGGTTGCTGAGGGAATACAGCGTGAAGTAACTGAAGCAGAATCGAAAGGCGACCCGCGTGACAAGCTTCCAGTGCGGCGGCTCAGGTGAGCCCGGCTCGAGCGCGGCGCGCGATTCTTCCGCCGCTCGCCCTCCATCTATCAGTTCGTTCTCCACTCGAGTGGCCGCGCCTTCCTCGCGCAAATCCGCGCCTTGTCCGGCGTCAGATTCTAAGCGCATCTCCCTCGTCCCTCCAACATCGGATTTCTGGCTTTCTCAGCCTCAAGACTCGCGAACGTGCACCTTACACGCAGCGCAATAAGCGCTGACATCTCGCGAACGAACTCGCTGCCGTCGTGTTAGATTCATGTCGAGTTTCTGAGAGCAAGCCAGCGCCATGCTCGACCGCAAACAATCTTCCGCCCGGTGGATCGACTTTCTCTGGATTCTTCTCCTGCTCGGGCTGGCCCTTCTTCCGCCGATCGACGAAATCCACAAGCAGCTCATCCTTCTCGCCATCGCGATATTGCAACTTTTCGAAGGCAAGCTGATCGCGTGGCTTCCGGGTCGCGGGCGCGTCTACTCCGTTCTTCTCAAAATTCTGCTGTGCACGTTGTTGCTCATGCACACGGGCGAAGTATTCGCGATCAACAGCGCCTATTATCCGATCTATTTCATTCCCGTAATCACTGCCGCGATGGAGTTCGGCACTATCGCAACTTTGCTGTGGACCACCCTGGCATCGATTGCGTATTGCTCTCTCCTTCTTCCGGATCTGCCAACCTTGGAGACCGAAAACGAGATCACCCCCGAAAATGCCGCGTATCTGGCGTTCCGGATTCTCTTCTTCTACATTGCGGCGATTCTCGTCAATCGCTTCGCCGTGGAAAACCGCCGCGAAGCGAGCAAGTCTCGGGAGCTGCTCGCGGCGCTCGAGGAGACAAATCGCCAGTTGCAACGCGCCGAAGCCGAAGCGCGCCGCTCGGAGCGTCTCGCAGCTCTCGGACAGCTCTCGGCAGGCCTGGCGCACGAAATCCGCAATCCGCTCGGCGTCATCAAAGGCTCCGCCGAAATGCTGAGTCGGAAATTGCAGCCATCGCAACCGCTCGCCGCCGAGCTTGCGGGTTTCATCTCATCCGAGGTGAATCGCCTGAACGCGCTCGTCGCCCGCTTCCTCGATTTTGCGCGTCCCCAGCACGTGGAATTGAGCGCTGTGCGGATACCGCAAATCGTCGATCGCGCGCTCGAATCGGTGCAAAACCAGTTTCCGAACGCGCGGGTCAAAGTGGAACGAAATTATGCGACCGCGCTGCCGGAAGTCCAGGCGGACCCGCAGCTCTGCGAGCAAGTTTTCATCAACCTGATCACGAACGCGTTTCAGGCAATGGACACCCAGTCGACAGGTCGCGAGGCCATCTTGCGCATCGCCATTCAGCCGGACGCCTCGGGCGCCAAACCCGGCGTCTCTGTGCTGATCGAGGACACCGGGCCCGGAGTCCCCCTGGAATTGCGCGATCAGATATTCAATCCGTTTTTCACATCCAAGAAGGATGGAGTCGGACTCGGCCTCGCCATCGTCGCGAAAATCGTCGACGACCATCGTGGCTCCATCCGTCTCGAGACCGATTCCGCCAGCGGCGCGCGCTTCCGCGTCTTCTTACCGGAAATCCCATTGACATGACTTAGTCTACTGGACTAGACTCTAATTCAGAAAGTGGAGGCGTTCGATGAGTTCGGTAAACATCCATGAGGCCAAGACACAGTTTTCGCGGCTCCTTCAACGCGTCGCGGCTGGGGAAGAGATAACTATTTCCAATCGCGGTGTTCCGGTCGCTCGCCTGATCCCAGTGCCCCGCAAGCGCGGGCGCCGTCAACTTGGGTTCGAGAAAGGCCGCGCTCGTATCGCGGATGATTTCGATGCGCCGCTGCCTCCGGAGATTCTGGCTGGTTTTCTCGGCAGCCCAGCTAAAGGGAAAAAGGGCTGAGCGTGCCGTACCTGCTCGATACCAGCGTATTCTTACGTGCGGTTATCTCGCCGGACCTGTTGAGTCGTCGTGCGCAGCAACTATTGACGGATGAGCCCGGAACCCTTTTTCTTTCGGCCGCGAGTTCTTGGGAGATCGCCATCAAATACGGTCTCGGCAAACTCGACTTGCCCGATGTTCCCGGACAATGGGTCCCATCCTGTCTGCGGAGACTAGGTGTGCTTCCCTTGGACATTACACATCGCCAGGCGCTCGAGGTGGTCGATTTGCCCCTCCATCATCAGGATCCGTTCGACCGCCTCCTGATTGCACAGGCGCGTATTGAGGAGCTGACTCTGCTCACCGCAGACCGCATCTTCCAAAAATACCCTGTGGAAGTGCTGCTCTGCGCGCCATGATACCGAAAGGCGCTTGACTCTTTACAACTCCCAACCTTGCGCTTGACGGGTGTACAATTCCCTTGTTCCCGAAACCAGACTTAGTTCCAGTCCTAGACACGAAACCATGTAGTGCCTGCAAGGAGGAAATATGTCCGAGCAACCAGGTGTCACTCCCGAATTTGCAGTCGGCTTTCGAGCAGTCATGCTCGACGGCGCTCTTCGCGAACTCGAAACCACCAAGAAAGTGATCGCCGCCGTCCCCGACGACAAGTCTGGCTACCGCCCCGATCCCAACGCACGCACCGCGAAGGATCTGGCTTGGCATCTCGCCAACACCGACGTTCAGTTTCTCGATGGCATTGGTGACCTCAACTTCAAGATGGCCACGCCTGAAAACAAGCCAAAGACTTCAGCCGAGGTAGTCGAATGGTACGACACCAATTTCAAGCGGGCTGCCGCCAAGGTTGCGGCTCTGTCGCCGCAGCAACTCCTCACGCCGGTCAGCTTCGCGGGAGTCTTCAACTTCCCGGCCGTTTTCTATCTAGGATTCCTCAACAATCACAGCATCCACCATCGCGGCCAGCTCGCCACTTATCTGCGCCCGATGGGAGCGAAAGTCCCGGTGATCTACGGCGGCAGTTTCGATTATCCGTTCCAGCCGCCCGCCGCTGCCACTTCCGCCTAGGCTGCTCCTCGAGCACGGATTCCGTGGGGCGGGTTTCAAACCCGCCCACCGCGGCTCGGTTGGCGTCTGTCCAGAAGCCGCCCTTTCTGGCTCTGCGTCTCGGTGTCTCTGTGGCAAAATAAGTTCCCACGCATGACTCCCGACAAACCCTCGATTCTCATCGTAGAAGACGAAGCCAAGATGCGGCGCCTGCTCGAGCTCCAGCTCGGCGACGAAGGCTTCGTGGCCCAAACCGCGCCCGACGCGGAGGCCGGTCTGCAAATGCTCGGCAAGCAGCCTTACGATTTGATTGTCACCGATTTCAAATTACCTGGAATGAGCGGCCTCGAGTTCCTTCAAGCCGTGCGCCGCACTGACGCAAACGTGCCCGTCATCATCATGACCGCCTACGGCACGGTCGAATCCGCCGTCGAAGCCATGAAGGCCGGCGCCAACGACTACGTTCTCAAGCCGTTTTCGCTCGCGGAGCTGGTGCTCGTGATTCGCAAGGAACTCGGCGCGCAGCAACTCCGCGAGGAAAACCGGACTCTGCGCGAAGCCCTCGGCGTGAAGTACAAGTACGACAACATCGTTGCGGACAGCACGAAAATGCAGGCCGTGCTGGCGCTGGTCGAACGAGTGGCGCGTTCAAACGCCACGGTGCTGATCGGAGGCGAAAGCGGAGTGGGAAAGGATCTCGTCGCGCGCGCGATTCACCAGCACTCGCAGCGCGCCGCCGGCCCGTTCGTCAAAATCAACAGTACGGCGATTCCCGAGACCCTGCTCGAAAGCGAACTTTTCGGCTACGAAAAAGGCGCCTTTTCCGGTGCGACGACCAGCAAACCCGGGAAGTTTGAACTCGCGGATAAAGGCACGCTCTTTCTCGACGAAATCGGAGATGTGCCTCCCGCGATTCAGGTGAAGCTGCTGCGCGTTTTGCAGGAACGCGAGTTCGAGCGCCTGGGCGGCACCAAAACGCTTAAGGTCGACGTCCGGTTGATCGCCGCCACGAATCGCGATTTGCGCGCCGCCCTCGAGGAAGGGACCTTTCGCGAGGACCTCTACTACCGACTGAACGTCGTCGCGATCGACATCCCGCCTCTCCGCGATCGCAAGGAAGACGTTCCCGGCCTCGTGAATTTCTTCCTCCAGAAATTTGCGCGCGAAATGGAGAAACCCGCGCACACGATCACGCCGGAAGCGATGAAGCTGCTGGTGGATTTTCACTGGCCGGGAAACGTGCGCGAGGTGGAAAACGTGATCCAGCGCGCCGTGACTCTGTCGTCTGGCTCTGCCCTTGACGTGAGCGATATCCAACTCGATGCGCCGGTCGCACGCTCGAACTCGGGCGCCTCATCTCACGTACTTCCCCCGGGGATGACCCTCGATCAATGGGAAGAGGAAGCAATCCGCGAAGCGCTGCGCCAGGCCAACGGCAACAAGAGCCAGGCCGCCCGCGCACTGGGCCTGTCGCGCAATGCGCTCCGCTATCGCCTATCCAAAATGGGTGTCCCTGACCCCGAACCCGAAACCTAGCACGCCAGTAGGGGCGGCTCGAGAGCCGCCCGATATCGCCGGAGCTGACGGCTTACAAGCCGCTCGGCGATGGTGGTTGAAAACCACCACCCCGCTTCAAAACAACCGGGGAAAAGCCTCTTGACACGCTCGTGAGAAACCGCCTTCTGGCTCGTAGGCACCAGATAATAAATAACTTGGAGAGGAGCAAGGCCATCCGTGAGCTTTGGCAGTGGCCCTGCACTATCGAGGGTGGATTCAAAGACTCCTGGCGCATGAGCCAGCAGGTGCGAGATGAAAAAGTACTTCACAATTTTGGCTCTTATTCTGATGTTGGGCACGACGGGCAGCGCTCTTGCGCAAGATCAATCTCAAGTTCAAGAGACTGCGCCGCCCCCCAGCGATCAGCCGCAAGCTCCTCCGTCGAACGACGCTGACCAGCCGATGCAGAATCAACCCGGCGTTGCTCGCGTGAGCTTCATTCATGGGAGCGTCTCCACCCAGCGTGGCGACAATGGTGACTGGGTGGCCGTAACGCTTAACACGCCGATCATGGCGGGCGACCGCGTTTCCACCGGGCCCGATGGCTCGAAGGGCGAACTTCAGCTCGATTGGGCCAACATCCTCCGCATGTCGAACAACGCGACCGTGAAGGTCGTGACCCTCGATCACAACAATTTGCAGGTCCAAGTGGGACAAGGTCTCGTGACCTATTCGGTTCTGAAAGGCACGGAGGCCGCTGCCGAAATCGACACTCCGAATGCCTCGCTTCGCCCGAACGGCGACGGCGAATACCGCGTCCTCGTCAATTCCAACGACGAAAGCATCATCATCGTGCGCCGCGGCTCAGCGGAAGCCTCTACGCCGCAGGGCAGCACTCATGTCGATCAAGGTCAGATGATCACGATTCAAGGCAGCGACAATCCCCAGTACAAGATCGATCCCGCGCCCACCCCGGACGATTGGGATTCATGGTGCAATGACCGCGACCGGGTTATCGCGCGAGCGGAAACATCCCAGCACACCAACCAATACTACGTCGGCTCGCAGGATCTCGATGCCAATGG
>Ga0070761_10001748_pt1 | contig 13562 bp, 13 predicted proteins | sample HubBroMetageREF1_FD_66724 | JGI IMG/M metagenome (GOLD analysis project Ga0070761, IMG submission 66724) | Reference soil microbial communities from the Hubbard Brook experimental Forest, New Hampshire, USA - Hubbard Brook CCASE Soil... | ecosystem: Environmental > Terrestrial > Soil >...
GGTTAGTTGTTGCTGTCCTGGTGATCAGCAGCAGGGAGCGGCAGTCCAAGTCGCACGCTGGTGCCGCCTCCGGCCCGGGCCGAGATCTTAAGCACGCCGCCAAGCTCGCTGATCACTAGCGTGCGCACAATCTGCAGGCCCAGGCTCGTCGTCGAGTCCAGATCGAACTCAGCCGGGAAGCCAGACCCGTTGTCAGCCACAGTCACGTTGAGCCGGTCCTCGCGCCGGTCAGCGGTCAGTTCCAGCGTTCCGGCGGCACTCCCCCCGGGCCGGGCCAGGCCGTGCTGAACCGCGTTGTGCAGCAACTCGGTGAGCACGAGCGCGAGCGGCGTAGCGACCTGGGCTGACAGTACGCCGAACCGGCCGGTCAGCACGGGCGTGATCCTGGCCTCGGGTGCTGAGAGCTCGCCAGCCATCGACGCGATCCGCCGGGCCACCTCGTCGAACTCCACCACCTCGCCGCTGGCCTGCGACAGCGTCTCATGCACGAGCGCGATCGACCCGACTCGGTGAACCGCCTCCTGCAACGCCGATGACGCCTCGGGCACCCGCATCCGGCGTGCCTGCAACCTCAGCAGCGCGGCCACCGTCTGCAGGTTGTTCTTCACCCGGTGGTGAATCTCCCTGATCGTCGCGTCCTTGGTGATCAGCTCCCGCTCCCTGTGCCTGAGTTCGGTCACGTCCCTGAGCAAGATCAGCGCACCGGCCGAAGTCTCATTGACGGTCAGCGGTATGGTCCGCATCTGAACCACCGTGCCGTTGGCCTCCACCTCGGTTTCCAGGTGGGCCCGGCCGCTGGCCGCAAGCATCAGCGAATCATCACGCGGCATCGTGCTCGCGCAGAGCCGCGCGGTCAGCGGCCCGAGCTCACGACCGGTCAGGTCGGCGGTCAGGCCCAGCCTGCGGTAGGCGGAGAGGGCGTTCGGGCTGGCGTAGCTGACCTTGCCCGACCGGCTGAGCCTGACCATGCCGTCGTTCACCCTCGGCGATTGCACGTGCGCGGGTGAGCTGGCCGGGCCGGGAAACAGCCCGGCCGCGATCATCTGGGCCAGGTCGTCGGCGGACTTCAGGTACGCCAGGTCCATCCGGCTCGGCGTCCTGGCCGACTCCAGGTTGGTCGACCGTTCGATCACAGCGATCACCCGGCCGACCCGGCAGACCGGAATAGTCTCGTGCCGCACCGGCACGCCACGGCGCCACTCAGGGTCGCCCTCCCGGCAGACCCGTCCCTGCTCGACCGCGGCGGCGAGCAGCGGCTGCGCGTTCGCGGCCAGCACGGTGCCGACCCGGTCCTCGGGGAAGGCCGTCGGGCCAGTCGTCGGCCTGACCTGCGCGAGCGCTATCCAGGACGGCTCGCCAGGCACCGGCGCCCAGAGTGTCAGATCGGCGATGGACAGGTCAGCTAGCAGCTCCCAGTCCGACACCAGCGCATGCAGCCAGTCGAGGTCTCCGGCCGCGATCCGGGCCTGGCGAGCCAGGTCGTTCAGGGTGGGCACCAGGCCATCATCGCATCGGTGCGGGCGTGCCCCGGCCCGCCAGCACGGCCCTGGTAACGTCGCGGCCATGGCTGACCTGCCCCTGCCCCCGCCCCATCTTCCGGATCACGGTGGCGCGCAAGCCGTCGCCGCCGCCCGCGCCAACGGTGCGCAGACCATGTTCACGCTGTCCGGCGGGCACGTGTTCCCGGTGTACGACGGCGCGGTGAAGGCGGATCCGCCCATGCCGATCATCGACGTCAGGCACGAGCAGACGGCGGTGTTCGCGGCCGAGGCAACGGCCCGCCTCACCAGGACTCCGGGCTTCGCCGTGCTGACCGCAGGACCTGGTGTGACAAACGGGGTAAGCGCGATCACGACGGCCTACTTCAACGGGTCAAGCGTCGTGGTGCTCGGCGGCCGGGCACCCGATTACCGATGGGGATCTGGCAGCTTGCAGGAGTTCGACCACCCGCGGCTGCTCGACCCCATCACCAAGCGGGCCTGGACCGAGCACAATTCCGCCGGGGTCGGCCGGTCCGTATCGCAGGCTTTCGAGCTCGCGACCAGCAGGCACCGTGGCCCGGTCTTCATCGACGTCAGCCTTGAGGCATTGTTCGGCACCCCTGAGCAAGCCGGCCAGGACCGCGAGCCGGCTAAGTCCAGGCCGGACGAGCAGCCTGACCCAGAGCAGATCGACCAGATCGCCGGCCTGCTAAAGGCCGCCCAGCGGCCCGTCCTTGTACTTGGCTCTGATGTCTGGCTCGACGGTGCCGAAGCCGTCGCCCGCGCCCTGGCCGAGGAACTCGCGCTCCCGGTAATCACGAACGGCCAGGGCCGCGGCATCTTGCCGGCCGGCCACGAGCTGCTCATGACCAGAGCACGATCAACGGCCTTCGGTGAAGCCGACCTGGTCATCGTGGCCGGCACACCTTTGGACTTCAGGCTCGGCTACGGCGAGTACGGCGGCAAGAATGGCACCCAAGCCGCCCTGGTCGTGCACGTAGCTGACGCACCTGGCCAGCTAGCCACGCACGTGCCGCTCGCCGCCGCCGTGGCAGGCGACCTGACCTCGTTCTTCACCGGACTCGCCGCCTGTGCCAGCGGTGCTGGCCTGAACAGGCCGTGGGCGAAAGACTGGCTGGCCAGGCTAGCGGCGGCCAGGGACGCCGCCACCGCCGCCGATGTGGCGCTGCTGGCCAGCGACGCCGATCCGATCCACCCGATGCGGATCTACGGCGAACTCGTACCGCTGCTGGCTCCCGACGCGGTGGTCATCGGTGACGGCGGCGACTTCGTCAGCTACGCCGGCAAGTACGTGGAGCCCAGCCAGCCGGGCTGCTGGCTCGACCCTGGCCCGTATGGCTGCCTGGGCACCGGACTCGGCTACGCGATCGCAGCGCGGATCGCCCGGCCGTCCGCTCAGGTCGTGCTCCTGCTCGGAGACGGCGCGGCCGGGTTCTCGCTGATGGACGCGGACACCTTGGTCAGGCACCGGCTGCCGGTCGTCATGATCTGCGGCAACAACGGCATCTGGGGCCTGGAGAAGCACCCGATGCAGGCACTGTACGGCTATGACGTCGCCGCCGACCTGCAACCGCAGTGCCGCTATGACGAGGTGATCGCCGCGCTCGGCGGCGCGGGCGAGCTGGTCACCACACCCGGGCAGATCGCGCCAGCGCTGCGCCGCGCCTTCGATTCCGGCGTGCCCTACCTGGTGAACATCGCGACCGACCCGCTGATCAGCTACCCGAGGTCAACAACCGGCGTCTGAGCCGTAGCGATCAGGAGCGCGCGGCCTTGGCCAGGAACCGCTCGGCGTCCACGACGACCCGCTGCACTGTCCCCGCTCCGATCACCGCGTCGTCGCCATCCCCGTGCTCGCCCGGCCGGGGTCCGTAGGCGATGAACCCGAAAAATAGCCTCCGGCCCTCGATCTCTACTAGCTCAGCCCGTACCTCGACCGGCGTGCCGAGCACGCTCGGACGATGATGCTCAAGCGAGACGGCCGCGCCCACAGTGGTCTGCCCGGAATCAAGATGGGATCTCACCGCCGCTACGCAGGCCGCCTCGGCCAGCGCGAGCAGCCTGGGCGTGCCGAGCACGGGCAGGTCACCGCTGCCAAGCGCGATCGCCGTGTCGGCCTCGCCGACCTCAGCCGTCACCGTTGCCGCCAGCCCGACCACCAGCCCGGCGCTCACTCGATGACCGCGATCAGGTCGCCCTCCTGAATGACGTCGCCCTCGGCGACAGCAAGCCTGGTGAGCAGGCCAGCGCCCTCGGCGAGCACCGGGATCTCCATCTTCATCGACTCGAGTATCACCAGCGTGTCGCCATCGGCTACGGAATCGCCTTCCGTGGCGACGACCTTCCAGACGTTGGCGACCATCTCAGCGCGGATCTCGGTCACGCGCACCTCCCAGAGCATTGTTGCCGCATGCGCCCCATTAAGGGCGCAGATGACTCACCACGGACGTGTCATAGTCTCCACTGCTGAACTCTTCGCTATTCAGCAAATCGGCATGAAATGGAAGGTTGGTCTTGAGCCCGGCCACCGCGAACTCGGCGACAGCCTCCATGGCCCGCACCAGCGCGCCGGCCCGGTCGGGCGCGTGCACCACGAGCTTGGCCAGCAGCGGATCGTAATGCGGCGTCACGGTATTGCCGGCGACGTAGCCCGAGTCGACCCGCACCCCGGCCCCGGCCGGCTCCTCCCACTGCGTGATCGTGCCCGGGCTGGGCAGGAACCTGACCGGATCTTCCGCGTACACCCTCAGCTCAAGAGCGTGGCCCAGGACAGCAAAAGAACCAGGGTCAAAGCTAACGTCGCTTCCGTCAGCGATCAGCAGTTGCTGCTCGACGAGATCGATCCCGGTGACCATCTCGGTCACCGCGTGCTCGACTTGCAGCCTGGTGTTCATCTCAAGGAAGACGAACTCGCCGGTCTGCGTATCGACCAGGCACTCGACCGTGCCCGCGCCTCGGTAACCGACCGCCTCGCCGGCCCTGATCGCCGTGGCCAGCATGCGCTCCCGCAGGCCGGCGTCAACACCAGGTGACGGCGTTTCCTCGGCCACCTTCTGATGGCGGCGCTGCACCGAGCAGTCGCGCTCGCCGAGCGCGATGACGCGGCCGTCAGCCAGGCCGAGTATCTGGATCTCGACATGCCTGGCACTGCTGATGTAGCGCTCAAGCAGGATCGCCGGGCTGGCGAAGAATCGCTCAGCCCGCGCCCGCGCCGTCTCGAACCCGCTGCGCAGCTGCTGGCTGTCGACGGCCACGCTCATGCCAATACCGCCACCGCCAGCGGCGGCCTTGATCATGACCGGAAAGCCGATCCGCTTAGCCAGGCTTTCCGCCTCGTCCGCGTCAGTGACTGGCTCGGCTGATCCATCGGCGACCGGCACGCCGGCGGCGGCCATCAGGTTACGAGCCCGGATCTTGTCGCCCATCTGCTCCATCGCCGCCGGCGGCGGCCCGATCCAGGTCAGGCCGGCGGCTATCACCTGGGCAGCGAATTCAGCGTTCTCCGAAAGGAAACCGTACCCGGGATGAATGGCCCGCGCCCCGGTGCTCAGCGCGGCCGCTAGGATCGCGTCGGCGTTGAGGTAGCTCAGCTTGGCCGGGGGCGGACCGATCAGCACGGCCTCGTCGGCCTCAGCGACAAACGGCAGTTCGGCGTCGGCCTCCGAGTACACGGCGACTGACCTGACCCCGAGCCGCCTGGCGGTCTTGATGACCCGCCGCGCGATCTCACCCCGATTGGCAACCAATAGCGATTCTGGCACGCCGGGAAGCTTACAGCCTGCTTACCGGCAGCCTGCCGGTAACTGTGGCGAGCGCCGCGACGACAGCCGGGTCATACTCGCGTTCCATGTCCGAGCGGATCACGGCGATAGCCGAGGCGATCCTGTCCCGGTCCGATGATCCGGCGACCTGGTCGTCGAAGGCATTCACGACCCTGATGATCCGGCTCTCGATCGGCGGCCTCGCCATGCCGCCCCGGTACGGCAGCCACTGGCAGCGCACGATCTCGGCGACGGCGTCAAGCACGCCAGTCTGGCTGATCACCTCGGCGCCGAACTCGGCGATCCTTCGCGCGGTCGAGGTGGCGACCCCTACCGTCGCTCCGGCCGGTATCGGCTCGACCAGGGAGAGCTGCCCGATGTCGTGCATCAGCGCCGCGTACTCGAGGTTGAGCAGGTCAGGCTCCGACATGCCAAGCTCGCGGCCGACGGCGAGAGAAATCTTGCTCACCCGGCGTGAGTGGCCGCTGTCCACGTACCCGGCGACCTCGGTCACCTGGGCGAGCGCGCGCACCGTCTGCAGGTAAGTTGCCCTGATTCCGGCGTAACGCCGGAAGGCCAGCTGGATCACGAACAGCGGCCCGGCGAATACGGCCAGCTCAAGCAGGCCCATCGCCGAGGCCGCGAAGACGGTGATGATCGCTGAGACTCCGACGGCCAGGCCGAGCCGCCACTGCACCCTCAGCTCATCACCGAGCGTGACCGAATACCTGGCCCGGAGGTCCTCGGCCCTGATGACCGCCGTAATCACCGTCTCGATCAGCCAGGCCAGCGTCACCAGGATGGCCATGACCGCGAACGCTCTGGCCACCGCCATCGGAGAACCAGCCAGCGCCGGCAGCTTGGGATTCACCAGCGGCCGGAAGATGAACGCCACGAACGCGACGGCAACCAGCCGGGCCGACATGCCGCTGATGCCGACCGGCCGGCCGGCCGCGATATGCGGCAGCGCGCCCAGGGCCATTCCGAGCGCGGCAACCCCGACGACCTGGGTTGGCGCGAGGGAAATAGGGCGGCCATGATTGATCTTGGCGATATCCACCACCATCGCGAGCGCGAGCGCCGCGGTCATCGCGATCGGCGCCGCTTCCCTGCCGCCGGGCAAGGCCAGTCGCAGCAGTTCACCGAACGCGACAAACAACCCGAACGCGATCGCGACCGAGGAGTATTCAAGCCCGACCAGATGCGCCACGGAGACAGCGACCAGCACAGCCGTGCCGCCAAGCAGCAGCAACCTGGCGCTGTCCACCGACTGCCAGGACTGCCACCGCTGCCCGGGCCGGACGGTTACCTCGCCGTCGCGGTACCGCGATTGCTGTGCTGCCGTGGCCACGCCTCCCTCACCTGGTCTGGACCACGCGCAATGGGGAGATCGGGTCGTCGTGGTCCTGTGACGTCAGGATCTCGTAGTCGCGGGGCTGCGCTGGTTCCTGAAGCTTCCATTTTTCCTGGCCGTCAGCCAGCGCGCAGATAAAGGCATCGACTACCTTCGGGTCAAACTGCGATCCCGCGCCCTTCCTGAGCTCAACTATCGCCTCTTCGATGCTCCTGGCCTTGCGGTAAGAACGAGTCGAGGTCATCGAGTCGAACGCGTCGGCGACCGCGATGATCTTGGCGAACTCAGGAATCTCGTCTCCAGCGAAACCCATCGGGTAACCGCGGCCGTCCATCCGCTCGTGATGGTGCATGATCCCGGTCAGCGCCTCGTTCAGGAATCCGATCTCCCCGACGATCTCCAGGCCGCGCATCGGATGCAACTGGATAGCCGCGTACTCCTCTTCGGTCAGCGTGCCGTCCTTCTGCAGCACCTTCGTGGGGACGCCAAGCTTGCCGACATCATGCAGCATGCCGGCGAACGTCACGGCCTCGACCCGGTTAGGCGGCATGTTGATCTGACGGGCGATCATGCGGGCCCCGCGCGACACCCGGTCGCTGTGACCCCTGGTGTAGAAGTCCTTGGTCTCCACCGCCTGGCACAGCGCGGCCAGCGTCGCCGAGTGCGCTCGCTGCTGCTCGGCGAACTGACCCATGACCCAGCGCGCGACGTAGAGCGGGACGAGCACGATCGCCGAGGCGAACGGCCCGATCACCCCCCAGAGCGCGACGATCACCAGCCCGAGCCCGGCGAAGCCGATGTCGTAGGCCAGCAGCATCGGCAGTCCGCCCGGCGACGAACCGCGGCGCGCGGCCGCGCGGTTGTGCCGGTCGAGCAGCAGCATCCCCCACAGCAGGCCGTGGTTCACCAGCACGTGCACCAGCGCGGCGACAGCGAACGGCCCGAGCACCTTCTCGAACATTCCTGGCGGCGGCACGTATACGTAATGGACCTGCCTGGCGGTCAGCATATGCGGCAGGAATGCCCTGGCCACGCCCTTGGTGGCGAGATAAGCCTTGCCGGCCGCGTATCCGGCGATGGCGTACATCGCGCCATTGAACAGTCGCTCAGCCAGCGGTACATGGCGGCGCATGGTGAGCACTGCGACGGCGCCTACCATCGCCGCGCCGATGCCGCCGTTCAGCAGCACGACCGCGGCGAGCGTGGCGGCCGAGCTCGGTGACCAGGCCGACTGGCGGGCGGCCAGCGTCGTCGGCGTCGAATCGCAGATCAGGAAGAGCAGCGCGAGAACGGCGTAAGTGGCCAGCCATTCCGGTGATGCGACCCCAAGCGGAGCGAACCAGAGAATGCCGCCAGCCACCGCTACCACGATGGCGATATACAGCCAGGAGACGAAAGACAGTCTGGCCACGTCCCCCGTTCCTCCTCGCTGACATCCCGGTTGCGCTGTCGCGACTCAGAGTAACCCCATCGGGGCTATCGGTGTTGGCGTCCTCGCCATTGCCAACAGATCATCGGCATTAAGACACCCAGGAGCGCGGTCGGAACCGCATCAGCCCGCATCGATCTGAGCACGGACGGCTTCGATCCGCAACAGCACCTTCTGCCGCAGATCGGCCGGAACCCGCTCGTGGCCGCAATGTTTTTGCACCAGCCGCTTGACGGCTTCTTCGAGGCCGTATTCACGCAGGCAAGGACCGCACTCGTCGAGATGGACCTTCACCTCGGCGTACGACACCTCGTCCATCTCGCCGTCGAGGTAGGTATACACCAGCTCAAGAACCTCGCTGCACGGCGTCTCATGCGGCTTTCCGCAACTCTTCTCGCCTCCCCGCTCGGGGCCTGCGCAGGCGATGCTCCGTCGGCCGCGGCCCTGGCCAGGCCGAGTTCGGCCGCGTAGTCGGCGAGCATGTCGCGTAGCTGCCTTCGGCCCCGGTGCAGTCGCGACATCACCGTTCCGATCGGGGTCCCCATGATGTCGGCGATCTCCTTATAGGCGAACCCCTCAACATCAGCCAGGTATACCGCGATTCTGAACTCCTCAGGGAGCGCTTGCAGCGCCTCCTTGACATCGGAGTCAGGCAGACCCTCAAGTGCTTCAGCCTCGGCCGACTTCAGGCCGGACGAGGTGTGCGAGGCGGCCCTGGCCAGCTGCCAGTCCTCGATCTCCTCGGTGCCTGAACGCTGCGGCTCACGCTGCCGCTTGCGGTATGTGTTAATGAACGTGTTGGTCAGGATCCTGAACAGCCAGGCCTTCAGGTTCGTACCATCCTGGTACTGATGGAACGAACCGTAGGCCTTGGCAAAGGTCTCCTGCACCAGGTCCTCGGCATCAGCTGGATTGCGGGTCATCCGCATGGCCGCCGCGTACAGCTGATCCAGGTACGGCAGGACATCACGCTCGAAGCGCTCACTACGCCCCTGCTGTGTCTCAGGTACCGGACCCACCCCCTCCGCCATGCCCAGCTTTCCTTCGCCGGGCAGCCACCAACCTCGGGCGGAGGATACCGTGCCGACCGCACGCGGCGATCGCAGGGTTACCCCAATCTCAGCCGACGGGCGCGAGGCCCGGCATTTACCAGCTATGGGCACGGGCGTTGCAACACACCTGACGTGAGCTTCATTCCGCCCGGCTCAGCGGGCCTGGCGGTCAGTCAGCGTCGCAGCCGGTCCCGCTTCGCCTGGCACTTCACGCACCTGGCCGCTTCGGGCTTTGCCTCAAGCCTGTTCTCGGGGACGCTGCTGCCGCAATCGACGCACATCCCGTAGCTGCCGTCGTCCAGCCTGCGCAGCGCATCGATCACCAGCAGCCGGCGTGCGTTGGCCGCCGCGAGTATCGCCTCGGCCCGGTCCGACTCGGCCAGGTTGGAACCCGCGTCGGCGGGATCCTGCGGATAATCTGAAATAAGCGGATACCGCTGGTGAGCACCGTTCAGCACCGCTATCGACCGGTCCAGCTCGGCCCGTACCTCATCAAGGCGCTGCCGAGCGACTACAGTGTTCAACCGTCCTACACCTCCTGTGCCCTTCTGGCCGGACCAGCGTCAGGCATCTGACTCAGGCATCTGACCAACCGCCCATTCCCGGCGCGACCGGGTCCGCCTGCTTGATCAGCTCAGGGCCGTTGTTACGCACGGAGTTGACCAGGGCGGCCACCGGGTAATTGATGAGCCCGGTCGACTGGGCGGGCGCGAGCAGCGCCCGTACATCAGCTACGTCGGTGTTGCCGGGATCGAGCCAGTCGCTCCAGCTGGCCGGATCAATCACCATCGGCATCCGGTCATGGATCTCGCCGAGCTCGTCCGGCGCCGAGGTAGTGATGATCGTGGTCGTCCACAGCCAGGCCGCCTGGTCGTTCGCCGCGGCCGGCCCGGCGGCGGGATCGGGCACCGACCGGTCACGCCACAGTTCGTACAGGCCGGCGAAGGCCATCGGGGCATGATCTGGCCTGCTGATGAAGTACGGCTGCTTCTTGCCCTTGGTGCCAGCCGGTGGCTGCTGCCATTCGTAGTAGCCGTCGGCCGGCAGCAGGCAGCGCCGCTTGCTGAACGCGGCCCGGAACGCTGGCTTCTCGCTCACCGTTTCCGCCCGCGCGTTGATCAGCCTGCTCCCGATCGAGATGTCCTTTGCCCAGAACGGCACCAGTCCCCACCGGACTGTCCGAAGCTCGCGCTCGGGCGCGGCGCCCGGCTGGTCCTTGGCTTCTCTGGTCATGACCGCGTAGACCGGCTTGGTCGGCGCGACGTTGTAGTCGGGCGGCAGCGGCTCATCGACGCGATCACGCTCCACGGCGAACTCCTCAAGGAGCTCGATCCGCGAGCGCGCTGACGCGTACCGGCCGCACATGTGACCCACCTTCGCTGCGTATTGGGACGGCTGCAGATTGACGCTGTTCATAGCCAAGTCGAGGCATCGCCAAACATTGGCAAACGCCCAAGTGAACCAGGACAGCGCGCGGCCCGGCGATCGAATAGGCGGCGGGTGCATCACCGGTCACAGCAGTATCAAGCCGGCGCTGCCGCCGTCGGTCAACGGCTGGCCGCATGTGGTGCCCTGGGACCGGCGCAGCGATACCCTCGCTGCATGGGATCAAACACGGCCGACTGGCTGGTGCCGCGAGCGTCAGGCCCGGTACGCGCCCGCGTGCAGCTTCCCGGTTCCAAGTCCATGACCAACCGGGCGCTGGTGCTCTCCGCGCTGGCTGACGGTGAAACCGAGATCGTCAGGCCACTGGTCGCCAGGGATACCCAGCTCATGGCCGACGGGCTGCGCGCGCTTGGCTGCGTGATCACCGAAACGGCGGACTCGTGGCGCGTTCGCCCGCTCGCACGGGACGGCGAGCAGCAGGTGGGCGCCGACGTCAGGATCGACGTAGGTAACGCCGGCACCGTGCTGCGGTTCCTGCCCGCGGTCGCCGCCCTGACCTCGATGAAGGTCGGGTTCGGCGGGGACCGGCGGATATCGGAGCGGCCGGTGGGGCCGCTGCTCACGGCGCTGGCCGAGCTTGGCGCCGAGATCTCCGATCAGGGCCTGGCCGCGGTTCCCTTCAGTGTGCACGGCCGGGGATCGGTACGCGGCGGGGTGGTCACGCTCGACGCCTCGTCATCGTCCCAGTTCATTTCCGGCCTCCTGCTGGCCGCGCCGAGATTCACCACCGGCGCGGAAGTCAGGCATCACGGGCCGCCCCTGCCGTCCGCACCGCACATCGCGATGACCTCGGCGATGCTTCACGCCTGCGGCGTTGAGGTGCTCGCCGCCGAGAGCGCGCCCGGGCAGCCCTTTGAATATGGGTGGAAGGTTTTTCCTGGATCAATCTCGCCCAAGCAGTTCGTGATCGAGCCTGATCTGTCCAATGCCGTTCCCTTCCTGGCCGCGGCGCTGGCGACCGGAGGCGAGGTCACGGTGGCCGGCTGGCCGGCCGACAGCATGCAGCCGGCCGGGCGGATCATCGAGGTACTGACCGCGATGGGGGCGGAGGTGACTTTCGGGCCCGCGGGCCTGCGGGTCAGCGGGTCTGGCCGGATCAGCGGGCTCCGCACTGACCTGAGCGCGGTCGGGGAGCTGACCCCGGTGCTTACCGCGCTGGCCGCGCTGGCCAGCTCGCCGACGGAATTCACCGGGATCGGGCATTTGCGCCGGCACGAAACCGACCGGCTGGCGGCACTCGCTGCTGAGATCGGCAAGCTCGGCGGTGACGTCACCGAGCTGGCCGACGGGCTGCGGATCAGGCCCAGGCCATTGCGCGCCGACGGCGTCGTGTTCGACAGCCATGACGATCATCGCCTGGTGATGGCCGCCGCCGTGCTAGGGCTGGTTACCGACGGTCTGCGGGTGCACAATGCGGCCACAGTCGGCAAGACTTTCCCTGGCTTCAGCCAGTACTGGGCCACTGCGCTGGCGCCGTCGGGGTGAGTTCCCCCGGGCCGGCCCGGTCCTCGCGGCACGCGGGTCTTGACGAAGACGACATCAGGGTCAGGGCCGGCCGGGGCTCCCGGCCGCGCACCAGGCAGCGGCCAGCGCACGACGAGGCCGTCGAGGCGTTCGTAGCCGGGGTGGACCGGGGCCGGTACCGTTGCGTCATCGGTGACCGGCTGGTGACCGCGATGAAGGCAAGAGAGCTTGGCCGAGGCAACATCGTGGTCGGTGACACGGTCGCCCTGATCGGCGACGTAAGCGGCGCACCGGGCACGCTGGCCCGGGTGGTCAGGGTCGCGCCCCGGCGGACGGTGCTGCGCCGTTCCGCTGACGACACCGACCCGGTAGAACGCGCGATCGTGGCCAACGCCGATCAGCTGCTGATCGTCGCCTCGCTCGCCGACCCGCCGCCTAACCCGCGGCTGATCGATCGGTTCCTGGTCGCGGCCTACGACGCCGGCCTTGACCCGGTGCTGTGCCTGACCAAGGCCGACCTGGCCGGGCCGGATGAGATCCTGCCGGTTTACGAGCCGCTCGGGCTCCGGTTTACCGTGCTCGGGCGTCCGTTGCCTGCTCCGGCGGTCGCCGGGTTGCGTGAGCTGCTGGCCGGGAAGATGAGCGTGCTGGTCGGTCAGTCAGGAGTCGGCAAGTCCACGCTGGTGAACCTGCTGATCCCGGACGCGGACCGGGCGGTAGGTGCGGTCAGCCCGACGACCGGGCGCGGCAGGCATACCTCGTCTTCCGCGGTGGCACTGCCGCTTCCAGGCGGCGGCGCGATCATCGACACACCTGGGCTGCGCAGCTTCGGGCTCGGGCACATGTCGCCTGAGCGCATCGTGGCCGCATTCGATGACCTGGCCAGCGGTGCGGCCGAATGCCCGGCCGGGTGCGGCCATCTCGGGCCAGGCTGCGCGCTCGATGAGGCGGTCGCCGGGGCGGGCGGTGCTGGCGGGGCGGGCGGGGCGGCCAGGCTGGATTCGCTCAGGCGGCTGCTGCGCAGTATCGAGGGATCGGAAAGCACAGGCGGGGCTGAGCCCGGCGAGCAGGCAGCCGACGCCCGCTCATAGGGCAATCCCGCTCATAGGCAGGCGCTCGTAGTCACTGCGCACCGTTAGCGATAGCGTTTGGCGCCATGGCGGGTTTCGACGACGACCTGCGGTTCGCCCATGTCCTGGCCGATGCTGCGGATGACATCACAATGCGCCGGTTCCGCGCACTTGACCTCAGCGTGCAGGCGAAACCTGACCTCACCCCGGTGACCGACGCCGACCTGGCCACCGAGGAGTCGCTGCGGAACGTGCTGCGCCGGGCCAGGCCAAGGGACGCGATGCTCGGCGAGGAGTACGGCCAGACTGGCGGCACCAGCTCGCGGTGCTGGGTAATCGACCCGATCGACGGAACCAAGAACTTCGTGCGGGGCGTTCCTGTCTGGGCGACGCTGGTGGCGCTGATGGCCGATCAGCAGGTGACCGTGGGTGTGGTCTCCGCGCCCGCACTCGGCCGGCGCTGGTGGGCGGCCCAGGCTGGCGG
>Ga0070761_10001749_pt1 | contig 13546 bp, 16 predicted proteins | sample HubBroMetageREF1_FD_66724 | JGI IMG/M metagenome (GOLD analysis project Ga0070761, IMG submission 66724) | Reference soil microbial communities from the Hubbard Brook experimental Forest, New Hampshire, USA - Hubbard Brook CCASE Soil... | ecosystem: Environmental > Terrestrial > Soil >...
CTATCCCCAGCTTGGTGTACTACGTTACCAAGTGCTTTTGGATGGTCAGGTCCACTGGCTGGTTCGGCCCGTCAGGAACCGTGCAACATCCCAAGAATGCCCCGAGCACGCCAGCAAAATTCTGCGGGCCGGAACTGCGGGGCGGCATAGCCAAGACCATTAGTCAGGAGGCTATTCAGTGGTCAAGCGGGTTTGATATAGGGGCAGCCGACACGATCAAGAGCGTGACGCTGAAGGCCAGCTTCAGCAGTTCAGCGCAGACCGGCTACGACGCCAACGCTGAAATGATATTCACATTCGGGCATGATGGATGGATCTGCGGTACCAACCATGACCCTTCCAGGGCTGCGCAGCTGGTAATGCGAGGCACGAAATCATAGTACCGCTACCCATGCCAAGCCGCAGCACTATGCGCAGGTGTGCGTATTCGCCGCAAGGATGTTAGCCCAGTAGTCGTATGCCACGTATGTACCCGAAGAATCATGGTAATAGACCGCCATGCCCAGAGAGGTCGCCCGGCGGCCAGCGTTGATTGCTGCGACGCCGAGGACCATGTTGAACGTCTGGCCTGCCGCTAGCCGGAACCCGTGCACGGGCTGGCGATCTCTCCACGTGGGCGGCAAGCCGGGGTTCTGCGGCGGCCAGTGCGCCGTGCCAAGGACCTGCTCACCAGGCACGGCGAAGGAGCCGACCAGGCGCTCGTTATGCGGATGACGCAGGACGACCTGGTTCAGGACCACCGTGGTATGGCCGTAGTTGGTGAACTGCTCGAAGCCGAATGCCTGCGGCCGGCCACCAGGGAGGCAGTTTGAACCTGTCGGGATCGGTCCGTGCATGCTGTTGCCGCTGCTCACCGGGCCGTCAGCAGCTGGGCCGCTGCTGACGCTGCACCCGCCCAGGATGGATGCCAGCGCTACCGCCAGGGCCAGCGCCCCTAACGTCAGCGCCTTCACGCGCATCGTTCGTGCACGCATGCTCCACCTTCTCTTAACCGGCCAGCTGGCGAGTACCCATTCACCGTCGCAGACTCATCTCTCGTTGCCCGCATGTTGACCGTTTTGGTGACGTCCTGTCCCATGATCTTGAGTTCAGTGTAATCGCGGAGGATCGCGCGGGCGGTCACGCGTCTGGAGTGCCGTGATCAAGGACAAGTTCATGATCATGGAACATTACGCGGGTGACTGCCTGGCTGTTCCCGGCGCGGCGGGGGCCTGGCTGCCTCGGTCCCCGCCCGGAGTGCCGTGATCATGGTCGGGCGGGCGATAACGGAGGATCGCGCGGGCGGTCACGCGCCCGGAGTGCCGGGATCAAGGACAAGCTCATGATCATGGAACATCGCGCGGGTCGTGACGGCAAAAGTCAGAGCGGGCCGCCCGTGATCACGACTACCACCCGGCTGCCAGGAGCGAAGGCACCTTGCCTGGCCAGAGAGAACACGCCGTGCAGCATTTTGGCGACATATACCCAGTCAAGACTGAGCTGATGCCGCCTCGCGAAATCAGCCACGAACTCGTCAAGCTCAGCGTCCCGCCTGGCGAAGCCTCCGGAATGGAATTGATATTCAATATGCCAGTTTATGGACCGCTCCCCGAAAGCGGAGTGTTGCAGGTATGCGACGTCACGATCCAGGAATTCGGCGCCCTTGAGCGCGGCGAAGCCGATGGCACGCTGTCCAGAGCCCAGGCCGGCCGCGATTCCGGCGAGCGTGGCCCCAGTGCCGCACGGGCAGCAGATGATATCGAAATCCAAGCCGATTTCTGCCGGAACCTCGGCACAGCCACGTACGGCCAGCTCGTTGCCACCGCCTTCTGGCAGCAAATAAAAAGGGCCGAACTCATCCTCCAGAGCCGCGATGACCTCGGGGTCGGTCTTGCGCCTGTAATCCGCGCGGCTCAGATAGCAAAGGCGCATCCCGTGCCGCACGGCCAAGGATAGCGATGGATTGAGCGGAACATGCTCCTCGCCGCGTACGATGCCGATCGTGGAAAATCCGCAGTAATGGCCAGCTGCGGCCGTGGCGCGAAGGTGATTGGAATATGCCCCGCCGAAAGTCAGCAAGGTACGCTGGCGGGTCCTGGCAGCCTCGGCCAGATTGTATTTGAGCTTGCGCCACTTGTTGCCAGGTACATCCGGGTGGATCAGGTCGTCCCGCTTAAGCCACAGTTCGACGCCTGAGTCTCGCAGCCGGTCATCACTCAGCCGCTCAAGAGGAGATGGGAGCCTAAGGTTCGCCGCGAACCGCTGGCAGGCGTCTGATCCGATCAGCTCTCCCGGTATAGCTCTTCCACCCGGCGGATCCTGGTGACCGTCCGGTCGACCTGAACGCCGTGCTTCTCAAGCACGGGAAGTATCTGGCCGCTCCGGTCCGAAAGGAAGGCGATACCTGAAGGCTCGCCGCGCAGCGTGAGCCACACCGCGATCCTGCTCTGAGGCAGTGCCACCAGCTTGGCGATCGCCAGCTCGTCGTACCTGGCCTCCCAGGTGGGAACGATCCAGCGGCTGATCACTATGCCGCGCAGCCGGACACCCCAGTCGAAGAACTCAAGCCGGGCCAGCGAGCCGCTGGTGACGACGTGCCGGCACATGACACCGCCCCAGAAGAATTCCTCGAACTCCCCGGCGGGCGTCTCGATGGTCCGCCGGTTAACGGCAGCCAGCCTCGCCCACATCACGAGGCCGGAGGCGCAGAGGAGAACGAGCACTACGACCAGGACGATCTCGAGTCGCACCAGTACTCCCATGCGGGCAGGCAGCCGCCGGACTATCCGGCAGTCGAAGTGTTCTCCGACTCCGCCAGGTTGGCAACTCGGCCGGCCCAGGCACAATGATGTGAGCTGAGACGCAGTGAGGTGAGCCGATGGAGTGGACGGGCGCGAAGTACGCCGACGGGCCGACGGTCCAGGTGCAGACCTGGATTGACGCTGCTCCCTCGGCCGTCTGGCCGATTGTCACCGACGTCGAGTCGATGCCGGAAATGAGCACCGAGCTGCAGTCGGTGTCGTGGTGCGAGGACTCGGCCGGCCCGGCGATCGGCAGCCGGTTTACCGGTACAAGCAGGCACGAAGCGCTCGGCGAATGGTCAACGACCTCGCAGGTGGTGGAGTGCGAACCGCTCAGCGTGTTCGCCTGGGCGGTCGGTAGCCCCGATCAGCCTTCAGCTACCTGGCGGTTCACTCTCGTGGCGGCCGATGGCGGCACGCTGCTCGGGCAGTGGATGCGGCTCGGCCCGGGACGGTCTGGCTTGTCGATGGCCATCGATGCGATGCCGGAGAAGGAGGAGAAGATAATTTTCGTGCGGATGCGGGAGTTCGAGAAGGCAATGACAGCGACCGTGGCCGCGATCAAGCAGCGAGCGGAAGCTGCCGGGCCGAGTCAGGCCCGCTGATGCGGACCGCCACGACCATTGAGGTGTCGCGGCAGGCGAGCCAGGCGATCGACTTCGCGCTTGAGGCCGAGAAGCTCGGGCTCGACGTGTGCTGGGTCGCCGAGGCGTGGGGGAGTGATGCCCCGTCGGTGCTTGGCTACCTGGCCGCGCGCACCGAGCGGATCCTGCTCGGCTCGGCCGTACTGCAGCTTGGCATCCGCAGCCCGGTAGCGGTCGCGCAGGCCGCGCTGACCCTGGCCGAGTTGTCACAGGGGCGGTTCCTGCTCGGCCTGGGCGCGTCAGGGCCGCAGGTCATCGAAGGCCTGCACGGGGTGCCTTTCGCCCGGCCGCTGACCAGGATGAGAGAAACCGTGCAGGTCATCAGGCAGGCACTGGCGGGGGAGAAGGTCAGCTTCTCTGGCCGGGCCGTGCAGATCCCGCTGCCGGGGCCGACCAGGCCGATGCGGCTGTCCATCGCGGCTAATACCGCGATTCCCATTTACCTGGCGGCGCTTTCGCCTCGGATGCTTGAGCTCACCGGCGAGCTCGCCGACGGCTGGCTCGGCACCAGCTTCGTGCCTGAAGGAGCGCAGGCCTACTTCAGGCACCTGGATGCCGGCCTGGCCGCCTCTGGCCGTTCCCGGGCTGATCTGGATATCTGTCAGGGCGCCGAGGTCGCCATCTTCGAGGACGAGCAGCTGATGCGCGCCCACCTGGCTGGCCGGAAGAAGGAACTGGCCTTCAGCATCGGCGGCATGGGCACTGCGGACACCAATTTCTACAATGCCGCTTATGCCAGGCAAGGCTGGTCGGAGGTAACCGGCGAGATCCAGCTGCGCTGGCAGGCTGGTGACCGCGATGGCGCGGCGAGCCTGGTCACCGATGAGATGGTACTGGCGACGACGTTGATCGGCAGTGCCGCCATGGTCAGCGACCGGCTCAGGGTCTGGCGCGAGGCCGGAGTCAGCACTGTGCGGCTCTACCCGGCCGGCGAGACTGTTCGTGACCGGCTTGCTACCCTCGGCCAGGCCATGGATCTCGTCGCCGCGATTGGCTGACCCTGGCTCATGAGTTCGGAAGTATGACGCTCCCCGAGTAAAGTGCGCTCGGTAGGAGGACCGGCGCCAAAGCCGGGCACTATCCGTCACAGGAACACTGAGGGGTGCATTGCCGTGGCTACGTACCGGATGGTGTACGGAGACGATGATCAAGTCGTGACCGAGACGTTCGAGAACGTCGATGAGGTCGAGCGAGAGGACGGCTGGGTCGTGCTGTTCCGCGGCTCGGATGCGATCCTGAGGGTGCAGGAGGAACACGTCAAGGCCATGGAGTTGCTCAGCTGAGCTGCTCAGCTCGATGAGCCGGATAAACGACGTCGGGGGCATGCAGGGTTTCGCCGGGATCGAGCAGGAGCCGGCCGGGGCCGCGTTCCACGCCGACTGGGAAGCGCATGTATTCGCGCTGAACCGGGCGCTTATCGGCCGGGGCGTTTACAACCTGGACGAGTTCAGGGACGCGGTCGAGCGGATACCTCCGCCCGCGTACCTGGCGCTGTCGTATTACGAAAAATGGTTCCTGGCGATCACCATGCTGCTGGCTGAGAAGGGCGTACTGACTGAACAGGAGATGGCTGGTGGCTGAGCTGTTCGCGCCGGGGGACCTGGTGCGGGCCAGATGAGCGGCGATCACGATGGGCCCCAGGCGAGCATCGCCGCCCGGGTCAGGCACCTGGAAGATCTGCTTGAACAACGGGGCCTGGTTGATGCGGCGCAGCTAGACAGGGACCTGGCGGAATTCCTCGCCCGCGCCTCGCCAGCGAACGGTGGACGGGTGGCCGCCAGGGCCTGGATTGACCAGGGTTTCCGGCAGCGATTGCTCGCCGATGCCAACGCCGCGCTGCCAGAGCTTGGGCTCAACGTGTGGGATGCCAGCGCGGAGTCGCGGTACATGGTCCTGCCGCGCCGCCCTGTTGGCACCGCCGGCCTCGGTGAAGCTGAACTGGCGGCCATGGTCACCCGTAACGGCCTGATCGGCGTCGCCTCGATCTGATCGGTGGACATCTCGACTGTGATGCCGAACCCGGCTGCGGCCGACCGTGCCCCAGCGCGCCGGTCGCGCGCTCTCGGGGTCATGTTCGGCGTCGCCGCCCTCATACTGGCGGCGGACGCGATTTCGAAGACGCTGGTGCTTGAGAAGCTGCCAGTGAACCGGTCAGTCCGGCTGCTCGACGGGCTCATCAGGCTCAAGCTCACCTTCAACGCCGGAGCGGCGTTTGGCTTCGGCCCGTCGTACACCGTGGTCATCGCGCTGATCGCTTGCGGTGTCATCGCGTTCATCATCAGAACGGCCAGGCAACTGCGCAGCATCGCCTGGTCGATCGCGCTTGGCTTGCTGCTTGGCGGCGCCGCGGGGAACTTGAGTGACCGGATCTTCCGGTCTCCTGGTCCGTTCCGCGGCCGGGTCGTCGACTGGATCAATTTGCCGCACTTCCCTTGGACGTTCAACATCGCCGACTCGGCGATCGTCTGCTCGGCCGTCCTGATCTCCTTGCTCGTCTTTCTCGGCAAGCCCATCGGCGACCCGCCTCCGTGATCACGGGAGCCGCCGGCGGATGTTCGGCGTGCGATGTCGCGGCTGCCGGAAGCGGCGTATCTTGGGGCCGTGCTGCGTATTGAGATTGACGGCCAGAGCCCGTCGGCTGAGCAGCTTGCCGCGGTCGCGGTTGACAGCTACAGCCACTTCACCGCCATGCAGGTCAGGAATCTGCGGGTGCGCGGGCTTGACCTGCACCTGACCAGGCTGACGTCAGCGCATCTGGAGCTATTCGGCACTAGCCTGGACGCTGATCTGGTTAGGAGCCGCATCAGGCACGCCCTGAGTTTTGGTATGGGCGATGCCTCGCTCCGCGTCTATGCGCGCCAGTCTGAAGGCGACCCGACGATCATGGTCACGCTGCGGGAGCCTGGCAGCTTGCCGGGCGCCGGCAACCCGTGGCGGCTCCAGCCTGTCCCTTATCAGCGATCGGTGGCGCACATCAAGCGGGTCAGCGACTTCGGGCAGGCCTACTTCCAGCGGCGGGCCAAGCAGAACGGTTTCGATGAAGCCCTGCTGACCGGTCCGGGCGGCGTCATCTCCGAGGGCTCGGTGACCAACATCGGCTTCATCGACGGCGGTGACCTCGTGTGGCCGAACGCGCCGATGCTGGCCGGTGTCACCATGCAGCTCATTGACGTCAAGTTCCATGGTGTCGGCATCAATCTGGACCGGCGTGAGATACGGCTGGCCGACATCCGCAGATACGACGGCGCGTTCGTTACCAATGCTCGCGGTATCGGTGCCGTATCGCAGATTGATGATGTCCCCATGCCGGTCGCTCAGCGCTGGATGACCATGCTCACCAAGGTCTACGAGTCAGTCGAATGGGACCGGATCTGAGCACACCCGAACGCCGGAGCAATGGCCGCGCGCCGTTCGGATTCAGCCGGGTGGTGTTCTTGAGCCACGTGCTTGCCCAGGAAAGCCCGGCGTTCCCTGGCGATCCCGTCGTCGAGATCGACGCCGCCACGACACTGGAGCGGGATGGCTACTACTTGCAGCGGCTGACGTGCGGGGAACAGTCAGGCACCCACTGGGCTGCGCCAGCTCACTTCAGCCCGGCCGGACTGACAGCCGACGAGCTTGAGCCGGCCGATTTCTTTTTTGCTGCCGTCATTCTCGATCATCGAGCGCAGGCGATCGCTGACCCCGACTTCACCGTGAGCACTGCTGATCTTGAGCGGTGGGAGGCGGCGCACGGCCAGATTCCCGAGCGGGCCGCAGTCCTGCTGCTTTGCGGGTACGACCAGCATTGGAACAACCCCCGCGCTTACCTGGGCACCGATGAAAACGGCAGCCTGCACTATCCGGGATTCGGCGCTGCGGCCGCACGGTGGCTGGTCGAACGGAGGGGGATCGGTGCGCTCGGGACCGACACGATGGGGATCGATTCCGGCCGCGACCCGGCGTTCGCCGCGAACCGGTTGCTGCTCAGCGGCCACCGCATCCATCTGGAGAACCTGCGCGGCCTAGCCGAGATGCCGGCCGCGGGCGGCTGGATCGTGGTGGGCGGGGTCCGGCCACGAGCCGGATCAGGCTCGCCGGCGACCGTTTTCGGGCTTGTGCCATAGCGTGCCACGGCCTGCGGTGCCTGATCGGGATTGGCGAGTCAACCAACGTCGAGCCGATGCCTTGTGCAAATTCCAAAATTCGGTCAGCCCGACTCGGCAGGCTGTTGACACCAGATGCACTGCATGGTACATACTGTGGGCATAGATGCCCTAATGTGTGGGAACGATAAACATACCAACCGACTGCCTGAAATGCCTTAGGGTATCTTCGTCGCGCAGGACGGCGACAGTCGGGAAACGCGCCATCGTCATCTTCTTAGGGAGGGCAACTGCCATGCCAGAGAACCTCAAGGGCGGGATCGAGCCGACAGAATTAGATGACGAACTTGGCGAAGGCATAAACAAGTGGCTCACCCCGCTGCGGCTGGTGGAACTGAGGAACCGGTTCAGTCGTGATGGCTTCATCATGGTGCGGGACATAGTGCCGGATGCGGTGCGCGCCAGGACTCGCGCCGAGGTCCTTGACCTGCTTGACCGCTACGCGGAGCGGCGTGACCTGTATCTCAAGACAACGGGAAACACTCCGCGCCTGATGAGCGTCGTGAGGAGTGAGTTCATCGCGGACAACGGCGACCTGGTCACGAAGCTCTACCAGGCGAAATCGCTGATCCACGCGCTGAGCCAGATCGCTAATGAGCCCTTGCTGCCATGCGCATCTAAGGACGAAGAATTCCTGATCACGCGGCAGGAGAAAGTTGGCGACACACACGGCTGGCACTGGGGAGACTTCAGTTTCGCGCTGATCTGGATCATTGACACCCCGGAGCTTGAGTGCGGTGGCATGCTGCAGTGCGTCCCCCACACGACCTGGAATAAGTCCGAACCCCGTATTCACCACTACCTTTGCACGAACCCGATCAGCACGTACGGATTCGTTCCCGGTGACATCTACTTCCTGCGGACCGACACGACTCTGCACCGCACCGTGCCGCTGAACGTCGACGCGACGCGGATCATTCTCAACTTGACGTGGGCGGCGCGCAAAGACCTCGCCGACGGGCCAGCCGGGGATGATCGCTGGTGGGAGGACAGTACCGTGAGCGCGGCCACGAAGTACCAGGGCTAACCGGAGCAGCGGTACCAGGACTGACGATCTCCTGAGCTGGCCCGCCGACCGCCAGCGGGGCCAACTCAGGAGTCGATCTTGTCCGGACTCGACCTGGAAGGAAGGCATGGCATGACTTTCACCACCGGCGAGCGCCACGATCCGGGAATTCTCCGAGCCGCCCACGACCTCGTGCACGGCGGGCTCAGCAGCGAGCAGGTAGTACAGCAGGTCTACGAGCTGACGCGGCAGAACGAGCACTGGCGGGGCAGCCAGTGTGTCAACCTGATAGCGGCGGAGTCGCCGACCAGCCCACTGGTTCGTGCACTACTCGCCGCCGAGATCGGGACTCGGGCATCAGGAGGGCACATAGGGCCGTTATCTCGATGCTTTCCCGGGATGCGGTATCTGGACCAGATCGAAGCGATCTGCGTGGAGCTGCTCAAGGAACTCTTCCAGGCCGAGTTCACTGATCAGCGTCTGATGGGCGGGATGGCGGGTTGCGCCGTCGCCTACGCCGCGCTCGGGGAGCCGGGCGCGGTGATGATGAGCCTGCCATTGTCGGCGGGCGGCGACTCTAGCGGGCGCGAGGACGGCCCGGCTGGCGTACGGGGCATGCGGATCATGGATGTCCCGTTCGATCCGGCTGAGCTGACCGTCGACCTGGACGCCTTCCGCCTGGCGGCCGAGCGCCTCCGCCCGGCCGTGGTCTCGATCAACCAGACGACGACGCTGTTCCCGCTGCCGATTCAGCAGCTGAAGGAGATCATCAGGCCCTGGGGCGGGCGACTTTACTTCGATGGCGCCCATGAAGCCGGGCTTATCGCCGGCGGCTGCTACCCCGACCCCCTGGCAGCAGGGGCTGACATCCTCACCGGGTCGGCCGGCAAGTCGTTCAGCGGACCGCAAAGCGGGATCATCGCGTGGAACGACGAGGCGCTCAGCATGCGCATAGTCGAGGCCATTTTCCCTGTTCTCACCGGGTCGCACCAGTTCAACCGGGTTGCGGCGCTCGCTGTAGCCGCCGCTGAAATGCGGGAATTCGGGCCTGATTACATGCGCGATGTGGTGGCCAACGCGCGCAGCCTGGCCGCGGCGCTCGACGAGCGTGGCTTCCTGGTCGTGGGCGCGCGCCGGGGTTACACCGCGACCCACCAGGTCCTGGTGGATGTCAGGGACTGCGGTGGCGGCCTGGCCGCAGCTCAGGCGCTTGAGCGGGCGAACATCATGGTGAACAAGATGCTGCTGCCGTCTGGCGCCGAGCAGGCCGAAACCGTGCCAGGGGGAATCCGGATCGGGACGGTCGAGGTGACCAGGCTCGGCCTGGCGGCCGCCGATATGCCGGTGATCGCCGAGTTCATCCACCAGGTGCTGGTCCAGGGCGCCGAGCCGAGCGCCGTGGCGGCCAAGGTCAAGGAGTTCCGCGCGGGTTTCACGACGCTGGGATACTGCTTCAGCGCGAGTTCACGCACGCGCCTGCCCGCCGATCCGGCCGTCCTTGGCGAACCTGGCCAGAACGACCGCGGCTCAGGCGCCGTTCTCGTCCGCCCAGGACAGGCCGCGGCGAGTTCCTGGTCCGCGGTTGCCATGCGGCTCTTCCAGGAACGAATGCTGAGCAGTAACCGTCCCTTCCCATGCATCTTCGGCGTTGACGCGGTGCGCAATGCGACGCTTCGTTACGCGTTCATCCCGGTTGGCGATGACCGCGTGCGGTCTTTGGCGCAGGCGCTGCGGGAGTTCACCGAAGTAGCCCGTAGCCTCGGCAACCGCACGTCCCTCGCGTGCATATTCGAACACGACCCTGCGCTGGTCTCACTGGCCGCGTGCCGCGAGCACTTCTGGTCGCTGCTGCAGCAGCTCCATTACGTGGACAGCCAGCCCTGGCCAGATGGTATCCCGCAGGACACCGAGGACTCGCTGTGGGAATTCTCGTTCAACTCAGTCCCGATGTTCGTCGTGGCCAACACGCCATACCACGCGAGCCGCGCGAGCCGCTATTTCGAGTATTTCACGATCACTTTCCAGCCGCGTTTCGTCTTCGACGACTTGCTGGATGGCACGCCGACCGGGGATAAGGCCCGCAAGGTGATCAGGAGGCGGCTCAACGCATTCGATGCCCTGGCGCCATCTCCGATGCTCGGCGGTTATGGTAGCCCAGGCGTCAAGGAGTGGTACCAGTATTTCCTCCCGGATGACAACCAGGAAAGTAACCAGGACGCGCGCTGCCCGCTCCATATGAAGGGAACCAGCGATGGATGAAGACAGCAGGTCGCCATTGGTGCAACAGGAAGATGCCCGGCCGCTGGCCGACCGGGTGCTGGCGTTCCTGCCGCATCAGGGTAGCTTCGAAGTCCAGCATGACCAGCCGGGAAAGACGCACAACTGGCATATGCACAGTCTCAGCGAGACGCTGTTCGTGGTGAACGGCGAACTGGGGTTGTTCTGGCAGAGCTCAGGCGGCGTGCACCGGCAGACCTGCGGCCCTAATACGAGGATCGATCTCCCCCAGCGACTGCTGCATGGTTCGACGGCCGGAGCGCAGGGCGCGATGTACCTGATACTGCCTGAGGGCGGCGCCACCGCGGCTACCACCTTCCTGGCGCCAGAGGATTACCCGGCCGAGTGAGCAGACTCTTCGTCCTGGGCAGCGGCGGGCGTGTTTTCCGTGAATACGCCCTGCGGGCGATCGCTCAGCAGGCCGACATCATCCTGATCAATGACGCGGAGCCGACGTGGGAGCGGGCCTACCTGGCCGACTGGGCGCCGGCTGACCTGACCGACCACCAGGCTGTGCTGGCTGCCATCGGCGGCATCGCCGCCGACGGCCTGCTGACCTACGACGAGCGATACGTTGAGCTGGCGGCCTTGCTCGGTGAGGAACGCGGATTCATCGGACCCAGCCGGGCGGCGGTCCACGCGGCGAAGGATAAGACGGTTCTCCGGGCGAAGATGGATGCCGCGGCGACCGCACCCGTGCGGTTCGCTGTGGCTCATTCCCTTGCGGAGGCCTACGCCGCGCTGGAAACAACCGGGCTGCCGGCGGTCTTCAAGCCGCGCGCACTCGGCGGCAGCGCGGGCGTCCGGCTGGTCAGCACGGTCGAGCACGTCGCCGGTGCCTTCGAGGACGCGACCACAGCCAGGGTTGGCAGCACCAAGTCACGCTATGACGGCGTGCTGATCGAGGAGTACGTCGACGGCCCGGAGTTCAGCGTCGACTCGGTAACCGCCAACGGCGTGACCACGCCCCTGGTCGTGGCGGAAAAGCACACTGCTTTCGCGCCGTACTTCGAGGAGGTAGGGCACGTCGTACCGCAGGCACCAGGATCGCTGCCGCCGGAGGCCCTTGACCTGGTTTGCCAGGCGCACGCCATTGCCGGCCTCGACAACGTCGTTTCGCACGCCGAGGTTCGGATCGGCCGGCATGGCCCCAGGCTGATCGAGCTGAATGCCAGGCTCGGCGGCGACCTGATCCCGTATCTGGGCCAGCTGGCATACGGCGTCGACCTGCCGGGGGCGGCGGCGCAGATCGCGCTCGGCCGCGCGCCGACCACCAAGCAGCAATGGTCAGCGGCCGCCGCGGCTCAGTTCATCTATCCCGAGTACGACATGCGGTTCGAGTCCGCCGGACTTCGCCAGGACCAAACGGCGTACCCGGGGCTGGATGTCTTCGAGGTTCTGGCGCAGCCCGGCCAGGAAGTCATGCTTCCGCCGCGGCGCTATATGTCGCGTCTGGCCGCAATCGTGGTAAGTGGAGCGTCTAGAATGCAGTGCCAGGAAAGTCTGGGGTTGGTGGTGGCTGACGTCGTCGTTAAGGCTGCCCGGCTGAGCCCTGAAAGCGAGGGGTGAACCTGACTACTAGCTCCGCCCCGGTCGAGCACCGTTCTGTGCTTAAGGTCGTCCTGAGCGCGCCTCGGCCAGTCTGGATCCTGATAGTCGGCACTTTCATTAACCGGGTTGGCTCGTTTTTTTCCACTTTCGCGACTTTGTTCTTGACGCACCACGGCGTGTCTGCCAGCGATCTGCCGCTTGTGCTGGTAGGCGTGGGTGTGACCAGCATGATCGGCTCGCTCGGCGGTGGATGGCTATCCGACCGGCTGGGACGGCGTAACGCCCTCGTGCTGTCAATGTTCGCCTCAGCGGCGGCGCTGCTGCTGCTGTCCTTCGCGGTCAGCCTGCCGCTTATCGTGGCGGCAGTCTGCCTGGTCGGCCTCTGCGTGCAGGCCTATCTGCCTGCCGCTTCGGCGCTGCTGGTCGACTATAGCCGTCCCGAGGATCGAGTCCCGATCTTCGCGTTCTTCCGGCTTGCCCTGAACGTCGGCGCGGCGCTTGGTCCCCTTATCGCCGGGGTGCTCGCAGCCAGGTCCTACACTCTGCTGTTCGAGGTGGACGGCCTGACCAGCGCGCTGTGCGGGATCGTGATCTTCGTCGGCATCAAGCGGACAGATCGCGCGCCCTCGGTCAGCCCGGCGCAGTCACCAGCGGATTCCACGCCCGCCCCGGATACCGGCGAAGGCGCCGATGCCGGTGAGGGCGCCGGCGCGGCGGCGAGCTCAGCCGCCGTCACGCCCGAGCCAGTCAAGGCGCCGCCTTCCGGCGTCCCGGTGATGGCGCTGTGCGTTGCCTTCTTCGGCATCGCCATGATCTACGCGCAGTACCGGTCAACCGTGCCTCTTGAACTGCTTCGGCATGGCTTCTCGACGGTGTTTTACGGAGCGCTACTTACACTCAACGGCTCACTCGTGATCGTCGGGGAACTGCCAATCAGCTCAAGGACCAGACGGCTTCCCTGGCAGTACGTGGTGATTGCCGGGGTACTCACAATGGCTATCGGCCTGGCCGTTTCCGGGCTGGCCAAGCAGGCGGTACTGGTCGTCGCGGCGTTCGCGGTCTTTACCGTCGGGGAAATGATCTTCGCTCCAGTGGCCAACGCCGCCGTGGCACAGCTGTCGCCGGCCGGCAAGACCGCCCGTT
>Ga0070761_10001750_pt1 | contig 13545 bp, 11 predicted proteins | sample HubBroMetageREF1_FD_66724 | JGI IMG/M metagenome (GOLD analysis project Ga0070761, IMG submission 66724) | Reference soil microbial communities from the Hubbard Brook experimental Forest, New Hampshire, USA - Hubbard Brook CCASE Soil... | ecosystem: Environmental > Terrestrial > Soil >...
GGCTGGGTGAGTCGCACCCCTTTGCACACACGCCCGCTGTCCGGGCATGGAAACTCGCCCTCCTCGAAGAGCCCGCTTGAAACGAGCTGGCGGATCACATCATTGACTGCCTGCTTTATGTCGCGGCTCTTCGCAAAATTCCTGCGCAGCCAGCAGTCGAGAGACTGGGGCTTGCGATGTGCGCTGAATCTGCATTCGACCTGTCCTTGGATGATATACCGGCGTCCGGATTCCTTCACGTGCCGAATGAGTGCGGTGATACAAAAACCCGCGCCGGGCCCGCCATAAGGGAGCCTGATCCAGCCCACGTCCGGTTCCCGCTGGCCGGCGGAAAGCTCGGATATCGGCGCCGTGAGACATCCTCCGGTCCTGATCTTGAGTGCGGCCACGCCATGCGGCTTCAACGCTTTCCCCTTCGTCATCAGAAAGCGGTCGAGGCTACCTTGAGATGGTACCTTGGACGGCTCGATACTCTTCCAGCTAGTTCGGATTGCATTCAGGAAGCTTGATAACGTCTGCAAGTCGCGATAGGTCGATGGCTTGAGTCTCGAGTGCCATCCGGGACGGACTTCGCCGAAGTAGTAGTTCATCGCCCGGAAGTTGAATTGGTCGATGATCGGGACTTCGGAGGGCCTCAGCAGGTGCAAGAGGAAGCTGATTGTGATGTACCGGTACGGCCCTCCCACGGCGGCATCAAGGCGGTCAAAAATATCGATGGTTGAACCGACAACAGACAACGAAAGATCCGGCCACCGCTCCTGGATACAGGAGATCGGCGCTTCATGCTGAGATGGAATCCGTTGTTTCCCAAGGTGACCGAACTTCCAGAGCATCGCGGTGCGTATCTCTTCGGCAGTTACCTTGTCAGCCGCCCCGAAGGCACGCAGCAAGTTCTCATAGATCCTGGGCGGATATTTGCGCTCGTCGTACTTTGATACGTACTCGTCAAAGCACGGCCGGATGACCTCGACCACACGGCATGCCTCTTCGTCGGTAAGTTTAGCCCCTCCGGTCGCTCGCGACATCGAATCGGATCATCCACCTCACAGGGTCGCGATCAGGTACGTTTGCGGCCCTCGGCCCGCGCTGCGATCGCCACCAGCGCACGCAGCGCATCGTTAACCGACTTCGAGTCCGGAAAAGCCGCGGCCAACTCCGCGTCGATGAGCACGACGTTGATTCCGCGGCGGTATCGGCCGACGTACTTGCCGCGCACGCCGCCGGAAAAGTCGTATTCCGCTCTCATCTCATTGGTACGACGTTTAGAAGGAGCCTTCTTCATAATTGCGTTTCTCATGCTTGGTTGCCGGGCGAGCGCTAATCACACGGACCCGCTCCCCTCTAACAGTATGAACCACAATCAGCAGCCTTCGCTTGTTGGACATCCCAATGATCACGAAGCGTTCTTCCGCGAGGGCCCCATCCGGGTCGGAAATCGTGATCGAGAGCGGATCATCGAAAACAGTGGTCGCCTCCGCAAATCCGGCGCCATGCTTGCGCCAATTCGCGGAATCCTTTCTGCCATCCCACTCAAAGGCGATTCCATACATCTTCGATCCTTCCTCACGCTGCGGTTGTTTCGGGCCCGTACCACTTCCGCCACTGCTCCTGCGCCTCAAACCGGCATCTGTAAACACAACCCAAACCAGTCGGGATCGCGAACATACAACTGCCGCATGTTGGCTCGTTCACGTCGCACCCTTGCGCGCGCCAGTGTTGGTAAGCTCCGTCCAAATCCTCGAGTCCGAAGTATAGACAGGTATCGCCGCGCGCGACCACGCGCGAGGGATCGGGAGTCGTGGGACGCTCGCCGTCGTCATAGGGCGTGTTGAGCATTACGTCCACGCCATTGAGCCTGAGCAGCGCCCAGCCTCAGCCGTCGGCTCCGCCCGAAGTGTTGACAACCTCAAACCCCAGCACGTCGCGACAAAAATGCAGCGCCGCCGGCATGTCGAAAATAAACAGCAGAGGCGACACGCCTCGAATATCAATTGCCATGTGACGCCCCCCGACTCAGCCCCAGCGCCCGAATCCGCTTATGCAAATTCGTCCGCTCCATCCCCAGCGCCCGCGCGGCCCCCGACACGTTCCAATTGGCCTCCTCGAGCGCCCGCAGAATATGATCGCGCTCGGCCGATTCGCGCGCCTCTTGCACGCTCGACCGCGGCGCCGGGTCGCGCTGCACCCGAATCTCTACCGGGATCGCGTCGCGCGTCAGCCGCTCGCCCGCCGTCAGAATCGCCATGCGCTCGATGGCATTGCGCAACTCGCGCGCATTGCCCGGCCACGGATAACTCTCCAATAGTGGGTAAACGGAGTCATCGAGCTTCTTCTGCTTGAAGTTGTTGCGCGCGCAGAAATCGTCGAGGAAATACTCGGCCAGCAGCTTGATATCCTGCGGCCGCTCGCGCAGCGCCGGCACCCGGATGGGTACTACGCTCAGCCGGTAATACAAGTCCTCGCGAAACTTAGTCTGCAGCACCAACGCGCTCAGATCGCGGTTGGTGGCCGAAATCACGCGCACAGCCACGCGAATCACCTGCTCGCCGCCCACGCGGTGGAATTCGCCTTCCTGTAGCACGCGCAGCAGCTTGGCCTGCGATGCGCCGTGCAGGTCGCCCACCTCATCCAGAAAAATGGTCCCGCTATCGGCCAGCTCGAACTTGCCGCGGCGCGCTCCGGCGGCGCCGGTGAACGCGCCCTTCTCGTGCCCGAATAATTCGGTCTCGATCAATTCGGTAGGGATCGCCGCGCAGTTCACCTTCACGAAAGGTCCCGCGGCGAACGGGCTGTTCTGGTGGATGTGCGCCGCCAGCAGTTCCTTGCCCGTGCCGGATTCGCCGATCAGCAGCACGCGCGCATCCGAACGGGCCGCCATGCTGGCTTGCTCCACGGCGCGCTGGAACGCCGGACTGGAGCCGATCATCTTGGGGCTGATGCCGACCAGCTCGCGCAGGCGCTCGTTCTCCGCGCGCAAGCTGGAGTGCTCCAGCGCGTTTTTCACCGCCAGCAGCACCTTGTCGCGGCTGAGCGGCTTCTCCAGAAAATCGAATGCGCCGGCGCGGGTGGCCTCCACCGCGTCCGCGATGGTGCCGTGCCCCGAGATCATCACGGCGGGTGCCGGATTGCCGTTCTGCCGCACCGAGCGCAGCAGATCGATGCCGCTGCCATCCGGCAGGCGCACGTCGAACAGGAACGCATCGGCGCGCTCCGCGTCGGGGTGCGCGCGAAACTCGCGGATGGAGCGGCACACCGCGATGCCGTAGCCTTCGCGCTCCAGGATCAGACGCAGCGAACGGCCGATATTCTCTTCATCGTCCACGATCAGAATGCGCTTGGATGCCATTGGACGCCACGGGCAGCAGCACGCGGAAAGCGGCGCCGCCCAGTTCTCCTTTCACCAGCACGATGTCGCCGCCCGTCAGCAGGGCGCCCTTGCGGGAGATGGAAAGTCCCAGCCCCATGCCGCCTTTCTTGAACGAAATGGAAGGCTGAAACAAAGATTGCCGAATTTGTTCGCTCAAGCCTGGCCCGGAATCGTGCACTTCCACCAGAGCGTTGCCGCTGTGCAGAGCCGTAATGCCCAGGATTCGTCCACCCTCGCCGGCGGCTTCCGCTGCGTTCTCCAGCAGGTTGGTGAGGATGCCTTTCACCAGATCCTGGTCGGCCAGCGCCGTGGGGTGGGCGGCGTCCAGGCGCAGGTCGTAAGTCAACTCCGGGTGGCCGCTCTTCAGAAACGCGATGCGCTCTTCCAGCAGCGCGTTCAGATCCAGCGGAACGGGCAGTACGGGGGGCTCAGCGGCGAATTGCGAAAAGGCGCGCACGCGGCGTTCCAGGCTCTCCACCTCCTCCACCACGATCTGCGCCGCCTGCTCCATGAACGCGCGGTCGCGGTCGCCATAGCGTGCCAGCATCTCCTCCACGGTCAGCCGGATAGGCGTGAGCGAATTCTTCACCTCGTGCGCCATCTTGCGCGCCAGGGTCCGCCAGCTCGCCAGTTGTGTCAGGTATACCAACCGCTCGGTCGAACGCTGCAAGCGCTCGGCCATGTCGTTGAAGGCGCGCATGGCGCGGCCGATCTCGTCGTCGCTGCGGGCTTCCACGCGCGTGGCCAGATCGCCTGCCGCGAGTTGCGACAGTCCCGCGGTGAGTTGCTGGATGGGGCGGCTGATGCGGTGCGCCAGGTACACCAGCAGCACCAACGAAGCGATCCAGACCATCGCCGCCAGCAGCACATAGGTGTAAGTGAACCCGCGCAGCAAATCGCGCGATTGGCGCTTCTCCACGATTTCCCGCGCGCTGCGAATTTCGCGCGAAAGCTCGTCCAAGCCCACGCCGCCCAGGCTGGTGGACCACTGCCATACTTCGTCGCCGCGCCGCGCCAGGTATTCGATGCGATCGCCATCGTGCCCGGAGCGCAGGAAACTCTCGGCATCGCCGCCGTCGAAGAAGTTCTTCACTGCCGCGGGCCACCGGGTTTGCTGGGCGGCGGCGTAACGCTGCGGCTCCAGACGCCCGCCGATCGCATCGTTCTTCAGAGCGTCGCAGGCGCGCTGGTACAACTCCTTACCGGTCTTTTGCAAGGATCGCGAGAGCCGGTCGAGTTCCCCGGTGGAGGCGTAGCTCAGACTCCGATCCAGCAGTGAGGTTGTAATCCAGAGGGTGGCGGCCAGCGGGACCAGAGTGGCCGCCAGAAAGATCCCGATCAGCCTGTTACGGAGCCGGTTCACAACGCTCGCGCGGCGCGGCCCACCAGTCTCTTGAGGTCGCCTAATCGCAAGGGACCGGCGTCCGCGGTCCACTGCGGCTGCCGATCGCGTGGCCGGCGGCTGAACATCTCGATGAGCCGTGTCAGGTTGAGGCCGGACTCGCCCAGCACCGCGGCCTCGTCCTTCGGCTCCGCCGCGCGTAATTCGAAGCGCAACCAGAAGGGACGATCCTGCGGCAGACCCGTGGAACTGATGGCCACATTGTCCAGGCACCAGGCTTCCGCGGCAACCGCCGACAGATGCGAGACTGTCCGCTGCCCTTCGCCCAGCTTCGTGACTGAGAATCTCTCTTCCCACAGGTCGTAGCTGAAAACGAAGCGCTCGGGGGTGCGCCGGAGACTGGTCGTAAAATTGTCGGTGGTGAGCGTTAACTGCGTCAGAAACACCACCGCCGCGCCGTCTCTGAGCCGGTCCAGCGGCTTGCCCGCCAGAAAATGCAATAGGGGCGCAGCTACATGCAGATCGTCGCCATCCCAGGCGACACTCAGATTCAGGCGCTCAGCGCCCCAAAGGCAAGACGCAGGTATAGCCGCACTGGCCAGCAGCCAGCGCCTGCGGCTGATCGGGACCGCTCCCTTACGGTTGCGGCTCGGTATGTCCGTTTGCCTCAAGATTGCGTTTGGCTCGCGCCGTTCAATAGTTCATGCCCACCATGAAAACCGGCTCAATGTGACCTTCCCGGATCGGGAATGCCAACGCCGCGTACATGCCATTCTGCCGCACACCCACGCCCACCGAATGCCTTAGTATCGCCGTTTGCCCCTGGTCCCATATTGCACCACTATCGTAGAAAACGTCCAAGAGCCGGTACCGGTACTCCAGTGTGTTGGCCACCACACGGTTGCCGCCTAGCGGATCCAACTCAAACCGGTTCCACCCGCGCAGCATAGTGCTGTTACCTACTATAAAGCGCTCGAAGAGCGGCGCTTGCCCGGTGATGGCGCCAGCCGTCAGATCGTCCAGGATCTGGCTGCGGCCCCAGGAGTAGGCGTAGTGCACATCCCCCTGGTGACGGGCATAGGCGAAATCGCTGCCTAGAAGATTGGTGGCCGCGCGCAGGCTGTAACCTGCGTCCCACTCTTGCTGGTTGGCGTCGGAGCCCTCTACGCGCCGATGATAGCGCAGAGTAGTCACCATCGCGTTGGCGGACTCCGTTCGCGCGGCCGGAAATTGTGTTTGAAACCGTTCAAAACTGGTGCCCACGGTAAGGTTCACGCGCCCTGAAGCGCCTCTCAAAAGCTCGAAAGTCACTAGCGGTTCGATATTCTGCCGGGTCCGGTATATCCCTGGGGTGTCGCTTTCCGCGCCCTGCTGGTCCAAAGCGTTCACGGTGGCTTGGCTCCACTGCTCGTGATAGCTCTCGAAATCCACCCGGAACCATACCCGATCGCTAGCCAGGTGTTTGTCCTCGTAACGCGCAATAATGCCGGTATAGCGCTCCGCCAAGTCGTCGCCATCGCTCACTCCGCCAAAAGTGAACGCCTGCGATCCCACCGTGGCTGTGCCTTCCGCGAGGCCGCTCGTGCCCCCATCGGACCGATAAACGAGTTTCGGTACCGAGGCCTCGAATTTCGCGGGCGTCCCGCGCACGTCGAACACCACCCGGACGTGTTCCGGTGTCTGCCCACGCAACAGCCGATGCGTAACCGCCCGCACATGCAACTCCTGGCGGATTCGCGTTGCCAAGTCGTCGAGCGCGGCCGGGTTCAGCTTCGCGCCCACCAGACGGGTGAGCTCGCCGCGCAAACCGGTGCTGATGCCGGTAGGATTGTCGCCGGCGATGTCCACGCTCTCCACCGTGTAGCGCGTGTTTACGTTCATGTCCTGTTCCGGTGTGCCGGCCAGGAGCAGGCTGCTCCATAGAATCGAGGCGAGCCAGGCGAATCTCATGGGCGGGGGCTATGCAGATGGTCGGCCAAAAGGAAGTTGCTGCAAAAGAACAACTTAGATGAATGAGAACTGTGATTGTGCTTCACAGGTGTGGGGTAGTGCCGTTTCAAGGCCCGATTCCTCGCGGGGAGCCGTTCTTATAGTGCTTTGGCCAACTCGGCGCCAAAGGCGGTTTTGGGAGCTGCATCTTTGCCGCGCCGCGGCTTGCGGCCGTTGCGTTGCATCTGCTGCTGGGGGCGCTGCTCCATCGTTGCCGGTTTGCTGTCTTTACCCTTGGAAGGCTGCGCCGGGTTGGCCCGCAACAGCCGGTCTTCCAGAGGCGCCCGATCGAAGCGGCGGATGATCGCCTGCATTTCGTCGGCGGTAGGCGCTTCCACAAATGCGAAGCCCTTGGATTCTTGCGTTTCGTGGTTGCGGATTACTTTGACCGAATCCGCGACCAGGTTCTCGGCGGTCAGCCACGCTTTAATATCGTCGGCAGTGACCCACGTGGGCAGGTTGCCTAGAAAAACAGTGAAATTCATTCAGTGATTCGTTTACTCCGTTGGTTGGATTTGTGGCACTTCAAGGGAAGGATTCCGCTCTGCCTCCTAGATAGTATCAGACCGGGGCGGTGGAGCGCAAACCGATTTCTGCCTGCTATCTTCGGGAGGGGCGGGCTTCAGCCGGCGCGGGGCTTCAGCCGCGCTCTTCAAAAATCGGCGCCAGCCTCGCCAGCACTTCGTCCATAACCTCGTCCGGGACGCTTCCCAGCTTTCTACCCCCGCGCGCGCCAAGATCGAGCGCACGCGGCTGGTCGCATCGCACAACGCCTGTCGTTCGCGCAAAATTCCCGCCCCTGGTAATCGGTAGCACAACCGGTGCTTTGGTTGTCCGGTTGAAGGCTCCGGCGACACGACTAGGGCCGGACGCCGGCCCTTTGGCTCGCGCCCCTCAGCGGGATCGAGCGCCACCAGCCATATTTCGCCCCGCTTCATCAAACCAACTCGCGGCCCATAGACTGGCCGCATTGGGCAAGAAGCTGGTCTAAGCGCCTGTCATGAAATAACTGTGCCATCTTGGATCTGGGTTGGCCGTGGGGCAGGCAATAGTGCCTGCAGGCGCGCTTTTCAGCGCGCCAAAGCCGGCTTTTGTGACAGACCCTAAGCTATAGCGGGCCGCTTCTACGGCGCTATGACCAGCCGCCCACTCTCGATCACAATGCCGACTTTGGCCCCCCGCCGCAGACGAAAGATGTGGAGCAGCGCTGGCGGGACCGCCAGCATGACGGAACCGCCACTTTCCTCAAGTGCCGTCTTGCCGGGCCGAGCATATCCAAGGATGCCGGGCCAGATTGCCTGCGCGCTTCTCGTAGAATGGAGAGAATGACCGAAAGTTCCGAAGAGTTTTACCGCATCCAAAAACTGCCTCCGTACGTGTTTGCCGTGATCAACGAAATGCGGGCGCAGGCCCGCGCCGCGCAGCAGGACGTGATCGATCTGGGCATGGGCAATCCCGATGGCGCCACGCCGCGCGTGGTGGTGAGCAAAATGGTGGAAGCCGCGCGCAACGCGCGCAACCACCGCTATTCGGCATCGCGCGGCATCCCCCGCCTGCGCGAGGAAATCACGCGGCGCTACCGGACGAACTACGGTGTGGAACTCGATCCCGATACCGAAGCCATCGTCACCATCGGGGCCAAGGACGCCCTGGCGCACCTGCTCTTCGCGGTGGTCGGACCGGGCGACGCGGTGGTCTCGCCGAATCCGGCATATCCCATTCATCAATACGGCGTGCTCATGGCTGAAGGCCATGCCTGCCTGCTCCCCATGCCCAGCCCGGCGGAATTCCTGAACCGGCTGGAGGACTTGTACCGCACCTCCACGCGAAAACCAAAGCTGCTCCTGATTTCGTTTCCGCATAACCCCACCACGGCTTGCGTGGAACTGGATTTCTTTCGCGAGATCGTGGCCATGTCCAGCCGCCACGGCACGCTGGTGGTCCACGATTTCGCCTATGCCGACTTGGGCTTCGACGGCTACAAGCCGCCCAGCATCCTGCAGGTGGAGGGCGCCAAGGAAGTGGCCGTCGAGATTTTCTCGATGTCCAAGAGTTACAACATGGCGGGCTGGCGCGTGGGCTATTGCCTGGGCAATCCGCGCATGATCGGGGCGCTGGCGCGGATCAAGAGCTATTTGGATTACGGTGTCTTCCAGCCCATCCAGATCGCATCCATCATCGCGTTGCGCGAGTGTGACGAGGACACGCGCAAGATTTGCGCGGTTTACCAGAAGCGCCGCGACGTGCTGGTGAGCGGTCTGGAACGCGCGGGCTGGCCGGTGGAGAAGCCCCGCGGCACCATGTTCCTTTGGGCGCCGCTGCCGGAGCGCTTTCGCGCGGACGGGTCGCTGGAGTTCGCCAAACTGCTGATGGAAAAAGCGCTGGTGGCGGTCTCGCCGGGGATCGGTTTCGGCCCGCTGGGCGAGGGGTACGTGCGCTTCGCGCTGGTGGAAAACGAGCACCGTATCCGGCAGGCGACGCGGTCGATCGGCAAGTTTTTGAAGCAGTAGGGCGGACCCCCTGGTCGGGGTGCCCTCTGGGCCGGGTCCCCCTGGACCCGCTGGCGAGCGAAGCTCGCCTTTGGAGATTGGCCAATTCGGAGTAGGCGGACCAGTGGGCGAAGACCGCATAACGAAGCTCAGGCCGCAAGGGTGACGGGCGCCTCGGCAGCCAGCGGGGGTTTCGAGGCCTTCACCGCCGGAGGAGTCGCGGCAGACGCGAAGTCATCGAAATCCGCCAGGGGCGCGTCCCCTCCGCGCGCGCAAATCTGTTGGCGCAGCAGATTGAGAAGATCCTGCAACGAAGGCCGCGCCGCCTGACGCCGCCACTTCGGTAGCGGCAGATAATCGGCTGTTCGCTGGAAACCGGAACAGAGCAGGGAGGCCAGCAGCAGCAGACTATAAGCCGCCACTTGTAACTGCGGCCAGCGGCTCACGGCCAGGGGACTGCGCACCTACCCCTGCGCCACGCCCAGCAGCGACTTTTCATCGCGGTGGTTGCACTCGATCTCCCAGCGCTGGATACAGGATTGCACCAATACCTGCAGGTCCAGGTGGACATCGGTGCAGACCAGAAAGGCCGGCTGGCGGTAGAGCAGCTTGGAGCCGAGCCGCAAACGATAGCCCAGCGGCTTGATGACCACCAACAACAGCGGCACGTCCACCCCGGCCTTGCGCCAATATACGGGCCATAGACTTTGACGGGAATCTCGCGCAGTTCGCCGGCGGCGAAACAAAGGATATGCACTACGGGAATGGAATCGTCGTCCAGGATCTGCTGCGGCGTGGGCGCCTGCGGACCATAGAGGCGCGGACGGCCGACCGCGGCATCCTGCTCCAGCAACGGCAAGTGCAACTTGGCATCCTTGCGAATCCGCCCGATAAAGGTGGTCCGCGGCGGCAGATTCCGCAGCACCGTTTTGTTGGTGTAGCTGCCGTCGCCGCTGACGATGAGCTGTCGCGGGGCCGTTGCGGGGCGATCGTCAAACTCTGCCGCAGGCTGCCGATGGCCGCCAGCCGGCCAAGGGGAGCGCGCGTAGTTTCCTTTCCTTTTTGTAGGCTTCCCGCATTTCCGACGCGGCATTCTTCTTGGGCTTGAGCGCCGGCGGCGCCAAGTCGAAGCGCACGGGCAAGGCGCGCGCCGCCCCCGGCGCATCCTGCGGACAGACCAGCAGCGACGCCTGCACGAAACGCAGCCCGTAGCACCAAGCCCCTGCCATCGGAGGCTAGTCGCATGGATGGCCGAGCAAACCGACGATACTGGAGAAGCCCCCCGGAAAGAAGCGCAGGGATCTGGAGCGTTAGTTTTCCGGCCCCGAGGGCCTGCAAGCGCTATTCCTCGGCCGTGTGCTTTCGTTTGACGAAAAGACCGCCTTGGTCTGGGCGCGGCTGATGGCCGACGGCAGGGCGAAGGGGCGGCCCCGCAGTCCCCTCGACATGATCATTGCCGCAGTCGCTGAAGCCAAGGATTGCGTGGTTGTCACCGAAAACGAAAGAGACTTCGCTGGCCTCAAGATCGTCAATCCTTTGCGGGTGACCTGACGAGAGCAGCCTGGATGAACGCAGTTAGCGCGTTGATGAGGGGCGATCATTCCTAATCGGCCGCACTGAGTTGCCAATCGCCGATCTTTCAAAACGAGTCCGCTACACCACTTGCCAACACTCCGCATGGACAAAATGCCTGGCGGTTGCTTCGCTGACAAATCTGATGATTGCGTTTTCTACGCTCCCAGTCGTGCTCGCAGATAGCGGCCGGTGTAAGACTGTTTGCAGGCGGCCACTTCCTCCGGCGTGCCCGTCACTACGATTTCGCCGCCTGCGTGTCCGCCCTCCGGGCCGAGGTCGATGACGTAATCGGCGGTCTTGATCACATCCAGGTGATGCTCAATGACTATGACCGTGTGGCCGGTGTCCACCAGCCGGTTGAGACACTCCAGGAGGCGTTCGACATCGGCAAGATGCAGGCCGGTAGTGGGCTCGTCGAGGATATAGAGGGTATGTTTCGAGCGCTGCAGCCTGCAAAGCTCCGCTGCGATCTTGATACGCTGCGCTTCACCGCCCGAGAGGGTCGTCGCCGATTGCCCCAACGTCACATAGCCGAGTCCGAGATCGTTCAGCACCTCGATCTTTTTGCTGATGGCGGGCTCACTTGTAAAGAAAGCGGCGCCCTCTTCCACCGACATGTTCAGGATGTCGGTGATGGTTTTGCCGCGTAAGGTGACGTCTAGCGTTTCGGCGCTGAAGCGCGCGCCTTTGCAGACCGCGCAAGTTACTTCGACATCAGGCATGAAGTACAGTTGCGTGGTCATGACGCCTTCGCCTTGGCACTCTTCGCAGCGGCCACCCTTTACGTTGAAACTGAAACGGCCGGGAGTGTAGCCTCGCTCCACTGAAAGCGGAGCGCGAGCGAAGAGCTCGCGAATGGCGTCGTAGAAGCCGATGTACGTCGCCGGGTTCGAGCGGCTGTTGCGGCCTATCGGAGATTGGTCGATGTTGACGACTTTGTGGACGCCATCGGCGCCGTCGATGCCGTCGAAATCGCCCGGCAACGTACGCGTGTCCACCAGCCGCTTCCAGAGAGCCTTATACAGGATCTCGTTGATTAGTGTACTCTTGCCGGAGCCCGAGGCGCCAGTGACGGCGATAAGCCTGCCGAGCGGGAACCTGACATCCACCGACTTGAGATTGTTCTCCCTCGCGCCGCGCACTGTCAGCGTATTGCCGTCGCCCTGGCGGCGTCGCGACGGAGTTTCGATGCTCCGCTTGCCGGAGAGGAACTGGCCGGTTGGCGACGCTTTGCACTTGAGGATTTCATCGAGCGTGCCTTCGACCACAACCTCGCCGCCGTGAACGCCTGGTCCCGGTCCCATCTCGACGATGTGATCGGCCGCGCGGATGGTGTCCTCGTCGTGCTCGACTACGATAACGGTGTTCCCGATATCGCGAAGGTTTTCGAGCGTGGCGATCATTTTCACGTTGTCTTTGGGATGCAGGCCGATGCTGGGTTCATCGAGCACATACAGCATACCCATCAGGCCCGAGCCGATCTGGGTGGAGAGGCGGATGCGTTGCGATTCGCCGCCGGACAGCGTGCCCGAACGCCGGTTGAGGTTTAAGTAATCGAGGCCAATGCCGAGCAGCAGTTCGACGCGACGGCGGATTTCGGTCACCACTTGGCGCCCGGCAGCGGCGCCGCGGCCGGCGGGCTTGACGCCGCCGAGGAAAGCATAGAGCTCGTCGAAGTTGAGGGCGCCCACCTCGTGAATTGTTTTGCCCGACACGGTAAAGAGGAGACGTGTGGCGCGCAGGCGAGCACCCAGGCAGTCGGGGCAGGTACGCTCCACCATCACTTTATCGAGCCACTCCTCCATGCCGGTATTGGCTTCGGCGCGCTGGCGATAGCGGCGGTAATGGCGTTCGATGCGGCGGGCGATCCCGCCGAAACCCACCTCGTGTTTGTCCCAGTCCTCGCGCTTCACCTTCGATTCGGGGGGCGAAATGGTTCGCAGTTTCCGGCCGTCCAAGCCATAGAGAATCGCGTGTCGCACGGTCTCCGGCAGTTCTTCCCACGGGGTGTCAAGCGAAAACTTCAACGCCGCGGAGAGGGTGAATAGGATGCGGCCGTCCCACGTGTCGGGATTGTACCGGTACGCTTCTTTCACGAAGCAGCCGCCGCGAATGCTGCGCTTCGGGTCGGGAACCAGCAACTCGGGATGGGTGATTTTGTGCACTCCCAGCCCGCCGCACGTATGGCAGGCACTTTCCGGATTGTTGAACATGAAGTACTCGGGTTCGATGCCGCCATAGACGAAGTGGTGCGTGGGGCTGCACAGGCCCTTGTAGAAGCGCTCGCCATCGGTCTTTGATGCGCCTTTCACAATCTGAATCTGCATCAGCCCGTCGCCCACCAGCAGGGTGGCCGCGATTGCCGCCTTGACGGCCTTCTCGTGGTTGCGTCCCACGATCACCCGATCGACGACCGCATCCATGTCGGTGACCTCCGACTCGTCGAGCGAGAGTTCCTGCGAGAGGTCTACGCGTTTGCCATCGATGACCAGTTGGCGGCAGCCCTTCTTGCGGACCTCAGTGAAGACGAAGTCCAACTCCTCGCCGTACCGCTTGAATATGGGCGCGCGGAGCTCGATTTCGGCGCCTTCGGGCAGTGCCAGAATCGCTTCTAAAATCTGGCTGGGAGTGCGGCTGGCGACGCGCTCGCCGGTCCGCGGGCAATGCGGTTCGGCGATGGTGGCAAACAACAGGTTCAGGTAACTGGCGAGGTCGGTCATAGTTCCGACCGTCGAACGCGGATTGCTGCCGGTAGTCTTCTGTTCGATCGAGATTACGGGTGA
>Ga0070761_10001751_pt1 | contig 13542 bp, 13 predicted proteins | sample HubBroMetageREF1_FD_66724 | JGI IMG/M metagenome (GOLD analysis project Ga0070761, IMG submission 66724) | Reference soil microbial communities from the Hubbard Brook experimental Forest, New Hampshire, USA - Hubbard Brook CCASE Soil... | ecosystem: Environmental > Terrestrial > Soil >...
TCTACGTAGGGCTGCTCAAAAAGACCGAGTTCGAACTTCTGCAGAAGAATACGGGCCGCTGCTTCGCGGACCCGCGCTTCCGAAATCGATCCATTGTGAACATTCTCCACGATAAGACTTGATTGCTCGGTTCCACCGATCTGGTCTACGCCGGCATTGATCGCCTTGGCGAACCGTTGTGCCTTAGTGAGTTCTACCACTCCCCACGGCATGCCGATTTCCGCCGGAGTCGGTTTGACGCCTGCAGCCGTTCCATTGCGGCAGGCCTCTGAGCAATCATTCGTAATCGCCCAATCGCTTACGATCACGCCGCGAAATCCGTATTGCCCGCGCAGTAACTCAGTCAGCAGCTGATGATTGAATCCGGCTCCCACCTGCTCCAGCGGCTTGCCATCGATAGCGACTTCTTGTAAGACCGAGTAGGTCGGCATGACGCTACCTACGTGCGCCGCGAAGGCACCAGTAAACGGAATGAGATGTTGCGGGAAGTTGTGTCCGGAAAAATCGGCGAAGCGGCCGTAGTAATTATGACCATCCCACCCGTCCTTTGCCGCCCCATATCCCACCCAATGTTTCACTACTGCGACGACACTACCGGAGTTCAAGCCATCCGCGCCATTTTGTATTCCGGCGACGTATGCTTCGACCATGCGTTTTGCGATGTCGGCATCTTCACCAAAAGTTCCGTTGACGCGCGCCCATCGCGGTTCGGTCGCCAGATCGGCTTGCGGCGCGAGCGATTCACGAATGCCCACCGCTGCGTACTCTTGACGCACGATATCTGCGAAGCGGCGAGTAACATCGGCGTCGTTCAAGGCCGCAAAACCCAGAGGCTCGGGCCACATGGAGAATGCTCTGTCCTGCATCGCGGCTCCGAGCACTTGTTCAAAATGGTGCCGCGGATCGGAGGAGATCGTAACCGGAATGCCCCATCGGGAGGATTCAGCAATCGCCTGAACTTCGTTATTCTGTTTGGCGAAGAACTCAGCGCTTCCATTCAGACGTGTGATGAACGTGCTGACGTGATCTTCCTCAATGAACTGGCGGACCTTCACCAGGTCATACTCCTTGCCGACGCCGAGTGGCGCGAGCGGACCGGAACTGGGGAGCGTGCCGTGCGCCATCAGTCCCGCCAACTCTTCGAGACTCATGCGCTGGACCAGGTCGGCAGCTCGGACGTTTGCAGGCAGTCGCCAGTCCTCATAAGGATCAAGCTTCCCATTTCGATCGAGATCTTTGAACGTCAGGCCATCCACGGTGAGCAAAGGCGCGGAACGATGACCGAGGATGGCTTGTTCTGGCGCGCCGCCGACAGAAGAGGTTGAACAAACGAGCAGCACCAAGGCCAAGAATCTTGTATGCATTGGCGAGATCTCCTTTCCACCTGGAACACGCACAACAGTGCATCAATGCTCGATGCAGATTTTGCCAAAATGCCTGCCACTTTCCTGAAACTGAAAGGCCTCGACGATTTTTGCGAGGGGATACGTCACGTCAATGAGCGGACGCAGGTCCATCGTGTTCAAGGCTTGGATCGTCTCAAGCTGATGGGCCCTGCTGCCGACTGTTATTCCGTGCAACGTTTGCTGTCTTCCCATCAGTGCGACAGTGGGAACTTGGCCCGCGATCCCGGTCAAGACACCGACCAGCACGATGTGCCCACCAATGCGCGTGGCTTTCATGGATTGCGGTAAAGTGCCAGGACCGCTGGTTTCAACGACAAGATCAACTCCGCGACCTTTCGTGAATTCCAGAACCGCTTCGCACCAGTTCTCGTTTCGACGGTAATTCACGCCGAAGTCCGCCCCGAGACCACGCGCGCGTTCCAGTTTTTCATCGGATGAAGAAGTCACGATAACCCTCGCACCCATCTGCTTGGACCACCATCTCGACCCCATAACCGTCGACACCGTCTCCTGGCGTCCGGGCGAATGTTGCCAGCGGTGCATCGCCTTGCTGCCAATCCGGAAAGAATGTGGAAACGACGCGGTCGCCTACGGCAAAATCGTTAACTCTGGTCCCTACTGCTTCGACGATGCCAGTGCCGTCCGACATTAAGATCCTTCCGTCTTCCACCGGCAGAATGCCGAGCGCGACGTTGTAATCGTGACGGTTCAAAGAAGAGGCATGCATTCTGACGCGGACCTCGCTGGCGGCATGGGACCCTGGGGCATTTATTTCGACGATGTCGAGGTTCGAGAGTCCTCCTGGTGAACGATATTTAATTGCCTTCATCCCGTTCGCACCCTATCCTGAGAGTGACTGCCTCCAACAGCTGGCCTCGTGTCATACAGACCAAAAACCGCTAAGGAGCCGGATCAGCGGGCGCGGTGCAAGATGATCAAAACTGGCTGCACGGCGCCGACGTCGTGTTCGGTTCGGCGTCGAGTATAACTCCGCGGTCTTAGTGGGGCATTTAAGATTTTGCGCGATGCCTGCGCTAATATTGATTTGTGGTCTTTGTGAAAACTCATCGGCGATCCATTTGGCCTCTTGGCTTGCTGATGTTGACATTCCTGCTCGTTGGTTGTCGCGGACGAAACAAAGTACTAGAGATCGCTTACGTCTCTTCCCCGCAAGCTATTCTTCGCGATCGCGTGTCTGCGGTCTTCAGCAAAACGGGCACGGTAAAAAACGGCGACCGCGTCCAGATACTCGAGCGCGAACGACGATTTGTCCGCGTGCGCACGGCAAGCGGGGTGGAAGGCTGGATCGAGCAGCGCTCGCTGGTTCCCGAGTCGGTTTACGACGGCTTTCAGAAGCTGACGCAACAGGCACAAAGCGATCCGGTGCAAGCCACAGGTACGACGCGCAACGACACTAACCTTCACCTTGAGCCCGGCCGCGAAACCGAACATCTTTACCTGCTGAACCAGGCATCAAAAGTCTCCATCCTGCAGCGCGCCACCGCCGAAAAGAGTGTGCCCAGTGCGATGCCGAAGCCTGCGAATCCAAAGAGCGAGTCATCCAAGCCAGCAACGCCGGCGATGGAAGACTGGTGGCTCATCCGCGACTCCGATGGGCGCGTAGGTTGGGTGCTGTCGCGATTCGTCGACCTGGATGTTCCTCTGGAAATTGCGGAATACGCCGAAGGCCAGCGGACTGTGGCTTTCTTTGTGCTGAATCAAGTCGCTGACGGCGACAAGAAAGTTCCGCAATACCTGGTCGTGCTCACCGAACCCAAGGATGGCCTACCCTTCGACTACAACCAGGTCCGCGTCTTCACCTGGAATGTCAGGAAGCATCGCTACGAAACCGCCTATCGCGAGCACAATCTGAATGGGTTTTTGCCGGTCACAGTTTCGCAGGAAAATTTCGACAAAGAAGGAACTCTGCCCGTCTTTGTGCTGCGAGTGAAAGACGACGCCGGCAACGCGATCGACCGAAAGTACAAGATGAATACGCCTATTGTGCGTCGTGTGCTGGCACCGGGAGAAGTTAAGGAAGTTTCCACGCCAAGAAAAAAGCGGCATCGTTAGTCGGTCGCATCTCAGAAGCGCCGAAGCCTTGAGTAGAACTCCGCGATATTCTCTACGACGCGTTCTTGCTCGGCTCGCGCCAGTTCGGGAAACATGGGGAGGGCCAGCACTTCGGACGCGGCCCGCTCCGACTCCGGAAAATCTCCCGCGCTGTAGCCCAAGTAAGCGAAACACGGTTGCAGATGCAGGGGGACGGGATAGTAAACCTCGGTGCCGATTTTCCGATCGCTAAGAAACTTGCGCAGCTCATCGCGGCGAGCGGCGCGGATTACATACTGATGGAAGACGTGGAATGCATGCGGCGAAGTCCGCAATGGCCGGACCCGCGAATTACTCTTCTTTGATATCAGCCCCGCATCGGCTAACAAATGATCGTAGTTTGCCGCATGTTGCCGCCGCTGCTGGTTCCAAGCTTCGACATGCGCCAACTTTACGCGCAGGATGGCACCCTGAATTGCGTCCATGCGGCAGTTCCAGCCGATTTCTTCGTGATGGTATCGTCGCGAACTGCCGTGATTACGCAGGTTCCGCATGTGCTCAGCCAGATTCGAGTCGCTCGTAGTCACGAGGCCCGCATCGCCATACGCACTCAGGTTCTTAGTGGGATAAAAACTGAAAGCCGCAGCTGCGCCCAACGATCCGGCGCTCCGGTCTCGCCATTTTGCTCCGATGGCCTGCGCCGCGTCTTCGATGATGGGCAGATGAAACTCGTCAGCGATTTGTTGCAGTGCATCCATGTCAGCGCACTGGCCGTAAAGATGCACGGGCAGCAAAGCTCGAACTTTGTACGAGCCTCCAGCGCGGAGACGAGCCTTAACCAGTTGCGGATTCAGATTCAGGGTGTCCGAATCGACATCGACGAACACCGGCCTCGCCCCCGCGCGTACAATTGCACTTGCCGAAGCGAAGAAACTGAAAGCGGTTGTGATGACGGCGTCGCCGGGGCGGACTCCCGCTGCCACCAAGGCGAGCCACAGCGCGTCCGTACCTGAGGCGCAACCCACAGCTGCGCCGGCGCCGTTGAAGGCAGCAATTTCGCGTTCGAACGCTTCGACCTCTACGCCCAAAACGAATTGTTGCGAGGCGCAGACCCGCTCAATCGCGGCCAGCACTTCTTCACGAATCTGCAGGTATTGCCGATGCAGATCCAGTAACGGTATGGGATCAAACTTTGTGGGCGAAGATTGAGCCGCGCGCGGCCGTGCTGTGGAAGACTGGGTCACGGGAAAAAGTGATTCTAACACTCAGGGCACAGCTTTCAGCTTTCAGCTTTCAGCTTTCAGCAAACCGATGCGCGGCAGTTCCGGAAACGGCGTTTTATTATCCAGGGCTTCGCGCCATTGGCAGAGCGAGCTAAGCAACGGCGGTAATTGAATTTCGGCAAAGCTTCCCGCTGGCTGAGAGAGATTGTTTATGGCACGCTCCAGCACCGACCGCATACCCACGCGGTTTCCCGTGGAGTAGTGATGGAAGGCAACGGCGACCTGGATCAAGCCTTGCAGAAACTTTTTGTTTTCCGGAGGGGCCGCGCGCCAGACGTCTTCCAGCAGTTCGTGGGCGTCAAAGAATTCGGCTTGATTAAACGCGGCAATTCCCTGCTGATATTTTTCGGAATGCACAATTCATTCTGGCACAGCGCGAAAGGAGACATAGCAAGCTATGTCTCTACCGTCCGAAAATTCCATAATGCGAACTGGTGGCCATGAAAAACAGCAAGGGCACCGATAGAAAGAAGTTGGTTCGCGAGGCCAAAAACGACTGACGGGCTAGGACTGCAGCGTTGGCCGGAGGTGTTCCCGCCAGGGTTCCGCGGATAATTTTCTTTTGGTTCGGCCAGATAATACCCCACACGTTGAACAACATAATGATGCCAAAGCCGCCGCCCACGCCAATCGAGAGTACGTGGTTATCGTCCTGACCCACGGGCGTGTAATTCACAAACAGCCACGCCCCGGCGATGGCAACCAAAGCCACGATGACGCCGAGAACGTATCCCGTAGGGGCTTGCTTGATAACCGCAAAAAGGATTGCCCAACCGGCAATCCAAATGAGCAGGAACAGGCCAATGGTGCTCAGCGGGCTGACTCCCATGAGCTTGGCGTCTGCGCCAACGAAGATTTCGCCCCAGTACCAGAAGCCGACGAAAACCGTTACCAGCGAGCTCCAGCGAAACCAGTTCAAAGCGGGGAGGGCCATGTACTGCAAGATCTTCGGCTTCATGGATGCGTCTACCTGCTTCATGAAAGGAACGTTGACCAGATTAAAAAAATAAAGCAATCCGACCCAGATAATGCCGGCAATGAAGTGAAACCAGCGCAGAATTAGCCCCAGGGCTTCTTTTCCAGTGTGCGTTGGCATGACCAAGGAGGCCGCCAGAGTAGTCATCGGTTGCATCAATGTTCCTCCACAATCGGTGAGGTGCACCGCTGCCGGCGCTAGCCCTCGGTGCGAGGCAAAATCTTCGAGTCTGAAACCACACAGCAATCGTCAGCCGTTAAAGGTTTCGCTGCTCATTTCCAGGCTTAGTTTCGGCGCACGAATAGTTTCACTTTGTCATGTCGATGTCAACCGGCGGCGGACCAGTAGTGGCTCGGGATGAGAATCAAGCTGAGCCCCTACCCGCAAAGTGGATTAAAACCGCTGGCTTGAAAAGTAGCGGGCGAGGCCGTATTGTACCGAGAGTCGCTTTGGGTGCGCGGGCGGAGCGGATGGGCGCTTTCGCATCTCGAGCTTTCCCTCCCCTGTTCCCTAGGCCGACTGTCTGCGGCCTGAGGAACCGAACGTGTGCAGTGCAGAAAGCTTTCGCAGTCGAGAAAGCTAAGGAGATCGGCATGGAAAACAAGCCGGCACAAAACATTCAGGACACCTTCCTCAACACCGCCCGCAAAGAAAGATTGAACATCACCATCTACCTCTTGAGCGGCGTCAAGCTCACGGGACGCATCCGCTCGTTTGACAAATATTCGGTCGTGCTCGAAACCAACAATCAGGAACAGTTGATCTTCAAGCACGCTATTTCGACGGTAGCAATGGGAAGGGTGGTCCACGGTCATGGCGACAAGCCTGCCATGGTTCCGGCGCCGCCAAGTCCAGCGACCGAAGCTGGTCCGGCACCCAGCGCGTCCGGAACGGACGGATAAGGCAGCAAATCATTGCGCAGTTCAGAGTCCAGCGGGTCAGGCAAAAAGGGGAGCGCACGCCGCGCTTCGGTTTCGACGACGGTGAGTCGTGGTCCGACCGAGCGCGCTTTTTTGGTAGGGATCGACTACCACGTGCGCTCGCGCGCCGGGACAGCCGCTAAAAACGCGAAGAATTCGCTGACCAGTGCTGCGCAGGCCGCGCGCGACAGCGCCAGCAGTGTGCCTGGACCCTCGAAGGCTCCTGCGGTGCCTGAGTTCAGTGCGGAAGAATCTTTGGACGAGTTGCGCTCTCTGGCAACCAGCGCGGGTGCGCAAATCGCCGGCGAGTTCCTGCAGCATCGCGACAGGCCCGATCCGGCTACGCTGATTGGGAAAGGCAAACTCGAAGAGATCGCTAATGCCGCAGCCTCGGTTTCAGCAGATCTGATTTTGTTCGATCATGACCTCACGGCATCCCAACAACGCAACATCGAGAAGGTCGTCCACACCCGGGTGATCGATCGCACCCAACTCATCCTCGATATTTTCGCCAAGCATGCGCGTACCCGTGAGGGTCAATTGCAAGTGGAATTGGCACAGCTTGAATACATGTTGCCTCGGCTGGGAGGCCGCGGAATCGAAATGTCGCAACTCGGCGGCGGCATTGGCACCCGCGGTCCGGGTGAAACCCAACTGGAAACCGACCGAAGGAAAATCTACCGACGTGTTCGGCATGTTAAAGAACAGATAGAAAGTGTGCGGCGCATTCGCGCGCAACAGCGCCAGCGTCGCGAATCGGTTCCGGTCGCGTTGATAGCTTTGGTGGGCTACACCAACGCGGGAAAGTCCACGTTGTTCAATGCGCTGACCCAGGCGGCCGTGCTTGAATCGCCCAGAATGTTCGCGACTTTGGATCCGACGATTCGAGGAGTAACGCTGCCTTCTCGGCGTCAGGTTTTGCTGTCTGACACTGTAGGTTTTATTCGTAACCTGCCGCACACTCTGGTTTCTGCCTTCCGAGCAACCTTGGAAGAAGTACAGCGAGCAGAACTCATTTTGCATGTTTCTGACGCCAGCAGCCCGCTGTCCGCCGAGCAAGACGCGCAGGTGGAAAAGGTGCTGAAGGAACTGGAAGCAGATACGAAACCGCGCCTGCGCGTGATGAACAAGATCGACCTGCTTCCTCCCCGGCAGCGCGATAGCTTACGCGACGCCGCCAATACCGTTCATGTTTCGGCCGCGAAGAACATCGGTATGAGCACGCTGCTGGACCGGATTGACCAGTTGCTGCAAGCGGACGCGTTGAGCCGGGTTCATCTGCGAGTGCCGCAGAAAGAAGGAAAGACGCTAGCCATGCTTGAGGGGCGGGCCCGGATTTATTCGCGGAAGTACAAAGATGGGTTGGTGGAGTTGGAAGTAGAGGCGCCTGAGTCGGTGATGAGAAGGGTGCGGGAATTCATTGTGCCTGAATTCGAGCCCATGCGGAGGCGGTAACTGTTTGGTATTCGCCCTCGCCGCGCGATCTTTTCCAGCCAAAAGCGACCGGCAAACGGCCAGCGAACGAAAATTAAATGGGCCGGCAACCAAGAAGCGGTGACAGTCCTTGGCTATCGGCCCACTCGATCCTGAATTGGATCGGAGGTGATACTTCCATGCTAGACTCGCTGTCCCAGAAGTCAAGCATTCTTTGCTGGATTTCGAGAAAAGCCTTGACAATCGTCCAAAAATACGCTCCGCAGCGCCGCACTTGTCTCGTTCTGGGACAGCCCGCGCGTTGACACTAAGCTATGCAGGATGTTAGGTTTGATGGTTTCTTAAGCCCTCTTTCGCTTGGGATTCTTATCAAGCACAAAGTTTTTATCAAACTCAAGACATGGATGAAACGCTCAGGCAAGTAGGGGAATTACTGCTCGGATCCATACCGACCATTGTGTTCATGGTGCTGCTGTATGGGATCTACACCGCGCTGGTTCACAAGCCGCTGGTGAAAGTCCTGGCCGAACGGCGCAGCAAGACGGAAGGCGCGGTGGAAAAGGCACGTGCCGATATCGCCGCCGCCGAGGCGCGAACGGCGGAATACGAGAAATGCCTTCGCGAAGCTCGCGTTGCGGTTTTCAAAAATCAGGAAGCACTTCGCCAGCAGGCGTTGCAGGCAAGAGAAGCGGCGTTGGCAGAGGCGCGTAAGAAAGCACACGCTCAAGTTGAGGAGGCGCGCGCTGCCATCGAGCGAGATAAAGCAGAGGCGCAAACTAGTCTGCAGGCGGAGAGCGGGAAGTTGGCAGCCGAAATCATCCGGATCGTTTTGCGGCCGGGAGTAGCGCCTACTCCTGCGGGAGGCGGACGGTGAGAAGCGCGCTGAGAAATCTGCGAGCCCCCGGGCGTAGGCCGAAGCTGTCATTAGTTTTTGCTGGTTTCGCGCTTCTACTGCTGAGTTGTCTTGTCTTGCCGGGACGGGCCGTGGCTCGCAGCGTGGCTTCGCCCGCGGTGTCCTATCAGCAGTCGAGCGCATCGCCGGGTGAAGAGCCGCTGAGCCAGCAACTGGTAAAAGAAACGCGCGAGGCTGCCGGCGAGGACGACTCAGCGCAGTTTAAGCACTCGTCAGCGGTTCGACTTATCGCCGAACTGACGGGCCTCGATCTGGAGAGCGCATACCGGATCTGTGTGGCGCTAAATTTTGTGGTCATTGCTGCCGCCATTTTCTGGCTTTCGAAAAAGAACTTGCCGGCACTTTTCCGCACTCGGACGGCCTCGATCCAGAAGGCGATGGAGGAGGCGCGTAAAGCTAGCGAAGATGCAAATCGGCGCCTGGCTGAAATTGAGGCACGGCTTTCCAAACTCGATGTCGAGATTGGTGGAATGCGTGCCGCGGCGGCGCAAGAAGCTGCAGCCGAGGAACAGAGGATTAAGACTGCCGCAGCCGAAGATGCGCGCAAGATCGTGGAGTCGGCAGAGCAGGAAATTACGGCAGCGGCCAAGTCGGCGCGTCGAGAACTCAAGGCGTTCGCAGCTGACCTTGCGGTATCACTGGCTAGAAAGCAGATCCGTGTAGACCCCGCTATCGATCATGTGCTGTTGCGTAACTTTGCTCAACAACTCTCGGCCAACGGCGGCGACGAGCGGAAGGATGCACAATAACCCATGGCTTCCGTGACCAGCACCTACGCGCGCGCCTTCGCCGACGCGGTTTTTGAAGTCAAGGTTGATCCTGAAAAGACTTTGGGCGAAGCGCAAGCCATCGCGGAATTGGTGGCTGAGAGCAAGGATCTTCGGGCAGTTTGGGAAGCGCCATCGATTACGGCGGAGCAGAAGCGCGCGGTGCTGGATTCGATTGTCGCGCGCGATGGAATATCGCAAACGGTGCGAAATTTTGTGGCTGTACTGATCGATCATGGCCGCATAAACTTCCTGGGACCGATCGTGAAACAATTTGAGCGAGAGCTGAATCAGCGCTTGGGATTCACCGAAGCGGAAATCACGAGCGCCCATGACCTTGATCAAACCGATCGGCGAACGCTGGAAGCCCAAATGGAAAAGTTGACCGGGAAGAAAGTTCGGGCACGCTATTCGCGCGATGCTTCCATCCTCGGAGGCGCCGTGGTAAAGATTGGCAGCACGATCTATGACGGCTCTGTGGCGGGACAATTAGAGAGAATCAAAGAAGCCATTAGCTCCTAGCCTTAGCTTGGAGCCCTCGGGAAATTCGACCAATGACCGCTAGAAGCTTTGATCGCGGAGACCGCTGAGAAGAGCCGCAGAGGACACAGAGAAAAGCTAGGAGCTAGAAGCTGACTTATGGCACAAATCAAAGCAAACGAGATCACAGAGTTGATCCGGCAACAAATCGAGAATTACGAATCTAAGATTGCGGTCGACGAAATTGGGACCATCATCACCCTGGGCGACGGCATTGCCCGCGTCTACGGCCTCGACAAGGTCATGGCGGGAGAATTGCTTTCCTTCCCGCACAACATCGCCGGCATCGCCATGAACCTGGAAGAGGACCAGGTCGGCGTCGTTATTCTTGGCGAATACACCGAACTTAAGGAAGGCGACGAGGTCAAGCGTACCGGCAAAATCATGAGCGTGCCAGTCGGCGAAGCCTTGATCGGACGCGTGGTGAATTCGCTGGGGCAGCCAATCGACGACAAAGGACCCATTTCCACCAACCAGTTCATTCCGTTGGAACGGCTGGCGCCGGGAGTTATTGACCGGCAGCCGGTGCGCGAGCCCATGGCCACTGGATTAAAGGCAATCGACAGCATGATTCCGATTGGCCGCGGGCAGCGCGAGTTGATCATCGGCGACCGCCAAACCGGCAAGACTGCCGTAGCCCTCGACACCATCATTAACAATAAAGGCAACAATCTTATTTGTATTTACAACGCTATCGGGCAGAAGCGATCTTCAATTGCTCAGGTGGTGAAGATCCTGACCGATTACGGCGCGATGGATTACACCATCGTTGTTGCGGCGTCAGCTTCTGAGCCCGCACCTATGCAATACATCTCGCCTTATGCGGCTTGCGCGATGGGCGAATATTTCCGCGACAACGGAAAACATGCTCTGGTTATTTATGACGACCTCTCGAAGCACGCCGCATCGTATCGTGAAATCTCGCTGCTGCTGCGCCGTCCGCCAGGCCGTGAGGCTTATCCCGGAGACGTTTTCTATCTTCACTCGCGGTTGCTCGAGCGCGCAGCCAAAGTGAGTGACAAAAAAGGTGGAGGCTCGCTCACTGCTCTGCCGATCATCGAAACCCAGGCGGGGGACGTATCTGCATACATCCCGACCAACGTCATTTCGATTACCGATGGCCAGATCTTTCTGGAAACCGACCTGTTCAACAGCGGCGTGCGGCCGGCGGTGAACGTGGGCATCTCGGTGAGCCGCGTGGGAGGCAGCGCTCAGATCAAGGCCATGCGGCAAGTCGCGGGAAGCATGAAGCTTGACCTCGCGCAATATCGCGAGCTCGCGGCCTTTGCCCAGTTTGGCAGCGATCTTGATAAAGCGACGCAGAATCAACTTAATCGCGGGCAGCGTTTGGTGGAAGTGCTTAAGCAAAAGCAATTCTCGCCGTTGCCATTCTCCAAACAGATTCTGATCATCTACGCCGGCACGAACGGATTTCTCGACGACCTCCCGGTAGACCAGGTGCGCGACTTTGAAGCCGAACTGTATAAGTATGTCGACGCGACCAATCCCGGCGTTCTGCGCGCAATCATGGAGAAGAAAGTTCTCGACGACAATTTGAAGGCTGATATGACCAAAACAATTAAAGAGTGCAAAGAAACGTTCGTGGCAGAGAGACAGGCAGTTTCAAAATAAGCTCCCTTCTGGCTTCTAGCTAAGAGCTAGCAGCCAGAACGACCAACGACCGAACAAATGGCCAACATTCTCGATATCCGGCGCCGTATCCGCAGCGTGACGAACACGCGGCAGATCACCAAGGCTATGAAGATGGTCTCGGCGGCGAAGCTGCGTCGTGCGCAGGAGCGCGCCCTGGCCGCGCGTCCGTATGCGCAAATGTTGACCAATGTATTGAAGTCGCTGGTATCGCGCGCCGAAATCTATGATCCAGAGACGGGCGAGCCGAAGCATCCCCTGCTGGCGCAGCGTCCGGAAAAAAATGTGCTGCTGATGGTGGTCACGGGAGACAAAGGTCTGGCTGGCGCTTTCAATACGAACATCCTGAAGGCGGCGGCACGTTTCCTGGAATCGAAGGCTGGCAAGAACATCGAAATCGAAGCCATCGGGCGAAAAGGCCGCGACTTCTTGCGAAGGCGATATGCGGTCGCGAAGCCCAGAACAGTCGACTCGCAGGAACCGCCGCGAATCACTCTCGTGGGTGAGTATGTGGGAGTCCTTGGCAAAGTGGAATATGCGATGGTCTCGGAGATGGCAGGACGCGCAGTGGACCGGTATTCCAAAGGCGAAGTTGATTCGATCTATGTGCTTTTCAATGAATTCAAATCAGTCATTTCGCAGCGGCTCATTGTTGAGCGAGTGTTGCCCATTGAGCAAATCGGAGAAGTCGGCATTGCCCAGACCGAAGAAATGACTCAGAAAGAAAAAGAGCAAGCTTTTGAAGCGGCCAAAGGCACGGGCGTTAGCCTTCGTCCTGCGGATACCAGGGAAGCGGACGCGGCTGCAGCAAAGTTTGCTACAGCTCCGGTCGACTATATTTACGAACAGCCTCCGGAGGAATTGTTTCGGTCGCTTTTGCCGAAGTATGTGGTCATCCAAGTGTTTCGCGCACTGCTGGAATCGGTGGCGGCGGAGCACGCGGCTCGTATGACTGCGATGGACGCGGCCACGAGCAACGCAACCGACATGATCGATTCGTTGACACTGGCAATGAACCGCGCCCGTCAGGCGAAGATTACGAAAGAAATTATTGAGATTGTAAGCGGAGCGGCAGCAGCAGGCTAATTGTAGAGACGTAGCTTGCTATGTCTCGCTGGCGCCGCCGAAACGTAGCGAGCTACGTTTCTACAGAGGAAAAACTAAACTATGCCAGAAAATGTTGGACACGTGATTCAAGTCGCCGGCCCGGCCGTGGACGTGCAGTTTAGCGAAGCTAACATGCCTCCGATTTATGAAGCGCTTCGGATTGTGAGCGATGGCTTCACTGTTCCCTTCCCGATCAATGTGATCGTGGAAGTGCAGCAGCATCTCGGCGAAGGCCGCGTTCGTTGCGTTGCCATGGAAGCTACCGAGGGGATGGTGCGCGGGATGAAAGCCATCGACCAGGGCGGACCGATTTCCGTGCCCGTGGGCCGCGGTACGCTCGGCCGCGTGATGAATGTGATCGGCGAGCCAGTCGACCAACTCGGTCCCATCGCGCACACGCAGACTATGCCAATTCATCGCCCTGCGCCGTTGTTCGACGAACAAGCTACAACGGCTGAGATGTTCGAGACCGGCGTGAAAGTCATCGATCTCAT